>JRYJ01001268.1_pt1 | contig 19039 bp, 20 predicted proteins | sample 235371 | NCBI WGS metagenome assembly JRYJ01 (sample SAMN03074219, study PRJNA261477) | activated sludge metagenome | biome: Wastewater Treatment Plant; feature: Wastewater; material: Activated sludge; isolation source: activated biomass of a wastewater treatment plant treating hydrocarbon... ... | reverse complement strand
TCTTGTTACGCCGCGGCGCGGCGAACGCCGTCGATGAAGAGTTGGCGCGGACCGCGCGGCCCGTCGGCATCCGCGGTCCAGGAGTGAAGCCGCAGGCTGTCGAGGACGCGGCAGGCCAGGGCCACGGCGTCGCGGCCGTCGGCGGCGTTGACTCGCGGCCGGCGACCATTTCGGACGCAGTGGACGAAATCCAGCAACTCGCACGTCAATTGATCGTGCCGCGACTCACAAGGCTCAGCGCGCACTTGTACGAGCCGCTGAAACCAGTCGGATTTGATCGCCTCGCGGAGGGTCGCATCGCCGGCCATTGCCACGCCGCGCCGAACTGACTCCGACGGCGTGACGCTCGTCAGCCGCTTGGCCGCGAAATCGACGACGGCCAATCCGTCGGGCGACCAGACCTGCATGATCCGTTTCGGCTGCGGCGCCACGCGGCACACCGAAAGGTCGGCGACACAGCCGCTGGCATACCGAACGCGGGCGGTGGCCGCGTCTTCGTGCTCACCCAGGATCGACGCGCCGAGCGCCTCCACGGCCACGGCCGGCGATCCATCGAGCGCCGTCACGAGATCGAGATCGTGGACCATCAGATCGAGCACGACGCCGATGTCGAGCGATCGGCCGGTGAACGTGCCATGTCGCTCGGCCACGATGTAGCGCGGCTGGGGACTGCGCGCGGCCAGCGCCTCGAACGCCGGGTTGAACCGTTCAATGTGGCCGACCTGCACGACGCAGCCGCGAGCCTCGGCAAGTTGCGCGATGGCGTCCGCCTGCTCCACGGTCGGCGCCAACGGTTTTTCGATGAGCAGCGACTTGCCTCGCTCCAGAAACGCGGTGGCCACGGAATAATGATGACTGGTCGGCACGACGACGCAGGCGGCATCGACGAGTTCCAGCAGCGGGCCGAAGTGTGTGAAATGAGGTACGCCGAGGCGTTCGGCGACAGCCGTCGCCTGGTCGGGATTGGCGTCCGCCACGCCGACGAGTTCGACGTCGGGCATCGCCGCCAGAACGCGGGCATGGGCCTGCCCGAGATGCCCGACGCCGATCACCGCCATTTTGAGCCGCGCCATCGGATGTCTCGTTCAGCCGTGGCTGCCGCAAGCCGATTCGACCGGCTCAGGCCGCGACGCGAAAGGGCAGGCGCACCGCCGGGCGCATCGATTCGCCGAGCGTGCGGACCAGCCGCACATTCAGCGGATGCCCCGAACGGTACGCCACCACGTGTCCGCAGAGGTCCGCGCCGAGCAATGCCAGATCGCCGATAATGTCGAGCACCTTGTGCCGTGCCGGCTCGTTAGCGAAACGCAGCGCGTTGTCGATCGGCCCGTGCCGTCCGAAGACCAGCAAGTCCGACGCCGATAGATTGGCGCCGAGCCCCTGCCGGCGAAACTCGGCCGCTTCCGATTCGAGCAGAAAGGTTCGGCAGGCGGCGAGGTCGGCCGCGAATCGCTCCGGCGTGACTATCTGGGTGTGGGATTGCCGGCCGATCGGCGAGCCGATGCCGTAGTCCAACACATAGCTGATTTTCAGAGCATCGCCTTGGCCGGGTTCCGGCGGATAAAAGGTCAGCGTCGCACCGCCGGCGCCGACGGTGACACGATCGGTGACAGCCCAGACGGCCCGCCGGGCGGGCTGCGGCGTTGCGCCGGCTGAGTTCAGCGCGGCGACGAAGCCCTGCGCGGACCCATCGAGTCCGGGCGGTTCCGGCGCGTCGAGCTCGATGTAGCAGTTATCAATTCGCAGGCCCGCCAAGGCAGCGAGGCAATGCTCGACAAGCATGATTTGCGCGGGCGGCCGGCCCAGCGTTGTCCGTCGCTCGGTGCCCGTCACCATCGCCGCGGTCGCCGGCACATGCACCCGCAGCCGCAAATCGGTCCGAACAAACACGCAGCCGGTGTCCGGCGGCGCCGGCACGAATCGCAGCCGCACGGACGACCCGGTCAGAAACCCCGTCCCTTTGACTTCGACGGGACGGGCCAGGGTGCGCTGCGAACGATAGCGGATTCGATTCACGCAGACGGCTCCTCGATGGTGTTGGGATCAGATTGGAACCACAGATGAACCCGATCGGCGTGGATCGGCGCCCATCTGTGGTTCCGGACTCCAACGGCCGCTACTGCGGCGGCTGCACGGGCGCCGGGGCGGCCGGAGCCGTTCCGGGCGGCGCCGTCGGCGCCGGGAAGCTGGCATTGAGCGTCGTGATGACGGCGTCGGTCAGATCGATGTGTTTCTTGAAGTAGAGCGGAATCGCCGCCTGCGACGCCAGCTTGCGGACGACGTTGTCCGCGGAATAGAAATCGTCCTTGGTCGTCGAATCCGGGAACGACAGCACGAGGTCGAAGTTGTTGGTCGCCGCCACGGCGTTGATCACCTGCTCGATTTCCCGGAAGATCTGCACGGCAATGTCCGCCTGGTCCTTGCTGATGACCTTGCGCGCTTCGTTGTCCAGGTCCTGCGACTGGCGCTGCAGATTGACGATCTCCTTTTCCAGCTGGTCGCGCGTCGTGGGCGCGGTGGTCGGCTTGGCAATTTCCGCCTGACGCTTGGCCACTTCCTCCTTGAGTTTGTTCATGCGGTCGGCATAGGTTTGCACCTTGGCCTTGATGGAGGCGTTCATGTATTGGGCTTTGGCGTAGTTCTTCAGGACGCTGTTCATGTTGACGACGGCGACGCGGGTGCCGGGCATGGCCGGCGATGCCGGGGCCGTGGCCGAGGCCGGCTGAATGCCGTTGCGCCCCGGTGCGTTGGGATTGGCGGGCGGTTGCGCGACGCCCCAGGTCGCCAGGCTCATGAGCATGCCGAGCCCGAACAGGGCGGCCAGTTTCATTTTCACGCGTCGAACTCCTTTTCAGATCCGCGTCGATTCCTTGACGCCGCGAGCCGCGGCCGCACTCGGGATCCGAGCCGTTGGCCGTCGGCGATTGCGGGTTGTACTGGATTGCCCGAACGCGGTCAATCCGAGCATGGGGCGGAATCGACGGCGACGACGTCGGCTTGCGTGGTTGACCGCCGCCGGGTTAGACTCCCGGCGGTTTCACTCTGGCAGGGAGGCACGCGCCGATGGTGCGCCGCGCCCGGATCGGCTGGACGCTGGCGGTGGCCGCAGCGGCGGCGGGATGTACCGCCCAACCGCCGGCGCTGGCGCCCGTTACCGGCCGCGTCACGTTTGCCGGCGCTCCGATCACCTGCGGCATCATTGTGTTCTCACCTGATGCGGACAGCGGCTGCCGCGGCGCCTGCGCGTCCGGCGAAATCGGGCCCGACGGCCGGTACACGCTGGTCACCGACAATCAGCCCGGCGCCGTTCCCGGCTGGCACCGCGTCACGGTCGCCTCGCTCAGCGCCGGCTATGGTCCGCGGCTGCCGGATCGGTTCCGTGATCCGGCGCGATCTCGGCTGCGCGCCGAGGTTCGCGCTGGGCAGTCCAATCAAATTGATTTCAAATTGGAAGGCCCATGACAGGCGGCCTGCGGTTGACAGTGATCGGCACGGCGTGGTAAGAGGCATCGTCCCGAGAATCCGCGCGCCCGGAGACATGGATGTCGATTGCACGCCGCGATCCGCGGGAAACTCGATCCCGCGACCTCCGCATCGAAGCGGACCCGGTACTTCGGGATGACGCCGGCTGGCGGCCCGCCTGGGTGCCGGACTTCGCGGACGCCGGCCCCGCGGACATTTCCGTCTGCATCGCCAATTGGAACTGCTGTGACCTTTTGCGCCAATGCCTCGAGTCGCTGCTCGACCAGCCGCAGGGCGTCCGCCTCGAAGCGATCGTCGTGGACAACGGCTCCTCCGATGGCGCCGCCGACATGGTCGCGCGCGAATTCCCGGAAGTCGTGCTGATCCGCAACGCGGCGAACCGCGGCTTCGCCCGGGCCAACAACCAGGCAGCCGCGGAAGCGACCGGGCGTTATCTGCTGTTCCTCAATAACGACACGGTCGTGCCGGCCGGAATGTTGCGGCGATTGCTGCAGTATGCCGACCACCACCCCGACGTGGGAATGATCGGTCCGCGGCTGCGCGATCCGCGCGGCCGATTGCAGATCTCGTATCGCCGCCAGCCGACGGTCGGCGCCTTGCTCCATCGCACGACGCTCTTGCGNNGCGCGGAGCCTACCGCCGCTATCGCCGCCGCGATTTCGATCCGAACCAGGAGAAGCAGGTCGAAGTGCTCATGGGCGCCGCCGTGCTCATGCCGCGGAAGGTCTTCGGCGATTGCGGCGGCTGGGACGAATCGTTCACCTTCGGCGGCGAGGACATCGACCTGAGCCTGCGCGTCGGCCGGTCGCGTCCGATTGTCTATCTTCCCGACGTCGAGATCATGCATCACGGCCGGGTGAGTTCCCGGCTCAACGTCGAGTTCACGGAGCCGAACGTCATGATCGGCTACGTGCGCTGCCTGCGAAAATCGGGCGCAACCCGGCCGTCGCTCTGGCTGTACAAGGCGACGATCAGCGTCGATGCTCCGGTCCAGATGTTGACGAAGGTCGTGCAATACGGTTGGCGGCGGCTGCGCCGGCGGCCCGACAAGGCCGAAAAGAGCCGGCTCGCCGTTCGCGGCCTCTGGCAATTCCTGCGCGCGGGACTCGCGGAGTTTTGGCGCGCCTGACGGTCACGAGCGCCAGTGATCGAGGTATTCCTTGAGCACCGGATCATCGGGCGCTCGCGCCTCGAGGAACTCTCGTGCCCGCCGCACGATCTCGGCTTCACGGTCCGCCGTCAGGTCGCCGGTCAGCACGCAACTCCGCAGAAACACGAAATAGGTATCGAGCGTGTCGCACAAGCAGTAGTCGTTGATTTCCGCGATCCGGCCGTCGCGGTACATCTGGTACACGTCGCAGCCGGCAACGTTGATTTTCCCGGGTTTACCGAGCAGCTTGGCGAGGAGATTGAGACCGCCGGCCAAGCGCGATGCCCCGCGGTTCGTCAGCCGATCCTGCAAGTCGAGGTGGTTGCCCTGGAAGCGGTCGCGGCTGCGATGCCAATAATTCTTCAACGACAGGCCCTGGCGGAACGCCGCCAGTTCCAAGAGCGGCAGATCGAAGCCGCGGCCGTTGAAGGTGACGAGGTTCGCCTTGGAATAGGACTGTTCGACGCCGAGCCAGAACTGCCGGACGATTTCCGCCGGGCGAAATTGCGGCGAATCCAGGCACTTGATCGCCTGGAGCGAATAGTCGGCTCCGACGCGGACGACGCAGACCGCGACCGGAATTTGCATCGCGACCGGCAGGAAATCGGAACCGTTGGCTGACACCGCTCGCGCTTCAGCCTGGGCCCGCGCGATCGCCTCTTCCGGCGACAGCGATTCACCCGGGTATTTCACCTGCGCGATCAACTCCCCGTCCGGCACGCTCTCGGTGTCGACGACGAGGTAGCGCGTCTGAACGCCGGAATCCGATTGTGCAGCCGGCGGCGCCGGCACGGCCGTGGTGCTCATGCCCCTTACCATACCAAGCACAAACACCGGTGAGAATAGCTCGACATTGGAGGGCTGAATCGCCGTTGATCCGCGGATTTGATTCGCGTTTGGCGCCTGGACCGGACTGGCCGAGAATCCCCGGCAGTTGGTATCCTCTCCCGCATGACCCAGCCGAGCGACGCCGCCGAGATTCGCGCCCCACGATCGGCCGTGCTGGTCGTATTCCTGGTCGTCGTGATCGACCTGTTGGGGTTCGCGATCGTCCTGCCGCTCTTGCCGCGAATTGCCAGGCTGTATCTCGTCGATCAGCCGAACTGGCTCGTCGGTTTGACGATCGGCCTTCTCTTCTCGTCCTTTTCGGCGATGCAGTTTCTGTTTGCGCCGCTTTGGGGCCGATGGTCGGACCGGGTCGGGCGGCGGCCAGTCATGTTGATCGGGCTGGCGAGTTCAGCGATCTTTTATGCGCTGTTCGGATACGCGGCGACGATTCCGGAATCGCAGCCGGGCCTGGCGGTGGGCTTGATGTTCGCCGCGCGGATCGGGGCCGGCGTGGCGGGCGCGACGATCTCCACGGCTGCGGCCGCGATCGCCGACTGCACGACGCCGGCCGAGAGGCAGCGCGGCATGGCCCTGATTGGGGCGGCCTTCGGCATCGGGTTCACGTTCGGGCCGCTCATCGCCTACGCGGCTCTCTGGGCGCTGCCGAGCCAGGGGCACGCGGCAATCGGTTACGTGGCAGCCGCCCTCTCCCTCGCCGCCTTCCTGCTCGGATTGGGATTGCTGACCGAGACGCGGCGACCCGGACGGTCGAGCGCAGCGCACGGCTGGTTGCAGCTCCGGCACGCCTATGCCGCGCTGCGCCTGCCGATCGTCGGGCTCCTGATCATCACGTATTTTCTCGCCACCTTCGCCATGGCGAATCTCGAATCCACGCTCTCGCTGTTCACGGACGTGGCTTACGGATACAGCGATGAGCAGAACGCCCTGGTGTTCGCCTACGTCGGGTTCGCGCTGGCGTTCGTCCAGGGGTTCATCTACAGGCCGATGGCCCGGCGGATCGCCGAGCCGACGTTCATTCGCGCTGGGATTGGCTTGATGCTCGCCGGCCTGGCGGGATTGGCCGCGCTCGCCGCGCTGGCCGGCGGCGCGAGACACAGCGGCGCGGCGTCGCTGGCGGCGTTTCTCGCCGCTCTGGCGGTCGCCGTCGCCGGCTTCGCATTTCTCAACCCGTCGATCACGTCGTTGGTGTCTCGGAGCGCCTCGGCCGATCGGCAGGGCGAGGTCCTCGGCGTCAATCAATCGGCCAGCGCCTTGGGCCGCATTCTCGGGCCGGTCGTGGCGCTGACGCTGTTCCGCGTCTCGTCGACTCATGCCCTGCCCTACATCGTCTCGTCGCTGCTGCTCGTACTCGTGCTCGGATTAACTTGGCGCCTCCAGGCTTGAAACTCGCGAAGGGAAAGGACTCCCGGATTGCCGCGGCCGCCGCTCGACTCCTTGAATCCTCGTCGAATCGCGCTCATCAAGCCGAGCGCGCTGGGCGACATCGTCCACGCCTTGCCGGTGCTGACGGCCCTGCGCGAGCGGTTTCCCGACGCTCACATTACGTGGATCGTCAATCGCGCCTACGAGCCGCTGCTGACTGGGCACACGGATCTGAACGCCACGCTGTCGTTTGATCGCGGCGCATTGCGGTCGGGAGTGGTGGCCACGGCGATGACCGCGGTACGCTTCGCTCGAACGCTGCGCAACAGCCAATTCGACCTGGCAATCGACTTACAGGGATTGTTTCGCAGCGGAGTGATGACGTATGCGACCGGGGCGGCTCGGCGCGTCGGTCTGTCCACCGCTCGGGAGGGCGCTCGCCATTTTTACACCGACGTGATTCCGACGCCGGGTCTCAAAGAGGCGCATGCGGTCGATCGCTGCTGGCGCGCGGCGGAGGCGTTGGGCGCCGGGGATGCTCCGAAGCGATTCCGTTTGCCGGTCGATACCGCGGCGCAATCGTGGGCCGCCGCACTGCTTGGGAGGTACACCCGTCCGTGGCTGGTTGCTGCTCCCGGCGCGCGCTGGGCGACCAAGCGTTGGCCGCCGGACCACTTCGCCGCGGTCCTTCGCGCGGCGGGTCATCGGCATGGCGGCACGGTCGTGCTGATCGGGACGGACGATGAACGGCCGCTGGCCGAGCGTGTCGCCCGAACGGCGGAGCTGCCGGCGCTGGACCTGTGCGGGCGGACGACGCTGCCGCAATTGACGGCGATCCTCGCGCTCGCCGACCTGGTGCTGGCGAATGACTCTGGCCCGCTGCACATCGCCGCGGCGCTGGGCCGGCCGGTCGTTGCCCCGTATACTTGCACGGAGATTCGCCTGCACGGTCCGTACTCCCGCAACGGCGCGGTTTCGACCGGCGTCGCCTGCCGCGGGAGTTACGTCCGTTCCTGCGATCACCTGTCGTGCATGAAGGACCTGACGCCGGATCGGTTGATGGCCCCGGCGTTCGAGGAATTGGCGTCATGGCCGCGTCTGTGCCGCTCCGCTTGATCCTGGCGAGCGGCTCACCCGCCCGCAGGGATTTGCTCGAGCGGCACGGATACCGATTCGAAGTCCGGCCAGCGGCCATCATCGAGCCGACGGACGCTGGCCACGGCGACCCGCGCAGCTACGTGCAGCAGATCACGTGGATGAAGGCTGCGGCCGTGGCGCCTCAGGAGGACGACGGCATCGTTCTTGCCGCTGACACAGTCGGCTGGTACGAAGGCGCGGCCGTGCTGAAGCCCGAGGACGAAGCGGATGCTCGCCGCATTCTCCGCATGTTGGCCGGGCGCACGCATGAACTCTGGACGGGCGTCTGCCTCTGGCGCCGCCCCGACGACCTGCAACTCGCCTGGCAGGAGCGCTCACTCGTCTCCATGAAACCGATGACCGACGCCGAGATCGACGACTACCTCACGACACGGCAATGGATCGGTTGCTCCGGAGCCTACGCCATTCGAGAGGACGGCGATCCGCTGCTCTCTGTGGAAGGCAGCGTGACCAACGTCGTCGGGCTGCCGATGGAGAGCCTCGCACGCGGGCTGAAAGTCTTGGGGAGTAGGGAATAGGACATCGGGAGTAGGGGGAAGGGAATGGAGCAGAGAGTTCGCGTTGGGGATCCCGTTTCAGAGTCGTGGGCAGGCGACACGATCCGGCGAGTAACAACTCATCAGCTGGTCCGCCGACTCAGTTGATTCCGGCTCCCAACTTGCGGTTTCGCTCCGAAAGGCTTCGTCGATGGTTCCGCTGCCCGCCGACACGCTTCGCAATCGGACGTTCGTCGGCTTATTGATCGCCCAGTTTCTGGCGGCATTCAATGACCAGGCGATACACGCCTCGGCGATGTTTTTCGCCATCAATCAGAAGATTCTGACCGACGCCAAGGCGATCAGCCTGATGCCGCTGTTGTTCTTCGCGCCGTGGGCGATTTTTGTGACGCTGGCTGGGTACTTCGCCGACCGCTACAGCAAGCGGACGTCGTTGGTGTTCTGGAAGATGTCGGAAATCGTCATCATGTCGCTGGCGACGCTGGGGTTCTGGCTGGGAGCGGCCCACAATCTCGCCACTGGTCCGTGGATCGTCCTTTCGTGCGTGTTCCTGATGGGGATGCACTCGGCGTTCTTCGTGCCGGCCAAGTACGGCGCGATGCCGGAGATCCTCGAGCCGCAATTGCTGGCCCGCGGCAACGGCCTGTTGGAGTCGCTGTCCTTTCTGGCGGTCATTCTCGGAACGGTGGCGGGCGGCTTGCTGACTGACATCTTTCATCGCCGACATCAGGAGCAGTACATCGGAATCATTCTGCTGGCCTTGGCCGTCATCGGCGCCGCGGCGAGCCTGATGATTCAGCCGATTCCGCCGGCCAACTCTTCCCGGCCGTTCCCCCGCTGGATTTACGGCCCGCTCATCGAAAGCCTGCGCACGCTGGTTCGCTCCCGCCCTCTCAAGCTCGCCATGATCGGCATTGCGTTTTTCACGTTCATGGTCGCCTTCATGCGGGCGACCGTGTACATGCTCGGCGAATCGCAGAACCCGCGCTGGAGCGAATCGAAGACGAGCATCATCGTCGGGGCCACGTCGCTCGGCATCGGCCTGGGAGCGCCGCTGGCCGGCTTCGTCTCCGGTCGCAAGATTGAACTCGGACTCGTTCCCATCGGCGCCCTGGGCATGGCGCTGGCGGCCGCGGTCGGCGGCGTCTTGATCGATCACGTCGCCGGCCTGGTGGCCTGCATCATCCTCATCGGATTCTTCACCGGCTTTTACCTCGTACCGCTGTTCTCGCTTCAGCAGCATCGGGCGCCCAAGCANNCCAATAACTTCGTCAACGTCATCGGTGCGATGCTGGCGTCGGCGCTGTTCTACGTCGTCGTGTTTGCCTTTACTCAGATGGGCCTGGCCCGGCCGATTGAGGTCCAGGACGAATATGCCCGCGGCGTGCTGGCGGCGATCGACACGTCCGAGGGCCGGCTTCGCAGCCTGGCGATCGAAGGCGACAAGCCGCTCACGCTCCCGCCGTTGGTCTCGGAGCGAAACTACGTCATCGAATCCGCCGGCATTCTGACGCCGGGCATTCCCGCCGAGATTGACCCGGACAATCCCACATACGTCGTCGTCGCCTACTACAAGCTGCGCGGCGTGGAGCATTACCTGGTGCGGCTGCAAGGCCAGGCCCTGGCGCCGGTCTACGACACCGCCCATCTGCCGCGCTACCTGTTCTTCGGCGCCGGCGCGATGGCGCTGATCACTCTCGCCTTCCTGCGCTTTGAGCTTCCCGACCTCTTCTCGCGCATGGGCTGGGTGCTGCGAAACCTCGGACATCTCGTCCGACAGAACCGATTGCACGTCATCGGAACCACGCGGGTGCCGTCGATCGGCCCGGTCGTCCTGGTGACGAACTGCCGCGACGATCTCTGCCGGCGAACCGTGGTCTCGGCAACCGATCGGGCCGTGCGATGGGCTGCCGACGGCGACGACGTGGCTACGCTGATCGATGCCGCCAACCGCGACTATTTGATCGCCCTGGACGCGGATCGCCGAGGATTCCTGCCTGCGCTCCAGAAGCAGATCGAAGTCGCGTTCGTTCCGGTGTATTTCGGCCCGGCGCCGCGCGGTCAATTGAGCCAACTGGCGTTCGGCCCAGCCTTGCCGCCCACGGCCTCGCTGGACGATTTTGACGCCGCCATCGCGGCCGCCGGCCAGATGTCGGATGCCGACCATTGACCGGCGTCGAGCCGTCGAAACAGCAAGCTCGTCGAGACGAAGGAATACGATCCGCAGATTACACAGTTTGCACAGATTCAAAAACAGAGGCTGCAACGACTCCAGAATCTGTGGCATCTGTGGAATCCTTGGGCGCGCTGATGAAGCTGACGAGAGTCGCTGGCCGATAAATGAACGAGTACGGGGAGTCTGTGACATGCGGCGATGGGCGATTGCGTGCGGATCTCTGCTGTTGGCGCCGGCGCTTCTCTGGGCCGAGTGCAGCCCGATTGAGCGGCTGTGGTTCTCGGCCGCGTCGCCGGGGTATCCAGCAAAGGAGTTCTGGGCGCCGCGATTGTTTCGCTTGCACGCTTGCCACGCACCGGTTTCCGTGACCGTCTTTCCGCCGCCGCACTGCGACGCCATGCCGAGTTTTGTCCCCCGCGGGCCGTATTGCCCCGGATCGCAGCCGCATTTTCCGCTCGCCGCTCCCGTCAAGCCGTGACGCGCCGCCGGACCGAAGATCGGGAGATCGCTCTGACCGTCAACGGCGGTCAGCGACGATATCTGCTGCACGTCCCACCGGCGACCGGCCGGGAACCGCTTCCGAGCGTCGTTCTTCTTCATGGCGCCGGCGGCAGTGCCGCATGGGCGCGTGACGAAACCGACTTGAACGACCTGGCGGATCGCGCATCGTTTGTCGTGGCCTACCCGGAGGGGCTGGCAATCGATCCCAGCCGCCCTTCGGCCTTTCTGACGAATCCGCAAGTTTGGAATGCCGGCGCCGGGCCGGGGCTGATCGTGAACCGAGGTCCAGACGACGTGGCGTTTCTCTCAGCCGTTATCGACGATTTGCCGAGACAAGCGCCCGTCGATCCTCGACGGGTATTTGTCACGGGATTTTCCAACGGAGCGGCGATGACGTTTCGCCTGGCCGCGGAACGATCCGAAAAGATCGCCGCGATCGCGCCGGTCGCTGGCTATTGCCCACACGTGCCGCCCGTTTCTCGGTCGATGCCGACGATTTTCATCGTTGGCGACGCGGACCCGCTCGTGCCGGTTTCCGGTGGCGAGATTCAGTCGCCCTGGGACCGGCGCGTCGAGCATCGACCGCCGATTCGGGACAGCCTCGATCGTTGGGCCGCGGCACTCGCCGGAAGCTCGCCCTTCGCGCTGCGACCCGTTGCCGACGAGGCCGGCGCGCGCGTCGAGGAATACAGCGGATTGCCGCGACCGTTCCGAGTGCTGACGATTGCGGGTCTCGGCCATCACTGGCCCGGCGGACGCGGGAGGCTGAAACGCAGCATTGCCGGCCAGCCTTCCAATCGCATTCGCGCCAACGACGTGATCTGGCAGTTCTTCCAGGACACCGTCGGCTCCTAGAGCCGATCGAGCAGTTTTCGCGCTTCCTCGGCTGCGCGCGTCTGCGGGTGCGTGCGGATGAGTTCCTGCAACTTCTCGCGCGCGCGTTCGGTTCGCCCGTCGTCGATCATGCGGCGGATGAGATCGAGCTTCCCGGCCGCGATGGTCTCGGGATCGGCGGGTCTTGCCCCGGCTGACGGACCTCCCTTTCCGGCTAACTGATGCCGCACGCGCTCCCGAGCCGCGCGATCGGCCGCGACGCGCGCCCGAGCCTTCTGAATCGTTTCCTGCTTGCCCCAGACGGCCTCCATCAGTCGGTAACCGACGGGATCGTGCTCCTTGAGGTCCTCGGCCGTGCGCGGAAAGTGATTGCACTGATCGAGGTATGCGCAGGAGATCTCGGCGAAATACTCCGGAGCGCTGGTGCGCGCGTAGGCCCGGGCATACAATCCGCGATCCATCGCCTGGGCATAGGCCGCGGCCACGTCCCGATTGTCGAAACTCAGAAAGACGTGATGAACGACGTGGCAGAGTTCGTGCAGCAGAATGATCTGATTCTTGTCCACGCCGGGCTGGTGCATCTCGGTCAGCCGCTTGAGCGTCATGATTTCGACGGCGTTCATCTTGGCGGGATGCACGCGACCCTCGGCCGCGGCGCGCACCGGCGATCCGGAGCGATACAGGGCGACGACGCGCGCACCCCGTGCCCTTTCTTCCTCGGAAAGATTGACGCCCGGCGGAAGGTTATCCCACTCGACGAAGATGCGCACCGTCTGGAGCGGCTTGAGCACCTTGGGAACGAGGATCGTGTTCAGCGCGCGCAGTTCGCTTTCCAGCACGTCGAGCGGCTCGACGGCGTACTGACTCTTGGCGGCGTCAGCCTCGGCCAGCCCCGCGCGATTGAGCAACACCGTGAATCCTTCGATCGTGCGGAGCTCGTAACCGGGAACCAGATCGGGTTTCGGCCGCGACTTCGCCGACCCATTTCGGGCAGGCTGCGCCGGCTCGTCCGCCGTCGCCGCCGCGACCACGAATGCCAGTGCCAGCACGCCCAGCCCACGGCGAGCCACGGTTCGTTTCTCCCTGCGACTGTTTCATTATGCACACAAACTGCCGGGAGGTGGAACTTCAGATTCACACGAATCAGAATGAAAAGTGATGAACAATCTGCGACCTCGATCCCATCGCTTCCGCGATTGATCATTCGATATCCCCGCCGCTGGCAGTATCTCAGTCGATCCGTTACCATGACGGAGCATCGGTATGAAGTCCGAAAGGCCAGCGGCAGAAAGACGGAGAACATCGATGTTGGAGAACTCCGGTGGCACAGGGCGCTGGCCTGAGCCGTAGTCACGCACCATGAGCGGCGGCGCGCAGCAGACAATCCTCATCGTGGATGACAATCAGCGGCTGACAGCGCTGATCGAGAAGTATTTGCGCCGGGAGGGATTCGAGACGGAGTCCGTCGGCAACGGCACGGAGGCGCTCCGCTGGCTGGCAAACCGGCCGGCCTATCTGATGCTGTTGAGCGTTCGGCTGCCCGACATGCCGGGCGAAGATCTAGTCTCGGCGCTCCGCGAGCGCGGGCAGTTGTTGCCGTTTATCGTCGTCGCCGGGCACGGCGACGAACGCCGTGCCGCTCTCATGCTCAAGCACGGCGCGGTTGATTACCTCATGAAGGACGGCACGCTGTTGGAGCTGCTGCCGGCGGTCGTCCGGCAGGCTGCGGACCAGCTCGAGCAGATCCGGCAATTGCGCAAGGCCCGCGCCGCCTTCGAACAACTGCACGAACATTATCAGGAAGTCCTGGAGGCCGCCGGGGACGGCATCTGCGAACTCGATCTCCAGGGCCGGATCAAGTACGTCAACCGCGCAGCGTTGAAGATGCTCGGCTACGAGCGCGCCGAACTCGAGAATCAAGATTTCGCTACGGTCGTCGAGAGGCCGCTGGCGGATCGCGAGGGCCAGGTGCGCGCCGGCATGGCCTGCGATTCCACGTTTCGCAGCCGGCATCTCGTCTTCTTCCGCAAGGACGGCTCCAGCGCCTTGATCGACAGCACCTTTGCGCCGATCCGGGCCAACGGACGGCGCGTCGGCACCGTGGTCATCTTCAAGGACGTCAGCGAGCACCAGAAACTGGAAGACATGCTGCGGCACTCGCAGCGGATCGAGGCGATCGGCCGATTGGCCGGCGGCGTGGCCCACGATTTCAACAATCTCCTCACGGTGATTGCCGGCTACAGCGACGTGCTGGCGACGAACCAGAGCCTCGATCGGTCCGCGCGCGACAGCGTGGCGGAGATCCAGAAGGCGACCGACCGTGCCGCCGCCGTTGCCCGCAAGCTCCTCGCCTTCAGCCGGCAGGCGCCGCACCGGCCCCGGCGGCTCAACCTCAACGCCGTCATCTCCGAGATGAGCAATCTGATCCGCCGATTCGCCGGCGGCGACATCGCGCTGACCTTGCACCTCGAACCGAACCTGCCCGCCGTGACCATGGATCCGAATCAGTGGGAAGTCGCGTTGATCAACCTGGTGGCGAACGCGCGTGACGCGATGCCTCGCGGCGGCCGGCTGACCATCGCCACGGCCCGCGTCGACGTGGCGCCAGCCCGGGCGCAGAAACTCTCCCGGCTGCAGCCGGGTCCACACGTTGCCGTGACCATCGCGGATACCGGCATCGGCATGGACGCCGAGATTCAGCGGCGCATCTTCGAGCCGTATTTCACGACGAAGGACGCGAGCCGCGGAACGGGACTCGGCCTGCCGCAGGTCTACGGCGTGGTCACGCAGGCCGGCGGCGCCATCGAAGTCGATAGCGCTCCCAATCGCGGCGCCCGGTTCACGATTTACCTGCCTCCCTGCGACGGACCCGAGGAGCCGCCGGAACTCACTCAACCCGCTCCGAGCCGCGGACACGAGACCATCCTGCTCGTCGAGGACGATGAAGCCGTGCGGCAATCCACGTCCCAGTTGCTTGAGGAGTGCGGCTACCGGGTGATTTGCGCGAGCGATGGCATGCAGGCTCTGCATCGCATCGAGTCGTCCGAGTCGGGAATCGATCTTCTGCTGACGGACGTGCTGATGCCGGGAATCAGCGGCCCGGAATTGGCTCGACGGATCGCGCGGCGGCGTCCGCAAACGCGCGTCTTGCTCATGACGGCCAACGCCGACGATGCCCTCCGCCGTGGCGAAGCCGCCACCGAGGAGTTCGCCATCCTCCTGAAACCATTCCGGCGAAACGATCTGGCTCGCGCCGTGCGGGCCGCCCTGGATCAACCCGGACTATAACATTGCGGATTGCGGACTGCGGATTGCGGAATTAAATCGGATCCGAAATCCTCAATCCTCAATCAGCGTCTGATTTCGTCGGGTGACGGGTTTGTGATGAATCCGCCAGCGCGGTGAGAACATGGCAACCGACTCGTTGGCCGGCATCGTACTGTGCGGAGGGCGCTCGCGCCGCATGGGCCGCGACAAGGCGTTGATTGAGATCGACGGCGAAGCACTGCTGGGGCGCGTGGTGCGAGTGGCGCAAGCCGTCGCCGGTTCGGTCGTCGTGGCCGCGGCGCCGGAACAGATTCTGCCGCCGCTGGACGCCCGCGTCACCGTTGTGCGCGACCGCTCGCCGCTCGCCGGCCCGTTGGCCGCCGTCGCCGACGCCTTGCCGATGGTCCCGCAGCGATTGGAATGGTTCTTTCTTCTGGCGGTAGACATGCCCTGTTTGTCGCCGGCCTTCCTCGCGCGGCTGGCGGACCTGCGCGATGCGCGCGACGCCGTCGTTCCGGTCCATGCCGGCCGACGGCATCCGCTGGCTGCGCTCTATCGCCGCTCAATTGAGCCGCTTCTGGCCGGGCTGATCGAATCCGGCCGGTTCAGCATGCATGACTTGCTCGACACGATTTCGGTGCGAGAGATTCACGAGCATGATTGGATGGACATCGATCCACAGTCACGGGCTCTCGTGAACTGGAACACGCCGGAAGACAGGTTTGCCACTGATCCCGACGCGATCGCTCGGCCGCCAACTCGGGAGGTCTAACAAGGCAGGGACGATCCACAGATTCCACGGATGCCGCCGATTTCGAAGGCAGGATCATGACTTTGTGTCATGGGGCGAATCTGTGGACTCTGTAGATGGAATACGGACGAATCTCGAGTCGATTCGTCCGTGTTCATAAATGGTCCCCGACATATCGTAATCGACGGTAGCATGATCCGTTTCGAATGCCCACACTGCGGCAAGGGATTGCGCACTGATCGCTCGCAGATCGGCCAGGCATTCAACTGTCCTGGCTGCCGGGGGCGCGTGCGCGTTCCCGAGCGAGACGCCGGCAGCGCCCACGCCAGCCGCGAAGACGAATCGGACAGCGGGCGGACGCTGGCACGATTTCAGGTTCGTCCGTTTTCGGCGGATTCCGCGCTGGCAGGCCGTCGGCGTCGGCGGGCCGCGATCGGCGCGGTGCTCGGGGCGACGGTCGGCGCAGCCGCGGCCACGATGTTCGGACAATCGGGCGACCTGCAATGGATCGTCACCGGCGGCAGCGCGATTCTCGGCGGGTTGGGCGGCGGCACCATCGGGTGGTTTTCCGTCGGTCGCAATGCCTGTCCGCGCTGCGGTCAGCGGCGGCGGCAGCGCGTGCTCGGATCGATTCTCCGCGACCGGCCGTCGGCTTGCGACGCGCTTCAAGCCGGCGACCTCGCCGCACTCCGCGCGCTATCGCCCGAGGGCGAACAGATTTTTGTCAGCGTGGGTATCTGCCACCGCTGCCAGATCGCCGCGCCGATCGATGTGCAGTTTTCGACGACGGATCCATCGCAGGGCACCGCGATCGAAACACAGCAACTCGCTCACGTGGTCTATCCCGGAGCGGCGCTGCGGGCGTTTGAGCGACTCTGCCGGTCGGCGCGGACCGATTAATTGCGCAGGGCCAATTCCGCAATCCGCTTGGCAAGCGACGGCCCGATTCCCGGCTGCTGGCGCAAGCCACGCAAGCCGGCGTCCGACAGGATCGTGGCGACCGGCTGATCGAGCGACTGCACGGCCAGCGCGGCGCGCCGAAGGGCGCGGACGCGGTATAGATTGGCGCCGGCATCCGCGGCCGCGCGGGCCTGACGTAGCAATTCGTCGGCAATCTGCGGGTTGTTCATGGCGTTCATCTCGAAAGCCAATGCATTGTACAGGCGTCCATCAAGCCCCGCAAAGCTCGGTTGTGCCGGCCGGGCCGATTCGCTATGCCCACCGCCAGAAATTCGGAGCCGAAGCGCATGGCGAGCTATCGTGGGCACTTGAGTTTGTCGACGGCCGTCGGCGTGGGCTACGCCGGCCTGGCGATGTGGCAATTCGGCGTCACCTGGCCGGTCGCGGGCGTCGGCGGGTTGTTGACTGCCCTGGCGGGACTGCTACCCGATCTCGACAGCAGCAGCGGCGTGCCGGTCCGCGAGCTCTTCGGACTTGCGGGCGCGTTGTTACCTTTGTTCCTGCTCCGCGAAGCCGGCGTTCTCGGAATGACTCCGGAGGAAACGCTGCTATCGTTTGCGGGGCTGTACTTCGGGATCCGATACGGGTTGTCAGAACTGTTCCGCCGCGTGACTGTTCATCGCGGCATGTTTCACAGCGTGCCGGCGATGTTGATTGCCGGCCTGCTGGTCTACGTCGGCTATCGGCATCCGGACCCGGCTCAACGAGCGTTCCTGGCTGTCGGCGCGATGCTCGGCTTTCTCTCGCACCTGGTGCTCGACGAAGTGTGTGCCGTGGACTTTCGAGGCGTCGTGCCGCGGCTGAACGCCTTCGCCGGGTCCGCGCTCAAGTTCACGTCGAAATCGATGACGGCGACCGTGCTGACTTATGCGCTCATGGCGGCCCTGGCGGGACTGGCTTGGGTTCAGCATCAGTCGCCGCTCAGCCCGACGGCCGGCGAGACGCTGGCGCGCGAGGCGCCGGCCGCCGCGATTCCGAGAGTCCGATAGACCCCGGCCGGCACGACTGCATCACATTTGCCGCCGGTGACTTTCCCAAAGCCCTGTGCCAACGGATTTGACTTCGGCTCCGGCCATCGAGTCACTTCCATGGAATCGGTTCTCCGGCGTCTGTGGATTGCATTCTTCGGCGCCCATGGGCAGCGGCCGGCGCCAGTTCCGCTTGACCGGCCGGTGGATCTGGGTATGGTCGCGGATCCTGCCGGGCCAATGCGCCCGTTGCCGATCGGTTCGATACCCCTCCCGAGGACCAAACGATGAGCAAGGGAATGCGCGGGATGCTGGCCGCCGCTGCGTGCCTGGCGTGCGTGACCGCTGGATTCGCTGGCGAGCCTGCCGCCCACGTCCGCTGCAAGATCTGCGTTTTGCGACTCACCGACGAGTGCGTGGAGAAACTCGCTCAATGCAACTCCGACGAGCGCCCCTGCTGTGACGCCTGTCCGGCGGCAACCGCTCGCCCCAAGTCTTGCTGTGCGGACGACGCTTCCAAGAAATGCTGCCGGCGCGATCAGGGCTGTCCGACCGACTGCGCTTCGAAGGCACAACCCGGTCACTGCTGTTCAGCGGACGGCTGCGCGGCGCGGTGCGCCACCCCGGCGTGCGGCCAAGAACCGATGGTTCTCAAGCCGCGAAAGGCGAACCGTTGGCTCGAACTCGTGCGCGAATGCAAGGACTGCGAAGTCGTTTGCTGCCCGACCGTCATGGTTCTGTCCGGCCAGACGGCTCACTTGCAAATGGGTTCTCCGGCGATGAACGTGACCGGGTCGTGCCGGTCGCAAGTCAACGGCGAGGAATGCGACGTCACGGTTCACGGAGTCGCCATGACCGGCTGCTTCATCGCCATGCGCGCAATGGCCAACCTGGATAACCAGAGCGTGACGGTGAGCATGACCTGCCAACGGCGCGAGTGTCTTCCTGGACCGAAGTCGTGCTGCAACGGGCAGTCCCCATGTTGCACGGGTTGTTGCCCAGCTTGTTGCGACCAAAAACCGCGTGCCCGCGCGCGAAGCTGGGAGCTGAGCCGAACCTTTGTCTGCCCGGTCGGTTGCACGG
>JRYJ01000671.1_pt1 | contig 19146 bp, 15 predicted proteins | sample 235371 | NCBI WGS metagenome assembly JRYJ01 (sample SAMN03074219, study PRJNA261477) | activated sludge metagenome | biome: Wastewater Treatment Plant; feature: Wastewater; material: Activated sludge; isolation source: activated biomass of a wastewater treatment plant treating hydrocarbon... ... | reverse complement strand
ATGCCCATCTTGGACATGACCTTCATGAGGCCCTTGCCGATGGCCTTGATGAAGTTCTTGGTGAACTTCTCGGCCTTCTCGGCGTCGCCCTTGGCCAGGGTTTCGATGGTTTCCAGGGCCAGGTAGGGGTGAACCGCTTCGGCGCCATAGCCGCCGAGGAGCGCAAAGTGGTGCACCTCGCGGGCGGAGCCGGTCTCGACCACCAGACCGGCGCTGGTGCGCAGGCCCTTCTTCACCAGGTGCTGGTGGATGGCGGAGGTGGCCAGCAGGGCCGGGATGGCGACATGGTCGGCATCAACCTTGCGGTCGGAGACGATGAGGATGTTGGCGCCGGAGCGAACGGCATCCTCGGCGTCGGCGGCCAGCGAAGCCAGGCGGGCCTCGATGCCGGCCGCACCCCAGGCCACCGGGTAGCAGATGTCCAGTTCGAAGGAGCGGAACTTGCCGGAGGTGTACTTCTCGATGTTACGCAGCTTTTCCATGTCGGCGAAGGACAGGACGGGCTGGGCGACCTCGAGGCGGATCGGCGGGTTGATGTCGTGGGTGTTCAGCAGGTTCGGCTTGGGGCCGATGAAGGACACCAGGGACATGACCAGTTCTTCGCGGATCGGGTCGATCGGCGGATTGGTCACCTGGGCGAACAACTGCTTGAAGTAGGCGTAGAGGGTCTTGTTCTTGCTGGACAGGACCGGCAGGGCGGAATCGGTGCCCATGGAGCCGGTGGCCTCCTCGCCGTTCTGCACCATCGGCTCGAGGATGACCTTGATGTCTTCCTGGGTGTAGCCGAAGGCCTGCTGGCGATCCAGCAGGGAGGCGGCGGAACCGTCGCACTTCTCCGCGGCGGCGGGGACTTCATCCAGCTTGATGCGGATCTTCTCGATCCACTCGCGGTAGGGCTTGGCGTTGGCCAGGGAGTTCTTGAGCTCCTGGTCGTCGATGATACGGCCCTGCTCCATGTCGATGAGGAACATCTTGCCGGGCTGGAGACGCCACTTCTTGACGATCTTCTTCTCGGGGATGGGCAGCACGCCGGATTCGGAGGCCATGACCACCAGGTCGTCGTCGGTGACCAGGTAGCGGGCAGGACGCAGGCCGTTGCGGTCCAGCGTCGCGCCGATCTGGCGGCCGTCGGTGAAGGCCACGGCAGCGGGGCCGTCCCAGGGCTCCATCATGGCCGCATGGTATTCGTAGAAGGCGCGGCGGCTCTCGTCCATGAGGGTGTGCTTTTCCCAGGCTTCCGGGATCATCAGCATGACGGCGTGGGCCAGGGAGTAGCCGCCGCCCATCACCAGCAGTTCAAGGGCGTTGTCGAAGGAGGCGGAGTCGGACTGGCCGGGGTAGTGCAGCGGCCACACCTTGTCCAGATCCTTGCCGAGAATGGGCGAGGAAATGGCCTGTTCCCGGGCCTTGAACCAATTGACGTTGCCGCGCACGGTGTTGATTTCGCCGTTGTGGGCGATGTAGCGGAACGGGTGGGCCAGATCCCAGGTCGGGAAGGTGTTGGTCGAGAAACGCTGATGCACCAGGGCAAGGGCGGAAACCGTGCGCTTGTCCTGGAGATCGAGGTAATAGACGCCAACCTGGTCGGCGAGCAGCAGGCCCTTGTAGTTAACGGTGCGCGCCGAGAACGAAGGCACGTAGAATTCCTGGCCGTGTTTGAGCTTCAACGATTTGATGGCGTTGGCGGCACGACGGCGGATGATGTACAGCTTGCGCTCCAGGGCGTCCGTGACAAAGACGTCCGGGCCACGGCCGACGAAGACCTGGCGGATCACCGGTTCCTTGGCCCTGACCGTCGGCGACATGGGCATATCGCGATTGACCGGCACATCGCGCCAGCCCAGGACGACCTGGCCTTCGGCCGTGATGGAACGCTCGATCTCCTCGACGCAGGCATGGCGGGAAGCGGCCTCCTGGGGCAGGAAGACCATGCCGACGCCGTATTCGCCGGCGGGGGGCAGGTCCACGCCCTGCTTGGCCATTTCCTCGCGGTAAAACTGGTCGGGGATCTGAAGGAGGATGCCGGCGCCGTCGCCCTGCAGCGGGTCGGCACCGACGGCACCGCGGTGATCCAGGTTTTTCAGGATCAACAAGCCCTGCTCGACGATGCCATGACTCTTCTGGCCTTTGACATGGGCGACAAAGCCCACGCCGCAAGCGTCGTGCTCGTTGGCCGGGTCGTACAAACCCTGCCGCTCAGGTACTGCCGGTTCCATCACTCTCGTTCCTTCAATAAACGTTGGCGAAGCGCCAAAGGTGAAAAAAGCCGGCGGGCGCCGGCTTGTACGAATCGTTGGGGCGACCTGAAAATATATCTCAAAACCCCTGTGAATTCAAGATGCTGCAACGCACCAAGCAGGGTCGTCAACTCCCCGTTTCGGTGCAGCGAAAGGCGATCGCCGCCCTGATCTCGGCCAGGGGCGCCCCATCGCCAACGTAGGCCATGCCAATGCGCTTGAGCAGCACCAGGCGTAATTTTCCGTCCTGGACCTTCTTGTCGTGCTGCATGAGCTCCAGGTAGCGGTCCTCGCCCAGGCGTGGCCCCTGGACCGGCAACCCGGCGGCCAGGAACAATGCTTCGATCCGGGCGACGTCCGCATCGGCCAGATCCCCCAGCCTGCGCGACAATTCGGCGGCCATGAGGGTTCCTGCCGCGATCGCTTCGCCGTGCAGCCAAGCGCCGTAGCCCATGCCCGTTTCGATGGCATGACCGAAGGTGTGGCCGAGGTTGAGCAAGGCGCGTTCCCCCGTCTCGCGCTCGTCGGCGGCGACGACTTCGGCCTTGTTGCGGCAGGATCGATGGACGGCAAAGGCCAGGGCATCCGGGTCCCTGGCCAGGAGGCGCCCCATGTTGGCCTCCAGCCACTCGAAGAACTCGCCGTCGCGGATCAATCCGTACTTGATCACCTCGGCGATGCCGGCGCGCAATTCCCGGTCGGGCAGGGTATCGAGGGTGGCGATGTCGGCCAGCACCAGCTTCGGCTGGTAGAAGGCGCCGATCATGTTCTTGCCCAGGGGGTGGTTGATGGCGGTCTTGCCCCCCACCGAGGAATCAACTTGAGACAACAGCGTGGTCGGCACCTGGATGAAGGGCATGCCGCGCTGATAGCAGGATGCCGCAAATCCGCCCATGTCGCCGATCACCCCGCCTCCCAGCGCCACCAGGGTCGTGCTGCGCTCGCAGCGGGCCTGCAGCAGGGCGTCGAAGATCAGGTTGAGGGTTTCCCAGTTCTTATATTGCTCGCCATCCGGCAGGATGACCGATTCGCACTGCACCCCGATGCCCCCCAGGGCCGCCAGCAGCTTGTCCAGATACAGCGGCGCGACCGTGGTATTGGTGACCACCAGCACCTTCTTCTGCTTGAAGTGGGGCGCCATGAGCCCCCCTTCGGCCAACAGTCCCCGGCCGATATGGATGGGATAGGAGCGTTCCGCAAGGGATACCTCTAGTGTTTGCATACTTCCGTAAACTGTCTTGAGAGATGCTGGACGACGGATGCGGCGGCAAGGCGCGAACCGTCCACGATCAGATGGGCGATTTCCCGGTAAAGGGGATCGCGCGCTTCGTACAATTCCCGCAGCCTGGCAAGAGGATCGACCACTTGCAGCAAGGGCCGGCCCCGGTCATGGCGGGTGCGTTCGTAAAGCAGGTTGGGCGGCACATCCAGGTAGACGACCCAACCCGAGTCATGGAGGCGGCGGCGATTTTCCGGGTTGAGCACCACGCCACCGCCGGTTGCCAGGACGATGCCCTTCTCGGCCGTCAGTTCGGCGATGGTCTGCGCCTCCCGGCGGCGGAACCCCGCTTCGCCTTCGATCTCGAAAATGGTGGGTATCCTGACCCCGGTGCGGGCTTCGATTTCGTGATCGGAATCGAGAAAGCGGCGGCCAAGCCGTTTGGCCAACTGCCTGCCGATGGTCGTTTTGCCAGCGCCCATCAGGCCGACGAGATAGATATTGTCGTCTTCATTCACGCCTTGCATTCTAACCGATGGCCGACCGCAAAAAAGTAAGGCCGGCTAACGCCGGCCCTTCGGAGTGCGATGACTCAGTTCAGGTTGAGATTCTCGCTGACGATCCGCGGCGTGATGAACACCAGCAGTTCGGTTTTGTCGTCGATGACTTCGTTGTTCTTGAAGAAGAACCCGAGGACGGGAATATCACCCAAGAGGGGAATCTTCTGGGTCTGGTTCCGTGAGTTCTGGGTATAAATACCGCCAATCACCACGGTACCGCCATTCTCTACCAGCACCTCGGTCTTGACGTGCTTGGTGTCGATGGCAATGCCCGACCCGGTCTGGATCGACGAATTCGGCGAATCCTTGTTCACGTCCAGGGTCAGCGTAATCTTCCCGTCCGGAGTAATTTGCGGCTTGACCTTCAGCGACAAGTTCGCCTTGCGGAAGGAGACGCTCGTCGCGCCAGAACTGGTGGCCTGCTGGTAGGGAATTTCCACACCCTGCTCGATCAATGCCTCCACCTGGTCAGCCGTCATGACTCGCGGACTGGAAATGATTTTCCCGCGCCCGTCAGCCTCCAGCGCAGAAAGTTCCAGGTTGAGGAATTTCGTTCTGGCGTTGTTATAGAGCAGGAAGGACAAGGCACCCGCCGTCCCGGACCGCGGGGTAGCCGGCAGATTGACATTCTGCATCTGCGGATACGTCGGCGTTCCCTGTACCAGACCGGCAAACTGGCCGGTTTGCTGGAAGCCGCCACCGATGGCCAGCTTGCCATCGTGACCCAGGGACGACCCGGAGTTTCCGTAACCCAACCTCACCCCAAGGTTCTTGGCGAATGCGTCAGATGCCTCGACGATCCGCGCCTCGATCAGGACTTGCCGTGAGGGAACATCAATTTCCTTCAACACTCGGCGGACGTCATCCAGACGGGAGGTGGTGTCAGTCACGAACAGCTTGTTGGTCCGCGTATCCACGATGACCGAGCCGCGCTTTGACAGCATCGTTTGGGATTTGTCCTTGAGGAAATTGAAGATCGTTTCCGCCTTGTGATAATTGATCTGGAAGATCTCGGTACGCAGCGGCTCCAGTTCGCCAATCTGCTGCTTGGCTTCATATTCGAGCTTTTCCCGGGTGGCGATCTCATCTCGCGGCGCGATGAGAATGACATTGCCATTCTTGCGCATATCCAGCCCCTTCTGCTGGAAGATGATGTCGATGACCTGGTCTGCAGGAACGTCCTTGAGCACGAGCGTGGTCGTGCCGGTCACGGTCTCGCTGATCACGGCATTCAGGCCCAGTTCCTCGGCCATCAGGCGCAGCAGGGCACGGACGTCGCCGTTCTGGTAGTTGATGCTGACTCGCGGTCCTTGATAACCGATCTTGGAGCCCTGCACGAGCTTGTTGGGATCCTCGATGATCTTCTTGACCTCGACAATGAACTGGTTATCGCTCTGATAGGCGTTGTGTTCCCACAGGCCCTTGGGAGAGATGGTCATGCGGACGTTATCGCCCTTGGCTTCAGTCACTACGCTAGTGACCGGCGTGGCGAAATCGGTGACGTCCAGTTTCCGGCGCAGGTTTTCCGGCAACGCCGTCTTCAGGAAGTCCACCACCAGCCCGGTTCCCTGCTGCCGAATATCGATGCCAGTCCCGGTGTCGCTGAGATCGACCAGGATGCGCGCCTCGCCATCCTTGCCGCGGCGGAAGGTGATGTCGCGGATGGCATGCCGGCTGCCCACCAGGCTCTCCTCGGCGAAACGGGTCGTCTTCTGCCCGGTGGAGTCCACCGCCTTGACGATGGGGGACAGGGTCACATAGAGAGCTTTCCCGTCCACACGCGCCGAGTAGTTCATGTTACGCACCAGGTTCAATACCAGGCGGGTGCGGTCCCCGGCCTGGACCACGTTCATGCTGCGCAGGTCGCCTTCGTTGATGTTCTGGCTGTTGCGGCCCAGGCTATTGGCAGTGGACGGGAAATCAAAGGCGATACGCGCCGGGTTCGCAACGCTGAAGCTGGCAGGAGCAGAAGCCAATCCTTCCTTGAGTTCCACCTTGACGATGATGTCAGACCCCTGCTGGGCGACATTGACTGCCTCAATGGCGTTCGCCGCCCCGGCCTGGGCACCGGCGGCGGGCGCGAACGCCAAGCAGGCGCAAGCCAGGGCAACCGTGATCCAATTGGTGATTTTCATTTCTTGCTTCCCTCCTTGGCCTGCAGCAGCAGAGTACTTGTACGCTCACTCCAGTCACCTGCAGAATCCTGAACCAGTTCGCGCAGCGTAACTTCCTTGTCCGTAATCTGGGTCACCAGCCCGAAATCCAGGCCGATGTAGTCGCCGATCTTTACCTGTTTCACGTGCTGGTCGGCCTGGATGACCGCCATGGGCCGATTATTAACGTTCATGAATCCGATCATCTTGAGGGATTCGAGCGGGTATTTTTCCAGCAGGCTGTTGCGCAGCTCACGGGCCTCATAGTCGGGCTGGAGACCGGCCCCGCCGCCCTGTTTCTGCTTCGTCGCCGGCTCGATCTTGCTCGGCTTGAACGGATCCAGCATGCCTTCGACGGCATAGGGCACCGGTTCGTACGGCTTAACCTCCGGCAGCTTCGGAATGCTGCCGCGCAGATCCTTGGTGTTCTCCGTCATCCACTGGCGCAGATCCTCATGGTCTCCGCCGGAACAGGCAGTCATGGCCCCGCACAGGGCAATCACGGTCAGTCGCCTCATTTCTTCGCTCCCTGCGCGGCCTTCTTGTTCCTGGCGATCTCTTCCTCATCGAGATAGCGGAAGGTCTTGGTCACGGCATCAAGGGTCAGCTGGCCACCCTGACCAGCCGTGATGGCGATGTTGTTGAGGGTGACGATGCGGGGCAGCTTGGCGATATCGGCGGCGAAAGCCCCGAAATCGTGGTAGCTGCCATTGATCTTGACCGTTATCGGCATCTCGGCATAGAAATCCTTGACCTGCTCGGGATTGGGCTTGAACAGCTCGAACTGCAGGCCCCGGCCAAGACCGGCCTGGTTGACCTCGATCAACAGCGCCTCGATTTCCGAACGGTTGGGCAATTGCTTCAGGAGCGCCCCAAAGGACCGGTCGATTTCGGCAAGCTGCTGGGTATAGAGGTCGAGGTTAACCGCCTGCCGCTTCTTGTCCACATATTCCTGCTTGAGCCGCTCCTCCTCCTGCTGCTTGCCATCGAGGGTGGCGAGCTGGTCGCTCCACAGGAACCACCAGCCGGCGACCAAGGCGACGATGAAGACGCCGACCAGCAAGGCCGCTTTCGGCGCCACTGGCCAAGCCCCCGGATCATTGGGGTTGAGATTGCGGAACTCGTCGGCCAGTGCCCTGAAATCCACGGCAGGCAGGGATTTGGGAAGATTCAAGGAACGCGGACTCATTTCGCCCCCCCGGCTGCATCCTTGGCCTTGGCCGCCTTGCCGGCGTCTTCCGCTGGCGCCCTGGTCAGATATACATTCATGCTGAATTCGTTAAGGCGCCGCTTGTCGACCACAACCGCCTTGATTTCGAGAAGCTCCGGACGCTCCAGCGCCGGCGAAGCCTCCAGGTTGCGCATGAGCGTCGACACCCGTGCATTGGACTGCACGTAGCCGCTCAAGCTCACCTTCTGGCCTTCCTGCTTCAGGGACTTGAGGTACACGCCCTCCGGCACCTGCTTCACCAGTTCGCTGAGCATACTCACCGCCTCGCCCCGGTCACGCTGCAGGGCCTCGATCACCTGCTTGCGGGCGAGCAAGGCCTGGGTCTGCTCCTTGAGGCGCTTGATCTGGTCGATCTGCTTGTCGAGGACGGCGATTTCCTTCTTCAGGAAATCGTTCTTTTCCTCCTGGCGGCTTATATAACCGTCGATGATGGTGTAAATGAGGAACACCACCAGAGCACCCAGCACCACGACCATGCCAAGCAGGCTGAAGAACTGCTGCCGCCTGGCCCGGCGCGCTTCTTCCCGGTGGGGAAGGAGGTTTATGCGAATCATGACGGGTCAAACCTCCGCAGGGCGAGGCCGCATGCCACCATCAGCGATGAGGAGTCGGCCAGCAGGCTCTTGGCGCGTACCTTGTCCGAAAGCACCATGTTGGCAAAGGGATTGGCGATGATCGTATTCACCTGGGTACGGGTGGCCACGACCTCGTCCATCCCCGGAATGACCGCACACCCGCCGGCCAGCACGATGTGGTCCACCTGGTTGTACTGGGTCGAGGTGAAGAAGAACTGCAGGGCCCGCGAAACTTCCAGGGCCAGGTTCTCCATGAAGGGATTGAGGAGTTCGCTCTCGTAACCGTCCGGCAGGTTGCCGGCCCGCTTGGCGGCCTCGGCGTCCTCGTAGCTCATGCCGTAGTGGCGGACGATGTCCTGGGTCAATTGCCCGCCGCCGAAGGCCTGCTCCCTTGCATAGACCTGCTGGCCATTGCGCAGGACGGTGAGGTTCATGACATTGGCACCGGCGTCGATGAGGGCGACAACCTGGTTCTTGCCTCCCTCGGGCAACTGTTTCTCGATCAGCTCGAAGGACGACAGGGCTGCGAAGGACTCAACGTCCATGACCACCGCCTTGAGACCGGCGGCCTCGGCCACCGCCACCCGGTCCTCCACGCGCTCCTTCTTGGAAGCGGCGATGAGGACTTCCAGTTCCTCGGGCACCGCCGGCGCCGGACCGAGCACCTGGAAATCGAGATTCACTTCCTCGATGGAGAACGGAATGTACTGGTTGGCCTCGGACTCGACCTGCACCTCCAACTCGTCTTCCCGCAAGCCGGCCGGCATGATCACCTTCTTGGTGATGACCGCCGAGGCGGGCAAGGCCATGGCGACATTGCGCGTCGACATGCCCAGGCGTTTCCACGCCCGCTTGACGCAGTCCACCACCGCCTCGAGGTTGGCGATATTGCCGTCCGACACCGCATCCTTGGGCAGCACCTCGATGGTGTAGCGCTCGACACGGTAACCCTCTTTCCCGTTGGCGGTCAGCTCAACCATCTTGACGGCGGATGAACTGATATCGAGCCCTAGCAAGGGGCGCGCCTTGGGATTCAAAAAAGCTGACAGATCGAAACGCACCTGGCCCCCAAAAAATCCTTACAGAATGCGAAGTTAGGCAAAATATCAATAATTCACTTCAGATGCTAGCAACAACCATAGGGCATGTAAAGCCTTTTTTCGGGCGCATTTCCCATCGGCGTATAATCCGCGCAACGCCCTGACCACGAGACCTGTCTTGCCCAATTCACGCCCCCTCTGGCGCCTTGCGCTGTATCCCGCCGCTGCCCTGGCCGGCCTGGCCGCGGTCGTTGTTGCCCTGGCCCTGATCGTCCTCGTTCTCACCTACCCCAACCTGCCATCCCTGGAGGTTCTGACCGACTATCGGCCGAAGATTCCGCTCCGCGTCTACACCGCCGACGGCCATCTCATCGGCGAATTCGGTGAGGAAAGGCGCGCTGTCGTCAGCTTCCGGCAGGTTCCGGATGTCATGAAGCACGCCATTCTCGCCGCCGAGGACGAACGCTTCTTTCAACACGGCGGCATCGATTATCAGGGTGTGCTGCGGGCGGCCATCGCCAACCTCACCAGCGGTGGCAAGAAACAGGGCGCGTCCACCATCACCCAGCAGGTGGCCCGCAACTTCTTCCTTTCCAGCGAGAAGACCTACACCCGCAAGCTCTACGAGGCCCTGCTCTCCTTCAAGATCGAGAACAATCTCTCCAAGGAACAGATCTTCGAGCTGTACATCAACCAGATCTTCCTCGGCCAGCGCGCCTACGGTTTCGGCGCCGCCGCCCAGATCTACTTCGGCAAGCCCCTCAAGGACATCTCGGTTGCTGAAGCGGCGATGCTCGCCGGCCTGCCCAAGGCGCCGTCGGCCTACAATCCGGTGGCCAATCCGAAGCGCGCCAAGATCCGCCAGCAATATGTATTGCGGCGCATGCGCGAACTGGGGTACATCGACGACAAGCAGTACGAGGCGGCGATGCAGGAAGTCCTCGTGGTCAAGCGCGACCTGGCCGACTACCCCGTCCATGCCGAGTTCGTCGCCGAAATGGCCCGGCAGATCACCGTCGAGAGTTTTCCCGAAGACGTCTACACGCGGGGCCTGACGGTCTACACCACCATCACCAAGGACGAGCAGCAGGCCGCCTACACCAGCCTGCGCAAGGGGGTGATGGACTACGACCGCCGCCATGGCTACCGGGGTGCCGAATCCTACGTCGACATGACCGATATCCGCTCCGACCAGGAAGAGGCCATCGACGAGGCCCTGCAGGACGTTCCCGATGCCGGGGATCTCGTCCCCGCCCTGGTCCTCGCCGCCAGCCCCGCCCAGATCAAGGCTTACAAGCGGGGGGGCGAGATCGTGCTGCTGAAGGGCGACAGCCTGAAGACGGCCGCCAAGATGCTGGACGACAAGGCGCCCCCCAACAAGCGCATCCGCCGCGGCGCCGTCATCCGCCTGCAGAAGGACGACAAGGGTGCCTGGCAGATCGCCCAGTTGCCGGAAGTGGAATCCGCCTTCGTCGCCGTGGACCCCAAGGACGGGCGCATCCGCGCCCTGGTCGGCGGCTTCGACTTCAACCGCAACAAGTTCAACCACGTCACCCAGGCCTGGCGCCAGCCCGGCTCCAGCTTCAAGCCCTTCATCTATTCCGCCTCCCTGGAGAAGGGCTTCAGCCCCTCCACGGTGATCGAGGACGAGCCCATCGTCATCTCCGCCGCCCAGACCGGCTCCCAGGCCTGGGAGCCCCACAACTACGACGGCAAGTACGAAGGTCCGATGAAGATGCGCACGGCGCTGGCCAAGTCCAAGAACATGGTCTCCATCCGCATCCTCCAGGCCATCGGCACCCAGTATGCCCAGGACTACGCCGGCCGCTTCGGCTTCGATCCCGACAAGCACCCGCCCTACCTGACCATGGCCCTGGGCGCCGGCTCGGTGACGCCCTGGCAGATGGTCACCGCCTACTCCGTCTTCGCCAACGGCGGCTACAAGATCCAGCCCTACATCATCAAGGAGATCCGCGACGAGAAAGGCCAGGTCCTGGCCCTGCCCTCCCCCGTCCAGGCCGGCGCGGAGGCTGCCCGCGTCATCGATCCCCGCAACGCCTTCCTCATGGACATGATGCTGCGCGACGTCACCATCTACGGTACCGCCGCCAAGGCTTCCGTCGCCTTGAAGCGCCAGGACCTGGCCGGCAAGACTGGCACCACCAATGAATATGTGGACGCCTGGTTCTGCGGCTACCAGATGACCGTCACCGGCTGCGCCTGGATCGGCTTCGACCAGCCCCGTAAGCTGGGCGACAAGGAAACTGGCGGCGCCGCCGCCCTGCCCATCTGGATCGGCTACATGGGCCGGGCCCTGCGCGATGCCCCCGTCAGCCTGCCGGAAGCCCCGGAAGGCCTGGTGGCCTTCGGCAGCGGCCGGGACCGCAGCTACATGTACAGCGAGAATGCCGCCAAGGAGCCGGCCGGCGGCGAACAGGTCGACGCCCCCTTGCCCCAGCCCGAGCTGGACAAGCCGCCGGCGGACTGATCAGCCGAGGGCGACGGTCTCGCCGGCCTGCTGGCTGGCGAGGCGGGAAAGCCTGGCAAACAGTTCCTCGCCGTCGCGGCTGTCGCGCCACACGGCGCCATCCCAGCGGAAGTGGAAGCCGCCGCTGCGGGCGGCCACCCAGATTTCCCGGTTCACGGCGTGGCGATTGACGATGATCTTGCTGCCGTCGTCGAATTCCAGTTCGAGGATGCCCCCGGGCTGCAGCTCGAAGTCGATGGCCGCGCCGCTCCGCTCCACTGCCGCCTCGATGGCGGCCAGGGCCGCATCGGCCAGGCGGCCGAATTCCTTATCATCCATGGTGTGCTACCATCCTGCCATTTACTGACCGGTCCGTCATTAATGCCCAGACTGCTTGCCTTCCTGCTCGCCGCCGGCCTTTCCGCCTGCGGCATGAAGGGTTCCCTCACCCTGCCGCCGGGGCCCCAGCCGGAGCCGCTTTTCGGCAACGCCAAGCCGCAGTCGGCACCGGCCGGCAGCATCAAGGATGTTAGCACGGACCCCGCCGCCCCCCGACCGCAATGAATCCCTTCGCCCTCAAGAACGGCGCCCTCCACGCCGAAGCTGTCCCCCTAGCCGCCATTGCCGAGCAATTCGGCACCCCCGCCTACGTCTACTCCCGGGCCGCCCTGAGCGCCGCCCTGGGGGAATTCCAGGAGGTTCTCGCCGCCCACCCGGCCGGCCGGGGCGCCCTGGTCTGCTACGCCGCCAAGGCCAATTCCAACCTCGCCATCCTCAATCTGTTCGCCCGCCTGGGCGCCGGCTTCGACATCGTCTCCGGCGGCGAACTGTCCCGCGTGCTCGCCGCCGGCGCCGACCCGCGCAAGGTCGTCTTCTCCGGCGTCGGCAAGACGGCGGCCGAGATGCGCCAGGCCCTGGAGGCCGGCATCTTCTGCTTCAACGTCGAATCGGCCCCGGAACTGGAGCGTCTCAACGAGGTGGCAGGCAGCCTGGGCCGGAAGGCTCCGGTCAGCCTGCGGGTCAATCCCAACGTCGATCCCAAGACCCACCCCTATATCTCCACCGGCCTCAAGGAAGCCAAGTTCGGCGTCGCCTACGAGGACGCCCGCGACCTCTACCGGCGGGCGGCCAGCCTGCCCCACATCGCCGTGGCCGGCATCGACTGCCACATCGGCTCCCAGCTCCTCGACCCCGCGCCCTTCGCCGAGGCCCTGGACCGGATTCTCGCCCTGGTGGACCAACTGGCGGCGGACGGCATCGCCATCCACCACCTGGACTTGGGCGGCGGCCTCGGCATCCGCTACCAGGAAGGCCAGGAGCAGCCCACCGTGGCCTCCTACCTGACCCCGCTCCTGGACAAGCTGGCTGGCCGCAACCTGCAGGTGGTGCTGGAGCCCGGCCGGCGGCTGGTGGGCAACGCCGGCCTGCTGCTCACCCGCATCGAATACCTGAAGCACGGCGAGGGCAAGAATTTCGCCATCATCGACGCCGCCATGAACGACCTCATGCGCCCCGCCCTCTACGAGGCCTGGCACGACATCCTGCCGGTCGCCCCCCGCGCCGGCGTCGCCAGCACCTACGACGTGGTCGGCCCGGTCTGCGAATCCGGCGATTTCCTCGGCCAGGGGCGGGCGCTCTGCGTCGAGCCCGGCGACCTGCTGGCGGTGATGTCGGCGGGCGCCTACGGCATGGCCATGAGCTCCAATTACAATACTCGCCCCCGGGCCGCCGAGGTCATGGTGGACGGCGACACCGTCCATCTCGTCCGGCGACGGGAAACGGTGGCCGAACTCTACGCCGCCGAGCAGACCCTGCCCGCCTGATGCGCCTGCTCCCTGCGCTTCTCGCCGCCGCCCTTGTCGCCGCCTGCAGCGACAAGGCGCCGGAGAAGAAGGGAGCCCCGCCGACCCTCATCACCACCACCACCGCCCAGGCGGTGACGCTGGAAACCGGCGAAGCCACCCTCGGCTCGCTGGAAGCCGTCCTTGACCCGAAGGTGGCGGCGGAGGTTCCCGGCCGCGTCGTCGCCATCGGCGCCCGCAGCGGGCAGACGGTGAAGAAGGGCCAGATGCTGGCCCGCATCGACCCCGACGACCCCCGCCTGCTCGCCCAGGCCGATGCCGCCGACGCCAGCCGGCTTGAGGCCCTGCTCGCCCAGCAGGAGCGGGTCGTCGCCCGCCAGGAGGAGCTGGTGGCGAAGAATTTCATTTCCCGCAACGCCCTCGACGACGCCCTCGCCCAACGGGACGCCCTGCGCAGCCAACTGGCCGCCGCCCGTTCCCGCAGCGAGCTGTCCCGGGGCAACCTGGGCAAGACCACGGTGACGGCCCCCTTCGACGGCAGCATCGAAGTCCAGATCGTCAGCGTCGGCGACTACGTCAAGGTTGGCGACCCCATGTTCCGCATGGTCTCCAACCGGCGCCTGCGGGCCAACCTGCCCTTCCCCGAGCAGGTCGCCGCCCGCCTGCGCACCGGCATGCCGGTGCGGCTGTCCAGCCCGCTGGCGCCGGGCGCCGTCGTGGCCGGGGAGATCGACGACATCCGTCCCACCACTCTGGAGGGCAGCCGGGCCGTGGAGGTCATCGCCCGCATCGACAACCCCGGCCCCCTGAAGGGAGGCGGCTCGGTGGACGGCCTGGTGGTCACCGGGCGCAAGGAGGGGGCCATCGTCGTCCCCGAGCAGTCGGTGGTGCTGCGGCCGGCCGGCAAGGTCGTCTACGTCGTCGCCGACGGCAAGGCCCAGCAGCGCCCGGTGGAGGTCGGCAGCAAGAAGGAGGGCCGGGTGGAGATCGTCCGCGGCCTCCAGGCGGGCGAAACCGTCGCCCTCGACGGCGCCGGCTTCCTGACCGACGGGGCCCCGGTCGCCGTCAAGGGCGCGGCGGCGCCCGCCCGGCCTGAAGACGGCAAGCCCCAGCCCGCCCGATGACCCTGCCCGAGCTTTCCATCAAGCGCCACGTCCTGGCGTGGATGCTCAACGCGGTCCTGGTGCTCTTCGGCATCATCAGCTACGGGCGCATCGGCATGGACCGCTACCCGTACATCGAATTCCCGGTGGTTTCCATCACCACCGCCCTCAAGGGCGCCAACCCGGACATCGTCGACGCTTCCGTCACCAACATCATCGAGAGCTCGGTCAACTCGACGCCGGGCATCGAGCACATCCAGTCCACCTCATCCCCCGGCGTCTCCGTGATCGCCATCACCTTCAACCTGGAGAAGAAGGTGGATGTGGCCTTCAACGAGGTCCAGGCGAAGGTGAACCAGGTGCTGAGGCGCCTGCCCAAGGACGTGGACCCGCCCATCGTCGCCAAGGTGGAGACCAACGCCCAGCCCATCATGTGGCTGGCCCTGCAAGGGGACCGTACGCAGCAGCAGCTCAACCAGTACGCCATCAACACCCTCAAGAAGCGTCTGGAGACCATCGACGGCGTCGGCGAAGTGCGCCTGGGCGGGCGCCGGGACCGCACCATCCGCGTCGAGCTGCTGCCCGACCGCATGGCCGCCCTCGGCGTCACCGCCCAGGACATCAACGACGCCTTCGCCAAGGAGCACGTGCAACTGGCCGGCGGCTTCGTGGTCGGCGAGAAGACCGAGAGCCTGGTCAAGCTTGACCTGGAATTCCACAGCACCGACAGCCTGAAGCAGATGGTGGTGGCCTGGAAGAAGGAGGCGGCCACCGCCAGCGGCGCTCCCATCCGCCTGCAGGACGTGGCCGAAGTCGTCGATGGCCTCAACGACAACCGCCAGCTCGCCCGCTTCAACGGCGAGACCACCATCGGCCTGGGCATCGTCAAGATCACCAACACCAACACCGTGGCCATCGTGGACAAGGTGAAGGAAAGGATCGAGAACGAGCTGCGGCCTCAACTGCCCCCCGGCATGCAGTTGCACATCGTCTCCAACGACGCCGTCTTCATCCTCGAGATCGTCAACGCCCTCAAGGAGCACCTGCTCGAGGGCACCCTGCTGGCCGCCCTGGTGGTGTGGGTCTTCCTCCAGTCGGTGCGTTCCACCCTGATCATCGCCCTGGCCATCCCGGTGTCGCTGATGGGGGCCATCGCCGTCATCTACTTCTTCGGCTACACCCTCAATTCCCTGACCCTGCTGGGGCTGCTGCTCCTCATCGGAGTGGTGGTGGACGACGCCATCGTGGTGCTGGAAAACATTTTCCGCCACCGGGAGGAACTGGACCCCGACCCGGTCTCGGCCGCCATCAACGGTGCCAACGAAGTCTTCTTCGCCGTGCTGGCGGCCACCCTGGCGCTGGTTTCCATCTTCGCCCCGGTCATCTTCATGAGCGGCATCATCGGCCAGTTCTTCCGCTCCTTCGCCGTGGTGGTGACCTTCGGTGTGCTGGTCTCCCTCTTCGTCTCCCTGACCCTGACCCCCATGCTCTGCTCCCGCTTCCTGACGGTGCGGGAAAAGGGCCATCACCACAGCCGGGCCCATGCCGCCATCGCCACCGGCTTCACCCGGCTGGACGCCCTCTACCGCCGCCTCCTGGCCTGGGCCCTGGGCCACCGCTGGAGCGTCGTCGCCCTCACCGTGGTCGCCGTCGCCTCCAGCGGCCTCTTCTTCGCCAGCGTCGGCAAGACCTTCGCCCCCGACCAGGACGAGGGCCGCTTCCTCGTCTATCTGCGCACCCCCCTCGGCTCCTCCATCGACTACACCGACTCCCGCCTGAAGATGGTGGAAGCCGTGCTGCGCAGCCACCGGGAGATCGTCACCGAATTCGCCCTCATCGGCCTCGGCACCGCCGGCCAGGTCAACCAGGGCACCGTCGTCGCCCGCATGGCGCCCCGGGACCAGCGTTCCATCAGCCAGCAGGAAATCCTCCCCATCCTGCGCAAGGAACTGGCGGAAATCCCCGGCGCCCGGGTCTTCGCCGCCCCCTACCCCATGGTCCAGGGGCAGCGCGGCGAGCCCCTGCAGTTCGTCCTGGCCGGCGAAAACCTGGCGGAAGTCGGCCGCCTGACCCGGGAGCTGCAGCAGAAGCTGGCCGCCGAACCGGGCCTGGGTGGGCGTATCGACACCGACCTCCAACTCGACCTGCCGCAACTCGTCTTCCAGCCCGACCGCCTGCGCATCGCCGCCGCCGGCCTCACTTCCAACGACGTGGCCCTGGCCGTCAACATGCTGACCGGCGGCATCGACATCGCCAAGTACAACGACGAACCGGGCGACGGCCAGCGCTACGACATCCGCGTCAAGGGGCGGGAGAGCGAATTCACCCAGCCCGCGGACCTGGCCAAGGTCTGGCTGCGCAGCAAGGAGGGCAAGCTGGTGCGCCTCGACGCCGTCGCCGGCTTCAAGGAGACCCTGGGCCCGGCGGTCATCGGCCGCTTCGACCTGCAGTATGCCGCCACCTTCTTCGCCACGCCGACCCTGCCCCTGGGCGAGGCCGTAGCCAAGGTGAAGGAACTCGCCGGCGATCTGCCGCCGGGCTACCAGATCAAGCTCATCGGCCAGGCCGAGGAATTCGCCAAGACCACCAAGTACATGGCCTTCGCCTTCGTCCTGGCCCTGGTGCTGCTGTACATGGTGCTGGCGAGCCAGTTCGATTCCTTCCTGCAACCTTTCATCGTCATGCTCGCCCAGCCCCTGGCCATCATCGGCGGCGTTGCCGCCCTGTGGGCCACCGGGCAGACCCTGAACATCTATTCCATGATCGGCCTGGTGCTCCTCATCGGCCTGGTGGCGAAGAACTCCATCCTCCTCGTCGACCTCACCAACCAGCGGCGGGCGGGCGGCCTGGACGTGGACGCGGCCCTGATCGACGCCTGCCCCATCCGCATGCGGCCGGTGCTCATGACCTCGGCCACCGTGATCCTGGCCCTGACGCCGGCGGCGCTGGGCTTCGGCGCCGGTTCCGAAACCAACCAGCCGCTTTCCATCGCCGTCATCGGCGGCATGATTTCCTCCACCCTGCTCACCCTGGTGGTGGTGCCCGCCGTCTATTCCCTGGTGGAGAATTTCCTCGCCCGCCGCCGCGCCCGGCGACCGGTGCCGGCAGCGGAGTAAGCCATGGACCGGCTGCGCGTGGACAAATGGCTGTGGGCTGCCCGCTTCTTCAAGACCCGCAGCCTCGCCAGCGAGGCCGTCGAGGGCGGCAGGGTCCACGTCAATGGCCAGCGGGCAAAGCCGTCCCGGGAAGTGCGCGTCGGCGACGCGCTGACCATCACCGCCGCCGAATCCTGGGAAGTGGTCGTGCGCGCCCTGGCGGACCGCCGCGGCCCGGCCCCGGAGGCCCGGCTGCTTTACGAGGAAACGCCGGTCAGTGCAGCGGCCCGGGAAGCGGCAAGGGAATCCCGACGTTTCATCGCCGACCCCGCCGCCGACCGCCAGGGCCGCCCCACCAAGCGCGAACGCCGGCAGCTCGGCCGCTTCGGCGGCTCATAGGACCAGGGCCAGGGACAGCGGCAGAAAGACCAGCGCCGCCAGGTTGCCCACCAGGACGATGGAAGCCACCCGCTGGGGCTCCTGCTTGTAGCGCTCGGCGAAGAGGAAGTTGAGCACCGCCGGCGGCAGGGAGCCGAAGACGACGAGCATGGCCGCCTGCTGCCCCTGCAGGCCGAGGGCCTGGACGATCCCCCAGGCCACGGCCATGCCCAGCAGCGGCCGGCCGATGGCGCCGACCAGGGAAATCTTCCAGTCGCCGAAGGAAACGTCGGTCATGCGCACCCCCAGGGAGAAGAGCAGCAACGGCACCGACACGTCCCCCAGCATCTTGACGGCCGTCACTGCCGGCGGCCAGAGCGGCAGCTTGAAGACGGCCACCACCAGGCCGGCTACGGCCGCCGCCACGACGGGGATACGCCAGAGGGTGAGAAGCCGCGCCCGGGGGTCGAGGAGGCGGGCGCCCAGGGAAAAATGCAGGGTGTTCTCGACCATGAACAGGATCACCGCCGCCGGCAGGGCGGCTTCCCCCCAGGCCAGCACGGCCAGGGGCAGGCCGATATTGCCGGAGTTGTTGAACAGCATGGGGGGCACGAAGGTCTTGGCCGGCACCCCCAGCAGGCGGGCGACGGGCCAGGCGGCGAGGCCACAGGTCAGCAGCAGGAGCAGCGCCCCCAGGGCCAGGGGCCCGTAGGCCGCCAGGTCGAAGGATTTGCCGGCCATGGCGGCGAAGACCAGGGCCGGCACGAAGACGTCCATGTTGAGGCGGTTGGCCACCGCCATCTCCGGCTTGTGGCGGCGGGCGTAGAAATACCCCGCCGCGACGATGGCGAAGATGGGAAAGAGGATGGCGGTGATGCGGAAAGGGAGACTGGCGTCGCCGCTCACAGGACGTACCGGGAGAGATCCTCGTCGCCGGCCAGGCCGCCCAGGCGGGCGTCCACGTAGGCGGCATCGACGGTCACCGTGGCCAGGCCGGCCTTGCCGGCGTCGAAGGACACCTCCTCCAGCAGCTTCTCCATGACCGTGTACAGGCGCCGGGCGCCGATGTTCTCGGTCTTCTCGTTCACCTGGAAGGCGATTTCCGCCAGGCGCTTGATGCCGGCCTCGGCGAATTCGAGCGTCACCCCCTCGGTCTCGAGCAGGGCCTGGTACTGGCGGGTGAGGCAGGCGTCGGTCTGGGTCAGGATGCGCTCGAAGTCGGCCACCGACAGGGAGTCCAGCTCCACCCGGATGGGGAAGCGGCCCTGCAGCTCGGGGATCAGGTC
>JRYJ01000590.1_pt1 | contig 19205 bp, 19 predicted proteins | sample 235371 | NCBI WGS metagenome assembly JRYJ01 (sample SAMN03074219, study PRJNA261477) | activated sludge metagenome | biome: Wastewater Treatment Plant; feature: Wastewater; material: Activated sludge; isolation source: activated biomass of a wastewater treatment plant treating hydrocarbon... ... | reverse complement strand
ACGGCAATATCGATGCGCTTCCATCGGGCGGGCGAGAACGGCACATCGCTGCCGCTGGACGCGGGCCGCGGCATCACGGCACCGCGGGCCACGCGCTCGAGCGTTCGTTCGGCCAGCCGCGGCGGCGGGTCCGGCAAGCCGCGATCAAGCTCCAGCGGAGCTAAGGCGCTGCGGAGCAGATCCAGCTTCCGCCGGGCGTCAGCATTTGCCGCCAGATACGCCTCCGTCGCCGATCGTTCATCGGCGTCGAGGGCATTCAGCAGGTATCCGATCAGGTTCTCGTCCATCGTCAATCACTCGCAGGAGAGCCGGAGTCCTCGCTCCACGCCTCGTGCAATCGGTGCAAGGCCGAGTTCAATCGCGACTTCACAGTGCCGACCGGAATGTGGAGCGCTTCGGCGACGTCGCGGTACGGCAAGCCCTGGAAATACGCCAGCAGCACCACCTGTTTGAGAAAATCGGGTAATCGATCGACCGCGTCGCGGACGCGCTTCCGGCGTTCGTCTTGGGAGACGGCGTCGACCGGCGACGGTCCACGATGCTCGAGAAGTTCGAGCAGCTGACCGCTGTTGCCATCCGCGGCGTCGTTCGGTTGATTGTCGAGGCTGACCGCCGCGTGCCGCCGCCGGCGACGCAGCATATCGATGGCCTGATTCGTCGCAATCGCATAAAGCCAGGGACGAAACGGCCGGCCCGGCTCGTAAGAATCCCGCTTGACGTGCACCTGGAGAAACGTGTTCTGGAAGACGTCATCGGCGAGGGACGCGTCGCCGAGATAGCGGTGCAGGTAGCCGTACAGTTCCCGTTCATATCGCCGCACCAGGACCGCGAATGCCGCCTCGTCCCCGCCACGGACGCGGGCGAACAAGTCCTCGTCAGAGCCGGCGGTCAGTTCTGCGGAGGCCCGCACGTGAGTCCTATTCCTTTACGGCGGCCGATCGGCGGCGGTTCACGAGTCCCATCTTGGCGAACGTCTTGCCATTGTAGCTCCCGTCCGACGCCCCGGCGCGCTCCCTACATCCCATATTGACACCCGTGGAATCCGGCATTATGGACCGCTCGATTTCTTCTGCGCCCATCGCACGGAGACCCGATTCATGCCCGGATTCCGCCAAGTCCGCCGAACCGAAACCCGCAGCCGGCGCAAGCTGTCGCTGTTGCACCTCGAGGATCGCACGGTTCCCGCCACGCTGGGCATCGCCGACGCCGGATTCGAGTTGCCGGCACTGGGCATTGGGACGTTTCGCTACAGCCCGACGAATTCACCGTGGACCTTCAGCGCGGGCGCCGGGGTGACGGCCAACGGCAGCGGCTTCACGGCCGGGAACCCACAGGCTCCGGAAGGCAACCAGGTACAGTTCCTGCAACAGAAGAGCCAGGCCAGCCAGCAAGCCCCTTTGGCGGCGGGCGCGTACACGCTCAGCTTTAGCGCCGCCCAGCGCGGCAACCTGCCGAGTGCTCAGACTCTGACGGTCCTGGTCAACGACACTGTTGTCGGCACGTTCAACAACATCGCCGGCGCCGGCTATGCGACGTACACCACGTCGAGCTTCACCGTGGCCGCCGGGTTGCATTCGATCCGCCTGCAAAGCACGAATCTGAACGGCGGCGACAACACGCTGTTCATCGACAACCTGACGCTGAATCGGCTCGATGCCAACAGCAACGACCTCGGATTCGAGTGGGCGAACCTCAGCCCCGGCACCTTCCTCTATTCGCCGACGGGCTTGCCGTGGTCTTTCAGCGCCGGCGCCGGCGTGGCCGCGAACAACAGCGGCTTCACGTCCGGCAACCCGCCCGCGCCGCAGGGCAACCAGGTCCTGTTCCTTCAACGGCAGAGTTCCGCCAGCCAGACCGTGAGGCTCGCCGAGGGAACGTACGCTATTTCGCTCAGCGCGGCGCAGCGCGGCAACCTGCCCAGCAACCAGACGCTGCAAGTGCTCGTTGACGGCAACGTCGTCGGGACGTTCAACGCCATTCGCGGCACTTCTTACGTCACGTACACGACCGCGGCGTTTGTGCTGGCCGAGGGCGATCACGTCATCACCCTCCGCGGCACGAACGCCAACGGCGGCGACAACACGGTCTTCATCGATCAGGTTTCCATTGTGCAACCCACCAGCGTGATCAACGACGCCGGATTCGAGTCGCCGGCTTTGGCCATCGGAGCATTCGCCTACAATCCCGCAGGTTCGCCGTGGACGTTCAGCGGCACGGCCGGGGTCGCGGCGAATGGCAGCGGGTTCACGTCCGGCAATCCATCCGCCCCGCAAGGCACCCAGGTCGCCGTGCTGCAACGGCTCGGCAGTTTCAGCCAAACGGTCAATTTCGTCGCGGGCAATTACGCGATCCGTTTCCAGGCGGCCCAGCGGTCCAACCTCCGCAGTCAGCAGACGTTCCAAGTCCTCGTCGATGGCGTGGTCGTCGGCACATTCAACAGCCTCGCATCCACGGACTACGTCTCGCTGACGACTTCGACCTTCGCCGTCACCGGCGGCAACCACACGATCCAGTTCCGCGGCACGAATCTCTTTGGCGGCGACAACGCGGTCTTCATCGACGCCATCACAGTGCAGCCGATGTGAGGCGCACGAGAACGCGGCATTGCGGCTGTTCCCACTTCCGAGAACGAGCCGCCGCGCGGCGAAATGTTCGACGCCGTGTGGTGGCTTGCCCATGCGCGTTTCGCTAAGAATCTGTTTGGCATCGCAATTGCGTAATCTCGATCCGCATCGGGGAGAGCGATCTCGGTGTCGCAGATATTTCATCGCAGCTTCAACACGATCTCGAGGGTGACCATCTTCGGATCGCTGTTCCTGCTGGCGGGCGCCGGCGGCGTGTTGGCAATATTCGTGCGCTCGTCGTACGTCACCAACCAGGACATTATCCGCGCTCAGCCCGTGCCATTCAGCCATGAGCAACACGTCAACGGTTTGGGCATCGACTGTCGCTATTGCCACACGTCGGTGGAAACGGCCGCCTACGCCGGCATGCCGCCGACAAAGACCTGTATGAACTGCCACGAGCAGATTTGGGTGGGAAGCGAGATGCTGGCGCCGGTCCGCGAAAGCTATCGCACCGGAACGCCGCTGGAATGGAGCCGAGTCTATCGCCTCAGTGACTTCGTGTATTTCGACCACAGCGTGCACGTGAACAAGGGAGTCGCGTGCCAGACGTGCCACGGCAACGTCAATGAAATGCCACTGATGCGGCAGCACGGCACGCTGCTGATGGAATGGTGCCTCGATTGCCACCGCGACCCGACACCGCGACTTCGGCCGCGGGACGCCGTCTTTTCGATGCATTGGACGCCGCCATCGACGCTGAATACCGCGGAATTAGCGGCCAAGTACCACGTGCAAAGCCTGATTCACTGCTCGACGTGCCACCGGTGATGCGCCGATGATTCGACTGCCGATGATCGACGACCAAGCGCCCGCCGGCCCGTCCGTGCCGCGCCCCGGCCGTGACTATTGGCGCAGCTTGGAGGAATTCGCCTCCACGCCTGCTTTTCGCGATCTCATGGAGCGCGAATTCCCGGAACAAGCGGCGAGTTGGCACGATCCGGTGTCGCGACGGCAGTTTGTCACGCTCATGGGCGCGTCGCTGGCGCTGGCGGGCGTCGCGGGCTGCAATACCCGTGAGCCCGCCGTCAAGATCCTCCCCTACGTCCGCCAGCCCGAGGGCATGACGCCCGGCATTCCGCAGTTCTTTGCCACGGCGATGCCGTTTCCCGGCGGGGCGATGGGCGTGCTCGTGGAAAGCCACCAAGGCCGGCCGACCAAGATCGAGGGGAATCCCCAGCACCCCGCCAGCCTGGGCGCCACCAACGCGATCGCCCAGGCGTCCGTCCTGGGACTCTACGATCCCGATCGCGCCAAGGCGATTGCATATCTCGGCCGCATCCGCGGGTGGGATGAAGCGCAGTTCGATCTTCAAAAGCTCGTCAACGAAAAGCTCAAGCCCGTCGCCGGGCGCGGCTTCCACATTCTCTCGGAGCAGATCACGTCGCCGACGTTGGCCGCGCAGCTTGCCGCCTTGCTCCGCCAATATCCCGAAGCGCGATGGCACGTCTACGAACCGACAGACACTGGGGCGGCCGCGGCCGGCTTGGCTCATGCGTTCGGCCGGCCGGTGTCAATGCACGTTCGGCTCGACCGGGCGCTGCGCATCCTGACTTTGGAAGCGGACCTGCTCGGAGCCGGGCCGGCCCACGTCCGGTACGCTCGGGACTTCATGGCTCGCCGCCGCCAACGAACTCCGGCCGAGATGAACCGGCTCTATGCCGTCGAATCCACTCCGACCGTCACCGGCCTGAAGGCCGATCACCGCCTGGCTTTGAAACCGACCGACGTCGAGCGGTTTGCCTGGGCGCTGGCCGCACGGCTGGGCCTGGTTCAACCGGGCGTGGCGTTGTCATCGGAGCAGACTCGCTGGCTGGACGCGCTCGTCGACGATTTCCGATCGCGCCCGCGACGCTCGCTCGTCGTCGCCGGCGATACGTGTTCGGCCGCGGTTCATGCGCTCGTCGCGGCTATGAACCACTCGCTCGGCGCTCTCGGCGAAACCGTCATCCTCACGGAGCCGGTGTTCCCGCAGCCCAAGGACTCCACCGCGTCGATCCGGGAACTCGCCGATGGCATGGATCGCGGCGACGTTCAAGTGCTGCTGATCCTTGGCGGAAACCCGGTGTTCACGGCCCCGGCCGATCTGGAATTCGCCCGCCGGCTCGAGCGCGTGCCGCTGCGGCTGCGGCTGGGCCTGTATGACGATGAAACGTCCCGCCTCTGCCAATGGCACATCCCGGAAGCGCATTACCTCGAATCCTGGAGTGACACTCGCGCCTTTGACGGCACGGCCTCGATCATCCAGCCGCTGATCGCCCCGCTTTATGCCGGTCGAACGGCTCACGAAGTCATCGCCGCGTTCGCGCACCCGACCATTCCGACCGGAGAGGAGATTGTCCGGTCATTCTGGGCAGCGCATCAACGAGACCGGGCGGTCGCCGGATCATTCGACCAATTCTGGCGGCGCTGCCTGCACGATGGCATCGTTGAAGGGACGGCATTCGCAGAGACGAAACCCGAACTCCAGCCGAACTGGCAAGCGACTCTGCCGCCGCCGGAGCGCGACGCGTCAATCGAAGTCGTATTTCGCCCAGATCCGACCATTCATGACGGGCGATTCGCGAACAACGGCTGGCTGCAGGAACTGCCCAAGCCGGTCTTCAAGCTGACGTGGGACAACGCGGCGATGGTCAGCCCGGCGACAGCGGCGCAGCTCGGCATTCGGAACACCCTCGGATGGCACGGCGGCTCCCACGGCGACACCATCGCTGATACCGCCGACCTGTTGCTCGGCGATCGCGTTCTCGCCAGCGTGCCGGTCTTCATCGTGCCGGGCCACGCGGATGAGACAATCACATTGCACTATGGTTATGGCCGGCCTCTTGCCGGCCGCGTCGGCAGCAATTCTGGTTTCGATGCCTACCGTGTGCGCACAACGAAATCGATGAGCGTCGTGCGGGGGGCGAGTCTCACCCGCACCGGCCGGACGTTTACGCTGGCCTGCACCCAGTCGCACCACGCCATCAAGAGCACGGAAGCCGAAAAACGGGGCCTGATTCGCTCGACGACTCTCGAGGAATTGCTCGATCCGCATTTTCACCTGCACCACAGCGATCACGACGGCCCCCTGCCCTCCGTCGCCGGGTTCCCGCAAAAGCCGCCGGCCGTCGGCGTGCTGCCCAACGACATGTACCCGGCGTTTCCCGATCACGGGCACAAATGGGGAATGGTCATCGACCTCTCGGCATGCATCGGTTGTGCGGCATGCGTGACGGCTTGTCAGGCCGAAAACAACATCCCCATTGTCGGCAAAGAGCAGGTCACCCGCGGCCGGGAGATGCACTGGATCCGCATCGATCAATACCACCACGGCGAGCCGGAGCAACCGTCGTCGATCGAAACGATCTTTCAACCCGTGGCGTGCATGCACTGCGAGAATGCGCCGTGCGAGGTCGTCTGCCCCGTGGCGGCAACCACGCATTCGCCCGACGGGCTGAATGAGATGACGTACAACCGTTGCGTGGGCACGCGCTACTGCTCGAACAACTGCCCGTACAAAGTCCGCCGTTTCAATTTCCTCCTGTTTGCCGATTTCACGACCGAAAGCCTGAAGCTCCAGCGCAACCCGGAAGTGACGGTCCGCAGTCGCGGCGTGATGGAGAAGTGCACGTTCTGCGTTCAGCGGATTCGCAATGGCGAAATTCGAGCCAAAACCGAGGGGCGCGCGCTCCGGGACGGCGAGATCGTCACCGCCTGCCAGGCCGTGTGCCCGACGCAGGCGATCGTTTTCGGCGACATGAACGATCCGTCCAGCCGCGTCTTCGCAATGAAGCAGCCCGAGCGGAATCCATTGAACTACGGCTTACTGACGGAGTTGAACACTCGACCGCGGCTGACCTACCACGCGGCTGTACGGAATCCGAACCCCAAGTTGAGGGCCGATCATCATGGCTGATGTCACCGGCCCCATGTCGGAGCGCATGCCGCACGCGGCGATCCTCCATCCCGAGCACACGCTGGCCACCATCACGGACAAGGTCAGCTCGATCGTGCTGACCCGGCCGACGGGCCGCCGCTGGTGGTTCGGCTTCCTGGTCGCATTCGCGCTCTTCAACCTGCTTGTCGTCACAATCGCGCACCTGCTATTCACCGGCGTCGGCATCTGGGGGATTAACGTCCCGGTTGGCTGGGGCTTCGACATCATCAACTTCGTGTGGTGGATCGGCATCGGTCACGCCGGAACGCTGATTTCGGCGATCCTGTTGCTGCTGCGGCAAGCGTGGCGGACGAGCATCAATCGCTTCGCCGAGGCCATGACGCTCTTCGCGGTGGCCTGCGCGGGGTTGTATCCACTGTTGCACATGGGCCGGCCGTGGTTCTTCTATTGGCTCTTCCCCGTCCCCAACACGATGGAACTTTGGCCGCAATTCCGCAGCCCGCTCATCTGGGACGTGTTCGCGGTTTCGACGTACGCCACGGTGTCAGCACTGTTCTGGTACGTTGGCCTGATTCCGGATTTGGCGACGCTGCGCGATCGAGCGCGGACGCGCCTGGGGCGCATCAGCTACGGCGTGCTGGCGATGGGTTGGCGCGGGTCGGCGCTGCACTGGCATCGGTATGAAGTCGCTTACCTGCTGCTGGCGGGCCTGGCCACGCCGCTGGTCGTCTGTGTGCACACGGTCGTGAGCTTCGACTTCGCCGTCGGCATCATTCCCGGTTGGCACGTGACGATCTTTCCGCCGTACTTCGTCGCCGGCGCGATCTACGCCGGGTTCGCCATGGTGCTGACGCTGACGATTCCGCTCCGCGCCCTTTACAACCTCAGGGATTTCATCACCGACCGCCATTTGGAGAATATGGCGAAGATTCTGTTGGCGACGGGCTTAATGGTGGCTTACGGCTATGGCATGGAACTGTTCATGGCGTTTTACAGCGGCGAGCACATCGAGCGGTTTCTCACCTGGAACCGCATGTTCGGCCCCTACGCCAGCGCCTTTTACGCACTCATTGCCTGCAATGTACTCGCGCCGCAGGTTCTGTGGTTCAAGAAAGCGCGGACCAGCCCCGTCATCCTGTTCATCGTCTCGCTGATCGTGAGCGTGGGCATGTGGCTGGAGCGTTTCGTCATCATCGTCGTCAGCCTGCATCGCGACTTCCTGCCGTCGTCGTGGGGCAATTACGAAGGGACGTTCTGGGACTGGTCGATGTTCCTCGGAACGATCGGCCTGTTCTTCACGCTGATGTTCCTGTTCATCCGCTTCCTGCCGATGATTTCGATCTTCGAGATGCGAACGCTCGTCGGCTCACCGGAAGCCACGGGTCGGGAGGCGACGCCATGAGACCGCCGATTTACGGCGTGCTGGCCGAGTTCGCCGACCTGGAGTCGTTGATTCACGCGGTCAAAGCCGTCCGCGCCGCGGGATACAGACGGTTTGAAGCATACACACCGATGCCCAGCGAGGAACTCACCGAAGCAATCGGCTACCGGCACTCGCCGCTGCCGCTGTTGATATTCCTCGGCGGTCTTATCGGCGGCGTCGGCGGGTATCTGTTGCAATACTACACGTCCGTCTTCGCCTATCCGCTCAATATCGGCGGACGGCCGCTGAATTCTTGGCCGGCGTTCATCCCCGTCACGTTCGAGTGCACGATTCTCGGCGCGGCTCTGATGGCCATCTTCGGCATGCTGGCCTTGAACGGGTTGCCGATGCCGTACCATCCGCTCTTTCACGTGCCGCGATTTTCCCGGGCCAGCGGCGACCTGTTTTTCCTGTGCCTGCAAGCGCGTGATCCCCTGTTCAATCGCGCCCAGGCTCGGGACCTGCTCCGTCAACTGGGCGCCAGCGACGTGCAGGAGGTGCCGCACTGATGCGTGGTGCGCACGCTGCATTCGGCCGACTCAGCGCCCCGTTGCGGATGGGGTCGATCGCCTTGATTCTGTTCGCCTGCGGCTGTTACCGCCAGCAGATGGCTCGGCAGCCCGGCTATCACAACCCGGATCAGCCGAGCGAGTTTTTTGCCGACGGTCAGGCCAATCGTCCCCTGGTGTCCGGCACGGTCGCGCGAGGGCAGTTGCGCGATGACAACGCCTATTTCACGGGGCGCAGCGGCGATGCGTTTACGAACGACTTTCCGTTGCCACTCTCGATGGCCGTGCTGGAGCGCGGTCGGGAACGATTCGACATCTACTGCTCAATCTGCCACGGGCGCGTCGGCCGCGGAGACGGCCAGGTCGTGCAACGCGGCTACATCAAGCCACCCTCGTTTCACTCCGAGCGATTGCGTGCGATGCCGGTCGGCCAGATGTTCGACGTCGTGACGCGCGGGTTCGGCGCCATGCCCGATTACGCATCGCAGATTCCTGTAAACGATCGCTGGGCGATTATCGCCTACGTCCGCGCCTTGCAGTTCAGCCAGAACGTGCCGACGGCGAACTTGACTCCGGAGGATCAACGTCGGCTGGAGGAGGCGCAGCGTGGCCGGTGACCCCCTGCCCCTGGATCCCGCCGATTGCCGCCGCTGGCAGCAGCAGGCACTGGTCCTTGGCGCAGCGGGACTGGCATTGCTCGCGGCGGGATGGTGGACCGATCGCCCGGCCGTGGTGCGCTCGTATCTGTGGGCGTACAACTTTTGGCTGGGCATCGCGCTGGGCAGCCTCGTGCTGGGAATGCTGCAATACCTGACGGGCGGCGTCTGGGGCCTGATCCTGCGCAGAATCCTGGAAGCCGCATCGCGAACGCTGCCGCTCTTGGCCGTCCTCTTTCTGCCGATCGCCCTCGGCATGAGCGATGTCTATGTCTGGATGAATCCCGAGGTCGTCGCGGCGGATGAGCGACTCCGCGCCAAGGCCGCATACCTGAATTCGTCGCGATACCTTTCGTTCGCTGCCGGCTATTTCGCAATTTGGATCGCGCTGGCGTGGGCGTTCAACCGCTGGTCGGTGGGGCAGGATCGGGCCGACGCTCCTGAGAATCCGCGGCACTTGCGAAAGTTATGCGCGGCCGGATTGACGATTTATGCGCTGACGATCACCGTCGCGTCGGTCGACTGGGTGATGTCGCTCGAGCCGCTGTGGTATTCGAGCATTTTCGCGCCACTATTTGGCGTCGGGCAGGTGTTGAGCGCATTCGCGTTCGCCACCGTCGTATTGATCTTGTTGTCGAATCGACCGCCGCTGGCAGGCGTGCTCGCTCGTCCGCACTTCCGCGATCTCGGCAGCCTGCTGCTCGCCTTCGTGATGGTCTGGGCTTACCTTGCGTTCTCTCAATTTCTGCTGATGTGGTCCGGCAACCTGACAACGGAGAACCCGTACTATCTGCGGCGGATGCAGGGCGGCTGGCAATACGTCGGAATTGCACTGATCGTCGGCGCGTTCTTCCTGCCGTTCCTGCTGCTGCTTTCGGGTGACGTGAAGCGGCGGCGGAGCAAGCTCCTGCGCGTCGCAATCCTTGTGCTGGTCATGCGCGCGGTCGATCTGTACTGGCTGATCGTACCGGCCCAGCCGGGAGCGGATGGGCTGGGCGCGGTGCCGCTCGGGTACGCCGCTCGCTGGACCGACATCGTGGCGCCGGTGGCGATCGGCGGCGTCTGGCTCGCCGCGTTCCTTGGGCAATTGCAAGTCCGGCCGCTGTTGCCCGCTCACGATCCTCTGCTCGCGGAGGCCCGCCATCATGAGTGAGTTTAAGACGAGCCGCCCCGACGACGAGCCGATGAATCCGGACGTGCGCTTTGAGCAGTCGGACGTCAACTCGCGCGCCGCGCTCGGGTTTGCCGTGGGCCTTGGAATCGGCCTGGCGGTGCTCATGGGCGCCGTCTGGAGCCTGCTCGAATTCCTGGACGCTCGCGAGGTTGCCCGGAAACAATCGCAATATCCCGTCGCGGAACAGATCCGCCGAGAAATGGCGCAGGAAGATCGCCTGCCGAGCCAGCGCCCGCGGATCGAGGGTATTCCGGTCGAAAGCCCCGAATACACGCTCGGACGTTTCGGTCCATCTACGGCGCTCCAAAAGCGGCGGGCGGACGAGGCGATTCTGAACTCCTACGGATGGGTAAACGCGGACAAGACCATCGCGCACATTCCAATTGAAGTGGCAATGCAACGTTGGCTCCAGCATGTCGGTCCCGGCCAGCCGCGGGAGAACCGACAATGACAAATGGGATCACAGAAAACCGCGGAGGGACACTGATGCGCCGCGCGGCGTGCATCGGCGTCTATCTGTGTTTTCAATCGGCGGCTGCGAATCCGTCGCTGGCCGGGGCCCCGCCCGAGGATTCGATTGCGCCAGTGCCGGCGAGCGCAGCGCCGGCCGGCACGGCCGAGTTGGCGTGGCAACAGCGCCCGGGGGCGACGATTCCGCTCGACCTGCCGTTCCGGGATGAATCCGGCCGCAGTGTGACCTTGCGCGACTTGCAGCGCGGCAAGCCGACGATCTTGATCCTGGCGTACTATCGCTGCCCGCAGCTGTGCAACCTGGTGCTCAACGGCGTGCTCGAAGCCATGCGCGGCTTGCCGCTGCGGCTCGGCGACGACTTCGACATCGTGACGGTGAGCTTCGACGCGCGGGAGGGTTCCGAAATCGCGGCCGCGAAAAAGGCCAACTACGTCGCGAGCCTGGCGCGTCCCGGAGCCGAGCGATATTGGCATTTTCTCACCGGTGACGAATCGTCGATTGCGGCGCTGACGCGCGACGTCGGGTTCCGTTATCGATTCGATTCGCGGAACGATCGGTTCGATCACGCCAGCGGGATCATCGTGCTGACACCGGAAGGCGTCGTGTCCCGATACTTGTTCGGCATTCGTTTCCTGCCCCGCGACTTGCGACTCGCGTTGGTCGAAGCATCGGGCGGGCGGGTTGGCGGAATCACGGAACAACTGCTGATGTTGTGCTTCGACTACGACGCCGACCGGGGCCGTTATGGGTTTGCCGTGCTGTCGGCCGTTCGGCTGGCGTCGGCTGTCACTGTCGCCGGACTGGCCGGCGCGGTCGTGGTTGCTTGGCGGCGCGAACGCCGGCGAACGAGGTCTCTCGCCCAACATTGAACCATGCTGGCCGACGTCGGACTATTTCCCGAGCAAGCATCGACCGTGGCGCCCGCGGTGGACCGGCTGTATTTCTTCATCATCGGTACGACGGTGGCGGTGAGCACGATCGTGGCGGTGCTCGTGATCTATTTTGCAATCCGCTACCGCCGGCGTGGCGCCGAAATCCCGGAGGAAATTCACGGTTCGACGCCGCTGGAAATCGCCTGGTCGGTCGTACCGCTCGGCATCGTCGCCGTGATGTTCATCTGGAGCGCGCGCGTCTACCTCAACATCGTCGTTCCGCCGGACGACGCCATCGAGGTTTACGTGACCGGCCGGCAATGGATGTGGAAGCTGCAACATCCGGACGGACAGCGCGAGATCAACGAACTGCACGTGCCGGTCGGCCGGCCCGTGCGCTTGATCCTCGGTTCCGAAGACGTGATTCACAGTTTCTACGTGCCGGCGTTTCNNAGGATGCCGTTCCGGGGCGCTACACGTTCCTCTGGTTTCAGGCCACCAAGCCGGGCCGCTTTCGCCTGTACTGCGCCGAATACTGCGGCACGGACCATTCCAAGATGATCGGCTGGATCGTGGCGCAGGAACCGGCGGAATATCAGCGCTGGCTGAGCAGCCAGGCGGATCGATCGCTGGCGTTGCGCGGCCGGCAGCGGTTTTTGCAGTACCAGTGCATCGCCTGCCACTCGGCAGACGCCGCGGCCAAGGGACCGAACCTCGAAGCGATCTTCAACAAGCCGGTCGCGCTCGAAGGCGGGCGGACCGTCCTCGCCGACGAGAATTACATCCGCGAATCAATCGTCAATCCACGGGCCAAAATCGTGGCGGGATTCGAGCCGATCATGCCGACGTTTCAAGGCATGCCGGAAGACGAATTGCTGGAACTCGTGGCGTTCATCAAGGCATTGCGTCCGGGCGAGACGCCGCCGCGAAACGAAGAATCGACGCCGCCGCAGTCCGACCCGAAATCGCCGATTCCTAAGCCGTATCCGATCCCATGAACAGCGCGTCAACCCTGCCGACCGCCACGATTCCCGCTGAACCTCGCGTGGATTACGTCAACGCGGAGTTCGGCTGGAAATCGTGGCTCTTTACCGTCGATCACAAGCGAATCGCAATCCTGTATTTGATCGTCATCACATTGATGTTCTTCGTCGGCGGCGCGTTCGCGGTTCTGATCCGGCTCGAACTGGCCACGCCCGCGGCCGACCTGGTCGAACCGGACACCTACAACAAGCTGTTCACGCTGCACGGCGTGATCATGGTCTTCTTCTTTCTGATTCCCGGAATCCCGTCGATTCTCGGCAACTTTCTGGTGCCGATGATGATCGGCGCCAAGGACCTGGCCTTTCCGAAGCTGAACCTGGCCAGCTGGTACATCTACGTGATCGGGGCCGTCATCACGATCTGGGGCATGATCGCCGGTGGGGCGGACACCGGTTGGACGTTTTACGTCCCGTACAGTTCGCGATCGTCGCACACCAATGTCATGCCGGTGGCCGTGGGCGCGCTCATCCTCGGCTTCTCATCGATCCTGACGGCGCTCAACTTCGTCGTTACGATCCATCGGATGCGGGCGCCGGGGTTGACGTGGTTCCGGCTTCCACTTTTCATCTGGGCCACGTACGCCACGAGCCTGGTGGTGCTCCTGGGCACGCCGGTCGTCACGATCACGCTGGTGCTGGTCGCTGTCGAGCGCGCGTTTGACGTGCCGATCTTCGATCCCGCGTACGGCGGCGATCCGGTGCTTTTCCAGCACTTGTTCTGGTTCTATTCACACCCGGCCGTGTACATCATGATCCTCCCCGCGTTCGGCGTCATCAGTGAACTGATCACGGCATTCTCGCGCAAGAAGATCTTCGGGTATCACTTCATCGCGTTTTCGTCGATCGCCATTGCGGTGTTCGGCTTTCTCGTCTGGGGCCACCACATGTTCGTGGCCGGGCAATCGGTGTACGCGGGACTGATCTTCTCCGCAATCAGCTACGTCGTGGCAATTCCCTCGGCGATCAAGGTGTTCAACTGGACGGCCACGTTGTATCGCGGCTCGGTGTCGTGGCAGACGCCGATGCTGTACGCTCTCGGCTTCCTGGCATTGTTTTCCATCGGCGGGCTGACCGGACTGGTGCTCGCCGCGTTGCCCGTCGACGTGCACGTCACGGACACCTACTTCGTGGTCGCACACTTTCATTACATCATGGTCGGCGGCACGATCATGGCCTATCTCGGCGGGATCCACTTCTGGTGGCCGAAAATGACCGGCCGACTCTATCCGGAAGGTTGGGCGAAGGCGTCCGCCTTGATCGTGTTCGTCGGTTTCAACCTGACGTTCTTTCCGCAGTTCTTCGTCGGATACTCCGGCATGCTGCGGCGGATCGCGCAATACGATCCGGAGTTCCAGGTGCTCAACGTGATGTCTTCGGCCGGGGCGACGATTCTCGGCTTCGGATTCCTGCTGCCGTTCGGGTACTTCCTCTGGTCGCTGTGGTTCGGCCGGGAAGCGGGGCCGAACCCGTTCGGCGCGACGGGGCTGGAATGGCAGACCGAATCGCCGCCGCCGCCGCACAACTTTGACGAGACGCCGACGGTGACCGAAGAGCCATACACGTTCCGGAAGGAGGCGGTCCATGTCTAGCCCCGCCGCCGCGGCGCCGCACGCCGAACTGGCCCATCACTTCGCCAATCTCGAGCAGCAGAAGAGCGCGGCTCGACTGGGGATGTGGGCGTTCCTCGCCACCGAGGTGATGTTCTTCGGCGGCGTGCTGATGGCGTATTCGGTCTATCGGTATCGCTTCCCGGCGGCGTTCCGGGCTGGGTGCGAGCTTCAAAACCTGCCGCTGGGCGCCTTCAACACCGCCGTGCTCATTTGCAGCAGCCTGACCATGGCGCTGGCGGTCCACGCCGCCGAGACCCATCGCCGCGCCGCGTTGGTTCGATTCCTGCTCGCCACGCTGGTCCTCGGCCTGGCTTTCCTCGGGGTGAAGGCCATCGAGTACACGCACGATTTTCACGAGGGCCTGGTTCCCGGGACAACGACGTTTCATCCCTCGGCCGATCTGGTCGCCTCGTGGGCGAGCCGCGGGATCGAACCGAAGCATGTCGAACTTTATTTCGTCTTCTACTTCGTGCTCACCGGGCTGCACGCCGTGCACATGATCATCGGCATGGGCGTCCTGGCGTTGCAGGCCTGGCTCGCTCATCGCGACTGGTTCACGCGGCACTATGCGACGCCGATCGAAGTGACCGGGCTGTATTGGCACTTTGTCGATATCGTCTGGATCTTCCTGTTTCCGATGCTGTATCTGTTGCGGCACTGAGGGCGGCTCATGAGCAATCCCGACGCCACGCTGCGAATCTACTTCCGCGTCTTTGCGGCGCTGATCGTGCTGACGGCCGTGACGGTCGGAGCGACCTACCTGCACCTGCCGGAGTCGCTGGACTTCCTGCACACGCCGATCGCCTTCGCCATCGCCGGCGCCAAAGCGGTGCTGGTTCTGCTGTTCTTCATGCACCTCTGGGACAGCGAACGGCTGATCTGGCTGATCGCGTTCGGGTCGCTGCTATGGCTCGCGATCATGATGGTGCTGACTTTTGCCGACTACCTGACGCGCGCTTACCTGACGCCGTAGCGGAAATGGAGATAGGTCAGTGAGAATGAGTCCGTCGGGCGGCGAGATGATGGTCGACGGGTCAAGCCACCATCTCACCGCCGCTCGCGTTCAAACGCCGACCGCTTCGAGTTCTTTGTCGTGGATCGTCGGCTCGGCGTGCACCGGCATCGGGACCGGAACGGGAACCGGGACTTCGACCACGTCCTCGGCATGCCGGGCGAGTTCGGCAAAGACGCCGTCGGCTCGCAACAACTCGCCATACGTGCCGGTTTCGACGATCTGGCCCTGATCGAAGACGACGATTCGGTCCGCGTCGCGCAGCGTGCTCAAGCGGTGGGCGACCAGGATCACGGTGCGATCGGCTCGCGCGCTTTCGATGGCCCGCTGCACCGCGCGCTCGCTGATGTTGTCGAGCGCTGACGTCCCTTCGTCGAGGATCAGAATCGGCGGGTTCTTGAGGAATACGCGCGCCAGCGCGATCCGCTGCCGTTGGCCGCCCGATAGGTTCGTTCCCCGCTCCGTGACGCGCGTCTGGTAGCCGCGCGGCATCGCCACGATGTCCTCGTGGATGCAGGCGAGCTTGGCCGCCCGAATCACGTCGGCCTCGGAAACGCCGTCGCAGCCATAGGCGATATTCTCGGCGATTGTCCCGGCGACGACAAAGGGGCTTTGCCCGACGTAGCCGATCAATCGGCCGATCGACTCGCGGGAGAGGTTATCGATCGGCACGCCGCCGACGCGGACGCGCCCGTGACACGGGTGCGCCAGCCGCAACAGCACGCGGAGCCAGGACGACTTCCCGCCACCGGACCGCCCGGCGACGCCGATCGTCTCGCCGTGGCGCACGGCCAGAGAGACGCCGGCCAAGGCCGGCCGCGGCTTGCCGTCTTCGCCTCGGTATGCCAGATACAAGTCCTCGACCTCGATGACCGGCACGTCGTCTCCGATGTGCGGCTCGTAGGTCCGCGCCGGGGAGAACGAGCGATCTGTCGGCTGGTCGAGCAGTTCCAGCAGAATGCCGACCTGCAAGCTGCACTCGTGGCCATCGTCGAGCACGCGATGCACTTCCGCCAGCGGCGTCATCACGTTCAGAAACAGCATCGAGAAGGTGATGATGTCGCCGAAGCTGATCGTGCCGTGAATGGCGTAATAGACCGAGAAGCTGAGCACGAGAATGTGAAAGAACGCTTCGTTGAGAGCCTTGGCGCACCCGTAGAGCGACATTTCGAAATGATGCCGGATCTCCTTGGTGCGACGGCCCTCCGCCGCCGTGGTCACGCGGTTCAGTTCGAGCCCGGCCGTATTGGCCGCCCGAACGTAGTCCAACCCGTGGAGCAACTCGACGACCGTTCCGTCCATGTGCTCCCGGCTGGAGTTCAAGCTGAGCCGGACGCCCTTCTGCGTCAGTAACTGACGGAGGGTCAGGTAGACCGAAATCGGCACGACCCCGAGCATCACGATGCCGAGCACCGGCTGTTTCGACACGGTCGCGGCCAAGGCAAAGAAGCCGGTCATCAGAGCCGGAGAGAAATCGAGAATGCTCAAACGGAGGAACTTCACGAAGCCGATAACGCAGCGCTGAATCCGGCCATGCAGCGCCCCGATCTTCTCCTCGTTGAGAGACGCGAGGTCCACCCTCATCAGGTGATCGATCAGGCGGACCGTCATGTCCTTTTCGACCTGTGTACAGGCGTTCTCTGCCAGGAACCGCCGCACGACGTGCAGTGATTCCCGTATCAGGTACGTGAAGCCGAGCAGGAACAGCGAATAGCCGGCAATCTGGGAAAGCTTTGCGGTGTCGAACCCCGATTCCGTTCCGAGCTTGATCTGATCGACGAGCCGCCCGAGCTGCAATGGAATGAGCGTGCAGCAAAGGCTTGTGAAGACCATGAGCAGAGCGCTGCCGACCAAGGCCGTCTTGTGCTGTCGCGGGACGAGCCACCAGACTTGGCAGGCGCGCTTCGCAATGAGACGCATCTCCGCCCAGAAGCTTAAAGGCGGGTCGTCCAAAGTCATGGACATGGATGTTCCTGAAGGCAAGCGGCTCGGGAGTGCGCGGCCCGCACGGCCACCGCTCCAATAGACGCCGGTGTCGAAACATTATTTGTGGGATTTGTCGCCGCGCGCGCAGATTTTCAAAAAAAAGTTCGGGAGACGACCGCCGACGGTGCTGCCCACCCGTTGTCACTGGCCGACGCTCGGTCTTGACGGCTAATTCCGGTGGGCGCCATGCTCGCGCAGCCGGGTTCGCAGATACCTCGCCCGGGCGGCATTCCTCTCCTCGCCGTCCAGCGACGACCCCATGAGCTTTTGCAGATGCGCCGGCTGGGTGTGCAAGAACAGTTCGTTGACCGTCGTGACCGCCAAGTCGTCCAGCAGTCCCAGGTTGACCCCAAGCCGAATACTGGACAAGTGTTCCATAGTCTCTTCCGAGGTCATCATCGTCGCCGACTGGAGGGTTCCAAAAGCTCGGGAGACCTTGTCCTGAAGTCCCGACCGGTTTTCGCGCAGGAGCGCGGCGCGGGCCTGCCGTTCGTAAGCGATGATCTCCTGGTTGACCACCCGGATCTCGCTCAGAGCCGCGGTCTCGGTCTTCCCCAACGTCACCTGATTGGAAATCTGNNAGCCGAACTCCTCGCTGAAGGCGTAATTGACGCGCTCCTCGATCAAGTCGTCGACGCGGTCGATCTCCTTCCAGGCCTCGTCGAGAGCCAAGCCGCTGCGCATGACCTGCAATCGCAATTGATCTTCCTCGTTGACCATGATGCTGATCGATTCGCGGTCATCGAGGGCAACGCCGCGCGGCCCTTCTCCGGCGGCGAGTTCGCGGCTGATGAGTTGGCGCTCGACAAGGAACTGGCGATCGAGCGCGGGAAGGTTGGCCAGCGAGACGTACTGCAACGGGTGCGGCAGATCGAGTTTGACGATGCGGTCGCGGAGTTGAGCCTCGATTTCCGCCTTCTGATGCGCGCTGGCCCGATTGGTGAATGGGAAAACAGCCAGGTTGCGCGCCAGGCGAATCCGGGTGGAGACGACGATGTCGGACTCCGGCCCGTTGCCGCGCAGCCATTCGCCAGTCGTGGGAATCAGGCTATCGAGGTTCATCCGCGGCTTCCTTCTGCCGAATCGTGTCGCGCAAATGCGCCGCTAACTCATAGTCCTCGTGCTCGACGGCGCGGCGCAACTGCTGGCGCAATTCGAGGAGTTCCGCGGCGGAGGCGCGAGCCGGCGACCGCCGGCGCGGCGCTTTGCCCGTGTGCCGCGTGGCTCGGTGAATCCGCTGCAGGATCGGCACCAGCCCCGTTCGGAAGACTTCGTAGTCTGCCGGGCATCCCAGCCGGCCATCCGCGCGAAACTCCATGTACTTTATCCCGCAGGTCGGGCAAATCAACCGCGACAACTCCTCGGTCACGGCGCTGACGTGCTGCCCGATCAACGATTGCAGAATCGACGACAGGCTGAGTTCCACCGTCGGCGTGGCGTGCTTGGCGGCGCACGTCTGGCACAGGTGCAGCTCCTGGCGCTGCTTGTTCACGATCTTGGTGACGTGGACGGTCGCCGGGTTCGAGCAGTACTGGCACTTCATGCGTCCGTCCTCGCCGGCACGTCCCGAGCGGCGGAGCCAGGCTCAGCCTTCCTCCAGTCGGCGAATCTGATCCCGGATCTTGGCTGCTTCTTCGTACGCTTCCCTCGTGACGGCCGCCTGCAACTGTTTCCGCAACTGAAGCATTTCGGACTGGGCCTGCTGGGTCTGCGGGAAGCGTCGCGGCGTCTTGCCCGCGTGCCGCGTCTCGCCGTGAATGTTCTCCAACAATGGTAGCAGTTCCTCGCGAAACTCCTCATAGTCGTGCGGGCAACCGAGGCGCCCCGAATTGCGAAACTCGACGAATTTGATGCCGCAGTGCGGGCATTCGCGCTGGCCGAGCGCCGTCAGCTCGTCCGCCTCCTCGCCGTCGCCGAACTTCGAACCCGCCTTTTTCGGCGGCT
>JRYJ01001328.1_pt1 | contig 19208 bp, 15 predicted proteins | sample 235371 | NCBI WGS metagenome assembly JRYJ01 (sample SAMN03074219, study PRJNA261477) | activated sludge metagenome | biome: Wastewater Treatment Plant; feature: Wastewater; material: Activated sludge; isolation source: activated biomass of a wastewater treatment plant treating hydrocarbon... ... | reverse complement strand
TTGCCGGTGCCGCTCTCGCCCTCGATCAGCACCGTGGTGTCGAGCGGCGCCACCTGGCGCGCCTGCGTCAGCAGCCCCTCGATGACCGCCGAGCGGCCGACGATGACCGGGCCGGCGCGGCGCGCGTCGAGGTCCTCGCGCAGGGCGTCGATCTCGCGGTAGGCGCGGTCCATTTCCAGCGCCTTCACGATCACCGCCTCGAGCGCCTCGGGGTCCTCGAAGGGCTTGGTGAGGTAGTCGAAAAGGCCCTCGCGCACGGCGCGCACGGCGTCCTTCACTTCGGCGAAGCCGGTGATCAGCAGCGCCACCTGGTTGGGGCGCTCGCGCCGCATCTCGGCGAAAAAGTCGAGGCCGTTGCCGTCGGGCAGGCGCTGGTCGAGGATGACCAGGTTGAAGTCCGCCTGGCGGAAGGCCGCCCGCGCCTGGGCGAGGTTGACGGCGATGGCGAGCTCCACGGCGCGCCCGCGCAGCAGATCGTCGATCAGGCTGCGCGTGAAGGGATCGTCGTCAACCAGCAGTATCCGCGCTTTCATTGTCCTTCCTGTTCGCCGGCAGCCAGACGGAAAAGCGCGCGCCGCCGCCGGGGTTGTCGCCGGCGCGGATGACGCCGCCGTGCTGCACGACGATGTGCTGCGCCACCGACAGGCCGAGGCCGGTGCCGCCCGGCCGCGTGCTGAAGAAGGGGGTGAACAGCTTCTTCGCCGCCTCCGGCGAGAGACCTGGCCCCCGGTCGGCCACCGCCAGTTCCCAGCCGTCGAGGCCCTCGCGTTGCGCCGGCGCGAGCTCGACCGCGATCGGCCCCGTTGGATCGGCCTGGGCGGCATTATGGATCAGGTTGAAGAGGGCATGGCGCAGCAGCACCGGGTCGGCCTGAATGGTGCATGCCTCGCCGTCCTCCGGCGCGATGAAATCGATCGGCGGCTCGTCGCCCACGGTCTGGCGGAATAAGGCGATGGTCTCGCGCGTGAGCAGAGCAAGGTCGGTCGCCTGCGGCTCGGAATGCGACATGCGGGTGAATTCCAGCATGCGGCGGACGAAGCCGCTGCAGTGCTCGCCGGCCTGGCGGATCTCGCCGAGCAGCTCCTTCACGCGCTGCGGGTTGTCGGTCTGCTTCTCGGCGCGCTGCGCCAGGTTAATGACGCCGACCAGCGGGTTGTTGAACTGATGGGCGATCTCGCCGACCATCTGGCCCATGGCCGAGAGCTTCTCCATCTGCACGATGCGCTCGTGCTCGCCGGAGAGCTTGGCGAAGCGGCTTTCGGCGAGGCGCTGGCGGTGGTAGACGGAACGGAACAGCAGGAACAGCGCGGCGAAAAGCAGGAGGCCGCCGAGGCCGCTCACCAGCCAGAGCAGGGCGAGGCCGCGGCGGATGGTGAAGTTGAGCTCCTTCGCCGATCGGTAGAGCGACACTGCGCCGACGGCGGACTCGCCGCTGTGGCCGGGACGGGCGATGCGGAAGGGTACGTAAAACTCGATCAGCTCCTGCTGCGGCAGGCCTTCCTCGGCGTGGGACGGGCGATCAGCGGGGTTCACCACCGCGCGCGTCTCGCCGTGGATGGCGCCGCCGAGGTCGTGCTCGTGGGCGGTGACGCGCTTGCCGACCAGCCTGGGTTCGTCGGACCAGACGATGGTGCCGGCGCCGTCGAAGACCTTGATGCGCACCACGCCGGAGAGGTTCTTCAGAATGCTGAAGGTCTGCGCGAAGCGCGCCTGCGCCGCCGGGTCGGCATAGCGCGCCATGTCCTCGGCGGAGAGTTCCTTCAGTGCCAGCGCGGCCACCATGTCGCGCACGATGACCGACTCCCGGCCGATCACCGCCTCCCGGAAAAAGCGCGCCTGCGTCTGGCTGGTTGCCGCCAGCGTCGCGAGTATGAACAGCAGGCTTACGGCGGCGAAGATTTGCAGAGGCGTCAGCCGAACGCGCATGAATCCCTACGGATGTCGTCGATGTCGGCGCACAGCATAGCCCAAGGGCGGCGGTGCCGGGGGGCGCACTAACGGGACTCGACCGGGGGCGAAAGTACGCCGATGGGCTTGTCTGCGCACCAGGCGTAGAGGGCGTCGTAGATCACCATGCCGTGAACGAGCATCTCGTGATCGTCATCGAAGTTGAACGACAGCCCTTTCGAAATGGCGAGCAGGCCCGGCGCTTCCTTCGACTGTTCGGGCTTGCCGCAGTCCGCTGCACGCACGATGCAGGCGAGTTTATCCAGTGCCGGATTGGTCAGTCCGTACTTGCTAAGAAAGGCGTCGAAGCTGCACTGCTCGCCGTGATGGCCAAGCTCCACCCCGGGTACGTCGTACGGGATCGCTCCGGTTTCCGCTGCCATGCCCATGACCTCGCCGGCCGGCACGTAGAGGAACTCGGGCGCCTGATCGATGAAGCGCGCGACGAGCCAGGGGCACGCGATGCGGTCGATCTTGGGGCGTTCGCGGGTGATCCATTTCATGGGCAGGAAACCTCCTCGATCAGGCTGGAGCGGAGCATGGAGTCGTTCGGTCTCTTGGCGGCCGGTCGTTACGGCAAGGACTCCGTATCCAGGGTCAGCAGGCGAGCGGGTCGCTCGGTTTGCAGGCGCAGGTAGTACTCCCCCGGCCTTTCGGCTTCGAGTTCCGCAACAGCACGATTGTCTTGGGTTCTGAGCGCCGGTTGCTCGGAGATCTCGAACGATGCCGAGATGAGCTGAATCGAGACCGAGACCTCGTGCTCGAAGGTGAGCGTGAAGCGATGGCGCCCGGCCATTAGCCTGCCCAGCGGCACGAAGTAAGCCTTCTCCTGTGCCGCGTGGAGCTGTTGCAGCAACTCCGCTCGCCAGCGACCGTCCTGCGGCGATGGGATGCGAATGTCGTAGTAGCCGCAGTGCAGCTTCATGTGTTCGAGCAGCACCTTTAGTTCCCTTGCCGTGTCCGGGGCAATGTCGCCGGTATAGCGGCGGATGTGGCTGTCCGTGGCGCTGGCGTCGAGCTTGAAACTCAGGCGCGTGCTGCATTCGCCTTCGTGGCAGGTTGCGCACAGGGTGTTGAAGCGCACCACCGATGACGTGGCAATCGGCTCGCGCGCCGCGCCAGAGTATGACGCCGCCAGACAGGCCCAAGCGAGGAGCAACGCGGGGAACGGATTGGCGCGCCCTGCATTCATGCCGTGGCCACCGTCCATGCCAGCCCTACCGCCGCACAGGCGCCGATCACCGGCATGATGCCGACTTTGTAGCGGAACAGCGCGACGGCGGCGGCGAGGCCGATGAGCGCAGAGAACCACTGGAACGTCCCGGCAAATGGTGCCTGTGCGCTCGCCTGTGGCCAGAGCACGTGCCAGGCGAAGAACACCGCCAGATTGATGACCACGCCGACCACGGCGGCGGTGATGCCGGTGAGTGGCGCCGTGAACTTGATATCGCCGTGGGTCGCTTCCACCAGCGGGCCGCCGATGAGGATGAACAGGAAGCTGGGCAGGAAAGTAAAAAATGCCGCCACCATGCCGCCGGCGACACCTGCCCAGGCGAGCGCCTCGGGCCCGAACACCTGCTTCGTCCAGCCGCCGAGGAAGCCGACGAAAGCCACGACCATGATCAGCGGTCCGGGCGTGGTCTCTCCCAGCGCCAGCCCGTCGATCATCTGTGGGCCGGTGAGCCAGCCGTAGTGTTCGACGCCGCCCTGATAGACATAGGGCAGCACGGCATAGGCGCCGCCGAAGGTAAGCAGTGCCGCTTTGGTGAAGAACCAGCCCATCTGCGTCAGCACCCCTTGCCAGCCGCCGTAGATCATGAGCAGCGCCATGGTACTGAGCCAGATGGCCAGGCCTGCAACGCTGTAGCCGATAAGCTTGCCCCAGGAGAAGCGCACCCACGGCGGAGGCGGCGTGTGGTCGTCAATGAGCGCCGGGCCATAGCTTTTGTCCGCCGCGCCGTGGCCGCCGCCGGCTTTGAACTTGTCGGGGGCGACCTGACCACCGATGTAGCCGAGGATGGCCGCGGCCAGCACAATCGCCGGAAAGGGCACGTCGAAGGCGAAGATGGCGACGAAGGCCGCCGTGGCCATGGTCCACAGTACGCCGTTCTTCAGTGCCCGGGAGCCGATGCGATACGCGGCGAAAACGACGATGGCGGTCACCGCCGGCTTGATGCCGTAGAGGATGCCGGCGACCATGGTCAGATGGCCGGCCGCCATGTAGACCCAGGTCAGCGCGATCAGGATGAACACCGAGGGCAGTACGAACAGCGTGCCGGCGACGACGCCGCCCCAGGTGCGGTGCATGAGCCAGCCGATGTAGACGGCGAGCTGGGTCGCCTCCGGCCCGGGCAGCAGCATGCAGTAGTTCAGCGCGTGCAGGAAGCGCCGCTCGGAGATCCAGCGCCGGCGCTCCACCAGCTCCTGATGCATCATGGCGATCTGCCCGGCCGGCCCGCCGAAGCTGATGAAGCCGAGCTTGAGCCAATAGAGGAACGCTTCGCCGAACGAAACCGGAGCGGGGGGCGTTGCGGCGGAGCTGACGGTGTCCATAAAATGACCTCGCAAACAATCACGATCGGCGGAACTTGGACGGGACACCGTCTTGGGCAGGCCGGGAGTCCGCGAATCCCGACATCATTGAATTCTAGCGGTGCGTGCGGCCGGCGACAACTGTTCTCCTGCAACGCGGGGGCGCTCACAGTTCGTGTCCGATGGCGCTTATGATTTCCTCCGGCGGCATGGGTGGCTTGGCGACGAGCACCGCGCACTCGACCCGGCCGAGCACTTGGCTCGACACGCCGCCGAGCAGCAGGCGGTTCAAGCCTTTGCGGCCGTGGCTGCCGAGCACGATCAGATCGGCACCGAGCTCTCGCGCTTGCTGCGCGATCACCTCCGCCGGCCGGCCAATGGCGACGCTGGCCTCGGCGGCGATGCCCTCGACTTTCAGCAACCCAGCCGTGTAGGCGGCTTCCTGCTCGACCTGCGCGCGCGCGCGTCCGCCTTCCCGCACCACGGAGATAACCGTGACGGACACTTTGGTCGCCTTGGCGATGTGGGCGACGAGTTCCGCCGCAGCTTCGCTGAAGCGCGAGCCGTCCGTAGCAAGCAGGATCCGACGCTGCCACATCGCCGCCGCGGGCCCGGCGACGAGCACATGGCAAGGCGCGCTGGCAATGATGCGCGCGGCGACGTGGCCGATCATGCGTCCGGCAATGCCCTTCGGCGGCGGCCGTCGCCCTATGATCAGGATGTTGGTATCGGCGTTCTCGGCGGCAGCGACCACCTCGCGGACCGGATCGGTGCCGCTGCGGATCACTGGTTCGCAAACGACGCCCGCGCGCATCCCGGCACGATTGATCTCTTCCAGCCGCAAGGAACCGATCTGCCTTTCGGCTTCGGAGCCGACCATGGTCATGATGTCCAGCGTGACGCCGAAGCGCCGCGCCAGTTCGATAGCGATCGCGCCCGGCACCGCGCTGTATTCGGTGCCGTCGCTGGCGAGCATCAGCCGCTGCCGCCGCAGGCCGTCGGGCAGCAGATCGCGCTTGCACTCGTCGAAAATGCGCTTGGTGCAGGTGCGGCAGATGTCCGGGTCCAGCGTCCAGTACAGAGAACCGGTGGCCTTGGCGCCCAGAGGGAAGAAAGCACCTTCGCCGATGTCCTTGAGATACTCGCCCTGGCGCAGGAAGCCAAGGACGTTGTCCTTCATGCCATAGAAATACAAGCCGCCACCCAGGCGCCGCCGGCGCCGGGCTTCCTGGGCCAGCATCTCGGCGCCGGCGACATCGACGAAGTTGATGCCCGTGCCCACCACCAGTACCGACCGGTGCTGGGGATTATCTTCGTCGATCTGCTGCAGCCCGGCCTGCACGTGGTCCACGGCGCCGAAGAACAGCGAGCCGTGGATACGCACGATGCGCAGTTGCGGGCATTCCGCTCGGCCCATGGCCGGGACGAAGCGAAAGGTACCGCCCTCGATGTCCGGCACTTGCGGTTCCAGCGCCGGGCGCGACGTGCGGTTGAGATACAGCACCAGCGACAGCAGCACGCCGGCCAGAATGCCCGCTTCGAGATTGATCAGCGTGCCCATCAGCGTGATCCATAGCACCGCCGTCTCCTGTTTGCTGGTGCGCCAGATCGAGCGAATGTGGTGGAAGTCGATCAGTCCCCAGGCGACCAGAAACAAGATGCCCGCCATGGCAGCCGTCGGCAGATACGCCGCGAGCGGCGCCACTAGCAGCACGACCATGGCCAGTGCGACGGAGGCGAACACCGATGCCAACGGCGTGCGAGCGCCGGCTTCGAAGTTCACGCCGCTGCGGTTGAAGGAGCCACTCGACGCGTAGGCAGAGAAGAAGGCGCCGACGATGTTGGACAGCCCCTGGCCGATGAACTCTTGGTTGCCGTCGATGCGCTGTTCGGAGCGAACCGCGATGGCGCGGGCGATGGACACCGCCTCGGTCAGCGCCAGCATGGTGATGACCAAGGCTGGCACCAACGTCTTGCGCAACGCGCCGCCCGAGAGGTCCGGAGCCGACAACGGCGGCAGATGAGACGGAAGCGCACCTACTGTCGCGATGCCGGTGACGCTGTTGCCAAATGCGGCGTCGAGGACGAGCGCGGCCACGCTGCCGATGATCATGGCGGCGATCATGTACGGGAACTTGGGCACGAAGCGGCGCATGGCGATGCCCGATGCGAGCGTCACCGCGCCGACCGCCGTCACGTAGGGATTGATGTCGCCGAACTGCACGACCAGCTGGTGCAGAATCTCGTGGAACGGCGTGCCGCGGGCGATGACGATGCCGAAGAAGTTGCGCACTTGGCTGGCGGCGATGAGCATGGCGGCACCGGCGGTGAAGCCGATCACCACGGTATGCGAGATGAAGTTCACCAGCGCACCCATGCGCGCTAACCCGAGGGCAAGCTGGAACACGCCCACCAGAAGGGTAAGCGTCAACACCATGCCGATGTATTCCTGGCTGCCGGGTTCGGCGAGGTGGCTCATGGCGGCGAAGACAGCGATGGAGATGGCGGTGGTCGGACCCGATACCAGATGCCGGCTCGAGCCGAACAGCGCGGCGACGATGGCCGGCATCATGGCAGCGTACAGACCGTACTCCGGCGGCAATCCGGCGATGGTGGCGAAGGCGACCCCCTGGGGCAGCACGATCAGCGCGCCGGTCAGCCCCGCAAGCGCGTCGTCCTTGAGGGTGTTGCGGCCGACCTGCGGCCACCAGCGCAGAAATGGCAACAGGCGTGAGAGCCAGACAGTGCCTGAGGAAGAAATGGCCACGGGCGGTATGATCGGCAGGCTGGCGAAAGGTTGCTGCGAAGCTCGTCTGCGGTGTTACCGCTCACCAAAACGCGCGCCGTACCTGTTTGTATTGGCGCGCACTTGAGTTTGCGGCCGACTTGCAGCCGGATACCCCCGCTGCGTCTTGAAGCAGCCTGTTAGCAGTTCAAAGCTGAATATTAGCAAACGTTGATCGAGTGAAGCACGTGGACAGCGCGGGGCCGCGCCGGTTCGGCCATGTCTGCTGTATCGGCGGGACGTATTGGGCGCTCCGCCGGCGTCGCGCTACACTGTACGCACTCCCCGGTTATGGGGGAGAGGGGCCGGAGATCGAATGCCCTCACTTGCCTACCGCACGCGAGGGGCAACGGGGGTGCGTCCGCTGTGTTCCGAGCCGCGCAATCCGCGGCATGGCTGGGAGGTGCGTATGGGAGCCCAAGGCGAAGTTGAATCCACGGCGAACACCGCCGATCGCAGGCAACTGATCGACGAACTGCGACGAATGCTGCCGGCATCGGCGCTGCTGTACGAACGCGAAGACCTGCTACCCTACGAGTGCGATGGTCTGTCCGCCTACCGCCGGGTGCCGCTGGCCGTGGCGCTGCCGGAAACCGAATCGCAGGTGATCGATCTGCTCAAGGCCTGCCACCGTCGGCGCGTGCCGGTGGTGGCGCGCGGCGCCGGCACCGGCCTGTCGGGCGGGGCGCTGCCGGACGAAAATGGCGTGCTGCTTTCCCTGGCGAAATTCAAGCGTATCCTCAAGCTCGATCCGGTGGCGCGCTGCGCGGTCGTCCAGCCGGGAGTGCGCAACCTGGCCATCTCCGAAGCCGCGGCACCTTACGGCCTGTATTACGCGCCCGATCCTTCGTCGCAGATCGCCTGCACCATCGGCGGCAATGTCGCGGAAAACGCTGGCGGCGTGCATTGCCTGAAGTACGGGCTGACGGTGCACAACATCCTGCGCGTGCGCGCCGTGACCATCGAAGGCGAGGTGATGGAGATCGGCAATCATGCCCTGGATGCGCCGGGCTACGACCTGCTGGCCCTGATCACCGGCTCGGAGGGGATGCTGGCCGTGATTACCGAGGTGACGGTCAAGCTCGTGCCGAAGCCGGAGACGGCGCAGGTGGTGCTGGCGGCGTTCGATGACGTGGTCAAGGCGGGCAATGCGGTGGCAGAGGTGATCGCGGCTGGCATCATCCCCGCCGGACTGGAGATGATGGATCAGCCGGCGACCGCGGCCGTGGAACCCTTTGTCAAGGCAGGCTACCCTCTCGATGCCGCCGCCATCCTGTTGTGCGAATCCGACGGCACGCCGGAGGAAGTGGCGGAAGAGATCGGTCGCATGAAGGCGGTGATGGAGGCCAACGGTGCCACCCAGATCCGCGTCTCGCGCAATGAAGCCGAACGGCTCCGGTTTTGGGCGGGACGCAAGGCGGCCTTCCCCGCCGCCGGCCGCATTTCCCCAGACTACTATTGCATGGACGGCACGATCCCGCGCAAACGCCTGGCCGAGATGCTCAATGCCATCTCCGGCATGGAGAAGAAGTACGGGCTACGCTGCATCAACGTTTTCCACGCCGGCGACGGCAACCTGCATCCGCTCATCCTCTTCGACGCCAACGACCCCGACCAGCTGTCACCGCGCCGAGGTGTTCGGCGCGGACATCCTGGAACTAGCGGTCAGGCTCGGCGGCACCGTCACCGGCGAGCATGGTGTCGGCATCGAGAAGATCAACCAGATGTGCGTTCAGTTCGACGACGCGGAGCTTGCCGCCTTTCACCGCGTCAAGGAAGCGTTCGACGCGCATGGGCTGCTCAACCCGGGCAAGGCCGTCCCCTCGCTGCATCGCTGCGCCGAATATGGCCGAATGCACGTGCGCGGCGGGCAGCTGCCGTTTCCGGAGTTGGAAAGATTTTGAACGGCGAACCACAGAGACTCAGAGGTATTCACAGAGTGCTGTCCGTCCCAACGTGCCGCTGCAATGCAGTTGCCTGCCATGATTGAAGAGTACCAGCAGAGAATTCGCGATGCCGCCGCGCGTAACCGGCCGGTATGTATCCGCGGCGGCGGCACGAAGGATTTTTATGGCCAGTCGTTGATCGGTGACATCCTCGACACGCGCTCGCTGTCCGGGATCGTTTCCTATGAGCCGACCGAACTGGTGATCACCGCCCGCGCGGGGACGCCGCTTGCGGAGATCGAAGCGGTGCTGGCGCAAGAAGGGCAGATGCTGCCCTTCGAACCTCCCCATTTCGGCGACGGCGCGACGCTGGGCGGCTGCGTTGCGGCCGGTCTGTCGGGACCGCGCCGGGCCCGGGCAGGGGCGGTGCGCGACTACCTGCTCGGCGTGAAGCTCATCGACGGCCGCGGCGAGTTGCAGTCCTTCGGCGGACAGGTGATGAAGAACGTCGCCGGCTACGATGTTTCGCGGCTCATGGCCGGCTCCCTGGGCACGCTGGCGCTGCTCGTTGAGATATCGCTCAAGGTGCTGCCGATACCGCCTGCCGAGCGTACCCTGCGCTTCGAAATGCCCGAGGAGCGCGCACTGGAGGCGTTGAACCGCTGGGCCGCGCAGCCACTGCCCATCAGCGCCAGCGCCTACACCGAGGGCGATCTGGGGCTGCGTTTGTCCGGCGCCACAGCCGCCGTCGAAGCGGCCTGCCGCAAACTTGGCGGCGAGCAGGTGGAACCGGCCCAGGCGCTTCGATTCTGGCGCGGCATTCGCGAGCAGACCGACGCTTTTTTCCAGAACGTTGGCATGCTGTGGCGCTTGTCCGTTCCCTCCGTCGCCGCGCCCGTTGCGCTGCCGGGAAAACAGCTCATCGAATGGGACGGTAGCCTGCGTTGGCTGGGCACCAACGCTGAGGCGGATCGGGTGCGAGCGTCCGCGGTCGAGGCGGGCGGACATGCTACGCTGTTTCGCGGCGGCGACTCACAGGCACGCCGTATCGTCGCGGTGTTCCAGCCGTTGCCCGAGGCGATGATGGATCTGCACCGGCGGCTCAAACACGCCTTCGACCCCCAAGGCATCCTCAACCCGGGAAGGATGTTTCTGGAATGGTGAGGAGTAGAGGAGAACAGCGACCACCGCGCCACGCGCGGCCCTGAACCATGCAGACCAATCTCGCTGACTTCATCAGAAACACGCCGCAGGGGCGCGAGGCAGACGTCATTCTGCGCACGTGTGTGCATTGCGGTTTCTGCACCGCCACCTGTCCGACCTATCAGCTGCTCGGCGACGAGCTGGACGGGCCGCGCGGGCGCATCTATCTCATCAAGCAGTTGCTCGAGGGTGCTCCGGTCAGTGCAAAGACGCAGGCGCATCTCGACCGCTGCCTGACCTGCCGCGCCTGCGAGACGACGTGCCCATCCGGCGTGCAGTACGGCCGGCTCGTGGACATCGGTCGCGAACTGGTGGAGCGACAGGTGCGGCGCGCCTGGACGGAACGTCTGATGCGTCTGGCATTGCGCGAAGCCTTGCCCCGTCCGTGGGTGTTCACGCCGGCGATCAGGCTTGGCCAGCTCTTCCGGCCCTTCCTGCCATCAGTGCTGGCGGCCAAAGTGCCGGAGGCCGGTGCGGCGCGCGGACCGTGGCCCCGCAGCGACCACAAGCGCAGGATGATCGCCCTGGCCGGCTGTGTGCAGCCGGCTCTGGCGCCGAACATCAATGCCGCCGCCGCGCGTGTGCTGGATCGCCTGGGCGTGGCGTTGATCGAGGTGCCTGGGGCCGGCTGCTGCGGGGCGCTGCGCTTCCATCTCAACGATCAGGAAACGGGGCGCATCGACGCCAGGCGCAACATCGACGCCTGGTGGCCGCACATCGAAGCTGGCGCCGAGGCCATCGTCATGACCGCGTCCGGCTGCGGCGTGATGGTACGCGACTACGCCCACCTGTTGCGCGACGATGCGCGCTATGCGGAGAAGGCGGCGCGCATCAGTCTCCTGACGCGCGACGTGAGCGAAGTCGTTGCCGCCGAGAGCGCGGCGTTGGAATCCTTGCTGGCGGCGCGCGAACCCGCCGCCGCCCGACTCGCCTTCCATGCGCCGTGCACGCTCCAGCATGGGCAGAAGATCCGCGGTGTCGTGGAGGAACTGCTACGCGCCGCCGGATTCGAGCTGACCGTCGTTGCCGACGGGCACCTGTGCTGCGGTTCGGCCGGCACGTATTCCATCCTCCAGCCGGAGCTGTCGTTTCAGCTGCGCGACAACAAGATCGCGGCGCTGTGCGCAGGCGCTCCGCAGGTTATCGCCACCGCCAACATCGGTTGTTTGACGCATCTGCAGGCGGGGACGCAGATACCGGTGCGCCATTGGATCGAGGTGCTCGACGAACGGCTGGGTTGATGCCTTCGCGGCCGCTGCGCAGAATATGCGCATGAAGGGAGAGAACGCGATGCGACTGAACGCCCAGGCGAAGACCTACGAGGATCTGTACGACACCTTTCGCTGGGAGGTGCCGGCCCGCTACAACATCGCCTGGGAGTGCTGCAGCCGCTGGGCGGCGCAGCGCGACCGCTTCGCCCTGTACTACGAGGACGAATCGGGGTTTACATCGGCGTGGTCGTTCTGGGACATCCAGCGTGAGGCGAACCGCCTGTCCAACGCCCTGGCCGCGCTCGGCACCCAACGCGGCGACCGGGTGGCCATCATGCTCGCCCAGCGACCGGAGACTGGCATTGCGCACGTTGCCTGTTACCAGATGGGCGCCATCGCGCTGCCCTTGTCGCACCTTTTCGGCCCTGACGCCCTTGAGTTCCGGCTTGCCGATTCCGACGCCAATGTCGCTATTGTCGACGACGCCACGCTGCCCAAGCTGTGGTCGATCCGCGGGCGCCTACCCGCGCTCAGGCATGTCATCGGCGTTGGCGGCGCGCGCGAGGCCGGCGTCCATGAGTGGGATAAACTGCTCGAACACGCGTCCACCCGCTATCGTCTGCTGGAGACCGCCGCCGACGATCCGGCGCTCATCATCTACACCAGCGGCACCACCGGCAATCCCAAGGGCGCGCTCATGGCCCAGCGCACCCTGCTCGGCAACATACCGGGCTTTGTTTGCTCCCATGACTTTTATCCGCAGCCGGGCGATATGTTCTGGTCGCCGGCGGACTGGGCGTGGACCGGCGGGCTGTTCGACGCTCTGCTGCCCGCCTGGGCTTGCGGTCAGCCGATCCTGGGGTACCGCGGTCGCTTCGATGCCGAAAAGGCCTTCCACCTGATCGAGAAGTACGGCGTCCGCAATGCTTTTCTCTTTCCCACGGCGCTGAAGATGATGATGAAAACGGTGCCGGAACCGCGCGCACGCTACGATCTTAATCTGCGCAGCATCATGAGCGCCGGCGAGGCCGTCGGCACCTCGGTCACGGCATGGGCGCGCGAAGCGCTGGATGTGACGGTGAACGAGATGTTCGGCCAGACGGAAATCAATTACATCGTTGGCAACTGTGCCGCCGTCTATCCACCCAAGCCGGGCTCGATGGGCCGGCCCTATCCGGGCCATCGCGTGGCGGTGATCGACGAAGCGGGCAATCTCCTGCCGCCGGACGAGGTAGGCGAGGTGGCGGTGCGGCGCGCCTGGGGCGATGAGGCCGATCCGGTGTTTCTCATCGAGTACTGGAAGAACCCGGGTGCCACCGCCGCAAAGTATGTCGGCACCGGCGGCGAGGCCTGGGCGCGTACAGGCGACCAGGCGAAAATGGACACCGACGGTTACCTCTGGTACCAGGGTCGCAGCGACGACGTGTTCAAGAGCGCCGGCTATCGCATCGGTCCGTCGGAGGTGGAGAACTGCCTGCTCAAGCACCCGGCCGTGGCCAACGCGGCAGTGATCGGGGCGCCGGACGAAACTCGCGGGACCATCGTCAAGGCATTTATCGTCCTGCAACCCGATGTCAAGGCAACGTCCGGGTTGGAGTCGGAACTGGCCGAGCACGTGCGCGGCAAACTTGCGCCTTACGAGTATCCCAAGGCTTTCGAATTCATCGACGCCCTGCCCATGACCACCACCGGCAAGGTGCAGCGGCGCCTGCTTCGGCTGCGGGAAGAGGAGAAACTCCTTGCCCGCAGGGAAAGCGGGAACTGACAAGGATCAGACGTTGTTGGCCACCAGCATCTTTGCCTCGGCATTCGCTACTTCCGTGCCGTTCTGATTCGTACAGCGGCCCGTCAGGCTGACGATACCACCGTTGTGCTTGAGCTTGTCGTCCTTGCGGGTGATTTTCCACACGATGCTCAGCGTGTCGCCTGCCGTGACCGGCGCGGTGAATCGGCAGGTATGCTCAAGGTAAGCGATCGCCGTGCCGTGAAATATCATGCCCAGCGCCGCTGCCATGCAGGAACTCGTCAGGTAGCCGTGGGCGATGCGGCCCTCGTAGCGGGAAGCTTGCGCGAATTCCTGATTGACATGCAGCGGATTGAAATCCCCGAACAATCCTGCACCGATGACGATGTGTGTCTCGGTCATGGTCATGACATTCCGATACTCGTCGCCCGGTTTGACCTCGTTGTAACCGCGTCCGGAGTACATGGGCTTCCCCCTACAGTCGATGTTGTCCGGCGGGTGCCGTGACGGATTGCCAGCCGCGAACGGCCGCGAGCATGGTAAATTTGCTGCAATTTTGAGCACCTAAGGCCATGTCCCTGACCATAGACACCTGCGTCGCCCAGCATATCGGCGATCGCAAGGAGCAGCAAGACCGCGTTGCCCTGATTCCGCATCCGACGCGGCGCGGTCTGCTCATGGCCGTGCTCGCCGACGGCATGGGCGGACATACCGGCGGCGCCATCGCCGCCGAGCAAGTGATCCACAAGGCACAGCAGAGCTTTGAAAACTACGCTCCGCTGTCGGAAACGCCCCAGGAACTCCTGCGCAGCATCGTCCACGATGCGCACGTCGTCATCAAGCTGACGCGCTTCACCAGTGAGGCCGATCCCCACAGTACGGCCGTGGTTCTGATGCTGCAGCCGGGCCGGGTGGACTGGGCGCACTGCGGAGATTCCCGCCTTTATCACTTTCGCGGCGACAAGTTGGTGACGAGATCAGGGGACCACTCGCTGGTGGCCGAGCTGGTACGCATGGGTCATATCACAGAGGAACAGGCGGGGGCGCATCCTCAGCGCAACATTCTGTTGTCCTGCCTCGGTGCCGAGCGCGAGCCACAGGTGGACTTCGGGGATAGCGCACCCCTGGTGGCCGATGACATCTTTCTGCTTTGTTCGGACGGTTTGTGGGGCTATTTCTCCGCCGCCGAGCTGGGCGGCGTGCTGGCCGCCCATCCGCCACGCAACGCGGCCGAGATCCTGGTCGAGCGCGCGCGCAAGCGCGCTCAAGGCGCGGGCGACAACATTTCCCTGGCGATCATCAAGCTGACGCAAAAGGTGGCAAAGCGTCCGAAGCTCGCGCCCGCCGCCGGGTAGCGTCTCATCCCTCCGCAGGGGGTTGGGCACTTCGCAGCTCGACAGGCACACCGCTTTCCCACAGCGTGAAGTAGAATGTCGCGCCCTCGTTCGGGCGGGCCTCGGCCCATATGCGCCCGCCATGACGCTGGACGATCCGCCGCACCAGCGCCAAGCCGATGCCCATGCCCTCGAAGTCCCCCGGTGCATGCATGCGGTGGAAGGGTGCGAACAGATTGCGCGCGTACCTCATGTCGAATCCGGCCCCATTGTCGCGCACGAAGAAGCATGCGACTCCGGAGTGGTTCGTGGCGCCGAATTCGATCTCGGCGCGGCGCGACCGGCCGGTGTACTTCCAGGCGTTGTCGAGCAGGNNCAGCGGCGCGCGCAGGTCGTGGGACACGGAATACGCGAAGGCCTCAAGCTCGTGGTTTGCCTCGGTGAGTTGCATGGTGCGGCGCTGGACGCGCTCCTCGAGCTCCGCGTTCAGGCTGCGGATATGCTCGATGGCGCGATGCCTTGCGACCGCGATGCCGATGTGCTCGCCGATGGTCAGCGCCAGCCGCGTGTCATGGTCGCGAAAATCGTGCCGTGCGTCGAAATAGAGGACGAACTTGCCGAGCAACTGACGCTGGTGCGTAAGAGGAAAAAATGCCAGAGAGACTATTCCTTCGGCCCGCAAGGAAGACAGGAACGGCGTCAGAGACGCATCTGCCTGCGGGTCGGGAAGCAATATGGGCAACACCTGCGGCGCATCGGCGGGCCAGGGAGTATGCCCTTCGGTGACGCGCCGGTATTCGTCGGACAGCCTGTCCCATGCAGCAAAGCGCATGACGCCGTCGTGGTCGAAAAGCAGTATCGAAGCGCGATCGGCATCCGTGCACACGCGCAGGGTCTGGAGCGCTTCGCGGAAGACGTCGTCGAGGGCCTCGCTGCGGCTGACCACTTCCGACAAGTGGTGCAAGGCGCGCAACTCGCGCTCGTCGCGTCGCTGCTGTGTCACGTCGCGGGCGACATTGAGGGCCGCCGGGGCGCCGTTGTAGGTAATGGCGGCACTGGCGATCTCGGCGTTCAGTATCCGCCCGTCGAGCGCGCGCAACCGGACTTCCATGGGGGCAACGCGCGCGCCGTTGGCGGCCATGTCGGCAAAGCGCTCAAGCGCCGCTTCCCGGCAATCGGGCATGAGGAAATCCGCGTAGTTGCGGTTGTTCAACTGCTCAAGATTCTTGGCGCCGATAAGCTTTAGGGCAATGCTGTTGGCAAAGGCTACCTTGTGGTCTTGCAGTACGAAGATCGGATTCGGCGCCATTTCCACCAGCAAGCGGTAGCGCTCTTCGCTGCGCCAGCGCGCCTCGTCCTTGTGCCGCAGCAACTCGAAGTCGTGCAGCTTGTCCAGGGCGACAGACAGCACGAGGGCGAAATGCGATGCGATCAACTCGTCTGTTAGATCGAACGGCTCGCCATCGGACCGGTCGCAGCAATAGAGCCGCCCGTAGTAATGGCCCAGGCTCAACACCGGCACGGCAAGCAAGGTCTTCATCGCTGGATGATGGGGCGGGAATCCGCCGGAGCGCGGGGCGGCCTGGATGTCGTCGATGCGCAGGACCGTCTTGTCCGTGATGACCACGCCGAGCAGGCCGCGCCCGGTCGGCGGGTGCGGCATTTTCGCCGCCAATTCGGTCGACATGCCCGTGTGGACGAACTGCTTGAGCTTGTCCTGCTCGTCCAGTATGCCGATTGCACCGTAGCGCGCGCGCATGGCGGCGGTGATGACCTCGACGGCCTGCTGTAGGAACGCGCCCTCGTCGGCCCGTCGCGTGACCGAATCTATCAGCGATTTCGACGACTGCAGGACTTCGGCCAGGCGCGTGCCCGATATCGTGCCGGTGGCATTCAGTGCGGCCGGATCAGGTACATAGGTCATGGTGGGACAGGCCCTTACGCCAGCGTGCGGAGCGGTCCCGACACGTGGCGGCGACGCGCGGCGTAGCCGGCGACTTCATGCGTCGCAGATAGGGCGGCAGGCGGGCTTTGTGCGTTTCGGGAAGTACGGAAAACACGCATTCTCACGCCTTTCATAAGCGTTTTCCTAACTAAGAGTCGCCTCGACAATTAAGTGTATCATTGCCGCTTTGCGTCAAACCGAGCGCGGGCCGTGCGGTGGCGGCGCAGGTCGGATCTTGGGGGAGGGCATGGCTCTGATCATTGGTGTTCCGAAGGAAAGCGTTCCGGGGGAGCGGCGCGTCGCCGTCGTCCCCGACGTGGTGAAGAAGTACAAATCGCTCGGCGCCGACGTCTGTCTCGAAACGGGTGCCGGCGCCGGCAGTTCCCTGCGCGACGCGGATTTCGCCGATGTCGCGATCGCTGCCAACGCGGCCGACCTCTACGCAAAGGCGCAGGTCATATTCAAGGTTCAGACGCCGGCGCTGGACGAAATTCGCAGTTTGCAGCCCGGTACGGTGCTCATAGGCTTTCTCCAGCCCTATCAGGACGCGGAGCGGGTCAAGGTGCTGTGCGAGCGCAACATCACCAGCTTTGCGGTCGAACTCATCCCGCGCATTTCGCGCGCCCAGTCCATGGACGCATTATCCTCCCAGGCAGCGGCCTCGGGGTACCTGTGTGTGCTGATCGCGGCGAATCATTGTCCAAAATTCCTGCCGATGATGACCTATGCCGCGGGGACGCTGCGGCCGGCGCAGGTGCTGGTGATCGGTGCCGGCGTGGCTGGGCTGCAGGCCATTGCCACGGCCAAGCGACTGGGCGCCATCGTATTCGGCTACGACGTGCGGCCTGAAACCAAGGAGCAGGTCGAGTCGCTGGGCGCCAAGTTCGTTGACACCGGCGTAAGCGCCGCCGGCGCGGGCGGATATGCACGCGAGCTGACCGAGGAGGAGAAAAAGGTTCAGGCGGAAAAGCTGGGGAAAGCGGTTGCCCAGTGCGACTGCCTCATCACGACCGCGGCGGTGCCCGGCAAGCGCGCACCGCTGATCATCAGTGAGTCCATGGTTGCGGCGATGAAGAACGGCGCCGTGGTGGTGGACATGGCGGCGGAAACCGGCGGCAACGTCGCCGGAACGAAGGCCGGCGAGACCGTACAGGTGGGCGGCGTAACCATCATCGGACCGACCAACCTGCCCAGCCGCATGCCGGTGCATGCTTCGGAGATGTACGCCAAGAACCTCTATAACTTCATATCGCCGTTCATCAAGGACGGCGCGTTGGCGCTTGACTGGAACGACGAAGTGGTCGCCGGCGCGTGCCTGACCCACGCTGGCCAGGTGCGGCACGAAGGCGTCAGGAAAGTGCTCGGGCTTTGACCGGGCGGTCCAAGGAGAAGAAAACATGGAAGGCTTCGCCGCACTCTACATCTTCATGCTCGCGGCATTTACCGGCTACGAAGTGATCTCCCGCGTGCCGGTGATCCTGCACACGCCGCTCATGTCGGGTTCGAACTTCGTGCATGGCGTCGTGTTGGTCGGCTCGATGGTGGCGCTGGGCACGGCCGATCCGAACTCGCCGCTGCAACTCGCCATCGGCTTCTTCGCCGTGCTGCTTGGCGCCGCCAATGCGGCCGGTGGCTACGTGGTGACCGAGCGCATGCTCGGCATGTTCAAGTCCGAGAAGAAGTGAGGGCGCGGTCATGACTGGCGTGCAGCTGCTTATTGATGTGTCGTACTTCGTGGTGGCGGTGCTATTCATTCTCGGCCTCAAGGCGATGAGTTCGCCCGTGACGGCGCAGCGTGGCATCAAATGGGCCGGCGTCGCCATGGTCGTGGCCACCCTCGTCACCTTCGTTCATCCCAAGATCCAGCACGTGCCGCTGATCTACGGTCTGATGATCGCAGCGCTGGTCATCGGTGGTGTCGTGGCCTGGTGGGGCGGCAAGGTGGTGAAGATGACCGATATGCCCCAGATGGTGGCGATCTACAACGGCATGGGCGGCGGCGCGGCGGCAGCCATCGCGGCGCTCGAGTTTGCCCGCGGCGAGATCCACGGCCTGCTACCGACCGCGCTCGCGACGCTCGGCGGGTTCATCGGCTCGATCGCATTCTCCGGCTCCTGCGTGGCCTTCGCCAAACTCCAGGGCATTATGCAGAAAGCGTTTCGCCTGCCGGCGCAGAACGGCGTCAACGTCGTCCTTGCCGTCTTCACCGTGCTGGTCGGTGTCGGCATCGTCATGAGCGCCCATCCGACGCCGCTTCAGCTCTTCGCCTTCTTCGTCCTGTCGCTGGTGCTGGGCGTGATCCTCACCACGCCGATCGGCGGCGCCGACATNNGATGGCCAAGGCCATGAACCGTCCCATCACCAACGTGCTGTTCACGCCCATCACCGGCGAGGCCCAGGCGGGCGGCGAGGTGCAGGGCACGATGAAGGAGGTGTCGCCCCTGGATGCGGCGGCCATGATGCGCTACGCCCAGCGGGTGTTCATCGTCCCGGGCTACGGCATGGCCGTGGCCCAGGCCCAGCACAAGGTGTGGGAGATGACGGAGTTGCTTGAGGACGCGGGCGTGGAGGTAAAATTCGCCATTCACCCCGTTGCCGGGCGCATGCCGGGCCACATGAAC
>JRYJ01000227.1_pt1 | contig 19321 bp, 18 predicted proteins | sample 235371 | NCBI WGS metagenome assembly JRYJ01 (sample SAMN03074219, study PRJNA261477) | activated sludge metagenome | biome: Wastewater Treatment Plant; feature: Wastewater; material: Activated sludge; isolation source: activated biomass of a wastewater treatment plant treating hydrocarbon... ... | reverse complement strand
ATGCTGGCCTGGTACTTCCACAAGTACGAAGCCACCCTGCGCCTGCGCAACTACATCGTCGCCGGCCTGCTGCTGGTGATCCCCTTCGCCCTCATCGCCAAGCAGCCCGACCTGGGCACGGCCATCCTGGTGGGGGCCGCCGGGTTCTACGTCATCTTCTTCGCCGGCCTGCCCTGGAAGATCATCGTCGGCCTGGCCGCTGCCGGAGCAGCCGCGGCACCGCTGGTATGGAACGTCATGCACGATTACCAGAGGAAACGCATCCTCACCCTGCTGGACCCCACCACGGACCCTCTCGGCGCCGGCTACCACATCATCCAGGCCACCATCGCCATCGGTTCCGGGGGGCCGCTGGGCAAGGGCTACCTCAACGGCACCCAGACCCACCTGGAATTCATCCCGGAACGCCACACCGACTTCATCTTCGCCGTCTTCTCCGAGGAATGGGGCCTCATCGGCAACGCCACCCTGGTGGTGCTCTACACCCTCCTCATCGGCCGCGGCCTGATGATCGCCTCCTCCGCCCCCACCCTCTTCTCCCGCCTGCTGGCAGGGGCCATCACCCTCGGCTTCTTCACCTACGCCTTCATCAACATGGGCATGGTCAGCGGCATCCTGCCGGTGGTCGGGGTGCCGTTGCCCTTCATGAGCTACGGCGGCACGGCCCTGGTCACCCTGTTCCTGGGCGTGGGCATCCTCATGTCCATCCACACCCACCGCATGCTGGTGAAAAAATGAGGGCTGTCCTTGCCCTCGGCGCCCTGGCCGCCGCCCTTCTCACCGCCTGCGGCTCGACCCCGCGCACGCCGGCGCCTGCTTCCCCCGGGGCGGAGCCGGAACGGGCGGCGGGCAAGACCCCCACCCGCAAGCCCCAGGTGGTCCTCAAGCGCGGCGGCGGTTTCTACAAGGACGACGGCCCCGGCGAGGAAATCCCCGACGGCCTTGACGATATCCCCGACGCCGAGCCCAAGTGGGAACCCTTGCACAAGCCGGCCATGAAACCCTACGTCGTCCTGGGCAAGGAGTACGTGCCCAACACCAGCGTGCGCCCCTACAAGACCCGCGGCATCGCCAGCTGGTACGGCAAGAAATTCCACGGCCAGAAGACTTCCATCGGCGAACCCTACGACATGTTCGCCATGACCGCCGCCCACCCCACCCTGGCGCTGCCCTCCTACGTCCGCGTCACCAACGTGCAGACCGGCAAGGCGGTGGTGGTCCGCGTCACCGACCGCGGCCCCTTCCACGCCGACCGGGTCATCGACCTGTCCTACACCGCCGCCTACAAGCTGGGGCTCGTCAATGGCGGCAGCGGCCAGGTGGACGTGGAGGCCATCGTTCCCGGCGAGGCCGCCGGCACCAGCTACGCCCAGGTCACGCCGCCGGCCAAGGCCGGCCCCGCCAACGGCGAAAAGGATGAAATCGAGGAACTGACCCGGCGCCTGGCCAGGGAAGAGCAGCAGCCCACCGCCCCGCCGGCCACCGCCGGCGACGCCGCCATGGCCAAGGGGGTCTATCTGCAACTGGGCGCCTTTGCCAGCGCCGACAATGCCGAGAACCTGAAGAACCACCTGACCCGGGAACTGGACTGGCTGACGGACCCCCTGCGCATCAATGCCGGCGGCGGCATCCATCGCCTGCATCTGGGCCCCTATGCCAGCCGGGCCGAAGCCGACCGGATGGCGGAGCGGATCCGTCTCGCCCTGGGTTTCAGGCCGACGGTGATCGTTCGCTGACCAGGCTCACCGTCGCCACCACGACATTGCCCTTGCCCTGGAATTCCAGGCTGGAGAAGCTCATCATGCGGGCCATGGCGATGCCCCGGCCGTTGGGGTCGAAGGCCCGGTCCGGATCGAATTCCAGGAAGCGCTGCCAGTCGAAGCCCTCGCCCTGGTCGGCGATGACGAATTCGATACGATCCTCCAGGCGCTGGCAGCGCACCGTCCCCCGCCGGCCGGCGAACTGCGGAAGGGCGAGGCGGCGGGCGATTTCCGCCTCCCAGTCCCCCTCCCACTTGAGCAGCGCCTTTTCCTTGTATGTGACGCCCAGGTTGCCGTGCTCGACGGCATTGACCATGAGATCCGACAGCCCCGGCGCCACGGTTTCCGGGGACGGGCACAGGGCCGCCAGGACCGGCACCAGGCAGGAAACGTCGTCGAGGGTGGAAAAATGGTACTCGACGGTATCGAGCAGCACCTGAGCCGCTTCCGCGTGAACCGCCAGGCGGCGCAGCTGCTCCCGGCTGCGGCGGTCCTCAAGGGCGGCGCGGACGATGGAAATCAGCGCTTCCGGCTCGTAAGGCTTGGTCAGGTAGTAGTAGGCGCCGGCTTCCAGACCCTGCCTGACCTGCTCCGGCGACGAGGCGGCCGTCTGCATGATGACGGGGATGCCGGCATGGCGGGGCTCGCCTTTCATGCGGCGGAGGAATTCAATGCCGTCGAGGCCGGGCATCATGCGGTCCAGGACCACCAGGGAAAAGTCGCTGCCGGGCTGCTGGAGCGCCTCCCAGGCGGCCAGGGGATCGCTAAAACAGGCCAGTTCGAGACCCTCCTCGCCGAGGAATTCCTCGATGATGATCAGGTTGAGCTGCTCGTCGTCGACCACCAGAACCCGACTTTCCGCCATCCACAAGCCTTTCCCGAAGTTGCGGGGGAGCGTCCCCGGCGAACGATAATCATACCCCAGGGCAAGGTCGTCATACCAAGAGGGCTTTGACCAGGATCAATGGCCCGGCAGACGGACTGGCTATACTGCGCGGTTCATCCTCCACCATTGCGCCCATGACCGCACTGCCCGATCTCGTCTGCCCCGCCGGCAGCCTGCCTGCCCTCCGGGCAGCGGTGGACAACGGTGCCGACGCCGTCTATCTCGGCTTCAAGAACGACACCAACGCCCGCAACTTCGCCGGCCTCAATTTCGACCCCAAGACCATGGCCGAAGGCATCCGCTACGCCCGCGGCAAGGGCTGCGAGGTGCTGCTGGCCATCAACACCTTCCCCCAGGCCGGCCGCGTCGCCGACTGGCGGAAGGCGGTGGATGCCGCCGTCGACCTGGGCGTGGACGCCATCATCCTGGCCGATGTCGGCCTCCTCGACTACGCCAGCAAGCGCCATCCGCAGCAGCGCCTGCACCTGTCCGTGCAGGGCTCGGCCACCAGCTACGAGGCCATCAACTTCGCCCACCGGGAGTTCGGCGTGCGCCGCGCCGTCCTGCCGCGGGTGCTGACCCTGGCCCAGGTGGAGCACGTCATCAGGAACACGCCGGTGGAAATCGAGGTTTTCGGCTTCGGCAGCCTGTGCGTCATGAACGAGGGGCGCTGCTGGCTTTCCTCCTACGCCTGCGGCGAATCGCCCAATACCGTCGGCGCCTGCTCCCCGGCCAAGTACGTCAAGTGGGACAAGCAGCCGGGACAGATGGAAACGCGCCTCAACGGCATTCTCATCGACCGCTTCGCCGACAACGAACCGGCCGGCTACCCCACCCTCTGCAAGGGCCGCTTCGAAGTCCAGGGCGAGACCTACTACGCCCTGGAGGAACCGACCAGCCTCAACGTCCTGGCCATCCTGCCGGAAATCGTCAAGATCGGTGTACGCGCCATCAAGGTGGAGGGCCGCCAGCGCAGTCCCGCCTACGTCACCCAGGTCACCCGCACCCTGCGCGCCGCCCTCGACGCCCTCGCCGCCGGCGGCGAACGCTACCACGTCAGGCCCAACTGGCAGGCCGAGCTGGCCAAGGTGTCGGAAGGCAACCAGGCCACCCTGGGCGCCTACAACCGCCCCTGGAGATAAGCCGATGAAGCTCGCCCTCGGTCCCCTCCTCTATTTCTGGCCCAAGCAGCAGGTGCTGGAGTTCTACGCCGAAATGGCCGAAAACCCGGCCATTGACATCATTTACGTCGGCGAGGTGGTCTGTTCCCGCCGCCAGCAGCTACGTACCGCCGACTGGGTCGGCCTGGCCCGGGATCTCACCGACGCCGGCAAGGAGGTGGTCGTCTCCGCCCAGGCCCTGCTGGAATCGGAAAGCGACCTCAAGGCCCTGCGCCGCCTCATCGACGAGGCCGGCTGCGTGGTCGAGGCCAACGACCTCGGCGCCGTCAATCTGGTGCAGGGCAGCCCCTTCGTCGCCGGCCCCCACCTCAACATCTACAACGAGGCCACCCTCGCCACCTTTGCGCGCTACGGCCTGAAGCGCTGGGTGCCGCCCCTGGAGGCCACCCGCACCCTGGTGGAAACCCTTCACACCAGCCGCCCGGCCGGCGTCGAGACCGAAGTCTTCGTCTTCGGCAAGCTGCCGCTCGCCTTCTCCGCCCGCTGCTTCACCGCCCGCCACTACAACCTGAACAAGGACGACTGCCAGTTCAAGTGCCTGGACCACGCCGAGGGCCTCACCCTTAAGACCCGGGAAGGGCAGGATTTCCTCACCATCAACGGCATCCAGACCATGTCGGCCCAGGGCTACAATCTGCTCCATGAGATTCCTGCCATGCTGGGGATGGGCATCGACAGCGTCCGCCTCAGCCCCCAGGGGGCGCGCATGCCCGAGATCATCGCCGTCTTCGACGCCGCCCGCCGCGGCGAACCGGTCAGCCCCGACACCCGCGCCTGGAACGCCAGCGGCCTGGTGGATGGCTACTGGTTCGGCGACGCCGGCATCGCGCAGCACCACACCGCCGCCCTCGCCCAATTAGGAGCCTGACCATGCCCCAAGGCTTTAGCGTCCCCCGCTTCCAACTGCCCGGTTTCATTGCCGCCATCGGCAGCAAGTTGCCCCAGTGGCCCCACACCCTGGCCCTGGTGGCCGGCCTCAATGCCGCCGTGAAGATGAAGCTGCTGCCCGAGGATTCCCTGGCCGTCCTGGAGGACAAGCAATTCCGCGTGCGCGTCCATGACACCGGGGGCGAAGCCAGTTTCGCCTACCGCGGCGGCCTCTTCCGGCCCCTCTTCCGCGTCGAGCGGGAACCGGACCTGGCCTTTGCCGCCAACCTCTCTGCCTACCTGCAGCTTCTCTCCCGCCAGGAAGACCCGGACACCCTCTTCTTCAACCGCGACCTGGAGATCACCGGCGACACCGAACTGGGCCTGGTGGTGAAGAACATGCTGGATGCGGTGGAGTGGCCCAAGCTGCCGCGATTACCGGCGCTGCGGCACTGACATTTCCGTCCTCATCAACGAAAAACGCGGCCGAAGCCGCGTTTTTTACTGGTGGCAAGCCGAGTCGACTTATTTCACCTGCTTCTGGGCATCCAGGCGGAACTTGACGTACGTGCCCGGCGCATCCTCGATGACCTTGAGCTTGCCCTTGCCCGGCTCGCGGGCGGGCACCTTGGCGCTGCCGCCCGGCAGGCCGGTAACCCAGCCGTGCCAGTGGGTCCACCAGGAACCGGCGTTCTGGGTGGCGCCGGCCAGGAAGTCTTCCGGGCTTTCCGGCAGGTTGCCGTCGGTGGCGTCATTGACCCAGTAGCCGTACTTGTTGGCCACCGGCGGATTGACGATGCCGGCGATGTGGCCGGAACCGCCCAGGACGAACTTGGTCGGGCCGGAGGGCAGGCGGGCGCCCATGTAGGTGCTCTTCCACGGGGCGATGTGGTCTTCGATGGTGGAAATGAAGTAGCAGGGAGTCTTGACCTTGGTGATGTCGATCTTGACGCCGCCCAGGGTGACGCCACCCGGATCCTTGAGCTTATTGCCCAGGTACATGTTGCGCAGGTAGAAGCTGTGCATGGCCGCCGGCATGCGGGTGGAGTCGGAGTTCCAGTAGAGCAGGTCGAAGGGGAAGGGATCCTTGCCCATCAGGTAGTTGTTCACCACGAAGGACCAGATCAGGTCGTTGGCCCGCAGCATGTTGAAAGTGCCGGCCATTTCCGTGCCTTCCAGGTAGCCGCGCTCGGCCATCTTCCTTTCCAGGCCGGAAACGGCGTTCTCGTCGAGGAAGACGCCCAGTTCGCCCGGCTCGGAGAAGTCGAGCATGGTGGTGAAGAAGGTGGCGGAATTGACCCGCTTGTCCTTCTTGCCGGCCAGGTAGGCCAGGGTGGTCATGAGGAGCGTGCCCCCCAGGCAGTAACCGGCCATGTTGACGCTGTCCTCGCCGGTGTGGGCGCAGACCTGGTTGATGGCTTCCACCGAGCCTTCCAGCAGGTAGTTCTCGAAGCTCTTCTGGGCGAGCTTTTCGTCCGGGTTGACCCAGGACATGATGAAGGTGGTGTGGCCCTGGTCGGTGGCCCACTTGACCAGGGAATTCTTCTCGCGCAGGTCGAGGATGTAGTACTTGTTGATCCAGGGCGGGACGATGAGGAAGGGCTTCTTGTACTGGTCCTTGGTGGTCGGCTCGTACTGGATGAGCTGGAACAGCTCGTTCTGGAAGACGACCTTGCCCGGGGTGGTGGCCACGTTCTTGCCCATTTCGAAGGCCGAGGTGTCGGTCATGCGGATGCGCAGCTGGCCGTCGCCGGATTCCACGTCGTGCAGCAGGTTGTTAAGGCCCTTGATGAGGTTCTGGCCGTGGCTCTTCACCGTCTCGCGGAAGACTTCCGGGTTGGTGAGGGCGAAATTGGAGGGCGACAGGGCGTCGATGTACTGGCGGGTGAAGAAATTGACCTTCTGCTGGGTCTGCTCATCGAGGCCTTCGGTGGTGCTCACCGTATCGTGGATGTGGCGGGCGGCGATGAGGTAGGACTGCTTCATGAAGTCGAAGAGGAAATGCTGTTCCCAGTCCTCGTCCTTGAAACGGTTGTCGCCCTTCTTGGGGGCGGCGACAGGGGCGGCGCCGGGCATCCCCATCATCTTCATCATGCTCGACTGCCAGAGGGAGAAGTAGTCCCACATCATGTTCATCTGGGCCTGGGCCAGCTTGTACGGGTTGGCCAGCAGGCGGGCAGAGAGATCCATGAAGGCCTTGGCCACGCCCAGTTCGTCGGCGGGCGCATTGACCCCGTCCTTGGCGTTCTTTTCCATGAACTGAGTAATCAGGCGCGAGGCGCGCTGGGCGACCTCGGCATAGGTCTTGGCCATTTCGGCCGGGTTGGGCAGGCCGGCTACCTGTTCCTGGGTTTGCTGCGACATGTGAGACTCCCTCTGTCAGTGTGCGGCCGATCGACCCGGCCGCGAAAAACGAACCACTCCTTCGGCGTCGACGCTACGCGCCAGCCGCCCGTTTTTTTCCAGACGGTTCAGGTGGGCGATGGCCTCGCCCATGGCGAACATGGTCTGGTGCGTGTCGAGTGCCCGTGGAAACAGTGTGGAGAGCAACCCGGCTGCGCTCTGTGGCGCTTGTTCACATGCTTCCTCCAGGGCTTGCAACCGCTCCTCGTGGTGGGCGTGCAGGGCTCCGACCCGTTCCTGGATGCCGACGAAGGGCAGGCCATGGGACGGCAATACCAGCGTCCGCGCCGGCAACTCCCGGGCCATGGCATTGAGGGATGCGAGAAACCATCCCAGGGCGTCGGCCTCCGGTGTCGCCGCAAAAACGCTGATATTGGTGGATATCCGCGGCAAAAGCATGTCGCCTGAAATTAACACGTCGAGTTCCCGACAGTAAAGCGCCGCATGTTCCGGCGCGTGGCCGTGGCCGACGATCACCTTCCAGGAGCGGCCGCCGATATCGAGCGCGTCGCCGTCCAGCATCCGCCGGTAGTGCTGGGGCAGGCCCGGCACCGAGGCCCGGTAGCCGGAGCCGCGCTTGGCGAATTTCTCCACCAGCACCGCGTCCAGCCCGTGCTGGCGGAACTGCTCGGCCATGAAACGGGCACCGTGGCCGCCCACTTCGTTCCAGACCGCATGGGCGGTGAGGAACTCGCCGGTGGTCATCCACAGGGTGGCGCCGGTCCTGGCCAACAGCCAGTCGGCGAGGCCGAAGTGGTCGGGGTGGAAATGGGTGACGACGAGGCGGGTGACCGGCCCCTCCAGGCCGGCCAGCACCGTTTCCCAGGCGGCCCGGGTGTCGTCGTTGGCGAAGCCGCTGTCGACGATGGCCCAGCCGACGCCGTCCCGCAGCAGCCAGAGGTTGATGTGGTCGAGCTGGAAGGGCAGGGCCATGCGCAGCCAGAAGACGCCGGGAGCGACTTCCAGCGTCTCGCCGGCGGCTGGCGGGTGGGGTTGGGGGTACAGCAGCGACATGATTCTTCAAGCTTGTGGGCAACCACATTACCATACGGCACCGGATTGAAAAGCCCCCCCGCATCTGATTTACTTAGCCCAGACCGACAAGGAGTTCGCCGTGACCCAGGAACCCCAGACCTTCGCCATCTCAGACCTCGCCCGGGAATTCGGCATCACCCCCCGCACCATCCGCTTCTGGGAGGACCAGGGCCTGCTGGCGCCGCAGCGGGAAGGGCGCAACCGGGTATTCACCCGCCGCGACCGGGCCCGCCTGAAGATGGCCCTGCGCGGCAAGCGCCTGGGCCTGTCCCTGGCCGAGATCAAGGATCTCATCGGCATGTACGAATCCGCCCAGGACGAGACGCCGCAACTGCTCGAATGCCTGCGCGTCATCGCCCGCCGGCGGGCGGCCTTGGAGCAGCAGCGGGAGGACATCGAGGCCATGCTGGCGGAAATCGCCAATTTCGAGGCCCTCTGCCGGGACGAGCTGGCCCGGCGGGAAGCGGCCAGCGCCCCTTGATTTTCCAAGGAGGATTGATTTACGTTAACGTCAACGTAATTTGACACTCGCCATGATGCCCCACCGTCTTGCCGATCCCCGCTTCGCCGAACGGGTCCGCGCCAGTTTCGCCCGGCAGCAGGCCATGGCGCTCATCCGCGCCGAGATGGCGTCAGTGGACCATGGCCGGACCGAGATCCACCTGCCCCACTGGCCCGGCGTCGAACAGCAGCACGGCTATATCCACGGCGGCGTGGTAGGGATGATCGCCGATTCGGCGGCCGGCTACGCGGCAATGACCACGGTCCCGGCGAGCGCTTCGGTGCTCACCGTGGAGTACAAGCTGAACCTGCTGGCCCCGGCGGAGGGCGAGAAGCTCATCGCGCGCGGCAGCGTGGTCCGCGCCGGCCGCACCCTCATCGTCACGCGGGGCGAGGTGGTGGCGATCAGGGACGGCCGGGAGACGCCCTGCGCCCTCATGCAGCAGACCATCATGGTGATGCACGGCAAGACCGAAACCCCCAAGGAGTCACAACCATGAACATTCCCAGCCTCGACTTCGGCCTCGGCGACGACATCGCCCTGCTGCGCGACGCGGTGAAGGCCTTCGCCGACGCCGAGATCGCCCCCCGCGCCGCCGACATCGACCGGACCAACGAATTCCCCGCCGACCTGTGGCGGAAATTCGGCGCCATGGGCCTCCTCGGCATGACCGCCGGCGAGGAATACGGCGGCACCGACCTCGGCTACCTGGCCCACATCGTGGCCCTGGAGGAAATCTCCCGGGCCTCGGCTTCGGTGGGCCTGTCCTACGGCGCCCATTCCAACCTCTGCGTCAACCAGATCCGCCGCAACGGCAGCGAGGCCCAGCGGCAGAAATACCTGCCCGGGCTCATTTCCGGCGAGCATGTCGGGGCCCTGGCCATGTCCGAGCCCAACGCCGGCTCCGACGTGGTCTCCATGACCCTGCGCGCCGACCAAAAGGGCGACCGCTACGTCCTCAACGGGTCGAAGATGTGGATCACCAACGGCGGCGACGCCGACACCCTGGTGGTCTATGCCAAGACCGACCCGGCGGCCGGCCCCCGGGGCATCACCGCCTTCATCGTCGAAAAGGGCATGCCGGGCTTTGCCCACGGCTCCCACCTGGACAAGCTCGGCATGCGCGGCTCCAACACCTATCCCCTCTTCTTCGACGACTGCGAGGTGCCGGAAGAGAACGTCCTCGGTGGCGTCGGCAACGGCGTCAAGGTGCTGATGTCGGGCCTCGACTACGAACGCGCCGTCCTCTGCGGCGGCCCCCTGGGCATCATGGCCGCCTGCATGGATGTGGTGCTGCCCTACCTGCACGAACGCCGCCAGTTCGGCCAAGCCATCGGCGAATTCCAGCTCATGCAGGGCAAGGTGGCGGACATGTATACCACCTGGCAGGCCACCCGTGCCTATGTCTATGCCGTGGGTCGTGCCTGCGACGGCAGCGACCATTCCCGCAGCCTGCGCAAGGATGCCGCCGGGGCCATACTGTATTCCGCCGAGAAGGCCACCTGGATGGCCGGCGAGGCCATCCAGGCCCTGGGCGGGGTCGGCTACACCAACGAATACCCCACCGGCCGCCTGTGGCGGGACGCTAAACTGTACGAGATCGGCGCCGGCACCTCGGAAATCCGCCGCATGCTGATCGGCCGCGAACTCTTCGCCGAAACCGCCTAACCCCCTCCTGCCGGCGTTCCAGGCAGGAGCGCCGTCCCCGGAGACCCGCCCCATGACCGTCACCCTGCGCACCCTCACCGCCGACGACACCGCCGCCCTCGACCAGGTCCGCCAGTTCTTCCGCAACTACGCCGCCTGGCTGGGGGTGGACCTGTGCTTCCAGAATTTCGACCAGGAGATGGCCTCCCTGCCCGGCGCCTACGCCGCCCCCGCCGGCCGCCTCTTCTTCGCCGAGGTGGACGAGCGCCCGGCCGGCTGCGTGGGCATCCGCCCCTTCGCCGAGGGCACCTGCGAGATGAAACGGCTCTACGTCACGCCGGAGGAGCGGGGCCAGGGCGTCGGCATGGCCCTGGCCATGGCCGCCATCAAGGCCGCCAAGGAGATCGGCTACCGCCGCATCCTCCTCGACACCCTGCCGGCCATGCGCATCGCCGTGCGCCTCTACCGGGAGCTGGGGTTCCAGGAGGCGCCCGCCTACTACCAGACGCCCCTGGAAGGGACGATCTTCCTCTCCCTGGACCTGGAAAACTGGTCGGAAGAGGAAATCCGCAACGAGAACCTCATCCACCTCTTCGATTTCAACCGGGCCTGGTCGCGCCAGATGCGCCAGATCGATCCGGACTACTTCGACAAGCTGTCCCGGCTGCAAACGCCGGAATACCTGTGGATCGGCTGCTCCGACTGGCGGGTGCCGGCCAACCAGATCGTCGGCCTGCTGCCGGGCGAAGTCTTCGTCCACCGCAACGTCGCCAACGTGGTGGTGCACACCGATCTGAACTGCCTGTCGGTGATCCAGTTCGCCGTCGAGGCGCTCAAGGTCAAGCACATCATGGTGGTCGGCCACTACGGCTGCGGCGGCGTCGGCGCGGCGCTGAAGAAGGAGCGGGTGGGCCTGGTGGACCTCTGGCTGCGCCACGTGCAGGACGTCCACGCCAAACACCTGGCCCGGGTGGACACCCTGCCCGTGGACCAGCGCCACGACCGCCTGTGCGAACTCAACGCCCTGGAGCAGGCCCTCAACGTGTGCCAGACCTACATCGTCCAGGACGCCTGGCGGCGGGGCCAGAAGCTGACCGTGCACGCCTGGATCTACGGCCTCAAGGACGGCATCGCCCACGACCTGGGCTTCACCGTGCATCGCCCGGAGGACATCCAGGCCCGCTACCTGGCCGCCCTGGAAAACCTCGGTACCTGATCGAAGGAGGACAGCCCCATGACCGATCCCGTGGTAATCGTCTCCGCCGCCCGCACTCCCCTGGGCGCCTTCCAGGGGGCGTTGGCCGGCCTCGCCGCCCCCCAGCTCGGGGCCGCCGCCATCGGCGCCGCCCTGGGCTGGGCCGGCATCGACTCGGCGCTGGTGGACGAGGTGCTCCTCGGCTGCGTCCTCCAGGCCGGCCAAGGCCAGGCCCCGGCGCGGCAGGCGGCGCTGCAGGCCGGCCTGCCGCTTTCCGCCGCCTGCACCACCATCCACAAGGTCTGCGGCTCGGCCATGAAGGCGGCCATGCTCGGCCACGACGGCATCCTGGCCGGTGCCTTCGACGTCGCCGTGGCGGGCGGCATGGAATCCATGAGCAACGCCCCCTACCTGCTGCCCAAGGCGCGCACCGGCTACCGCCTGGGCCACGGCCAGCTCCTCGACCACATGTTCCTGGACGGCCTGGAGGACGCCTACAGCGCGGAGAACCGGGGCCGCCTGATGGGCACCTTCGCCGAGGACTGCGCCGCCGACTACGGCTTCACCCGGGAAGCCCAGGACGAATTCGCCCGCCGCTCCTTCGACCGCGCCCGGGCCGCCAGCGAGGACGGCCGCTTCGCCTGGGAGATCGCCCCCGTCACCGTGGCCGGCAAGCAGGGCGAAACGGTGGTGAGCCGCGATGAGGGGCCCTTCGCCGTCAACCTGGACAAGATTCCCGCCCTCAAGCCCGCCTTCAGGAAGGATGGCACGGTGACGCCGGCCAATTCCTCCTCCATCGCCGACGGCGCCGCCGCCCTGGTGCTCATGCGCGCCTCCCGGGCGGAATCCCTGGGCCTCGACCCCATCGCCCGCATCGTCGCCCACGCCACCCATGCCCAACTCCCGGCCCGCTTCCCCACCGCCCCCGTCGGCGCCATGGAGAAGCTCTTCGCCAGGACCGGGTGGGCCGCCGAAAGCGTCGATCTCTACGAAATCAACGAGGCCTTTGCCGTGGTGACCATGGCCGCCATGCACGATCTCGAGCTGCCGGCGGAGAAGGTGAACATCCACGGCGGCGCCTGCGCCCTGGGCCACCCCATCGGCGCCTCCGGTGCCCGCATTGTCGTCACCCTGCTCGGCGCCCTGCGCCAGAGCGGCGGCAGGCGCGGCGTCGCCAGCCTGTGCATCGGCGGCGGCGAGGCCACCGCCCTGGCCGTGGAAATGCTGTGAGGACGCGATGATTCTGACCCAGGAACAGGAAATGATCCGCAACGCGGTCCGGGCCTACGCCCGGGAGCGCATCGCCCCCTTCGCCGCCGAGTGGGACCGCAGCCACCGCTTCCCCCGGGAGGCCCTGGCGGGCCTGGCCGGACTCGGCGTCCTCGGCCTGGTGGTACCCGAAGCCTGGGACGGCGCCGGCCTCGGCTACCTGGAGCTGGCGCTGGCCCTGGAGGAGATCGCCGCCGCCGACGGCGCCACCTCGACCATCGTCAGCGTGCAGAACTCCCTGGTCGGCATGATCCTGGTGAAGTACGCCAGCGACGCCCTCAAGGAAACCTGGCTGAAGCCCCTGGCCCGGGGCGAAAAACTCGGCTGCTTCGCCCTCACCGAGCCCCACGTCGGCTCCGACGCCGCCGCCATCACCACCCGGGCGGAACGGGTCGGCGACGAATGGGTGGTGAACGGCGTCAAGCAGTTCATCACCACCGGCAAGGAGGGCGATGTGGCCATCGTCTTCGCCGTCACCGACAAGGCCGCCGGCAAGAAGGGCATCTCCTGCTTCCTGGTGCCCACCGCCACCCCCGGCTACGTCGTCGCCCGCCTGGAGGACAAGCTGGGCCAGCGCGCTTCCGACACCGCCCAGATCGTCTTCGACAACTGCCGCATTCCCGCCGCCAACCTCCTGGGCGCCCCCGGGGATGGCTACCGCATCGCCCTCGCCAACCTGGAGGGCGGGCGCATCGGCATCGCCGCCCAGGCGGTGGGCATGGCCCGGGCCGCCCTGGAGGCGGCGGTGCGCTACGCCAAGGAGCGCCAATCCTTCGGCAAGCCCCTGGCGGAACACCAGGCGGTAGCCTTCCTGCTGGCCGACATGGCGACGCGCGTCGACGTGGCCCGCCAGGCGGTCTGGCACGCCGCCGCCCTGCGCGACGCCGGCCGGCCCTGCCTCAAGGAAGCCTCCCAGGCCAAGCTCTTCGCCTCGCAGATGGCCGAGCAGGTCTGCTCCGACGCCATCCAGATCCACGGCGGTTACGGCATCACCGCCGATTTCCCGGTGGAGCGCATCTACCGGGACGTGCGGGTGTGCCAGATCTACGAGGGCGCTTCCGAAATCCAGAAAATGGTCATTGCCCGCGACGTGCTGGCCGCCTGAGGAGGAACCATGGCCGACCCCATCACCTTCTACTTCGATTTCTCCAGCCCCTACGGCTACCTGATGAGCGAGAAGATCGACGATCTCGCCGCCCGCCACGGCCGCCCGGTGCGCTGGCGGCCCATCCTGCTGGGCGTGATCTTCCAGACCACGGGCAGCGCCCCCCTCACCCTGCAGGCCCCGGCCAAGGCCGCCTACTACAAGGTGGATTTCGCCCGCTCGGCCCGCTTCCTGGGCGTCCCCTACCGACTGCCGGGCAAGTTCCCCCTGCCCACCCAGCAGGCCGCCCGCGCCTACTACTGGCTGCACGGTCAGGATTGCGCCCTGGCCCGGGCCTTCGCCCACGCAACCTACCGGGCGTTGTTCGTGGACGACCGGGACATCTCCGCCCCGGAGACGGTCCTCGACATCGCCGCCGGCCTCGGCGTCGACCGCGCTGCCCTCGCTGCCGCCCTGGCCGGCCCGGAACTGAAGGAACGCCTCAAGACCGAGGTGGAGAGTGCCATCGCGGCGGGCGTCTTCGGCTCCCCCACCGTCATCGTCGATGGCGAAATGTTTTTCGGCGTCGACCGCCTGCCCCAGTTGGAACGCTGGCTGGCGGAAGGCGGTTTCTGACACGGAGAAGAATCATGCCCATCACCAAAGGCTGCCAGCAGCTCATCGCCGAGGCCCGCGCCCGCATCCGCACCCTCACCCTGGAGGAGGCCCGCGCCAAGTTCGGCGACCCCAAAGTCGTCTTCGTCGACATCCGCGACGTGCGGGAACTGGAACGGGAAGGCATGATCCCCGGCGCCTTCCATGCCCCCCGCGGCATGCTCGAATTCTGGGTGGACCCGGACAGCCCCTACTACAAGGACATCTTCGGCTCGGGCAAGGAGTTCGTGCTCTACTGCCAGTCCGCCTGGCGCTCCAGCCTCGCCACCGCCGCCCTGCAGGACATGGGGCTGGCGCCCGTCGCCCACATCGAGGGCGGCTTCAAGGCCTGGAAGGCGGGCGGCGGGCCGGTGGCCGAGCGCCCCACCCACCATCACTGAGGACGCCATGGGCGAATACCGCTCCCAGCTCGACCCCCGGGCCGCCGACTTCCAGGCCAACGCCGCCGCCATGGCCGCCCTGGTGGCGGAGCTGCGCGACAAGGCCGGCACCATCGCCCGGGGCGGCCCGGAGGCGGCCCGCCAGAAGCACCTGGCCCGGGGCAAGCTGCTGCCGCGGGAACGGGTGGACGCCCTCCTCGACCCCGGCACGCCCTTCCTGGAAATCGGCCAGTTCGCCGCCTACGGCCTCTATGGCGGCGAGTACGAGGTGCCGGCAGCCTCCCTCATCGCCGGGGTGGGCCGCATTGCCGGCGTCGAGTGCATGGTGGTGGCCAACGACGCCACGGTGAAGGGCGGCACCTACTACCCCCTCACCGTCAAGAAACACCTGCGGGCCCAGGAAATCGCCCTGGAAAACCGCCTGCCCTGCGTCTATCTGGTGGATTCCGGCGGCGCCTTCCTGCCCATGCAGGACGAGGTCTTCCCCGACAAGGAGCACTTCGGCCGCATCTTCTTCAATCAGGCCAACCTGTCGGCCCAGGGCATCCCCCAGATCGCCGTCGTGATGGGCTCGTGCACCGCCGGCGGCGCCTACGTGCCGGCCATGTGCGACGAAACCATCATCGTCCGCAACCAGGGCACCATCTTCCTCGGCGGCCCGCCCCTGGTGAAGGCCGCCACCGGCGAGGTGGTCAGCGCCGAGGACCTGGGCGGCGCCGACGTCCATACCCGCCTCTCCGGCGTGGCCGACCACCTGGCGGAGAACGACGCCCACGCCCTGGCCATTGCCCGCCGCATCGTCCGCGACCTCAACTGGCGCAAGGCCCCTGACCTCGCCCCGGCGGAACCGGTGGCGCCCCGCTACGCCAGCGAGGAACTGTACGGCGTCATCCCCACCGACCCCAAGAAGCCCTTCGACGTGCGGGAGATCATCGCCCGCCTGGTGGACGGCTCGGAATTCGACGAATTCAAGGCCCGCTACGGCGCCACCCTGGTCTGCGGCTTCGCCCGCCTCTACGGGTACCCGGTGGGGATCGTCGCCAACAACGGCATCCTCTTCTCCGAATCGGCCCAGAAGGGCGCCCATTTCATCGAACTCTGCGCCCAGCGCCGCATCCCGCTGGTTTTCCTGCAGAACATCACCGGCTTCATGGTNNGCATGTGCGGCCGCGCCTACGGCCCCCGCTTCCTCTGGATGTGGCCCAACGCCCGCATCTCCGTCATGGGCGGGGAGCAGGCGGCCGGCGTGCTGGCCACGGTCAGGCGGGACAGCCTGGAAGCCGCGGGGAAAGCCTGGAGCGCCGAAGATGAGGCCGAGTTCAAGCGCCCCATCCGCGCCCAGTACGAGACCCAGGGGCATCCCTACTACGCCAGCGCCAGGCTGTGGGACGACGGCATCATCGATCCGGCGGATACGCGACGGGTGCTGGGCTTGAGTCTTTCGGCGGCGCTCAATGCGCCGATTGCTGAAACCCGCTTCGGCGTCTTCCGGATGTAACGATGTACGTCCCCGCCCACTTCGCTGTCACCGATCGCGCCCAGCTTCTCGGCCTGATGGCCGCCCATCCTCTGGCTACCGTCATCACCCACGACAGCGGGGGGCTGAGCGCCAATCACATTCCCCTCGTCTTTCTTGACGACAGCGGCCCGTCCGGCGTATTGCGCGGCCATGTGGCGCGGGGGAATCCCCTGGCGAGCGCCGACGGCGCAACAGTCCTGGCCATCTTCCACGGCCCCCAGGTCTATGTCAGCCCCGGCAACTACGCCAGCAAAGCCGTGGATGGCCGGGTCGTTCCCACCTGGAACTACGCCGTCGTCCATGCCCACGGGGTTCTCCGCACCCATGGCGACGAGGAATGGATTCGTGCCCAGGTCACCCATCTCACCACCAGCCACGAAAGCGACCGGCCCCACCCCTGGGCGGTGACCGATGCCCCGGCGGACTATACGGGCAAGTTGCTGCGAGCGATTTGCGGCATCGAGATCGTGATTGATCGGCTGGAGGGGAAGTGGAAGGTGAGCCAGAACCAACCGGCGGTGAATCGGGAGAGTCTGGCGGGAGCACTGGATGGAGAGCATCCTGGGATGGCGGGGTTGGTGCGGGGGATGGGGCGGTGAGGGTTCATCGGCCGCTGCTTTCCGCGTTGACCACGGGCGTACTTTCTTCTTGGTGGCAAAAAGAAAGTAGCCAAAGAAGAAGCCACCCCAGGGGCGACGCCCCCTGCGGGGGTTCCTTGCGCTACTCGGCCGGCCGGGCACCCCGGGAGTACTTCCCCGCGATGCGCTGCATCGCTCAGGGCGCGGCTGCGGAACTCGCCCTGGCTACGCCAGGACTTGGACAGTCCTCGCCGACTACCCCCGGCCAGCCTGCGTTGCTCAGCGTCTTCCATGGGGACCTGAAAGGCGTCTCAGCTCAACCGATTGCGGTTTCGTCGGCGTTCGGTGTACCGGGCCCCTTGGGAGGTGCCGAGCAACGCAGGCTTGGGCGGGGCCATGGGCGAGCACTGTCCGAAGGCCGGCGCAGCCGGACTGAGTTGCGCAGCCCCCGCTCAAGCCGAGGAGCGCAGGGAAGCTCCCGTAGGGGGCCACCGACCCAGGGTCGCCTTCTTTTTGCTTCCTTTTTGCAGAAATCTGGCTTTCCAAGCCAGATTTTCTTGGCGAACAAGAAAGCGCAGCTTCCGCGCAGCGAAAAAGGGACACGCCGGTCAACGGCAGAAAACGGCGGTCGATAAAACCGCCGACACAAATCAGGAGCCCCCATGCCCCATCAATCCCTCGAAATCCTAACCACCGGCCCCCTCACCACCCTGTGGCTGAACCGCCCCGAGGTCCACAACGCCTTCGACGAAACCCTCATCGCCGAACTCACCGCCGCCTGCCGCACCCTGGATGCCGATCCGGCCGTTCGCGTGGTGATTCTCGCCGGCCGCGGCAAGAGCTTTTCCGCCGGCGCCGACCTGAACTGGATGCAGCGGGCCGCCGCCCAGGGCGTCGATGACAACCTCGCCGACGCCCGTGCCTTGGCCCGCCTGCTGCGCACCCTGGCGGAGATGAAGAAGCCCACCATCGCCCGCATCCACGGCGCCGCCCTGGGCGGTGGCATGGGGTTGGCCGCCGCCTGCGACATCGCCGTCGCTTCGACCGATGCCGTCTTCGCCACCTCCGAGGCGCGCTTCGGGCTCATCCCCGCCGCCATTTCCCCCTACGTCCTGCGGGCCGTCGGCGCCCGCCAGGCCCTGCGCTACTTCCAGACCGCCGAGCGTATCGACGCCGCCCGGGCCAAGGAGATCGGACTGGTGCACGAAGTCGTCGCGCCTGAGAAGCTCGACGCCAAGGTGGCGGAAGTCGCCGCCGCCCTCCTCCAGGGCGGGCCCCTCGCCCAGGCCGCCGCCAAGGAGCTGATCCGGGCGGTCGATCACCAACCGGTAAACGACAGCCTGCTCGAAGACACCGCCCACCGCATCGCCCACCTGCGGGCCACGCCGGAAGCCCAGGAAGGCATTGCCGCCTTTCTGGAAAAACGCTCGCCCGCCTGGGCGGGAAAGGGCTGAACGTGTTTGAAAAAATCCTCATCGCCAACCGGGGGGAGATCGCCTGCCGGGTCATCCGCACCGCCCGCCGCCTGGGCATCCGCACCGTGGCCGTCTATTCCGAGGCCGACGCCGAGGCCCGCCACGTGCGCCTGGCCGACGAAGCGGTGCTGCTGGGGCCGGCGCCGGCGGCGGAATCCTACCTGGCCGGCGACAAGGTCATCGCCGCCGCCCGCCGCACCGGCGCCCAGGCCATCCACCCCGGCTACGGCTTCCTGTCCGAGAACGCCGATTTCGCCGAGGCCTGCACCGCCGCCGGCCTGGTCTTCATCGGCCCGCCGCCCGCCGCCATCCGCGCCATGGGCTCGAAAGCGGCGGCCAAGGCCCTGATGGGCGCCGCCGGCGTGCCCGTCACCCCCGGCTACCATGGCGACGATCAGGATCCCGCCCGCCTGCGGCAGGAAGCCGACGCCATCGGCTACCCGGTGCTGATCAAGGCGGCGGCCGGCGGTGGCGGCAAGGGCATGCGCCTGGTGGAACGGAGCGCGGATTTCCCGGCGGCCCTGGCCGCCTGCCAGCGGGAAGCCGCTGCCGGCTTCGGCGACCCCCGGGTACTGGTGGAGCAATACGTCACCCGGCCCCGCCATATCGAGATCCAGGTCTTCGCCGACGGCCACGGCAACTGCGTCCATCTCTTCGAGCGGGACTGCTCGGTGCAGCGCCGGCACCAGAAGGTGCTGGAGGAGGCGCCGGCCCCGGGCATGACGCCGGAACGCCGGCAGCGCATGGGCCAAGCGGCGGTGGCTGCGGCCAAGGCCGTGGGCTACGTCGGCGCGGGCACCGTCGAATTCATCGCCCGCCAGGACGGCAGCTTCTCCTTCATGGAAATGAACACCCGCCTGCAGGT
>JRYJ01003873.1_pt1 | contig 19332 bp, 18 predicted proteins | sample 235371 | NCBI WGS metagenome assembly JRYJ01 (sample SAMN03074219, study PRJNA261477) | activated sludge metagenome | biome: Wastewater Treatment Plant; feature: Wastewater; material: Activated sludge; isolation source: activated biomass of a wastewater treatment plant treating hydrocarbon... ... | reverse complement strand
GCGACTTTTTCGGAGATAGGCATCCACGCGGGCCAGCCGCAGGGTGTTCTGAAAGGATTCGATCGCCTCGTCAGAGGGACGGCGATAGGGGCTGCCGGGAAACGGGTTGAACGGGATGAGGTTGACTTTACACCGCAGGCCTCGCAGCAGCCGAATCAGTCGGGTGGCGTCCTCTGGCCGGTCGTTCACGCCGGCCAAAAGGACATATTCAAAGGTCAGTCGCTCCCGCTCGGCCAACGGGTAGGTGCGGCAGGCAGCCAGCAACGCGCGCAGGGAATGCAATTGATTGGCGGCGGGCATGAGCTTCCGACGGAGCTCGTCGGTTGTGGCATTGAGGGAAATGGCGAGGTTGATCTTAAGGGGAGCGATCTCCTTGATCCGGGAGGCCAGCCCCGCGGTGGAGATCGTGATGCGGCGTGACGAGAAGCCCAGTCCCCAGGATTTGTTCGTCAATCGCGTCACCGCGTCGGCCACGGCATCCAGATTCGCCAGCGGTTCCCCCATCCCCATGAAGACCAGATTCGTAAGGCGGCCGTTCTCGCCCAGGTAATCCTGTGCCAGGAGCACCTGCTCCACGATCTCATGGGCCCGGAGGTTGCGCTTCAGACCCATGGTGCCGGTCAGGCAAAAACCGCAATCAAGGGTGCAACCGGCTTGGCTGGAGAGGCAGAGTGTCAGCCGATCCTCATCCGGGATCAGCACTGATTCAATCTGGAGCCCGTCAGCGAGATCCAGCACGAATTTCCTGGTCCCGTCTTCGGAGGACAGTATGTGAGCCCGTGCGGTTCGCTCGATTGCACAAGAACTCGCGAGCAGTTCCCGGTCGGCCCGGGACAGGTTGGTCATGTCGGCCGGGCTTTTCACCCGGCTCTGATAGAGCCAGCGGAGAATCTGGTGGGCACGATACTTGGGCCAGCCCAGTTGTGAGACAAAACCGGCCATCTCCGCTTCGTTCAGCGCGAGCAAATTGGTGCGATTTGAAACGACGCTGGTCATCGATCGGAGCCTAACACACGAAAAAAACATGTGACAAGCAATGCGAATCGAGTCGCGTTTGCGGCCTCCTTTGCTATAATGGAGGACTGCTCACCCTCTTACCGGGATGACCGTGACCAGATCCTTCCGATGGACCGTTTCGGCGAGTCTTGCGGTATGCATCCTGGCCTTGTGCGTCCTCCCGACAGCCGTGGCCGAGCCTCCGCCCGGCGCGACGCCCATACTGGCTCCCTGCGAAGGCGCCGAAGAGTGTTTTCGGGCGGCGGTGGCAATTCGGGAGGAGCGGGGAGCGCCGCCGCAGCGGGAAGAACTCCTGGCCGTGAAACTCGGTCAGCTCCGCCGGGTAATGGACCGCCATCCTTCCACGCAATGGGCTAAGCGGGCCGGTCTGCTGGTCGGGGTCCTCCTGATCGAGCGTGAACCGGCAGAAGCGATTCGATACCTGCGGGATGCGCAACGAGAGTTTCCCATCCTTGACGACTACCTGCGCCTGTGGATCGCCGAGGCTCTTCTGAAACTCAACGAGGCGACGCAGGCCGCGGAATTGCTTGAAACCATTCCACAAGTCGTTCCGGATTCGAACCTTCTGGTGAAGGCGGCCTATCGTACGGGTGACGCATGGTTTGCAGCGAATGCCTGCAGCCGCGCAATCGACTGGTATGACCGCGCCCTGGCGGCGGCGGAAAAGGATCCCGCTGCGCCACCTGCCTTGCTGCATCAGGCGGACTGCCACGAACGAGAGAACCGGTCCCCCGAAGCGCGTAACGCCTTGAAGCTGCTGTGGCTCCGCCATCCGCAATCCCCCGAGGCGCGCGAAGCCAAGACACGTCTCGACGGCAATCTCGGAGGAGAACCCTGGGGCCCGACCGCCGAGGATCACTATATCCGTGCGCAGGCCTATTTGGCCCTGGCCATGCAGGCTGAGGGTGTGGAGGAACTACGGCGGTTCCTTGCTCTGGCGCCGTCCCATCCCAAACGGTTTGAGGCGCGGCTGAAACTCGGTGTGGCCTACGTCAGGCTGAAACAATATGACCAGGCGCGCGACACATTCAAAGCGCTGGCGGCCGATCGCGTGCAGGAGTCTGCCGAAGCGACGGTCTGGCTTTCCCGCGTCTACTTGCGCCAAGGACAAGGTGACAAGCTGCTGGAGTTGGCACGGTCCGTTTCCCACGGATCGCTGAGCGGTGATCAACGAGCGATGGTACATTTGTTTGCGGGCGTATGGCTGGAGGATCAGGGGCGGTTCGACGAGGCCATTGCCATGTATCATGAAGTGGCGAAGCTCGGGGATTCGGCCAGTCAGCGTGCCGAAGGGTTATGGCGGGTCGGTTGGGTGCAGTACCGGATCGCCCGGTATCGGGAATCGGCCAATACGTTCCGTCTGGTCGCCGAGTCCCATGCCAACGGCCTGGAGCCGCAGGGGCTGTATTGGCAGGCCCGGGCGGACGAGCACGAAAACCGCCAGAAGGCGACCGATCTCTACGCGAAGCTCTGTGATCGGCATGCGTACAGTTATTACTGTCAGCTGGCGGCGCAGCGGGCAGGTCTGACGATCGCTGCCCCTGCGATCCCTGCCACGGACACGTCCGCCTCCGAGGAGACGGATCGACTGCCCGAGAACCGCCGTCCGGAGATCGAACGTCATCCTGCCTACCAGCGCGGCGTCGAACTCAAGATACTCGGTCTGGGTCAGGATGCCTCCCGCGAGCTGGGATATCTGACGGAGCTCTTCAGTCGGGATCAGGATGTCTTGCTGGCGTTCTCCGCGATGTTGAACGAGGCCGGTGCCTACTATCCGGCGCTCCGAGTCGCGAAAGTGCATTTCCGCGACAAACTCGAACGGAGCGGCGCCGCGACGGCCACGGCTCTCTGGACGGTGGCCTATCCGACCGGATTGTTGCCGCTCATCGAGGCGCAAGGGGTCAAATCCGTCGACCCCCTGCTGGCGGCGGCGATCATCCGAGAAGAGAGCCAGTACGATGAGAAGGCGGTGTCGATGGTGGGCGCAATCGGGTTGATGCAGCTCATGCCGGTTACGGCGAATGCCGTCGCTCAGCGATTCGGCATGCCGGCGGTGGGGCGTGACGACCTGTTCGATCAGGAAACCAACATTCGGCTGGGGGTTCGTTACCTCGGCCAACTGTTGGAGCAATATGGCGGCAATCTGGCCTATGCCGTGGCGGCCTACAATGCCGGGCCCATTGCCGTGAATAACTGGATTGCCATGCACCGAGGACGGGATCAGGACGAGTTCGTCGAACTCATTCCCTACCAGGAGACACGCCTGTACGTAAAGCGCGTGCTGCGCAGCTACGGCGAATATGTTCGTCTTCGCAAAGCCGCCTCCCGCGCGCTCCCCGTTTCTTGACAAGCCCCGGTGAACTTCCTATAGTTCGCCCCATCATCCGTACATTATTGTCATCATCGTGTGAAGCGAGGTTTCAGCATGGCCTTAGAGCGTCTTGATGCGTTGGAACAGCGGATTCGCGATCTGGTAAAGCTCGTGCAAGATCTGAAGCGAAAGAATGCGGCCTTGGAAGATGAACTTCGGCTTGCCCGGGAACGGTTGTCGAACCGTGACGACGAAAACCGTCGTTGGGAACGGGAGCGGCTGGATATCCGGTCGCGCATTGAAAAAGTGCTCAGTGAGATCGAGGTCCTCGAATGCCTGGACTCTTCTAAGGAGGTGGCTCTTGACTAGGACCATTGACGTGGAGATCTACGGCCAGCGCTACAGCATCAATGGTGAGGCCGATGAAACGTACGTCAAGCGGCTTGCCGAAATCGTTGATAAACAAATGAAATCAGTCGCCACGACAATGAAGACCGCCACGCCCGTCAAGTTGGCCGTCCTGGCCGCCATCAATCTCGCCCATGAATGGTTGGAATCGGAACGACGACACCAGCAGGGAGAGGCTGACGTCGAACGCCGCATGGCCTCCCTCATGGATTCGATCGACCAGCAAATTCCGTCGATGCTGTCGCGCTGAGTTTCACCTTGCAATCACGGGAGTGCTTTGCTATCGTTGAGGCATAGTTTTGACTTGAAGGGTCAACGAACGCACGTGAGGAAAGGGAGCTGCGATCAGGGTAGGAATTTTGACGAGAGTGACCGAGCGCTAAACATATGGAATCGCTGAATTTCGTAGTGGTCTTGAGCGTGGTCTTGACGGCATGGGTGGGTCAAACGATGACCCGGCTATGTTTCATTGTGCGACAAACGATTGAGAGAACGGTGTTGGGTTCGGATGTCGAACATGGTGGTTCTGTAAAGCTTCCGAATCTTTCTCCCCTACGTGTGGAAGCGTTCATTCCGAGGTTTCGCGTCGTGAGATCTCGGGAACGAGCCCTCCACGATTTGGGCCGAGGACGACCACGCCTCGTTCCGAATCGCCTCAAGCGATCCAGCGGTTCGTTGCTGCTGCCTCGGTAGGTTCAGGCTTCCCCCTTTCCTTCCGCCTAGTCAGGCGCGTTCTACGATTCCCTTCAGAGCCAGCTTATGTGTCCAACTGCAATGGGACATTCCTAGGTCTTATTGCACGTAAGGGAGGTGGTTCCCATTTCTCTCAGCGTGATTGCTTACATCTTAACCGGGTTGTTGGGAGCGGCGGTAGGAGCCGGGCTCTATGAGTTTGTGCGGCGTCAATCGGCCTCGGCCCGTCGTGCGCAGGCCGAAGATCAGTCGGCTCAAATCGTTCAGGCGGCGCAGCGGGAAGCTGAAACGCTGGTAAAAGAAGCCCGGCTCGAGGCCAAGGATTTGGTGTTTCAGGCCAAGACCGAATTGGAGAAGGAGCAAAAGGCACGGTTGGCCGAAGCCGCCGGCGCCGAGCGGCGGATCGCCCAGCGTGAAGAAATGCTGGACAAGAAAATCAGCGCACTGGACAAACGCGAGCAGGAAGCGCTGAGGCGCGAGCAAGAGTTGCTCAAACGTGAGGAAGGCCTTGGAGTGAAGGAAGCCCAGTGTGCCCAGGCGCTCAAGGAGCACCGCGAGGCGCTCGAACGGGTGGCTGGTCTGACGGCCGAGGAAGCCAAACGTCAATTGGTTCAGGAGATGGAAAGCCAGGCCCGGCTCGAAGCGGCAGGCTTGGCGAAGCGGACCCTCGAAGAGGCCAAGGAGAACGCCGAACGGGAGGCCCGGGAAATCATTGCCCGCTCCATTCAGCGCGTCACGCGCGATTACGTTAATGAGGCGACGATCTCGGTGGTGCCGATCCCCAACGATGCCATGAAGGGGCGCATCATCGGGCGCGAAGGTCGGAACATCCGTGCCATTGAAGCGGCCACAGGGATCGATCTGATCATCGACGAAACGCCGGAAGCGGTCATCATTTCAGGGTTCGACCCCTTGCGGCGCGAGATTGCGAAGGTCTCACTGGAGCGTTTGATGCACGACGGACGCATCCATCCCACGCGCATCGAAGAGATCGTGGAGAAGGTCAAGACGGATATCGAGAAGCTGATGATCGAAGAGGCCGAGAAGGTCATCTTCGAAGTCGGGCTTTCCGATTTCCACCCGGAACTCGTCAAGGTGCTGGGCCGGCTCAAATATCGGACGAGCTACGGACAGAACAATCTGTACCACGCCAGGGAGGCCGCGTATATCTGCGGCATCATGGCGTCCGAACTTGGGCTGGATGTGAAGCTTGCCAAGCGGGGGGCGCTGTTGCACGACATCGGCAAAGCCGTCAGTCACGAGGAGGAGGGCCCGCACGCCATGCTGGGTGCCGAGATCGCCAAGAAATATGGCGAACATCCCAAGGTGGTGAATGCCATTGCGGCGCACCACGAGCAGGTGGAGCCGATCTGCCCCGAAACGGTCCTGGTGGCGTCGGCCGAAGCGTTGTCGGCGGCCCGTCCCGGTGCCAGACGGGAGGCGTTGGAGTCCTATGTGAAGCGTCTCGAGAAACTCGAATCGCTGGCGACCGGACAGAAGGGGGTGCAGAAGGCCTATGCGATTCAGGCGGGGCGGGAAATCCGCGTGATCGTCAAGCAGGAGGATTTGAGCGATCCCGAATGTTTCCAACTGTCTCGGGACCTGGCCAAGCGGATCGAGCAGGAGTTGACGTACCCGGGCCAGATCAAAGTGACGGTCATTCGGGAAAGCCGCTTCGTGGACTACGCCAAATAATGAAGATACTTGCCATCGGCGACATCATGGGCGAACCGGGTCGGCGGGCCGTGGCGCGCCTGCTGCCGAAGCTGATTGCCCAACACGATCTCGACGTCGTGATCGCGAACGGGGAAAACGTCGCGGGTGGATTCGGGATTACGCCCGATCTCGTGGACGAGTTGTTCGAACTCGGCGCCTCCGTCATTACGACGGGGAATCACGCCTGGGATAAGAAAGAGATCCTGGACGTCTTTCCTCGCGAGCCCAAGCTCCTTCGCCCGGCCAACTACCCCGAGGGTGTTCCGGGACGAGGGAGCTATCTCGTGAAAACGCCCGGAGGGGAATCGCTGGGCGTGCTCCATCTCATGGGGCGTGCGTTCATGCCCACAATCGACTGTCCGTTCCAAGTGGCGAAGCGCGAGCTGGCCCATTTGAAGACACAAGCGGCGGCGATCGTCGTCGACATGCATGCGGAAGCAACATCCGAGAAAATGGCCATGGGGCATTACCTGGACGGGCTGGTGACGGCCGTGGTCGGAACCCATACTCATGTGCAGACTGCGGACGAGCAAATTCTGCCCAAAGGCACGGCCTATATCACGGACATTGGGATGACCGGCCCCCTGCATTCGGTCATCGGCATCAAGAAGGAACTGGCCATCGAAAAGTTTCTGACCGGTATGCCGCGTCGATTCGAAGTCGCGGGCGGTCCTACCGTATTCTGCGCCGTCCTGGTGGATCTGGATGCGAAGTTGGGAAAGGCGCTGTCCATTCAGCGCATCAGAGTGGTGGATTGATCATCGATCTCGTTCCCCCGTCCGGCTCGGTGCTCGATGACCGGGCTTAGCACCGTCCCGCAACCCATCCTGTCCGTTTCCGCTCTGACGCGGTTGATCCGCGAATCCCTTGAAGGTCAGTTTCAGGATGTCTGGATCGAAGGGGAAATTTCCAACCTTCGGGTGCCGAGCTCCGGTCATATGTATTTTACGTTGAAGGATGCGCAGGCGCAGTTGCGGAGCGTCCTGTTTCGATCGGGCGCGTTACGCCTGCGGTTCGCGCTTCGCGAGGGACTCTCCGTGATCGCCCGGGGGCGCGTCTCGGTCTATGAGCCGCGCGGCGAGTATCAGCTCGTGGTGGAGTATGTGGAGCCGAAGGGCATCGGCGCGCTCCAACTGGCGTATGAGCAGCTGAAGGAGCGACTGGCGCGAGAAGGGCTGTTCGATGAAGCCAGAAAACGTCCCCTGCCGCCGTTCCCGAGGACGGTGGGTGTCGTGACATCGATTACGGGTGCGGCTGTCCGAGACATTCTGGCGGTGCTGCGGAGGCGCTTTCCCGTCGCCAACGTGCTCATTGCGCCGGTGCCTGTGCAAGGGGATGGGGCCGGCGGGCAAATTGCCGAGGCCATCCAGGCCCTCGCTTCGCAACGGAACGTGGACGTCCTCATCGTTGGCCGCGGCGGAGGGGCCTGGGAAGACTTGTGGGCCTTCAATGAGGAAGTGGTCGTGCGCGCGATTGCCGGGTCGAGAGTGCCGGTTGTGTCTGCGGTCGGACACGAGATCGATGTCACGCTCGCCGATTTTGCCGCGGATTACCGAGCCCCGACCCCGTCGGCCGCAGCCGAAGCCGTAGTCCCGGTCTTGGAAGAGATCGTCGGTCGACTGTGTGAGGCGAAAGGGCGTTTGCGTCGGGCCATGAACACGACGTTGCTGGAGCCGCGGCATCGATTGGAGCGGTCGCTGCGGTTGTTGCACGACACCCGCGTGCTGCTCCAGACGCATGCGCAGCGTCTCGATGATTTGGAAGTCGGCCTGATGCGGATGGTCACGCAACAGGTGACGACGGCTCATCGGATCGTCATGGAGCTGGGTCATCGGCTCCGGGTACATAGTCCGCAACGCGCCATCCGCGCCTCGTTGGTGCTGCTCCCTCAGCTCGTGCAGCGACTCGCGCATGGGGCCCGCGGCACCATGACTCGTCGCAGGCAGATCGTGCAAGCTCGCATGGCGTCGCTCGATGCACTCAGTCCGCTGGCCATCCTGCAACGCGGATACAGCCTCGTTCAGCGACTACCGGACGGGCGGATCATCAAGCGGGCCTCCGAGGTGACGGTCGGGGACAAAGTACAGGCTCGGCTCGGTGTGGGTCGATTGCTCTGTTCGGTCGACGAGGTGCACCCTCGGGCATCACCTTGACCTCCTCTGAAGTGCAGGCAATAATGCTTGAGTTGATCCTACGATCCAGGAGTTACGGTGGCGGCTATAAAGTTTGAACAGGCGATGGCTCGGTTGGAAACGATCGTCGGCGAACTCGAAAAGGGGGACCTTCCGCTGGACGAATCGCTCAAAATTTTCGAGGAGGGAATTCGTCTGTCCAAAACCTGTCTGAAAATGCTCGAGGATGCCGAACGCAAAGTCGAAATTCTCGTGCAAGAGAAAGACGGTCGACGGCGACTTCAGGCCTTCTCGCTTGAGGATGATGATGCGGATACCCCTTCCGCCAAAGCCTGAGAGGATTGCGCCTCCGGTCGAGCCGATCACTCCCGCCGGTTATCGTTGATCGTTCCATTTCCAGATGACACAGCGAACGCGCCCAGAGCGTGAACGACTTGACCGTGTCCTCGTGACGCGAGGTTTGGTGGGGAGTCGGGAGGAAGCGGCACGGCTGATTTTGGCCGGCGCGGTACGCGTGAACGGGGCCCTGGCGGATAAACCGGCGAAATTGGTGACCGCCGAGGCCGAAGTGAGCCTGGTCGGCCGAGGTTCTCCCTTCGTCGGCCGAGGCGGAGAGAAGCTGGCTGCAGCCTTAGATCGGTTCGGGATCAGTCCGGCCGGGATGACATGCTTCGACGTCGGCTGTTCGACAGGGGGGTTCACGGATTGTCTGCTGCAACGCGGCGCGGTGCGTGTGTACGCAGTCGATGTCGGTTATGGTCAATTCGACTGGCGGCTGCGACAGGATCCGCGGGTCATCCTGATGGAGCGAGTGAACGTACGATACCTCGATGCGTCACTGATTTCTGATCCAATCGACTTGATCGTGATCGACGTGTCGTTCATCTCCTTGACCCTTGTCCTTCCCGCCGTCGTGCCGTGTTTGGCGGCAACCGGATCAGTGGTGACTCTCGTCAAACCGCAATTTGAAGTGGGCAAGGGACAAGTAGGACGGGGTGGGATCGTGCGTGACGACCGATTGCGCGAAGGCGCCGTGGAGAAGGTTGTGACCTGTGCCTTGGGCTTGAGCTTGGAGTTGGTTGATCAGTTTGATTCGCCGGTCGAAGGGCGTAAGGGCAACCGCGAAATTCTGGCGTGGTTTCGGCCCGGGTCATCGGCAAGAAGCTCTGCGCAACACAAAAAGACTTTGCGGGACGGCGAAGAAGGTGTACTCTCACGAACGGAATCCAGCACTGAGATGGACAGGAGAAGGTGAGGCGCATGAAGGTACTGGTAACCGGGGGAGCGGGGTTTATCGGATCACACGTCGTGGACCGTTTGCTGCAGGAGGGACACGAGGTGATCGTCGTCGACAACCTTGTCACAGGCAAGCGGAAAAACGTTCCGAAGGCGGCGCAATTCTACAAACTCGACGTCGAGCATGCGAAGCTGGAACGGGTATTTCGCAATGAACGGCCGTCAACCGTCATGCACCTGGCCGCTCAGATGAACGTGCGACGGTCAGTGGAAGATCCAATGTTCGACGCGCAGGTCAACGTGTTGGGCACGTTGAACGTTCTGGAGCAGGCCTCGAGGCATGGCGCGCGAAAGGTGATCTTCGCCTCTTCGGGCGGAGCCATCTACGGGGAACAACATGCGTTTCCGGCCCCAGAGACTCATGTGACGCAGCCCCTCTCCCCCTATGGCATCAGCAAGCTGTGCGGAGAGCATTACCTTTCCTATTACAGCCAAATGAGCGGGATCCAGGTGGTGAGTCTGCGATACGCCAATGTGTACGGCCCCCGGCAGGATCCTGAAGGGGAGGCCGGTGTCGTCGCCATATTCGTCCAGAAAATGCTTCACCGCGAACAGCCCGTGGTCAATGGAAACGGACGCCAAACGCGCGATTTCGTGTACGTCGACGATGTGGTGGAAGCGAATCTGATGGCAATGGGGCCGGAAGTCCAGGGGACTTACAACGTCGGAACAGGCGTCGAGACGTCGGTGAGCGACTTATTCCACCTCCTCGTCGATCTGACGAAGTCCGACTTCAAGGAGGTCCATGGCCCTGCGAAAAAGGGCGAGCAACTCCGGAGCGTCATCGATCCCACGAAGATCCGAACTGAACTGGGCTGGGAACCCAAGTTCGACCTGCGAGAAGGGCTTCGGCGGACGGTGGAATACTTCCGCGAACAGCTCGGCTAGTGCGCCGCCGTTCAATACCGTGGCACGGATGGATCAACCTGAACAGACCAGGCGTCGATCCCTCCGATCAGATTCTTGACGTTCGGGAACCCCTGTTGCAGTAGGAAGCCGGTCGCATCCCCGCTTCTCATGCCATGGTGGCAGTAGGCGATGATTTCCGCGTTCCGGTCCAGCTTATCCAAGGACTGCGGCAGCGTGGCCAGGGGGATAAGCACCGACCCGTCCAGTTTAGCGAGGGCATGTTCCCACGGTTCACGCACATCCACGAGCACAAGTTTGTCCCCTTTATCGAGTCTGGATTTGAGATCCTTCGGAGTAATCGTAAAGCCCATCAGCACACCTCCATCGATTAGAAAATGATCATAAGGGACGCCGAAAAGGAGAGTCAACCGTGAGGCGTTGCCCGCCGATCGAGTCTGACCAGGTTGAGAAAAAGGGTGCGAAAGTCGAGCTTGTGGCACGGAGGGGGCTCTGAATCTGAGCGAAGGTCAATGCGCTTTGGAGGCGTCCCTGGGTCGTGTAGTTAGTGTGAAGCCGGAATCAGTGCAGGGATTCATGGCCGTTTTTTGGCTGGATTGTACAGATCATGTCAAGCCTGGGGAGCGAGACATCTGGATTCCAGATCGGATACAGATCGTAAGTTATTGATAATAAAAATATCGTCAGTAAAATTCTGTCTGCTGAGGCACGGAAGTTGCTTCCATAAGGAAGGTTATTCGTGGAGCCGGTACGGTCGGAAATCGTCATATTGGTCACGGCCTCGTCCCAGGAAGAGGCATCGCTTATCGGGCACAAGATTGTGGAAGCCAAACTGGCCGCCTGCACGAATGTGGTGAAAGATATTCGATCCGTGTTTCGGTGGGAGGGGAAGATCAGCTCGGAAACTGAGTGTCTGTTGATCATCAAGAGTACCCTGGATCGGTTTTCCGACCTAGAGCAGACCATACGGCGCCATCATAGCTACAGTGTTCCCGAGATCATTGCGCTGCCGATCGTTGCCGGATCGGCTCCGTATTTGGAATGGCTGAGAAGCGAAACGCAGAAGTGATTGAAATTGCTGGTTTGATTTTTTTAAACAAAAGGTTGACCAGCACGATCGAGATGGGTACACTGCCGTGAAGATGACTTGGATTCAGTGTCCGCTGAGTCTGGTACAGGGGTGAGTCCTATGAGTCAGCAAACGACCGAAACCAGCGATGCCTACACCGTCGTCGTCTTCCGAGGGTCTTCCTCGAAGCCGCTTCGGTTCAGCTTTCCGCGCAAGTTCGTGCGCAAGCTCTTGATTCTGGCGGCGATTCTCGTCGTTGCCGACCTGTTGGTCATTTCCCACTATGTCATTCGGACCGGAGAAGTGTGGCAACTTTCGGCCTTCCGGGCAGAAGCCATGAGTGCGCGTGAGCAAACTGCAGCGTTCTCCTCGGCAATCGACGACCTCAAGAAGCGCCTGGCGGCCATGGGCGAAGTCAATCAGCGCCTCCGGGTGATGTTAGGCATCGATGCGACCAAACAGACCGGTGACCTGGCGAATGGACGTGGTGGCGAGGAATTGCCCCTCCCCGACGCCAAGAGCAATTCCACCGGGGCCGCCTCCACGGGAGGCGGATCTGAGCTGCGCCTGCAAACCTCAGAACTGAAGGATGCAAGCCACTTGGATGGCGACATTACAGCCGAAAATGCGGAAATGATCGCTCAGCAAGTGCAGGGCAGCATCTCTGCGTTGGCCAAGGAAGCGGCGCAGGAAGAGCAGATTCTCCAGGAGTTGACTCAGGTGGCCGAGCAGCGTTCGGCGCAGTGGGCGTCCACCCCGTCGATCTGGCCGGTTCGAGGCTGGGTCACTTCCGGTTTTGGCCCTCGCGTTTCACCCTTCACCGAAAAGCCGGCCTGGCACGATGGCCTCGATATCGGCGCTTCCCCTAATGCTCCCGTGCAAGCTCCAGCGCAGGGCCGCGTGGTGTCGGTCAGCTTCGATTCCAAAATGGGCAATATGGTCAAGCTGGACCATGGGTACGGCATCGAAACGGTCTACGGGCATCTGGCCAAGTCCTTGGTGAAGGAAGGCCAGCGTGTCAAGCGCGGTGACGTGGTAGCGTTGGTCGGCAGCACCGGTCTCTCGACTGGTCCGCACCTGCATTATATGGTGAAGAAAAACGGCCAGGCCCTGGATCCGACAAAGTTCATTCTCGACTAGGTCGGCCCGCCATTCCCGCCTCTGCAATTCGAGACGTGCTTATTATTCTCTTTCAGTAGCCTCCGCTCACGTCCTCTTCCCATACAGAATCCTTCCTGTCCTCTTCCCTGATTCCGTTGAGTCGGATCGGGCTGTGCTATACTCCGCACCGCTTTATCCCGGCCTTTGATATGAGGAAAGCCGCATGACAGATCTCGAGATCGCCCGGTCAATCACCCCCAAACACGTTTTCGAGGTTGCCCAAACCTTGGGTATCGCCTCTGAAGACCTCATTCCGTTCGGCCGGTACAAGGCCAAGTTGTCGCTGCGATTGGCCGAAAGACTCCAATCTCGCCCGAGGGGGCGTTACATCCTGGTGACGGCCATCAACCCGACGCCGTTGGGGGAGGGAAAAACCACCACGTCGATCGGGCTCACCATGGGGCTCTCCCGCCTGGGCCATCGAGCTGCCGTGACGCTCCGTCAACCGTCGTTGGGACCGGTCTTTGGAATCAAGGGTGGGGGGACAGGTGGGGGGCGAGCCCAGGTTTACCCGATGGAAGACATTAACCTCCATCTAACCGGCGATGCCCATGCGGTGTCCGCCAGCCACAATCTGTTGTCAGCCTTTGTGGACAACCATCTGTTCCATGGCAACGCCATGAATCTCGATCCCCAGACCATCCGTTGGCCAAGAACGCTTGGGGTTAGCGATCGGGCGCTCAGGGACATCGTCCTGGGTGAGGGAGTAGGACGTCATTCTGGACGATTCGTGATTACGGAAGCATCCGAGGTTATGGCGATCCTCGCCCTCGCGACGAGTCATGCCGACCTCAGGCAGCGGCTGGGAAGGATTCTCGTCGGTCTGACAACGGAGGGCCGGGCCGTACGGGCCGATGCCTTCAACTGCGTCGGGTCCATGGCCGTCCTGCTGAAAGAGGCCCTGCTGCCGAATCTCGTGCAGACGCTGGAGGGGACGCCGGCCTTCGTGCACACGGGACCGTTTGGGAACATAGCCCATGGGAACTGTTCGATCGTTGCCGACCAGCTGGCTCTACGCTGTGCGGATTATGTGATCACGGAAGCCGGATTCGGCAGCGACTTGGGGGCGGAGAAGTTTTTCAACATCAAATGTCGGGCGTCCGGGCTTCGGCCAGACGCCGGCGTGGTGGTGGCGACCCTGCGGGCGCTTAAACTGCATGGTGGAGGGGGGACCGTGAAGGTCGGTGCTCCGCTGCCGGACGGGTTAACGGGGCCGAACCAGACAGCCCTGGAGAAAGGGTTCGCCAATCTCGAGCAGCATATTGCGAATGTGCGGGCCCATGGGATTCCCGTGGTGGTGGCGGTCAACGCGTTTAAGGATGACCCGCCGGATGAATTGGATTGGGTCCGTCAGCGGGCCAAGGCTATGGGCGCGACGGACGCGGCGGTTTCGACGCACTGGGCGGACGGAGGGCAAGGGGCGATGGAGCTGGCTCGAGCCGTTGTGACGGCGGCGCAAGGATCGAACTTTCAGCACCTTTACGATGTGACCTGGCCCATTAAGAAGAAGATCGAGACGATTGCAACGACGATGTACGGCGCGGCAGGCGTCACGTTCAGCTCCCAGGCCGAACAGGACATCGAGCTTGCGACGAAGCTGGGTTGCGCCGATTTCCCCATCTGCATGGCCAAAACGCCGCTGTCACTCTCTCACGATCCCACGCTCAAGGGACATCCGTCGGGATTCATCGTGCCGATTCAGGAGCTCCGGATTCTGGCCGGCGCCGGGTTTCTTACCGCGGTCTGCTCGGGCATCCAGCTCATGCCCGGCTTGCCCAAGAAACCGGCGGGCGAGCGAATCGATCTCGACCCGGTCTCGGGAGAAATCGTTGGGTTGTCATGAACTCGGTCCGGACCGTCGCCGTCGGCGACCTTGGCGGTCCGAATTTGCGAGCACCCCTGTGGAACAGGTCAGCGTTGCTTGAGGAAGCGGAAGAACTCCGATTCGGGGCTGACGAGAATGGTGGTCTTGTCTTTCAGGGTCTTCCGGTAGGCTTCCATCGACCGCGTGAACTCAAAGAAGTGGGGGTCCTGACGGTACGCTTCGGCATAGATCCGGAAGGCTTTCGCATCTCCTCCACCGCGTAGCTCCTCCGCTTCCCGGTAGGCCTCGGCCAGGATAATCTCCCGATCCTTCTCCGCGTCGGACTTGATCTTCTGCGCTTCCTCGGCGCCTTCCGCACGATATTGTTTCGCTTGTCGCTCCCGTTCCGCCTGCATCCGGGCAAAGACGGCTTTTTCGTTCTGTTCGGGCAGGTCGGCCCGCTTGATCCGAACGTCCTGAATTTCGATTCCATAGACCGAGGCCTTCTCATTCGACCGCTGGGTCACGACCTTCATGAGGTCGGCGCGCGCCGTCGACACGATTTCGGCCAGATCATGGCGCCCCAGCTCGACGCGCAGCTCCGAATAAATGATGTCGTGCAGGCGCTGCAGGGCACCCCGCTGACTCTGGAACGCCTGATAAACCTTGAGCGGATCGGTAATGCGCCACTTGGCGAAGTTATCCAGCAGCAGAGTTTTCTTGTCCTGGGTGATGACGTCCTGGGCATCGGAGTCGTAATCCAACAGCCGCTTGTCAAAATATGTCACTTCTTCGATGAACGGCATCTTCATGTAGAGACCGGGCTCGGTCACGTTGCGGACCGGTTTCCCCAGTTGGACGACGATCGCATTTTGAGTCACGTCCACGATGTAGAACGGGGACGCCCCGAGGATCAGGAGGCCGATCAGGATGCCGAGCAGCGCGATGAGGAATCCCTGTTTGGTCATGGTGTCCGCTCGTGAGAACTCGCTGCCCCTGACGGTGTGGGTTTCGAGAAGCGATCCAGCGGCAAATAGGGCAGGGTGCGTTCTCCCCCTTTCCCATCGAGGACGAACTTTTCAATATTGGGGAGGATGTCCTCGAGGGTTTCGATATAGATCCGTTTGCTGATGATGTCCTTCGCCTGGTTATATTCCTTCAGCGTCGCCACGAAACGGTTGGCTTCCCCCTGAGCGCGATTCACCCGGGCTTGGGCGTAACCTTTGGCTTGATTGACGAGCTGCGCGGCTTCGCCTTTGGCTCGGGGAATGATGTCGTTCCGGTACCCCTGCGCCTGATTGATCAGTTTCTCGCGGTCCTCCTTGGCGTTGGTGACGTCTTTGAAGGCGGCCGCCACGGCTTCCGGCGGGTCGACGTCCTGGAGCTGGACGGCTGCGACCTGCACCCCCGCTTTGTACTGATCCAGGATGTGCTGAAGCAGTTCCTGGGTGTCTTGTTGGATCTGCGCCTTGCCGGTGGTCAGCGCTTCATCGATCTTGCTTTTGCCGATCACCTCGCGCATCGAAGCCTCGGCCGCCTTACCGATCGTATCATGGATGTCGGCGACGTTGAACAGATACTCGCGTGAACTCTTGATCTTGTACTGCACGATGAATTCGATCGCGAGGATGTTCATGTCGCCGGTGAGCATCAGGGCTTCCTGCGGCACCATCTGCTGTCGCCCCTGACGGTCGGTGCGAAAGCCGACTTCGACGCGGTGCAGCTTCGCGACCTTCGGCTGCAGCACACTTTCGACGACAGGGACTTTCAGATGAGGGCCCGGATCGACCACGCGAACCGGCACCCCGAAGCGCTTCACGACCCCTTCTTCGTCCGGTCCGACGATGAACGCGCTTTGCCAGATCAGGAAGATGACGAACGCAACGAGAATGATGTTGCGCAGGCCGCCGGAGGGAAGCAGGTCGCGAATCTGACCCTGCGCCTGCTTCAAGGCATCATCGAACTTGTCGCCCTTTTTGCTCCAAGGATCCTTGGGATCCCAGACCATGCGGAGGCTCGATTCAGCTAGGAAGGAAAGACGTGACGGGCTCACCTTAACAAAGTGGCGCGCCTTGAGCAAGAAAGAAGATGTCAGGGATTGATTTATCAAGAAATATTGATATATCGTATGGAGCATGAAGGGCAGCACTCTCAAAAGTACCGCACGGGCGGCAGAACTGTTTCATGCGCTCGCCGATCCGACAAGACTAGAGATACTCGAGGAATTGAAGGAAGGGGAGCGCTGCGTGTGTGAGCTGACCGAATCGATGCAGACAGGGCAGTCGAGGCTGTCCTTTCATCTTAAGGTCCTCAAGGAGGCCGGATTGATTCTGGATCGTCCCGAAGGCCGCTGGATGTATTACCGGCTGCATGCGGAGACTCTGGATGAGCTGGAAGAACTGGTCGAGTCTTTCAAAGAAGCCCGCCGGTGGCGTCGCGGGGGCGGCTGTTGCTGATTTTGTTGTGGCCAACACATCAAGAATTATTGATGAAAAGGAGGTGTCGTCATGGATGCCGAACAAATTCGGGAACTGGTGAGGGAAAAGTATGGTGCTGTCGCTCAACGGGCCACAGAGGGTGGCAGCTCCTGCTGCGGCGCTTCTGCTGCCTTGGTCAATGTAGACCCTATTACGTCCGGCCTGTACTCGGAGGCGGAACGAGCCGATGTGCCGAGTGACGCCTTGGCGGCGTCGCTGGGATGCGGCAACCCAACGGCCTTGGCTGATCTGCGGGAAGGAGAAACGGTTCTCGACCTGGGATCTGGCGGCGGCATCGACGTGCTGCTTTGTGCGCGACGAGTGGGACCGACTGGAAAAGCCTACGGCTTGGACATGACCGACGAAATGCTGGTGCTGGCGCGCGAGAACCAGAGAAAGGCCGGCGTCGAGAACGTGGAGTTTCTTAAGGGGGAGATCGAGTACATTCCATTGCCCGACCATGCAGTCGACGTCGTGATTTCCAACTGTGTCATCAACCTGTCCGGGGAGAAGGAGCGGGTGCTGACCGAAGCCTTCCGCGTGCTGAAGCCGGGCGGGAGGTTGGCCGTGTCGGACATTGTCGTCAGAGGGCCGGTACCGGACGTTATTCGACGGAATCTAGAGCTCTGGGCCGGCTGTGTGGCCGGAGCCCTTGAGGAAAGTCAGTACCGTACGATGCTTGCGCAGGCGGGGTTCATCGATGTCGAGATCGAGCCCACGCGGGTCTATACGGCGCGGGACGTTGAGGCCTTCTTGGAGGGAAGCCCCCTAAAATCCGAATCACTCACGCGGGAAGTCGATGGCAAGTTCATGAGTGGCTTCATTCGAGCCCGAAAACCAGGAGCACCTCACCTCTGAATGCGATTCGAGGGAGATCATCATATGGAACTCACGTTGCCGATCGAAACGGGTCAGCCGACCGAGAAGCGGTTGAACGTCTTCGAGCGGTATCTCTCGGTTTGGGTGGCGCTCTGTATGGGAGTGGGTGTGCTCGTGGGGCAGGCGGTGCCGGATGTGACCCGGGTGCTACGGTCGATCGAGGTTGGCCGGGGCAGCCATATTAATCTTCCCATCGCCGTGCTGATCTGGTTGATGATTATCCCGATGATGATGAAGGTCGATCTGTCCTCGATCCGGCTGGTCGGCCGCCGTCCGGCGGGGCTGTTGATCACGCTGTTCGTGAACTGGGTCGTCAAGCCCTTCTCGATGGCCGTGTTGGCTTGGTTCTTTTTCCGGCTGGTGTTCGCATCCTGGATCGCACCCGCTGAAGCCGACCAGTACATTGCGGGCGCCATCATCCTGGCCGCCGCGCCCTGCACGGCCATGGTGTTTGTGTGGAGTTATCTGACCGACGGAGACCCGGCCTATACGCTCGTCCAAGTGTCCGTAAACGATCTGATCATGTTGGTGCTGTTCGCCCCGATCGTCGGGTTCCTGGTGAGTGGGGTGTCATCCTTGTCGGTGCCCTTCGAGATTCTGCTTTATTCGGTGGCGCTGTTTATCGTGGTGCCCTTGACGGTCGGATCCGCGCTGCGTCAATGGTTTCTGCGGCGCAATGGCCGGGTGTGGTTGGAGGAAACGCTGCTCCCTCGACTGGCGCCGATCACGATGATGGCACTCCTGCTGACGCTCGTCTGCATTTTCGCGTTCCAGTCGCACAACATCCTCAACAAGACCTTCCATGTCGTTCTGATCGCTGTGCCGATCCTCCTGCAGGTGTATTTGAATGCCGGGTTGGCTTATGCGCTCATGTATCGCCTCAGGGTACCGTATGAGGTCGCAGCCCCGGGGGCGTTGATCGGGGCGAGCAACTTTTTCGAGTTGGCGGTGGCCACGGCAATCGCCTTGTTCGGAGCCGAGTCCGGAGCTGCGCTCGCCACGGTGGTCGGTGTACTCGTGGAGGCGCCGGTCATGCTCTCGGTTTGCGCCGCCTGCATGCGCACCCGCGGGTGGTTCGGCACGGAGGCCGAGGCATGAAACGACGCGTGCTGTTTCTCTGCACCGGCAATTCTGCGCGGAGTCAAATGGCGGAAGGGTGGCTGCGGCAACTGGCCGGCGATCGGTTCGATGTCTTCAGCGCGGGCACGCATCCGGTCGGGCTGAATCCCGGCGCGGTCGAGGTGATGAAGGAGAAGGGGATCGACATCGCCGCCCAGCGGTCGAAAGCCGTCACGGAGTTCCTGCAGCAATCGTTCGATGACGTGATTACGGTGTGCGACCGCGCCAAGGAGTCCTGCCCGATCTGGCCGGGGGCGGGACGGCTGTGGCACTGGAGTTTCGACGATCCGGCGATGGTGGCCGATCCGGAGGAGCGCCGGGCGGTGTTCCGTCGGGTATGCGACGAGATCGGCGGATGCATTAGGAGGTTCTTGCAGGAAGAA
>JRYJ01000766.1_pt1 | contig 19450 bp, 23 predicted proteins | sample 235371 | NCBI WGS metagenome assembly JRYJ01 (sample SAMN03074219, study PRJNA261477) | activated sludge metagenome | biome: Wastewater Treatment Plant; feature: Wastewater; material: Activated sludge; isolation source: activated biomass of a wastewater treatment plant treating hydrocarbon... ... | reverse complement strand
CCGGCTTTCGACTCTGAGCGGCCGGCGTAAACAGGCGGTGCAGTACCTCAGGCGGCATGCCGCACCCGGTATCCGCGACGGTAATCAGGACGTCGTGGCTCTTGGGGTCGGCCTGCCCCGAAACCGTCACCGATCCTCCGGCCGGCATTTCCGGGACGGCATTGTTGACCAGGTTGTAAAAGGCGTTAAACAACCGGCGTTCATCCGCCACGATGCCTGGAAGACCGTCGAGACCTTTGGCCGACAAGGTGACGCCGTGTTCATCCGCCATCCACTTCAAGGTCTCGAATACGGAGGAGACGATCGGTGCGAGGTGACAGGGAGCGAAGTGAGGCGGAGAACCGAGGCCTTTGACGCAATCCGCAATTTCTTTCACGTGGTCTTGGATGCGGCGCGTCGAGTTTCTCACCATGGCGATCACGTCGGTACAAAGTTGGAAACTCGCTTCGCCTTTCCCAGTCGACAATGCGAACGCCTGCCGGCGAAGCTCTTCGATCTCGCTTTCCAACAGTCCTGCTCCGCAAACGACCGGCATGAGGAGATTCTTGATGTCATGGCCGATGTCACCGAGGAGCCGGGCCACCTCCGCCAGCTTGGCTTCCTGGAACAGGCGGGTTTGTTCGATGGAGGTCGCGGTCACCGCGGACACGATCGTCAGGATCGCCAGGTCGTCGTCGTCCAGGTACCCGTCGCGCTTGTTCAGGATCTCCAGGACACCGATGGGATCGCCCTGCCACCGTTTGAGCGGAAGGGCCACGAGGTCCCGGGTGACGTGTCCCGTCATCTTGTCGATCGCCGAGTAGTGGCGGGCGTCGGTTTTCGCGTCCCGCAGCACGATGGCCTTTCCCGAATGAAACGCCTCTCCGGCGATGCCCTTGCTCCAGGGGAAGGCGGTCCCTGGCTCGACGTGACTCGCTCCGATGGAATGCCGGAACACCAATTGTTTGGTGGCTGGGTCGGCCAGAAGAATGGACCCGCTCTCAGCGCCGACCACGTCCAGCGCCAACTGCACGGCGTTGGCAATGAGGGTATCCGTATCCAGATGCTGGAATAACGCTTCACTGATTCGGCGGGCGGCTTCCAATTCGCGATCCCGTCTCAACAGGCGACGATCCTCTTCGCGCCGGAGGGTATGCCGTCGGTTCGTGATAGGTTTGGGACGGGCCGCTCGTTTGGATCTGGCCAAAATCAGACACNNAACCGCCAGGCAGCTGGAGTCTAATCTCCTTCTCCCGACGGTGTAAAGCCATACGGATGGGACCGGGCCGATGATCAACGGTGGACGGTTTGCAGCGGGTGGGGAGGTAGGCTACGATGGGCCCGGCGAGTGGGTGGAACCGCGCCGATGACGGTTCGTTTCAACCATGCGACGGGCAATGGAGTATGCGATGAGGGGTGGGCAGCGGATCCGGAATCAAATGATCGGGACAATCGGGCTGAGAGCGGGATTGGTGTTGGTGGGAGTCCTTTCAGGCACCGGCAGTTGGGCGGCGGATGAATTGCCCAAGGAGTCTGTCTTGCCGGCGGCGCTGGCGGTGAAGGCGGCGCAGGCGGCAATCGACTTCTGCAAGAAGGACGGGTATCGTGTCAGTGCGTCGGTGGTGGACCGCGCCGGGGTTCTGCGAACCATGACGCGGGGAGACGGGGCCGGCCCCCATACAGTCGACAGCAGTCGCAAGAAGGCCTATACCGCGACGAGTTTGCGACGCCCGACCGGTGAATTGGCCGAAATGGTTGCGAAGACTCCCACCCTGCAGGCGTTGCGGGACATGAACGACCAGATTTTGCTGGTTGGCGGAGGGCTCCCCATCGAGATGGCCGGCGAGGTCGTTGGTGGCATCGGTGTCGGCGGGGCGCCGGGCGCGCACCTGGACGATGCCTGCGCCCAGGCCGGCCTGGATGCGATCGGGGCTGCCCCCAAAGTCTCAACGACCAAGTGATCCTGCGGCGTGGCGTGATCGGGCTTGTACTTGTTCTGGCGGTCATGGTTGCCGCCTGCAACAGCGACCGGCCGGAGCCCGCCGACGCTGAGGTGCCTGCCGCGGGGCTCCATATCCGCATCACGAGGGTCGCGACCCATCCGTTCCTCTCCCGGTACAATCTGACCCTACGGGTGGAGCGGCCGGGTGGCTGCGTGGCCACAGCAGATCTGTTTCCCGACACCGGTTACACCGGACGTCGAAATCTGTATCGGCATGTGTCGGGAGCTGTGGCGGTGGTCGGGCAATATGATGTGCGGGTGATCGAGGCCGGGGGGTGCGCCATTCGTTTGATCGAGTTTCGCGCCTGGGACCGGCAAGCGGAATTTATCGGTTCCTTCGATGTGGGCGCAGACAAGCGCTGGCGTTTCATCCCGCCCACTGTACGACCGGAACTCCCGTTCGAAACATTATAGCGGGGAATCGGCTACCGGCGTGAGGAGGCAGTGCTCGGAGGTGACAGGCCGGCTTGAACACCGCGGAGAAGCAACAGCGCTGCGGTGAGGTCACAAGTTCCGGCTGCGACCAGCACGATCGCGATCTTGCTCAACAGGTGACCCATGTCGCCACGGGCCATGATGACGAAGAGCGGGATCGCGGCGAGTAACATCGCGGCTCCCAGCGCGTACAGCACAGGAACAATGAAGCGTAGGGCCGAGCCGGTTTGGGCGGCTGTCGGTGCGATGGGGAGCGACGGATCCGTGGTCCACTTGCGCCGCAAGACTCGCTGGACGCAATACCACCCGTACGCAAGGGCGTCCAGAAGCAACATCCAGCCAAGCCCCCACGCACTGTTCAGGAATTGCGAAATGTCGGCGCCGCTGGGAATCGTCATTTCTACTAGGGAATGGTAGCACTAGTAGCGAATATGACGAAAGAATCGAATGAAATATGTCAGGCGGAAGCGGAAGGCGCATTTGCGCCGAAAGGATGATCGATCGCAAACAACCAGCGTCCGTCCGGCTGCCGGCGCGCGACCTCGATATTGTGCCCTTTCATTTCAACGGGTTGTCCAGCCGGAGACTTCCCATTGAGTTGCCAGTCGCCCCGTAGCAACGCCAAATCTCCGGATTGAATAACGTAGACGGAGGCGATCGTCATCGTGCCCTTGAGGGCCAGAAACTGCTGCAGGGCCTGTCGGTTGGCGACGTGCCCCGTGGCGACCACGCCCGGTTGAGGGACCAGAGTTGCCTGGGGTTCGTATAATCGCATCACCCCATCCAGGTCGCCGGCGTTGAACGCGCGGACGAATTCACGATGTAATTCTTCAGGGGTCGAGGTGCCCATCGTCGGACCTTTCTGCGCTACATAATGAGTTCGGCAAGACCATAAATCGGAATTGTCTGGCCCGCCTGACTGTATTCACCCGTCACAATACCCATCGAGAAGCCGCCGAGCAACCAGTTCTTGAGGGTCTTGCGGAAAGACAGGGAGAGCGTCATCGTGGCCGCGCCTCCACCCCCGCTCCAGGAAATGCGCCACTGCTTGGGCCATCGAAAGAAGCCGGGAGCAAAATCTTCGTCGAGGACTTCGATTGTCAAATCCTGCATCAATTCCGGGACCTCTCCGACCACAGTAAATCCGGTCACCTTGGCGATCAACGGTGCCAATTGATCACTCTGATGAGAATGAAGATACACATCTCCGGCGGGTAGAGCGGTCAAATACAGTCCTTGGTACTGCTTCCACATGCCCCAATAGGTCCTGGTCAAACGGTTGAAGTTCGGCATCAGGACGTACTCATAGATCACCCGTCCTTGAATCGTCCGGCCTCGCCAATTCAGTTCTGCAGGGGCCGACCCCATCCACGTCTCGCCGCCGTTGTGGCGGGCTTGCGTGTGACGGCTCAGGCGGCCGACCTTCAGGACAAGGTTGTTCTTCATGCTGGTGACGGTGAGACCAGCCTCGGGGGTGCCGTCAAAATGAAAATGAGGAGAATCGGGAATGCGCGCCAATTCCCGACCGGTATTCGGGTAGGCCCCGTTTCCGAGCAGATCGATCCATCCGGTACGCTCGTCGTGCAGCAGCACCAGATGTTCCGCCTGATACTTGGCTCCGTCACGTCCTCGGTTGTTGTCTAAGGCAAAGGCGACGCGGCCCAGTCCGTCAGATCCCACGAACGAAAAATAGTCCGAGACGTACACCAGGGAAGAAGTCGTCATGGGATCGGTGGGAGCGTCGACCGCCTGTGTCGCCACAGGCGACATGAGCAGGCCGCAGATGAGGAAACAAGGAGTAAGCCGTCTCCATGATGGGAGTGAAGTCAACGTGCCGGCCCGTCTGTTCGGAGTGAGTGGCTCCCCATGTCGTGACCGCGCAACACTGCGTAGTGGTCTCAAAGCCTAGACAGAACGTCGAGACATGTCAATGCACGACTGCAACAGCGATCGAATGGTGCGCCGCTGCAAGGACCGTCCGAGCCGTTCGTGAGCTTTTACCGGTCCAGTCGGTCTTTGAAGGTCAGTTCAGCAACCGAAGACTTGTCGAGTTCGCCTTTGCCGGAGTCGACCAGGCGACGGTACTGTGCGTAGGTGGCTTTCGCCAAGGGAAGATCCAGGCCGACCTCACCCGCGAGGGCGACCGCGATTCCGGAGTCCTTGGCGGCGTGNNAAAATAACAGTCGTGGGCCCGATGCTGCATGTCCTCGCCGTCTGTCTCGAGGACACGTGAATTGGCTCCGGTCTGGGCAAACACCTCGCGCAGCATCGTCAGGTCGAGATCCAGCGCCGCTCCCAATCCCAATCCTTCGGCTAGAGCGGCGGTGTTGGCGTTCATGACCATGTTGACCAGGGCTTTGACCTTCGCGGCTTTACCGGCCGGTCCGATGAAACGGAGGTGGGCGCTCAATTCCTGCAGAAGGGGACGGGCTCGCTCGAAGGCCTCGGGCCGTCCGCCGCACATCAGATAGAGGCGGCCCTGGCGGGCCTGAGGGATGCTGCTGGCCATGCAGGCCTCGAGCGTCATGCCGCCTTCGCATTCGACGAGGGATTTTGAATCTCGAGATGAATCGCCGGCGACAACGTCGCGCAGTTGATGAGCAGCCGGTCCTTCGCATGGCGAAGCAGGCTCTCCGGTCCCCCGGGCGAGAAGATTTGTCGCATCGCGGCGTCATCGGACACGACCGTGAGCACGATGTTGGCCAGACTCGCCAGCCGTGCCGGGCTCACGCAAGCCTCGCAATCCAATTCCTTGGCGAGTTCTTGCGCGCGCGGCTCGTCGGAATCGTGCACTCCGACGAGCACGAATCCCCGGTCCTTGAGGCGGCGGGCCATATTGGCCCCCATTCGTCCGACTCCGACGAGTCCGACCCGATAATCCGACGAGGCCATGTGTATCCTCCGGTTCAACGTGGTGCGATCGATGCGCGCGGGAGTGTAACATATTTCCGCGTTGGTCCGGAGACGATGCGGTTATGTCCTGGAGGAACCGGATACGCAGAAACGCGGTCGGCGGTTTGTCGAGTCAAAGGCCGGGGAAGATCAAAGGGATGGGAGATGCGACAGCCAATAATCGGCTATCATCTGGATGAGGAAGGGCATTGGGTGGCGGATCTGGCCTGCGGCCATGGGCAACATGTGCGTCACCAGCCGCCTATGACCACACGGCCCTGGGTGCTCACCGAGCAGGGACGGCGGGATCACCTGGGAACAGAGCTGAACTGCAAGAAGTGCGAAGAGGAGCCTACGCCCAGATCCAGTCGAACAGCGAGGTGAACCACGCCGTCAGCGTGGTGAACCAGGATTCCTCCTGCGGAGCCGGTTGCGGAGCCGGTTTCGGAACAGTTGACGCCGCCTTTGCCGCGTCCGCCGGTGGAACGGTGGCTGTCACGACGGGAGCCGAGGAGGTGGGCGTAGGCTGCTGGGTCATCGTGTGTGCTGCAGGTGCATTCGCATCGGCGGGTGACATGGAAGCGGACTGGGCCGGAGCGGGAACGGGAACCGGTGCAGGGTCCGTTGCCGATCCGGCCTGGGGAGTTACCATAGCGACCAGTTTCTGGTCGATCGCCGTCCCGTCCACCGTGATGGCATGGGCCTCGGGACCATCGAATGGCTTGCCCATCACCTTCTCATAGGTCGACGTGATGGCCTTCAGACGCTGTTCGTGGCGTTTCGTCTCGCTGATCTCTTTCAACATGGCCTGATGGCGAGCGCGCAAGGCGGCGATGCTGTGCTGGAGTGCCGCCAGCTTGTCCCGATTCGCTTTCTGGATCTGATCGTAGGAGGCCTGAATCTTCTTCAATTCGGCTTTCAAATTGGCCAAGGACTGCTCGTCCTGTCGGTTGCTGGTGTGCAGCGTATCGCGCTGACGCTCGAGCCCCTGAATATCGGCCTGCGTGCGGGCCAGCTCGCCGTATCGCTCCTTGGCTTCGGTGCGGGCCGCCTCATACGTCGAGTTGGAGACGCAGCCGACCAGCGTGAGGAGCGCGGCTCCGGCGATCCAGACGAGGCGAGGTGTCCAGCGATGTCGCGGGACACCGGTCTGAATGGAAGGGCGAGCGGTGTTCGATTTCATGGGGCACTCCTTGCTCGTTAAGTGCAGTGCAACGGTGTCACGGAGCCGGATTACGGCAAGACTCAAGGTGATCTACCGCCTAATTTTTCAGAAAACGGCCGAAACGGCAAAAGATTTCAGGAAATGTGCAGGGCAGAGACGGCAGAACGGAGGTGGTTATCGGATGGTCATGACCTCGGCTGGGACCGGTGCCGACAGGTCGAGGCCGGGGCCTGGCCAGGGATGCAACCGGGGCCCCGAATATCGGTATCCTCCGACGATCGGGTCTTGCGCCAGGAGGAGGGGGGTGTCGAGATCGAGGACGTCGAAATCGCCGAGCCCAAGCACCAGGCTGAACGAGCATCCCATGGCGATGCGGGTCTCCACCATGCCACCGATCATGAGTCGGAGCCCCGCGGCGCGCGTAAACTCGGTGATCCGGCACGCGGTGAGCACACCGGTCTTCATGATCTTGATGTTGATGTAATCGGCGGCTCCCCGTTCGTAGACGACCCGTGCATCTTCCAAGGAACGGACGGATTCGTCCGCCGCGACCGGAATGCCAGTCAGATGGCGAATTGCCTGGAGGCCGTCCAGGTCTTCGCGGACCACCGGCTGTTCAAGCAATACCAAGCGCCCACCGAATCGCCGGACCCCCTGGACGAACGCAAGACATTCCTCACGCGAAAAGCCCTGATTGCCGTCCCCGATAAAACAGATGTCCGGCAGGGCGGCGTGGACGAACTCCAGTCGGCGGATGTCCTCTTCGACGTTCTGACCCACCTTCATCTTGAAGAGACGAAAGCCCTGCGCATGCCAGCCGCGGGCGAGGGCGAGTGTTTTGGCTGCATCGCAGATGGGAATCGTAATGTCGGTCTCTCGTTCGCGGACGTCGGCCGAACCCCAGAGCTTCCACAGCGGGATGCCAAGCGAACGGCAATAGGCGTCGAGCAGCGCAATTTCTAGCCCACAGCGGGCCGCGGGGTAGGCCGGGGCCTCTTGTTGAAGGTCGACGGCTAACACCTCGTACTCGGCCGCCGAGCGCCCGATAAGGGATTGGGACAGAGTCGTGGCTGCTTCGAGACAGGATGATCGGTCTTCGCCGCCGACCTCGGGAAAGGGAGCGGCCTCTCCGTATCCCTGAGTACCGTCCTGCAGGGTGAGGCGGAAAAACACGTTCTGCGCGGTCATCCGCGCGCCGGTGGCCACCACGAAGGGATCGGTGATGGGCACGTCCACCGGCCAGAGTTCGATCTTGCGTATTGTCGTGGGAATCACGTGCCGCAGGGAAGGTGAACGTCAGGAATCAGCCGTAGCGGTCGTTCTTCCAGGGAAAGGCGGTATTGGAGTATCCCCGCACTTCCCAGAATCCCTTTTCGTCGCGGTCCGAGAAAGTGATCTCCTTCACCCATTTCGCTCCCTTCCACGCGTACCGTTTGGGCACGATCATGCGGACCGGTCCCCCGTGTTCCTTGCTGAGCGGCTGTCCATTCCACTTATTGGCCAGCAGGACATCATCGTCGTCACAGGCCTCGATGGGCAGGTTGGTTGTGTAATCGTCGTACGCCTTGAACAAGACATATTTCGCGAGTGACAGTGGTTTCACGACCGAAATCAGATGCTTGAAGCTGACTCCCTCCCATTCGTTGTCGTACCGACTCCATGATGTCACGCAATGAAAGTCCGAAACGTCTCGAAATTGGGGCTGGGCAAGGAACAGCTCCCACGACCAGGTGACGGGCGTCGTCACGAATCCCCCGACCGTCAGCGTCCACTGAGTTAACGGAATATCTGGCTTATAGCCGAGATCGAGCACCGGCCACGTCTCCACGAGATGTTGGCCGGGGGGCAGGCGGTCGTCCCCCTCGTGAAAGACTTCACGTTCTTCGCCGCCTCGCCTCGCTTTGGCCCATTTTTCTTTGGTTTTGACCAACCGATCGTTCTGATCCATGCCCGGCCTCCCATGGCACAGAGTAGGGCAAAGACCCGTCATCTTACAAGGCCGGGAGCGATTTCCGGAGACGGGTACCCGCGGCACCCGCGCATCCGGTCGGATGCCGCGTGGAGGAAGGAACTCTCAAGACCTCGGTGGGATCGGTGAGAGGGCTTACACCAGACGTTGTTGAATGGCTGCCCGGAGCAGTTGGGCGGTGTTGGAGACGCCCAGCTTCAGCATCACGGACGAGCGATGGGCTTCGACGGTTCGAACGCTGATTTTCAGCCGCTGCCCGATTTGGCGGTTTTTCAAACCGGCCCAGATGAGGCGGAGCACTTGAACCTCGCGTGGTGTGGGCCTGCGCAGTTGGGAAGGGGACGGCCCTGTTTTGTGTCCGCGGGTAGCGGCCGACACTTTCTTCCAATCCTTAACCTGTCTGCGTCCGGTGGTGTGCTTCATTGAAGGCCTCTCTTCGTATAAAGACATAGTGAATATTGAAGAGTCATCTCCTTGTATGCGATGCGAGACCAAGAGTCCAGGATCGACAGGGTTAATCCAGGCCGTTTTTGGCCTCTAGAGCGATGCCGTCAAAAGGCCCTGGTATTTATACTTAGTTAAGAATCCGGCGAATCGGGCGGTGCCGGAGCGAGGAAGTGAAGTAATGGAGCGCATGTGATGAAACTGACACTTATCCATGCGCTGCGAAACGGTCGGAGGGCCGGGCGCTGAGTCGGTATGTCGGAAGGATCTGTCAGGAGCGAAGGATCAAGCGAATATGCTCGTGCATGCGGGGGCAGGAGGCCGAGGCCTGTCCCCGTTTCGAGTGACGACGGCGGGATCAGGCGTGCAGCCTGGTCTCCCGTTCACACCAGCGCTGGGGGCGCATTAACGTCCCCAAGGCGGCAATGGCACAGATCGTCGCCAAAAACGCAAAGCTGACAAGAAGAAAAAATCCACCTTTCATATCGTGCACTGAGAGAGGAACCATTGTCTCACCTCCCCATAGTGTAATTCTAGCACTTCAACCACTTTGCCATCCGCAGTTGCAACCCCATGATTCTTCAGGGCATTTCTTTGTCATTCCGGCATGACACTGGGGGCAACTTCGCATCCAAACGTGGCGGCTCGTATCTTCGTATCGATATCGAGGGAGAGGGGCTGAGACGGTTGGAGACGGATTCGCCATGACCTGATCAGTTGAGCTGATGAGAGCGTTTAAGGCCAAGGCTACTGCTCCTGGTTCATGGTGGGCAATAGATCTTTCGGTGGGACCCCGTTGGTTCTTTAGGGCTTCGTGCAGCGAGGTTCGAGTGCTCACGCCGGGTTCCATTTGATCGCTGCTTGCGTATCAGGGAACCATTACAGATCAACGAGTTAGGTGGTTATGTGCATGGGCTGTTGCAGCAGAGGTTGTCAGGATTGCCTGCTACACTTGTTAGAAACTGCGCACCAATCCGATGAAATTCCTCGCTTGCCAAGGCATGTCGGCTTTCCTCATCGTCACGTGGTTTGTGTCGCCGTTTTCCGGGTGGGCCAAAGAATCCGTGGAGCCGAACAAAGCCTCAGTCCAAGGTGCTCCGGCACAAAGTCGCGGGAATCATAAGCACGCCGTCGTGCAACATCCCACCACCGGTGCTGCTCCGACGCCATCGAAAGTTGCGGCCGTCAAGGAGGTACAGAACCATTCGCCGAGACGGTCGGCTGCCGCTCGCACCCGCGGGGGTGCGGTGGGCCACAAGGATTCCGGACGGATACGTGCAGCGGTCGGGCAGAAGGAGGAAGACGTTTCAGTGGTTTTCCCGCGGTACCTGATACGTTCCACCGGTCAATCTCACTTTTCGCTCGAGCAACCCGACTATGCGGTGATCTCCAAGCCATCGACCTATCTGGATCGCAACCATGACGGTGTCGTCGATCCTATGGAACAGGCTCTCAGCCGAATGAAAATGACGACGGTCGGGGACATCGGATTACGAGGTGCGGACATGGCTCTGGAACACATGCGTCAACGCGAACGGACCGCATCATCGCTGTCTCAGCCCAAGACGGCTCCCGCTCTCGCAACAGCACCCGTCGTAGCTCCCAGGTCTCAGCCGGTCAAACAGAAGCCGCCCCGCAGGAAACTGTCGGTCGTCCGCTCGCCTCATTCGTAGCCACCCTAATCGTTCCTCACGCAGATCTTCCCGCGAATCAATCCGTTTGACCGACGCCTTCGTATTAATCGTCGACAGGGTCATTCGGATGCCCATAGCCGCGCCTGGCTGTAAGGTCCCAATCGCTCGGCCGACTGTAGAGGTGTGCCCACCGAGTCGGATAAAACCGATGATTGACACACGAGAGGGGAGACACCATGATACCCAGCCAAGCCGCAATGACGACTTCCGCTGCTCCATCCGTCGCCGCCAAGCAAGCAGGTCCCGGCCGGATCATTTTGGGACTGGTGCTCGGGCTTGGCATCGCCGGCTTCTTCTACTTTGACCTGGGCCACTACCTGTCCCTGGAATCGCTCAAGTCCAATCGCGACAGGCTCCTGGCCTTTACCGAGGCCAATTACGGTGCGGCCGTGGGGCTTTTCATCTTGGCTTATTGCACCGTGGTGGGATTGTCGCTTCCCGGCGGTGCCATCATGACGCTGGCCGGCGGCTTTCTCTTCGGCAGCCTGTTGGGCACGCTCTATGTGAATCTAGGCGCCACGACAGGAGCGACGCTGGCGTTCTTGGCCGCCCGGTATTTGTTGAGGGATTGGGTCGAACAGAAATTCGGTCACCGGCTGGGACCGATTCAGGAAGGCTTCGCGAAAAATGCTTTCAGCTACCTCATGACTCTACGACTGATCCCATTGTTCCCGTTCTTCCTCGTGAACATGGTTTCCGGGCTTACTCGGGTGAGCGTCGGGACCTACGTGGCGGCGACCGCACTCGGAATCATTCCCGGGAGCTTCGTCTTCGCCTACGCCGGACGGCAATTGGGGACCATCAATTCGCTGAAGGAAATTGCCTCTCCGAACGTGCTGTTGGCGTTCACGTTGTTGGGCCTCTTGGCACTGGTGCCCGTCCTGTACAAGAAGTACTCCGGAAAAACGGCGTGAGCATCGCACTGACCATTCAGCCGCTGCGACCGCAGAAGAAGGAGGCACACGATCCATGCCCATCTCGCGACCGGAGAATCTGTTGACGATGAGCGGCTCCGAGCAACGTCTGGTGCTGCCTGACGACGAGCATAACCGCAAGCTGGTCGGGAACGTCCATCCGTCCGATTGGGTCAATCCCGAGCCCTCCGAGCGGTACAACATCGTGGTGATCGGGGCCGGGACTGCCGGACTGGTTACGGCCGTCGTGGCGGCGGGGATCGGGGCCAAGGTGGCTTTGATCGAGCGGCACCTGATGGGCGGGGATTGTCTGAATGTGGGATGTGTCCCCTCCAAGGGGCTCATTCGCGCATCCAAAGCTTGGGCGGATCTTCGCGACGCGGCGGAATACGGCCTGACGATTCCGCCCGGCGTGAGGTATGACTTCGGCAGGGCGATGGAGCGCATGCGGAGGCTCAGGGCGCGGATCAGTCATACGGATTCCGCACACCGGTACAAGTCGCTTGGGGTGGATGTCTATATCGGCGCGGCGAGGTTTTCCAGCGACGACCGCGTGACAGTCGAAGGCCCGGCCGGCAACCGCACCCTGCGTTTCGTCAAGGCGGCGATCTGCACCGGCGCGCGGGCTGCGGCGCCCGGCATTCCCGGTTTGGATGAGGCAGGCTATCTGACCAATGAAACCGTGTTCTCCCTGACGGAGCTTCCGGCGCGGGTCGGGGTGATCGGTGCCGGTCCGATCGGCTGTGAATTGGCCCAGGCCTTCGCGCGCTTCGGCAGTCAGGTCTCGTTGGTCGAAACGATGCACGGCATCATGCCCAACGAAGATCGCGATGCCGCCGCCATCGTGCAACAGGCCATGGCGCGTGATGGGGTGGCGCTGCTTTGCTGCGGGCGGGACCTCAAGGTTTCAAAGACTGACGGCGGCAAACGCCTGAGCGTGAATTCCCACGACCGGCAGTATGATGTCACGGTCGATGAAATCCTGATCGGCGTCGGGCGTACTCCCAACGTGGAAGGACTGGGGTTGGAAGCCGTCGGGGTCGAGTACGACAAGGCCGGCGTGAAGGTGAACGACAGGCTGCAGACGACGAATCCGAAGATCTTTGCCGCGGGTGACGTTTGCTCCCGCTATAAATTCACCCATGCGGCGGATGCCATGGCGCAGATCGTGATCCAGAACGCCTTGTTTCCCCATCCGCTCGGGCTGGGGTATGCGAGCATGAATTCGGTGATCATGCCTTGGTGCACCTTCACGGAACCGGAGATCGCGCACGTCGGGATGTATGAAGCTGACGCGAAGAAGCAGGGGATCGAAGTCGAAACCTACACGTTCAAGCTCGACGAGGTGGATCGGGCCATCCTGGACGGTGAGGAGGAAGGGTTTGCGCGGATCCACATTAAGAAGGGCACCGATAGGCTGCTCGGGGCGACGATCGTCGCGGCCCATGCGGGCGACATCATCAACGAGTTTTCCGTCCTGATGAAAGCCGGTGCAGGGGTGAAAACGCTGGCCGCCACGATCCATCCCTATCCGACCCAGGCCGAGGTCAACAAAAAGGCTGTGAATCTCTGGCGGAAGGCCCACTTCACCCCGCAAACGAAGGCCTGGCTTGCGAAGCTGTTTGCCTGGATGAGGCGGTAAATGGGAGGCATGGGCCGCACGGGACTTTCGGTGCTGCTGCTCCTGGCGGTGTGGGCGGTCCCCTGTGCGGCGGAAGGGCCTGCGGTACTGGAGGTGGGCAAGTTTTCAGCCGCAACGGCCGGCGACCTGCTTCCAGACGGGTGGAAGCCTCTGACCTTCAAGAAGATACCGCGCCATACCCAGTATCAGGTGGTACGGGACGACAGCGGCATCGTAGTCAAGGCAACCAGCGAGGCGTCGGCTTCCGGACTGACGAAGGCCGTGGCGATCGATCCGCGTGAGTACCCGATCATACGATGGCGTTGGCGCATCGAGAACGTGCTGCAGAAGAGCGACGTCACCCGCAAGGACGGCGATGACTACCCTGCACGCCTCTACATCACCTTTGCCTATGAACCGGATCGGGTGAGCTTCGGGCGGAAACTCAAGTACAAAGCCGGCCAGGCGCTGTTCGGCGATATCCCGATTGCCGCCCTGAACTACATTTGGGAGAGCAAGGCGCCGGTAGGGACCATCGTGGATAATGCCTTTACCGACTTTGCCAAGATGGTCGTCGTTCAGAGTGGGGCGCAGCGCCTCGGGAGCTGGGTCGAACAGGAACGAAACGTCTGGGAGGACTATAGGCAAGCCTTTGGCGAAGAGCCTCCCCAAATCAACGGGGTGGCCATCATGACGGATACTGACAACACGCAGGAACGGGCGGTGGCTTATTATGGGGATATCAGCTTTGTAAAGGCGGCCGGCGGCCGGAGATGATCGGACTCACAAAAAAATGGGCTGACCTGTACAGGGTCAGCCCATTCAGGGACACCAGCGAGCTGAGGTGGGTCCGCGGAGTGAGTGGGTTACTGAATGGAATTCGCGAAGCCACCGTGCGTGATTTCAGCCCGGATGGTGTCGCCCACCTTCTTGTTCCCGCGAAGGTGCTTGGTGCCCTGGCCCACATACATCTTCATCTCTCGGCCGTCGTAGTCCTCGACGGTATACACGTCACCCTGGATGTTCTTGACGGTCCCACCCACCGTTTTCCAGGCCGGACCTGGCTTGGTGTCATGCTGTCCCTGTTTTGGGGCCGGAGAGGTCTCGGGGATGGCGCCCATTTCCTGGGCGGCGGCGGCAGCGGACTTGGCCGACGTATGGTGCGGTTTCTTCGATTTCTCCTTGGCGAGAGCGGGGGCGGCGACCAAGGTCACAGCCGCCAGGGCAGCCACCACGGTGGTCAGCATCTGAGTCTTGGCATCCTGTCTCATTGCACTCCTCCTTAGGTCCATGAATACTAGGGGCCTCGTGGGAACTACTGAGCAAGCCGTGTGCCCGTGGGAACGAAGGCAAAAATGGGGGATTGCACGAATTTTTGTTGATTAGGACACGTTGGTGCTGCGGAAGAGCGCGGGGAGCAGAAAAAAAACGGCATCGTGCTGTTCAAATATGCTCACCCAACCGACTATGGTCAGCAGAATGAAGGCACTCACTGTACCACCGGGGAGCAATGACAATGCGGCATGAGTGGCTTGCGGGGTCGGTACTTGTGTTCAGTGCATGCACGGCCGTTCCCGACGCATACCAGCCGCCGAATCCCCTTCCCTCTTCCCAAGTTTCGCATGAATTATGGGAGTCGGTTGTTAGTGTGCATGTTCGAGACGGACGGGTCGACTACGCCGGCGTTCAGCGCGATGCCCGTTTCACCACGTACGTCGCATCGCTGGATCAGGTCGATCCCACTCAGCTGCGGCCCCAAGATCGGCTTGCATTCTGGATCAACGCCTACAATGCGTTTGCGGTGAAGGGGATTCTTGATGGGTATTCGCCTGCGACCCTGTGGGGCCGCTACCGCTACTTCATCGGCCGTGAGTATCAGGTGGGGGGACGGTCCCTGAACCTTTACGACCTCGAGCGGTCGATCCTGATCGCCCAATTCCATGAGTTGCGGATGCATTTCGCCATCGTCTGCGCGTCCGCTTCCTGTCCAAAGCTGCAGCCATGGGCCTATGATGGGCGGCAACTCGACGCGCAATTGGAGCAGGTCACGCGTGAGTTCATCAACGATCCCACCAGAAACCGGTTCGATCCGGCCACCAGAACGGCTCATTTGTCGATGATCTTTAAGTGGTTCGAGCAAGACTTCGCAAGCCATTCTGGGTCAGTCATAGAGTTCGTCCGGAAGTATGTAGAGGATGTGCCGGTGAAGGAAGAGTTGCAGAAGCAACCGTACCGGATCGTGTACCTCGATTATGACTGGGGCCTCAACGGGCCTGCGCCACAACGATAACGGAGGATGGCATGGTGGTCTTGCCGGGCGAACGGGCGCCGATTGCGCGGTTGCTGACGTTCCTCGAACACGGAGAACGGATTGCGCATGACTGTGCGAAAACCCAGGCGATGGTGGTCTTCGACCCGAAGATGCAACGGTTTCTCACCACCCAAGCCAGGCAGGAAGCCATGCACGCCGTGGTCTTCCAAGGGGTGATTGCCTGGCTCGCGCCACGGCATCTCGGAGACGCGCCGTTCCTGCCGGCTTTGGAGGAGTATCGGCGGCTATTAGATGAGGCGCTGGAACGGGGTGATTGGATCGAAACGATTTTGGCTGAGCAGGTGATCCTTGAGGGACTGGGTGAGGCGATCCTGACGAGAATCGAGGCCGGGCTGGAGAAGCGCGAGGCGCCGTTTCGCCGGCTGCGACGCATGCTCCTCCACCAGGAAGAAGCCCATCATGACTTCGGACGGCGTGTGCTGGAGCGGATGCTCGCGGATGGGACAGCCGACCTGAGCAGGCTGTGCCGGCGGGCGGAGCATTATCTCGCGCTGACGGAATCAATGGTCCTCACCCTCGCTCAGCTCTTCGACACGATCGATGAAGATGCCGCAGCCTGGGCGGCCGATGTGCGAACGTTTGTGCCGGGCTGGCTGACGGCATGATTTCTGTTGTTATTCCGACCTATAATGAAGAACGTGCCCTCCCCGGGACATTACGACAGCTCTTCCTGCAAACCGGCGACTATGAAGTCATCGTGGTCGACGGCGGCAGCACCGACCATACCCGCGACGTCCTGCAGGAATTCGGATTCACTCTCGACACGTCTGGCGTCGCTCATCAATCGCCACGGGTTGTTTTAAGTGCTCCCAAAGGCCGAGCCGCCCAGATGAATGCGGGCGCCGCGGTGGCGAGGGGCGAGTGGCTGTTGTTCCTCCACGCCGATACCGTCTTGCCGGATGGTGCCCTGAGTCGGCTGAACGCGTATGAACAAGATGAGACGGTGCAGGCCGGTGGGTTTCTCCACCGATTTTCTGGGCAGGATTGGCGGCTTCGCTTGATCTCGTTCCTCGACAACGTTCGGTGCACGAGAAGCCGCATCATCTATGGCGATCAAGCCATGTTCGTGCGGCGCAAGCTGTTCCACCGGCTCGGCGGTTTTCCCCGGCAACCTATGCTCGAAGATGTCGCCTTTTGCGAGCGGCTGATCCGGGTCACGACCCCGGTGCTCTGGTCCCCACCGGTGGTGACCGATGCCCGCAAATTCCTCACGATGGGGGTGTGGCGGAGTTTCGCCCGTGTCCTCTTGATCCTTCTCTCCGTCGAGTACGGTCTCCCCTTTGTCCCCCGCCAGTTTTTTCAGGACATTCGCTGACATTCCAACCGGTTGTCCCTCGGTACCCCTTCGTTTACGCCGGATTCTCCGCTCCGTCTAACAACGTAGGCAGGCACGACGGGAGCGTGATCCCGTTCCGAATCTTAAGATCTTTTCTCGTATGGGGAGGAAACACAATGCTTTCCACATCTCGCACAGCACTGGTTGGTCTTGCGGCAGCGGTTGTAGTCATAGGATGGAGTCATTGGGCGGATGCGGAACCGATCCCGACCGGAACGGCGACTGCGCATGACGATGGCCAGGCGCGCCAATCTTCCAACGTCCTACTCGCTCAGGGGCAAGGTGGTGCCCATGAATCTGTGGAAGAAACCAGACTTCGTGCGGATAATCGGGGACCGGGCTCAATCAACAGCGGACCTGGTTCTATCAACAGCGCGTCGGGACGCGATGATCGGGGTAAGAATCGCGCTGTACAGCAGGGCGAGGTCGACGATCGCCGGGAAGACCGTCAGGCGGTCCGTCGGGAGGATCGTCGAGAGGACCGGCAACTCGACCGGCACGAAGCTCTGCGTGAAGACCGTCGCGTCGACCGGCAAATCGATCGCCAGGCCGATCGCCGCGAGGACCGAATCGCACGCGTCGAGCGTCCGGAACGGCCGCAGCGCATAGGGCGTCCGGAGCGGTCGGGACGAAACTAGCTCTGGCCGCACAAAAACCCCTCATTTTGTTGTCGAGGGTGATGTCCTGCGGTAGAACGGGACATCATCCTTCCATTTGAGGTGAACTATGAGACGACATCTTGTTTCTCTTTCAGCATTGGCCCTGAGCGTGTTGCTACTGTTCGAGGGCGTGGTTGTGGTTGGGGCGCAAGAGGGCGGGCGGTCCGGCTCCGACGATGCGAGGCTGCAGGCAGCCAAACAGGAGTTGGATCAAGAACACACAGGGCGATCACAGCAGGCCCGAATCGAGGCGTTGGCGAAACAGTTCAACGTCGAGCCTCAGGTGGTCGAGAATCTGAGGACTGCCAAGCAAGGTTGGGGAGAGGCCACGATTCGTCTGGCCCTCGCCCGGGAGTTGATGCTCACAGACCCTAAAACCTATCCGACCATGACCGAGTCGTTGCAAAAGGTCGGCGAACTCCGGGTCGACGGCAAGGGCTGGGGCGCGATTGCCAAAGAACTCGGGTTTAAGTTGGGCCCAGTGGTCAGTGAAGCGCAGCGTGCCCGACATGAATTCCGCGCCCAGGTACGGGTGGGCGGCGATGGACCCGGGATTGAACTGAAAGAAAGGAAGCAGGAGCGGGCGGACGGTCAATTGCGGACCGAACGGGTGGAGAAACCACAGCGCCCGGAACGGCCTGAGCGTCCGCAGCGTCCTGAACGTCCGGAGAAGCCTGAGCGTGCCGGGAGATAGACCGATTCGTTGTCGCGTGTGAGACGGGGATGAGTGCCGGGAGGGGACGGAGGCTGATGCCGAGCAAACTGGTGAGGGTGCTGTTGCTGGCGTTCGCGCTGATCCCGATGGAAATGGCCGTCGCCGCGAGTCCGGTGGAGAAAACGGACCAGGGAACGTCGACTCCGTCGGAACGCAACTGGCAGCTAGGTTTTACGCCGAGCTATAGCCGTGGCAACTTCGGCACCGATACGACCAGCAGTTTCTTTTATGCGCCCATGTCGTTTCGACGGCTGTTCCGCAATGGCGATGTAACACTGGTGGTGCCCTTCGTGGCGGTCACGACCGACGGGCGAACCACCCTAGTCGGCGGCAATCCCACTCGCGTCGACGACAGCAAGAAGAGCAACAGTGGATCGGGCGGCGGGGCGAGCATTGACGACAACGGCTGCAGCGGGAAAGGATCGAGCGGGAGCGGGAAGAATCGTAACTGCGGGTTGACCACGAGGCAGGCCGGCCAATCCGTGACGGCGGCGGGGCTCGGCGACATTATTCTCAGAGGACGGTATTATGTGGTCGAAGAAACCGATAAGCTGCCGCTCATAGCCGTGACGGGTCGGATCAAGATTCCGACGGCCAACGAATCACAGGGCCTCGGGACCGGCGCGCTGGATTACGGCTTCGGCGTCGAGCTGTCGAAGATGCTCGGAGAGCAGTGGATCGCCTTTCTCGACGGGGGCTACAACGTCATCGGCGATCCCGACGGCCTGCAATTCCAGAATCAGCACTGGTACGACATCGGGGCTGGCTATTACATCACCAAGAACCTCCTGACCAGCGTGTACTTTGAGGAATACCGCGCGATCGTGCCGGGGTTGGTGAATATCCGCGACTTCTTCTTTGCCGTCAATTACACGGCGTCCCCGGTTTGGCGGTTCAATGGCGGGGTGACGGTGGGAGTCTCCAACGGAGCGCCGGATTATGGGTTCAGTGTGGGCACGAGTTATCGGTTCTGAGTTGACGGGTCGGGAATATTAGCTGCGTGCACGACGNNCGGGCGTCGTGCTATGGGCCTGGACGGCCTGTTTACCTGTGAGACAGCGGTTCGTCCAACCGTCATGGAGCCAGATGCCGGGATCGGTCGGGCAGGTCGGCGAGAGCCAGTGGAAGGAGCGGTCATCGCAGCCGGGTGTCGGCTGCGACGAAGCGCTGTTGCTGGCGCGGAGTTGCCGGGGAGACGCGGAGGCCTTCGGTCAGTTGGTGGATCGGTATGCCGGTCCCATCGTGAATCTGTGCTGCCGTATGGTCGGGGAGCGGGCCGACGGCGAGGATCTT
>JRYJ01007461.1_pt1 | contig 19514 bp, 18 predicted proteins | sample 235371 | NCBI WGS metagenome assembly JRYJ01 (sample SAMN03074219, study PRJNA261477) | activated sludge metagenome | biome: Wastewater Treatment Plant; feature: Wastewater; material: Activated sludge; isolation source: activated biomass of a wastewater treatment plant treating hydrocarbon... ... | reverse complement strand
CCCGAGGGCCCGCTCGTCGAACCGGCGGACCCCGTGAGCAAATCGTACCCCGAGCTCGGCATTGCGGATCTGCTGGAACTCGAGGGCACGGTGGTCTGGTCGCAACGGCTGACCATTAGCCCTTCTGCGAAACCCGGGCCGATCGCCTTTCCCGTCACGGTCACGATGCTGGCGTGCAAGGAAAGCTGTCTGCCGCCGGAGAAGCGATCCGTCACGGCGAGTGTGACAGTGGTTGGTGAACCNNGCCCTGCGTCTTCCCGATGATTCCGATCACGGTCAGCTTCTTTCTCAAGCAAGCGGAAAATAATCAATCCAATGCCGTGTTTCTGGCTCTGGTCTACTGCGGCACGATCGTCGTGGTGCTGGGCGCTGCGGCACTGACTCTGCTGGAGTTCTTCACACTCCTGAGCATCAACCCGTGGATGAACTTTTTTCTGGGCGTGCTGTTCATCGTGCTGGCCTTGAGCCTGTTCGGCATGTTCGATCTGACGCTTCCGAGCTTTCTGACGCGGTTCACGTCGGCGCGGGAGGGGCGCGGCGGCGTGATCGGCACGGTCTTCATGGCACTGACCTTCACGGTCGTCAGCTTCACCTGCGTCGCGCCGTTCCTCGGCGGATTCGGCGGCATGGCGTCGTCCGGGCAGTTTCGCACCTGGGAGTTGATCCTGGGGGCGCTGGCATTTGCCGGCACATTCGCCGCGCCATTTTTCCTCCTCGCGATCTTCCCCGCGCTGCTCAAGAAGCTTCCACGCAGCGGCGGCTGGCTCAACACTGTCAAGGTCGTGATGGGGTTCCTGGAGCTGGCGGCCGCGTTGAAGTTCCTGCGCATGGCGGAATTGATCCTGTCGCCCCGGCCGACGTTTTTCACCTTCGACCTTGTCCTGGGCATGTGGATCGCCCTGTCGATTCTCTGCGGCTTATATCTGCTCAACGTCTTTCGTTTGGGGCACGACGAAGCGCTGCATGCCGTCAGCGTCCCGCGCATGTTGATCGGGTTCTTGTTCCTCAGCATGGCTTTCTACATGCTTCCCGCGATGTTCGCCTCCGGGCCGCAGGGTGAGCGGCAGCGGCCGCGCGGCAGCATCTACGCCTGGATCGACTCGTTCCTGCTGCCCGACTCTTCCGAGCCGGTCCGCGCCGACGGCCTGCAATGGACCGGCGATCTCAAGCGTGCGCTGGACGACGCCCGCGCCGAGACCCAGCGCACCCACCGACAAAAGCTCGTCTTCGTCGATTTCACCGGCGAGTCGTGCACGAATTGCAAGCTGAATGAGCAGAGCGTCTTCAAGCTCCCCGAAATCGAGGAACTGTTCCGCAAGTACAATCTGGTGCGTTTGTACACCGATAAGGTGCCGGACGAGTACTACCCCACGGCCGTGCGCAGCCGGTTCCACGGATCAACTGTTCGCCAGCGAGGCGACGCCGAGCTGAATCGCGAGTTCCAGGGCCACGCCTTCGGTTCGATTCAGCTTCCGCTCTATGTCGTGTTGAAGCCCACGGCGGAAGGGCCGGTGGAAGTCGTCGGCGTGTACAACGAGGGCAAGATCAACAACGTCGGCGCCTTTGCGGAGTTCCTGAAACAGCCGCTGGAGAATTGAGCTACGGCCCGGCGTCGACGTCCTCATCGCGCGCTTGCATGTCGCGCCCCCACAGCCAGTAGTGGAATCCGCCCAACGCCAACGCCAGTCCCGCGGCGATGACGAGCCAGATCATCGCCGGACCGAGCCAACTTGCCAGGCACGTCATCGTCACGGCGGCGCCGAACAGCAACACGGCCAGGATCGGCAGGTTGCTCGGCTCATTCGTGGGTTCATCCATGACGATCTCGGATTTCTGAAGGATCACGGCGCTGCGGGCGCCAAGGTTCCGTCCGGCTGCAATCGTTGGATGTAGATTGCCAGGTCGCGCTCATAGTCCGCGATCGGCTGGCCGACAAATGCGGCAAAGGCCGCTTCCGGGCTGGTCCCGAACGCCAGCGATCGCAGGTATTCTTCCATCGCCGGGCTTCCGAGCAAGCGCCGATCGAACGTGAGGTGATGCGCCGCCGCCCAGGCGGCCAGGTAGTGGCGATCCACGACGTGCCGCATGTCCGGCTGCAACGAAAGGAACTGTGGAGCGGTCGAGCCGACCAGTTCGCGCAGGGACAGAAACTCACCCTTGCGGACCAGTTCCTTGGCTCGCGCGAGCCGTTCCCGATCAGCCTGCCCGACGCGCAGTTCGCCGGCTTCCACCAGCGCGGATTCGAACAGTTGCGCCAGTCCCTCATTGAGCCAGCGCGGCGGCTCCGGCGCCGGCGGCGGATAGACGAAGCGAGCCAGATAGGCGTGAAACGCCTCGTGATACAGCACTGCGAACAACTGCCTGGCCGCCGCGTCGAACGCCGCTTCCCCAGCCCGTTCCGCGGCAACGATCTGGCCCCGAGTCGCCCGCAGGGGTTGCAGCAGCCGGGTCAGTTCCGCGCCTTTGTATAGCCGGGCCAGCGTCACCTCGCGCTGATCGAGATCCGCGCGCAGGCGTTGATGGTGAATGCGCGCGTGTTCGAGATCGTCGCTGATGCGAGCCAGATCGGCGCCGCAGACGATGCGGTTCGCACCGGGATCGTAAAAGGCCGTGTTGGTGAACGGCCGGCCCTCCGACTTGAGGCACTCCGCGTACTCATCGAGCGATCGGATGAGTTCGATCGTGGTTGGCTTGGCGAGTTCGACGCGCGGCGGGAGGTAGCGCGCGTACGCGGCGTAGATCTGCTCGAGGCGCGCGGCCGATCGCCGCACAATCGTCTCGCCAGCGTTCGAGGTCAGGACAAAACAATCGGACCGATACTGCCAGCCGGCGTCGGCCCGGCCGCGCCACTCGCAGGGGCTGATTTGAATCCGCGCCGATCGCTGCTTGTCCGACTGTTCGTGGCCGATCTCGCTGAGACGCGCCGCCAGCCGATCCCGCTCGGACGGGTCCAGCGCCTCGACCGAATCGATCTCGCTGGCGGCAAACGTCGTGTAGAAAAGCACGGTTGGCCGACCGGGTTTCTGCCTCACGTCCTGAAATCGGATGATGGCCGGCGTTCGTTCAAGGATCAGACCGCGAAAAACCGCGCCGTTCTTCAGCCGCACCACGTCGAATTTCCACGGCGGCGACCGCGGATCGTCCGCCAGAGCGACGACGGCCGCGACCGTGAGCGCCACGGCAAGACCCAGAGCGTGGGACTTCCAACGCATGACTCTCCTAGTATACCTGTGAGCCGCCCGAACCGCGACGGCGGACGAACCGGAGATTCATTCGTGCCCCAGCATGACCTTGTGGTCGCCATGACCGGCGCTAGCGGCGCTCAATATGGCATTCGCCTGCTCGAGGTCGCGCTGCGGGCCGGGCGAACGGTCCATCTCGTCATCAGTCCGGCGGCGATGGAAGTGCTCAAGCTGGAGCTCGATCGCACGGTGCGGCCGGAGTCGTTCCGGCCGGCCGACCTGTTCGCCGGCGACGTGCCGGCAACGGGCCGGCTCCACGTCCACGACCACCGCGATTTTCGCGCGGGCATCGCCAGCGGTTCATTTCTGACCAGCGGCATGGTGGTGTGCCCGTGCAGCATGGGGACCGCCGCGGCCATCGCGCACGGGTTGTCAGAAAACCTGATCCATCGCGCGGCGGAGGTGCATTTGAAGGAACGGCGGAAGCTCGTGCTCGTGCCGCGGGAAACGCCGCTGGGCTTGTCCGCCCTGCGCAACCTGGCGGCGTGCGTCGAGGCCGGGGCCGTCGTGCTGCCGGCCATGCCAGGATTCTATACTCGCCCGCAATNNTCATGCGCCGGTGGGGCCAGTCGAGTTGAACCGCCGAAGCCGAGGGCGCAACTCGTCAGATAAGCCCCAACGTCTGCCCCCAACGGATCAGCGCCGCGTCCACGCCGGGGGCCAATGCTCCCGCCGCCATCCAAGCGGCATAGGCTGCCACTGCTCCGGTAAAGACATCCATCGTGTAATGCGCGCGGAGCACGATCACGGTTGCAATTTCGAACAGGGCGACGACGGCGCCGACGAGAGCCCACGCCAGCCCACCCCAGGAGCCGAGCTCGAGCGCTCCGTACACCGCCAGGGCCGTGTGCCCCGAGAAGAAAAGGTCGTTGGACACGCCGTAGGTCACCAAAAGCGATGGAAAGCCCGGCGAGCGCCAGATCATCCCCTCGGGCGGCGGCAGCGCGCAGAGTGCCTGACAGATCTGCCGCGCGAGAAAGAGCATCACAAGCCCGAGAAATGGCCGGAAACTCGGACCGATCACGCCTTGAATCAACACAAACAACCCGAGCGCGTCGATCAGCAGAGAGCTTAGAATGAGCAATCGATCAGCGGCGCGTGGACGGGCGGAAAAATAGGCGAAAATCGGCGCGGTGAGCGCATGCAAGCCGTCGCCAAGCCGGCCCGTGCCGTTCGGCCGATGCTTCAACAGCGCCTGCGTCAGCCACCAGACTCCCAGTCCGGCGACGACCAAACCGAGACGCAGACTCGATGGAGGCGTCACCCGGCCTCCTTCCACGGCCGGCACAACGCCGCCGAGGATGCGATCAGCCGCTGCAGTCCGGCTCTCAATTCCGCCATGAGCGGATCCTCTCCGCGCGGACGCTCCGGTTCCACCGGAATCGCCGGACCAACTTCGATCTGGCAATGCATCGGCCGATGGATCGTCGCCACGTCGGTCAGGTCCTCTTCCAGTCGTTCCACGGATTCAAGAATGCGCTCCACCGTCGGCTGACCGTCCAGGTATCCCGCGGGATAACTGGCGAGTTGCTGGGCGAAATAGCAGTCGGCAAGATGGCGCCACCGCCGCTGCGTTTCCCCGGCGGGCAAGTCGCCGGGGATCAGCGCCGGAAGAATGGCGGCGCGGAGCTTCTTGACGCGCTCCATCGGCGCCGGATCGGATTTGCCGTTCAGATACGTCTGCTCCAGCGGTTGAAGCACCGCATCCGTCAGCCGGGCGACGCGCTCGGCGGTGCTCCCGGTTTGCGCCGCGCCCAGGTACTCCACTTCCTTGACGGCGAGAAATGCGCCGTCGAGCTTGCGCACTCGGTCGAGCAGGGGTACCGATCGCTGCGGCTGCCAACTGAACCGCTGCTCGAGGCGCGACAGTACCGGCTCCACGGCCGCGCGCAGATCGCCGGGGAACGTGTAGCGCAGGACGACGGGATGGATGACGACGCCGCCGCGCGCTCCGCTCCTGGCGCGCTGCTTGGCGGCCGAGCGGGCGATGAATGCCGTGCCGTCCATCAGATCGCCGAGTTCATCGTTGGCCCGGCGGACCATGCCCTCGGCGAAGAGAATCAGCAGCCGGTCGCCTTCCACGATCGCGTCGATCGCCGTCCGGATCGATTCGCGATCGACGCCCTCCCGATAGACGCTGAACGCGCCCGCGCGGCGCATCAGGAAGCGCTGAATGCGCCCCTGCATGAACAGGTGCCAGCTGGCCATGATGTAGCACGGCGTCTGAACCGGGATGCAAGTCAACCCGACCACGATCGGGTCGCACGGCCGGCAGTGATTCGGCGCGAGGATGACACTGTGACCCGCGGCCAGGGACGCCCGCAGATGCTCGAGGCCGCGAAACGTCGGCCATTCGACGCCCCACGATTTTCGAGCCGTGCGCGGCACCCACCAAGTCAGAAATCGTACCCAGCGCAGCTTGCGATACGGCGGCACAAACCGGTACGGCTTGGCAATGACGATGTTTTGCATGCTCTCCGCGTCCTGGGCCGCGAATCCCGGCAAGCGGCGTTGACTGTAGCGACGCCGGCCGACCGCAGCAAGCGGATTTGCCGACGCTGCGGAGTGAAACGATCGTGCCGGATTTCATGCAGGGACTTTGCGGAGGATGCCGATGATAGGGCCACGGTGGGCACTCAGGTAGTCGGCACGCCTTTGCGCAGGCGCGGTCAAACGAGGGACAGAGGCATGAAACGGACGGCTCTCGGAACAGTGGCGACCGGCTTGATTTCCGCGGCGATGGCGACGGCCGAAACGCCCACGCCCTATGTGTTCAAGGATGCCCCGGCCTACAACGCCGTTCGCCGCGTCGAGCCGACCGCAGCGCAGCCGGCGGTTCAATCCGTCCCGGGCGCGGCCGCGACGACGTCGGCGCCCGCGGCTCCGGGCGTCGCCGATGCCGCGCCCATGGTCGCCGTGGACGAAGTCGGCGGCTACCCGGTCGGCGGCCATCCGCTGACGCCGTACGGCTCGTTCGAGTTCCTGGTGTTCGGCATTCGCCGCGGCCCCACTCCGCCGCTGGTCCAAGTCGTCAGCCCCGAGGCGGCGCTCGTCGGCATCGACACGGGACGTCTGCCGCCCGGCTCCGTGATCGACGTGTTCAGCCAGTTCGGGACCGACCCCGGGACATTTGCCGGCATCAAGGCCATGGCCGGCGTGTGGCTGGATTCTTCCGCCACGTGGGGCGTCGAGGTCGGCTACAACCAGTTGTTTCGCCGGTCCGAGAAATTCGCGTTCGCCAGTGCCGGCATCCCGGTGATCGGCCGCGCATTCTTCGACACGGCCACCGAAGAGCCGACGTTCCTCTACCTGAGCACGCCGGATGGTCTTCAGCGCGGCTACGTCACGATCAATGCCCCAACGCAGATGACCGGCGGCGACGTCAACATCCGATACAACGGCTTGGCGGTGTTCGCCGACCGGACGGACTATCTCGCCGGCGTCCGGTACATGAATCTGCGCGAAGCGATCGGCATCCAGAGCGGCACGGCGTTCTTCGCGCCGACGCCGTTCGGCCTGATCCAAACGACGGCGTACGACTCGACGGAAACATTCAAGGCGGAAAACGAGTTTTACGGAGCGCAGATCTGCTCCGAAAGCCATTTCCGCAGCGGNNCGTCAACATCAGCGCCGCCACGATCGTCACCGCACCGAATCAACCGCCGCAGGTCATTCCCAATCAGGGCTTGCTGCTGGTCCAACTCACGAACGCCGGAAACTATCGCCGCGACTTCTTTGCCGTCTTGCCCGAGTTCTTCGTCCGCGCCGGCGTGCAGTTGACTCCGCGGGCCCGCGCCATGGTCGGCTACAACTTGTGGGGGCTGTCCAACGTGATCCGCGCCGGGGCGACGATCGACCCCGTCGTCAATCCGAATCTGTCGCCGTTCATCACGGCCTCAGCCCCGAGCAATCAGCTTCGGCCGCGGTTCCAGTTCAACGGCGCCGAGTTCTGGGCTCAGGGCCTGACGCTGGGATTCGCCTTTGACTACTGATTCGGGCGCTGCCGACCCTGGCGGTCAAAGAAGGCAAACACCTCGGGAATCGCAGCCTGAACGATCGCCAGATGCTCGACGTCGGCATAGGGCTTATACGTGACCGCCGCGCCGGCCTGCTCCAACGCCCGGACGAGCCCCCGGGCGCCGCCCAAAGCGAAATCCTGCTCGCCGCATCCGACGAAAATCGGAACGGTCTTGACCGCCTCGGGTTTGCGGACGCTGCCGCCGCCGCCGAGAGCCGCCGCCGCCGCAAACCGCCCCGGCGCCGCCTGCAGCGCCGCGATCGCCTGGGCCGCCCCCATTGAGTGACCGACGAGATACACCCGCTGCCGATCCACCGGGTAGAGCCGGGCCAATTCGTCCACGATCGCGGCGACTGGCGGAGCGCCGCCCAGGATGCCGCCCGCGCGCGGCGCCACCATCAGCCAGCCGCGATCCTTGCAGCTCCGCACCGCGGCCCCGTCTCCGTATCCATCGAAGAACAGATTCTCGCTCCCGCCGGCGCCGTGCATCGCCACGACCAAGGGCGTCGGCGCGTCCGGCTTGAGATCCTTCGGCACGAAAACGCGCACCATGGCCGGACCGCCCGACGTGGACAGCGTCAGCCAGTGTTCGCCGCTGCGAGCGGGCGTGTAGTGTTCCTGCCCATTCTTCAAAGACTCAGCGAGCGCCTCCGCCTCACGCAGCAGGCGCTCCGCCGGATAGTCTGTTTCCAGCTCGTATCGCTCGGCGAGATATTGAATCGTGGCCAGGAGCGATTTCAGCGTCCGCTGGTCGGTCGTCGGAGCATCGCCGTCGATCTTGGCGCTGTCGCGCAGCGCCATCCAGCGTTCCCGAAACTTGGGGGCGACCGAAATCAGGAACGGGTATTGAGCTTCCGTCCGATCACCGATGCGGATTTCCGCGAGAATCTGGTAATCGCCGGGCGGCATTTTCGTCAGATCGAGTTCGCCCTTGACCGGCAACTTCTCAATCGGCCACTCGGCGAGCGTCGTGCGTCCCTCCGGTTGCACGAGGACGAGCCGCAGAGCCGCTTCTTCTGGCGCTGGCGTGCCCGGGTCGTACAGCGTGGTCAATTCGATCGGAATCGGTGGATCGGCGGGATCGACGAGCCTCGCGGCCGGGCGCGCCGCCAGCGCGTTCGCCCAGCGCTGCCGCGCGGTCGGCTCGGTGACGCCCTGCAGTCGCAAGCGCGCGGAGTCGAGAGCGGCCGCCGCGTCCGATACCTTGCCGGAGAAGAAAAACGTGACGGCTTTTTTGAGCGGATCGACCGCCGCGGCGCGTTGAGCCGGTGTCGCCGAGTCCCACGCCCGTTCCATCATCCGCAGGCGCTGTCCGAGCTCGTATCGCTGGGCGAACACGGGCCCGGCGACCCACACAGCGATGCCGATGGCCCACCAGCGCGAACCGAATCGATCCATGGCGATTCTCCTTCAACGCCATGTTAGAAAGGCCACGCAAATCGGACCACGCGCCGGCTGCCCCTGCGCCGTCAACAATCAGACGGGCCGTTGCGGCGGGTGGATCGACGACGAGTGCGACATGGGCAGATCGACCGGCATGCCGCTGGGCGGCCGGCCGACCGGCGCCCGCGAGTCCGCCGCCTCGTCGATCGGAATGGGGATTTCGCCCGAATCGACGGCCGACGGCGGCCGGGGTTCCGTCCGTCCGTCGCGCCATGCCGGAGCCGGCGACGTCGGCGGCCCATCGAGGCTGACCTGATACCGGTGATTGCCGATCGTCAGTTCATCTCCGACGCGCAGCGAGCCTTCCTGCGTCCGCACGCCATTGATCCGCACGCCGTTCGTGCTCCCGAGATCGCGCACGACGAGATAGTCATTGACCTGGGCGATGCAGCAGTGCTTCCGCGACACCTTGCGCGAATTGAGTTGCACGTCGCACTCCTCGTGTCGGCCGATCAAAACGATCGGCTTATCGAGAAGGATGTTGGGACCGTCACCCAGGGATACCAACTGAGCCGGCATTGCGCACGACCCTCCGCCCGACGCTCGGCACCAACCGAGATCGAACGCCAATAGTGTACCACCTTTACAATCGGAACCCCAGCAAAAAAGGGGCCCACCCGCCAAGAAAAGGAACTGGCGACGTCCGGATTTCTCACCGGCCGAGCGGGTCGTAAGCGTCGGTGGCGCTCGTCAAGCCGATCGTCACGGTCGTCATCCGATTCCACGCCGCGGAGGCGACGGTTCCCGCGCCGTCGCTGGTCCCATGGCCGTCGTCATCAGAGCTCGGCGTCGCGGCGCCGAGGGTGGTGATTAAGCGGGTCCTGAGTCAGAGCGACTTGGAGGACCGCTTGACTCAAAACACCGTCAGCATCAGCGCCCGGGCGGTCCAGACGAGCCAGGTGCGTTCCGCGGGAGTGACCCGGCCGCGGGCGACGATGTCCCGCAGCCGGTCGCGCGCTTCCGCGACGCGGCGAAGCTGCTCGTCGTTCAAGCCGACGTCCGTCGAGCGATCGTGCACGCGCTCGAGCAATTGCAGGACGCTGCGCGCCTCATCGAGATCCGGCTCGCGCTGCGACGTCCACTCAGGCGCGGCGTCGTCGTTGGCCAGGCGATCGGCGATCGCGGCGATCCAGCGGCTGATCCGGCCCAGTTTCGCGTAGTTGATCCGCTCGGGCCGATCGGTCGGCTGATGATAATCCCGGTGCGTCCCGGTCGTGAAAAACAGAAACGGCGTCTGCCGATCGCGAAACGGACCGTAATCGCTGCGCGTGCCGACGAGATCCGCTCCGAGCCGATGGACGACCAGGCCCGACTCCGGCCGGACGTCCGTGACCAGGCTTCGCAAGCGATCCGCCGATTCGCTGCCGAGAGCATAAACGACTTCGTCCATGACCCCGGCCATCGACCGCCCGATCAGGTCGGCGACGAGGAACGCCTTGAGCTTGCCGAATTCGAGCGGGGGATGCGCGGCAAAGTGGGATGACCCTTGCAATCCTTGTTCTTCGAGATCGAAAGAGACGAAGACAATCGTTCGCCGCGGACGCTGTTCGCTCAGCGCGAATTGCTCGGCGACTTCGAGGAGCATGGCGACGCCGCTGGCGTTGTCGTCGGCGCCGGGATACAGCGATTGTCCCCGCACGCCCAGGTGATCGAAGTGCGCGGCGACGATGATCCACTCGGACCGCAGCGCGGGGTCGCGGCCGGGCAGCAAGCCGCCGACGTTGCGGCCGAGCGGCTGCGACTTCGCCTGCGGATCGGCCAGCAGCCAGGGGATCGGCTGGAAGTACGACCCGCTGAAGGCCGGTTCGAGTCCGAGCCGGCGAAACGCGGCGGCGACGTGTTCGGCCGCGCGGACGCCGCCGGCGCCGCGCCGCCCCGCGAATTCCGGCGACGCCAGCCGGTAGACGTGAGCGCGCAGTTCGGCGTCCGTGATCGCCGCCGAGAGTTCAGATTCGGCCCTGAGGGGATTGTCAATGCCAGCCAATGCGGCCGCCAGGCACAGCGAGGGGAACATGGCGGCATCGTACCGCCGCGCGGCTGGGTCGGCAAACGCGCTTTCCCGGCCGATGCCCGCCCACTACGATGAGCCTGAAGTCACCAAATGGCTCGCGGATCCCACGGGAAAGGCGCTCCATGCCGGCATTGCGAACCCCGCTGTACGATTGGCACCGCGCCCACGGCGGCCGCATGGTGGAGTTCGGCGGCTGGGAATTGCCCGTGCAATACAGCGGCCTGGTGGCCGAGCACCTCGCCGTGCGCCGCTCGGCCGGCCTGTTCGACATTTCGCACATGGGCCGGCTGTCGCTCGGCGGCCCCGATGCGCTCGCGCTGATTCAGCACGTCTGGACCAACGACGCGGCCGGCATGGTCGACGGCCAGGTGCGATACGGGCTGATATGCAACCCGGCCGGCGGCGTCGAGGACGACGTGCTTGTTTACCGCTGGCCCTATGGCTGGTCGATGGTCGTCAACGCGGCGAATCGGGAAAAGATCGTCGGCATCCTGCGCGAGTATGCGGCGGGACGCAACGTGGAGATCCGCGATCAGACGTTGACCACCGGCATGTTGGCCGTGCAGGGCCCACAGGCGATCGCCTTGTGTGCGGGACTATTCGACGGTGACCCCGCGGCGTTGAAGTACTATCACGCCGTCGCGACGCGCTGCCGGGGCGCCCAATGCGTCGTCAGCCGCACCGGCTACACCGGCGAAGACGGCCTGGAAGTGATGATCGGCTCGGAACACCTGGCGCCGCTGGCCGACGAAATCGTCCGGCGCGGCGCGACGCCGTGCGGCCTAGGCGCGCGCGATACGCTGCGGCTCGAAGCGGCCATGCCGCTCTACGGGCACGAATTGGATGCCGCCACCGATCCGCTGACAGCCGGGCTGGCCTGGGCGGTGAAACTCGCCAAGGGAGAATTCGTCGGCCGGGATGCGATGCAGCGATTCCAACAGGAGCCGGGATTCCCCGCGCGTCGGCGCGTGGGGTTGGAGTTGCAGGGCCGCCGGGCCGCGCGCGACGGCTGCCCGGTCCTGACCTCCGACGGCGCGACTGTCGGCCGGGTGACCAGCGGCAGCTTCGCGCCGACGCTGGAGAAATCGATCGCCATGGCTTACGTCGAATCGGGCCGGGCCGACGTCGGAACCCGGCTCGCCGTCGATGTCCGCGGCCACGTCGAGCCGGCCACAGTCGTTCCGCTTCCCTTTTACAAGCGCAAGAAATGACCTCCAACTGAGGGTACGCATGGATCCGAAAGCTCTCCGTTTCGCTCCCACCCACGAATGGGCGCATCTGTCGGGCGGCATCCTGACCCTGGGCATCACGGCGTTCGCCGCGGAGCAACTCGGCGACGTGACCCTGGTGGACATGAAAAAACCCGGCACGCAGGTCGGCGCCAACGAGTCCTGCGGTGAAATCGAATCCGTCAAGAGCGTCAACGACGTGTACACGCCCATCGCCGGCGAGATTGTCGAGACCAATAATGAGGCGGTGAACAAGATGCTCGGCGAAGACTCGAAGGCGCTGGCGAGCGATCCGTACGGCCAATGCTGGCTGGTGCGCCTGCGCGTGGCGCCGGGAGCGGCCCTCGACATGTTGATGGACCACGCCGCGTATCAGCAGCACCTCGCGGCGGAGGGCCATTGATCGCGGAGACAACCGGCCCGACGTCTCGCCAAACGAACTTGCGACCCGCCGCCGGCGTTATGCTCTAAGGAGAGCCTGGTGTCATACACGCTCAACACCCCCGCCGACCGCGTGGCCATGCTCCGCGCCATCGGCGTCACGAGTATCGATGACCTGCTGAAGCCGATCCCGAGCGCGATCCGGCTGGCGCGGCCGCTCGACCTGCCGCCGGGCCTGTCTGAAATCGAATTGACGCGGCACGTTCACGAACTGGCACGGCAGAACTGCTCCAGCCAGAGCCACGTCTGCTTTCTCGGCGGCGGCGCCTACGATCATTTCGTGCCGGCCGTAGTCGATGCGCTGGCGAGCCGCGGCGAGTTCTACACCGCCTACACTCCGTACCAGGCCGAGGCCAGCCAGGGCACTCTCCAGGCGATCTTCGAATATCAGACGCTGGTCTGCCAACTCACCGGGCTCGACGTGGCCAACGCCAGCCTGTACGACGGCGGCAGTGCGCTGGCCGAAGCGGTGATCATGGCGTTGAACGTGACGGAACGCAGCGGCCGGGTCGTCGTTCTCGACAGCGTCCATCCGGAATACCGGCAAGTTCTGCAAACGTATCTGACGCCGCTCAAAGTCCCGCTGATTTCCGTCCCGACGCCGGGCGGCTCCGCCGAGCCGGGCGACGTGGCCGACGCCATCGGCGATTCCACCGCCTGCGTGGTCGTGCAGCACCCGAACTTCTTCGGTTCGTTGGAGGACGTTCAGGCCCTGGGCGACTTGGCGCGTCGGCGCGGCGCGCTGTTCATCGTCGCATTCGATCCGATCAGCCTGGGATTGCTGAAACGCCCCGGCGATTATGGCGCGGATATCGCCGTGGCCGAGGGGCAATGTCTCGGCAATTACCTGATGTACGGCGGACCATACCTCGGCATCCTGGCGTGCCGGCAGGAGTTCGTGCGGAAGCTGCCTGGCCGCGTCGTCGGCCAGACGACGGATCGCCGCGGTGAGCGTTGCTGGGTCCTGACGCTCCAGACGCGCGAACAGCACATCCGCCGGGAAAAGGCCACCAGCAACATTTGCACGAACCAGGGGCTGCTTGCCCTGCGCGCCACGATCTACCTCGCCGCGCTGGGACCGGAGGGACTGCGAGAGACCGCCGAACTCTGCGCGGCCAAGGCTCAGTACGCGGCGGAGCGGCTGACGCACATCCCGGGCGTGCGCCTGGCGTTCGATCAGCCGTTCTTCAAGGAGTTCACGCTGCGGGTACCCGGCGACGTTCGCCGGCTGCTGGCGGAACTCACCCACGACGGCTACCTCGGCGGCTTGTGGCTCGGGCGCTACTACGAAGGCCTGGGCGATTGCCTGACCGTCGCCGTTACCGAGCAACGCACGCGGGCCGAAATCGACGGCTTCGCCGAAGCCGTCGCGCGGCGCGTGACCGATTATTCGACCATCGTACACCCGCCAGCCCGGGCGTGAGATCGAGCAACCATGGCCAACGATCAATCGACACAACTGTTATTCGAGCTGAGCCATCCCGGGCGGCGCTGCCAGCGCTTGCCGAAATCGGACGTCGGCTCACGGGCCCGCCTGCCAGCCGCCGCGCTGGCGGACAGCCCGCCGCCGCTGCCCGAACTCGCGGAAATCGACATCGTGCGCCACTTCACCAATCTGTCGCAGCGCAACATGTCGATCGACACGAATTTCTATCCGCTCGGTTCGTGCACGATGAAATACAATCCGAAACGGCACGAGCGGCTCGCCGGGCTGCCGGGGCTGGCGGGAGTTCACCCGCTGCAACCCGATGCGACGTGCCAGGGGATGTTACGCCTGCTATTCGAGTTGCAGGAATATCTTTCCGAGATCTCCGGACTCGACGCTTGTTCGTTGCAACCCGCCGCCGGCGCCCAGGGTGAATTGACGTCGCTGTACGTCGCCGCGGCGTATTTCCGGCATCGCGGCGAACAGCGGACCCGCGTGCTCGTCCCTGACAGCGCCCACGGCACCAACCCGGCGAGCGCGGCGCTGGCCGGGTTCGACGCCGTCACCGTGAAGAGCAATGCCGCCGGGCTTGTTGATCTCGACGATTTCCGTGCCAAGCTCGACGAGCGCACCGCCGTGTTCATGATTACCAATCCGAACACGCTTGGCTTGTTCGAGAGTCAGATCACCACGATCACGCAATTGGCCCACGAGCGCGGCGCCCTGGTGTACCTCGACGGCGCCAACATGAATGCGATACTCGGCATCACGCGGCCAGGCGATTTCGGCGTGGACATGCAGCACTACAACGTGCACAAGACGTTCACGGGGCCGCACGGCGGCGGCGGACCCGGCGCCGGACCGATCACCGTTCGCAAGTCGCTGGCGCCGTTTCTGCCGACGCCGATCGTCCAGCGCCGGGGCGACCAGTACGTGCTCGATTTTGATCGCCCGCAATCGATCGGCCGGGTCCGCAGCTTTTTCGGGACGATCGGCATCCTCTTCCGCGGTTACTGCTACATCCGCACACTCGGGCCGCAAGGTCTGCGCGATGTCAGCGAGGACGCCGTGCTGAATGCCAACTATTTGCGCGAGCGGATCAAGGACGTGTTCGAGATTCCGCATGCGGGCCCGTGCATGCACGAATTTGTCGCCAGCGCGCGTGGGCTGCGGAAAACGAAGAAGATCAGCGCCATGGATATCGCCAAGCGTCTGCTCGATTTCGGCTTCCATGCGCCGACCGTGTATTTCCCGCTCGTGGTACCGGAAGCCCTGATGATGGAGCCGACGGAAACCGAGAACAAGGAAACCCTCGACCGCTTTGCCGAGACGTTGTCGCGGATCGTGGCGGAGGATGCGGAATTCCTCCACGCCGCGCCGCATACCACTGCAATCAGCCGCCCCGACGAAGTTAAGGCCGCGAAAGAGCCGGTGCTGCGTTGGTCCGGCGCCGATCGTTGATTCACGCGCTCACGCCAAGCTATCATGGCTTCCGAATCGCCGACTCGATCGTCCATTCGCCGACTCTCGCGCAGCGCCGTGGGCCGAACCGGGGCGCGCTTTTCGCGGGTCTTTGGGCATTCCGCGACGTTGCAATCCGCCGGCCGATTCCTGCGACGACAGGTCTGGGCCTGGCCCATCATCGCGGCCATGCTTCTCCTCGTGTCCGGCTGGTGGGTCGATCGCGCCGTCGAGCGGGCGATGCGGAAACAGCGCATCAATGAGTTGACGACAATCCTCAACGCCGACGTCACCGCGCTCCGCGCCTGGATGGAGGATCAGACGAGCACGACGGTGCTGATCTCCCGCGACGAGCACCTGCTGCCGCTGGTCCAGGAATTGGCGTCTATCAACGACGGTGGACCCGACCTGCCGCGCCGCCTGACGCAGGCGCCGGCTCAGGCGCAGATTCGCGCGCGGCTCAAGGACCGCGCGATGCCGCTCGGCTTTTCGGGGTTCGCCATCGTGGCGAAAAACGGGGTGGTGATCGCCTGCGATCAGGATCCGCCGATCGGCATGAGTTTCAGCGGCTACCGGCAGGAGTTTTTTCTGCGAGTATTGAATGGTCGGCCGGGAGTTTCGCGGCCCTACCGCAGCCCTTTATTGCTGGCCGACGCCGAAGGCCAACTCCGCGCCAACCTGCCCACCATGTTCACTGGCGCTCCCATTCGCGACTCGGCCGGCCATGCGATCGCCACGCTCGGGTTGCGCATTCGACCCGAGCAACAATTCACAAAGATTCTCCAAGTCGCGCAGTTCGGTCAGAGCGGCGAGACGTACGCATTCGATCAAAATGGCCTGCTTCTCAGCCAAAGCCGATTCGATGAGGACCTGAAACAGATCGGCCTGTTGCCGGATTTGCCCGACAGCCAATCCGTCCTGACGTTGGAACTTCGCGACCCGGAAGTGAACTTGATGGCTGGCGAGCGGCCGAAGAAGCGGCGAGCCGATCAATCGCTCACGCGCATGGCCGCCTCCGCCGTTCAGGGAGAAAGCGGCTGCGATCCGGACGGTTACCGCGATTACCGGGGCGTTCCTGTCGTCGGCGCCTGGCAATGGCTCAGCGATCTTGGCTTCGGCGTGGCCACGGAACTCGACGTCGCCGAAGCTTTTCAGCCGGAGTACATCCTCCGCCGCGCGTTCTGGGTCTTGATGACCCTGCTGGCGCTCAGTTCTCTCGGCATTTTCGCGGCGATGTTGTACATGGCGAAGCAGCAAAAGGAGCTGCAAAAGGCCACGCTGGCGGCCCGGCAACTCGGTCAGTACACGTTGGAGGAAAAACTCGGCGCCGGCGGCATGGGCACGGTTTACAAGGCGCGGCACGCGATGCTCCGCCGACCGACGGCCGTCAAGCTCCTGGACGTCGAGAAAATGTCCGACGCCGCGGTCACCCGATTCGAACGCGAAGTCCAACTCACCGCGACGCTGACGCATCCAAACACTGTGGCGATTTTCGATTATGGCCGGACGCCCGACGGCATCTTCTATTACGCCATGGAATACCTCGACGGCGTGAATCTGGAACAGCTCGTCGCCCGCTTCGGACCGCTGCCCGACGCGCGAGCCAAGCACATCCTGATGCAGGTCTGCGGCTCGCTGGCCGAAGCGCACGCGTTGGGGCTGGTGCATCGAGACATCAAGCCGGCCAACATCGTTCTGACGCGCCGCGGCGGTCTCGATGACTTCGTCAAGGTGTTGGATTTCGGGCTGGTGAAGTCGCTGGAAGGCAGCGATGCCGCCAGCGTCACCGCCGCGAACGCGGTCACCGGCACGCCGCTGTACCTGTCGCCGGAAGCCATCAAGCAGCCCGACCGGGTCGATGCCCGATCGGACGTGTATGCGATCGGCGCGGTGGCGTATTTCCTCGTGACCGGCTCGCCGGTGTTTTCGGGCGGCACGGTCGTGGACATCTGCATGGCGCACGTCAACGAACAACCCGAACCGCCGTCGGCCCGAGCTCGCCGAATGGTCGATCCGCAGTTGGAAGCGTTGATTTTGCGCTGCCTGTCAAAAGCGCCGGCGGATCGGCCGGCGGACGCCGCGGAACTGCTCCGCGCCCTGGACGCCTGCGAATCGGTGGCTCGCTGGAGCGCCGCCGAAGCGGCGGCGTGGTGGGCCGCTCACGGCGCCGCCGCCCAAGGTCTAGCGCCCACGGCGCCGACCGTCTCCGCGCCAATGGCGACTCCGGCTGGCAGCGCCACGGTTGCGTACGAGGGGCAGACGCACGACGCGGCGTCTGGCTGAGCGCGTCACTCAAATCGCAGGTGCTTGACGGACTCGCCGGAGTCGCGCAATTCGATCAGCGAATTGATGCCGATCTCCAGATGCTCCCGGACAAAACGCTCGGTCACGGCGGAATCACTTTTCGCCGTCTTCACGCCTTCCGGAGTCATGGGATTGTCGGAAACGAGGAGCAGCGCGCCCTTCGGGATGCGGTTGACGAAGCCGACGACGAAGATCGTCGCCGTTTCCATGTCGATCGCGGTCACGCGCGTCGTCTTCAAGTACTCCTTGAATTTGTCGTCATGTTCCCACACGCGGCGATTCGTGGTGTGGACCGTGCCGGTCCAATAGTCGCGGCCCTGTTTGACGATCATGGCCGAGACAGCCTTCTGAAGCCGAAACGACGGCAAAGCCGGGATTTCCGGCGGCAGGTAATCATTACTGGTGCCCTCGCCGCGAATGGCGGCGATCGGCAGCACGAAATCGCCGACCTTGGTCTTCTTGAACCCGCCGCACTTGCCGAGAAACAACACCGCCTTGGGCGCGACCGCGGAGAGCAGATCCATCGTGGTCGCCGCCATGGCGCTGCCCATGCCGAAATTCAGGATCGTGAGACCTTCGGCCGTGGCCGACTGCATCGGCCGATCGCGCCCGAGTATCTCCACGCCGAACCGGGCGGCAAACAACTCGACGTAATGGAAGAAGTTGGAAAGGAGAATATAGCGGCCGAACTGAGCGAGCGGCCGGCCGGTGTAGCGCGGCAGCCAGTCCTTGACAATGTCGCTTTTGGTCTTCATGCCGTGCGGAGTCCCCGGCTCGGCTGATGCTCGGAATGGTCCGAAAAAACAAAGAGAACCCAAGCGGAACGCCGGGTTCTCCCTGTTTCGATCGAGATCGTCGATTACTTCGACGGCGTCGCGACCGGCGGCGGGGCCGTCGTGGTGACGGGCGCAGCCGCCATGCCGCCGCAGCTGTTGCAGGTGCTGCAGGTGCTGCAGGTGTTGCAGCAGGTCGTGCAGCAGGACGTGCAGCACGGCGGCGGGCAGCAGCGGTTGCGACGACGGCCCGCTTCGGCGGAGTCCGGCGTCAGGGCAACGACTGCGGTGGCCAACGCGACAACGATCCACATCTTACGCAACATTCCAGCATCCTCCTTGGGCGATCAACCTCCTACGAACCATGGGGAGATAGTAGAAACTGAAGGGCGGGCGGCAACCCATCGCCGGAAAAGTCGCTGCCGGTTGTGTAGATTCAGCTGCCTACGCTTCCCGCCTTGCGTCATTTCAGTAATCGTTCGGGTCCGGCACGTCGCGCGACGCGCGGGTGACCAGTGCGGCAAACGTCGTATTGCGAATCGTGTCCTTGATGAACCGCACCGATCCATCGCAGAAAGCGAAGTTGGCGCCGCCGAGGTGAAAACTGTACACCTCGTTGTCGTTGGTGCAGTTCATCACGCACGGTCCGTACCCCTGACCTTGTCCGTACGGCAGCGTATCAGAACCGTCGAGCGCGATTTCGAGGTTGGGATCGGCCCACCCGGCGGCGCTGGCGGCGCCCGAAGCCTGATGGCCCATGCGCCATAGCTCCGGCCGAGCGCTGTCCTCCACCACGAGAAACGTCGTGCTCGTCCCGTCCTTGATGTCCACGACGCGGCACGGCCGCTCGGTCATCGCCCCATTTTGCGCCGGCGGGCTGTAGTACGGCCAGCCGACAAGCTCGCAGTAGTTCGGATTCACGCCGTGGTACACCGTGTAATCGCTCGCCGCCGGCTGAAAACTCACCGCGGCGTCCACGCGCGTGGTTGTCGGGGCTGATGGGCAATAGAGCAAGGTAATCTGGATCTGCGTCCACGGCTGATTCACCGGATCGTCCCAGTTTTTCGACATGTCGTAACGGATGTTGTTCTGTTCGAGGAACGGCAGAATCGGCGGCACAAAGGAGCGCGTCGGCGGCGAGAACCGATAGCCCTCGGGAAACGTCC
>JRYJ01002772.1_pt1 | contig 19540 bp, 25 predicted proteins | sample 235371 | NCBI WGS metagenome assembly JRYJ01 (sample SAMN03074219, study PRJNA261477) | activated sludge metagenome | biome: Wastewater Treatment Plant; feature: Wastewater; material: Activated sludge; isolation source: activated biomass of a wastewater treatment plant treating hydrocarbon... ... | reverse complement strand
TTTTCAACAGCCTGCTAGGTCAACGGCTTCGCCTTCATCACGAGCATGCGGAGCCGCTCGCGTTGAGCTGGGAGTATGATGTCAAATTCGAGGCCGAACGTGTACCCGTCCACCCAACGCACTACTGCTCGATCGATGCGCAGGGGCCAGGGATGGTCCTCAAGATAGATCGATACTTGGAGTTCCATGCCGACATCAACAGCTACCTCAGATTCGGCACGACATCCCGTGGTCGAGATGTCCAAGACCTGGGCCTCTCCGGTCAGTTCGTCAGATCCAGCGAAGGAGAGATGGCAGGTGGCCGCCGCACGTCGAGCCCGCCGGCTTTCGATCATCTTGGATCGGGAAGTCACCTGGTGGTCCTTTCAGTGTCGGGAGTGTGGTGCCGTCGCGCCGCATCCATCTATAAGGAAGTCTAGGCGACGGTGCACAAGAGCGCATGACTCCGATAGCGTACCGCGGAAGTAGGGGAGCCGGTTGTGTCCTGCCTGGGAGTTCCTGTATACAGGCCTCTCGGCGTAGGTTGCCGGGGTTAGGGAGGTGTCGATGGCACTGGTGGGCAATCAGCGGATGGAGCGAGTCGCCCAGTCCGAAATACGGGCGATGACCCAGGCCTGTGCACGGGTTAAGGGTATCAATATGGCCCAAGGAGTCTGTGATACGGGCGTGCCGCTGGCGGTGGCGCGTGGAGCCAAAAGAGCCATCGATGCAGGGCTGAATATCTATACCCGCTACGACGGCCTTCCGGAACTGCGCCGGGCCATCGCCAAGAAGTTATCGTCCTACAACGGGCTGCAGGTTGATCCCGAACGAGAGATCACGGTCAGTGCAGGGGCGACCGGGGCATTCCACTGTGCATGTCTGGCGCTACTCAATCCGGGCGACGAAGTCGTTTTGTTCGAGCCCTACTATGCCTACCACACGAGCGCGATCATCGCGGTTGAAGCTGTTCCTAGGGTGGTCCGGACGCGTCCCCCCAACTGGAATCTGACGAGGCACGATCTCGTCGGTGCCATCACCGATCGGACAAAGGCGATCGTCGTCAACTCGCCGGCCAATCCGTCCGGCAAGGTCTTCACGCTGGATGAACTCCAGGGAATCGCCGATCTGGCTCGGGCGCACGATCTGTTCGTCTTCACCGATGAAATATACGAGTATTTTCTGTTCGATGGGCGCCGCCACCTGAGCATGGCGGCGCTGCCGGGAATGGCAGAACGCACGATCACGATCGGGGGGTATTCGAAGACCTTCAGTATCACGGGCTGGCGAATCGGGTACAGCGTGGCTCACGAACGATGGGCGCAGCTGATCGGCGCAATGAATGACCTATTGTATGTCTGTGCACCGGCACCGCTTCAGTACGGGGTCGCGGTGGGAATTGAAGAACTGCCGCCGGCCTTCTATGAAGACCTGGCGCGGGAGTACCCACTCAAACGTGATCGTTTCTGTCAGGCGCTGAATAAGGCAGGACTACCGCCGGCGATTCCCGAGGGCGCGTATTATGTACTTGCCGACGTTTCGCGGCTTCCCGGGAGGACCGGAAAGGAACGGGCCATGTACCTGCTCGACAAAACCGGCGTAGCCGGAGTTCCGGGCGAAGCGTTTTTCGACAGTCCGGACGGGCATCGGTTCATTCGGTTCTGCTTTGCAAAAACCGAAGACGATCTGCGCAATGCGTGCGAGCGAATTTCCCTCCTGTCCTGAATCCATAAACGGGATCCAATCGTCAAAGGGCGCTTCCGTCGGCAGAGGTGGCGTCCGCATTAGGTCGTTGGGATTTGCGAGCGTAGAGCCGAAAGACTCGGAATACTTGTGGGAAGCGCCGAGCCATGGTATCTACCGAAGTTGTGTTCGAGCTGGTGGGTCCGCGTGCCCGGAGAGCTGAGTCGAGAGGTGAGACAATTGAATTTACGAGCAAGGGGACTGACCTTCGTCGCGGTGTGTATCAGTGCGTCGCTCATGACGGCCTGTAGCCATCAACCCCGTCGGAGTTCCGTTCCGACCGTCGGCGGGGCGTCCGTCATCCGTGACGCGCCGTTTGAAGATCGGAGCGTTCTGGCGGGTGAATGGGACTATGTGGAGAACGGCGTGGCGGTTACGCTCACGCTGAATCAGGTCGGTAACGGCGCGTACGATTTCAAAGGCGGTCGATTCACGACGCATTCCTTGACCGATCACACCTGGATCGGTACGTGGGCGCAACGTGAGAATGATCGGGAGGGCGGGTTTGAGATCACCCTTTCAGCCGACTACACGGAAGGGGACGGCCGCTGGTGGTATACCCGCATCGAAGAGGATCGGGCTCCGACCAAGCCTGGAGGCCGATTCCGGGTCATCAAGAACCGGTTGCCCTTGGACGCACAAAGCCGACCGGCGTCCGCTGCGAACCCCTGCCACTGCTAGGGAATTTTTTCGGTGCGTCATCCCGGCGTGACTCGATCGATCGCCTCGTACACAGCCGAATAGTCCATATCGGCCAAGCCCTGTTCAATCGCCGTGGTGAGCAGTTGACGGACGCCACGTAGCCCGTCACCGCTGAGTCCGGCGGCCTCCGCCCCACGCAGGATGAGGTCGAGATCCTTGAGCAGATGTCGCGTGGAAAAGTTGGGCTGCTCATACTTCCGCTCGAGCAGCCGTGGCAGCTTCTTGTCGAACGTCGGGGCGTAGAGCGCACTTTTCCGCAACAATGCCATGAAGGTGTCGACGGGAATGCCGGCACGGCGGATCAGTCCGAGGCTGAGTCCAAAGGCGGTCGTTTCCGCCGCGATTAATTGATTGAGGGCAAGTTTGAGGATGGCAGCGGTGCCGACCGGCCCTGCATGCCGCACGTCTTGTCCCAAGACCTGAAAGAACGGCAGCCACCGCATGAACTGCTCGGGTGTCGAACCCACCATAATCAGCAACGATCCCGCCTTGGCCTCCGCCACACTTCCGAGCACCGGGGCTTCCAGATAGTCGCCATCGTGTGCCTTGACTTCTTTGCTCAACGTCGTGCTTTCCATTGCTCCGATGGTTCCCATTTGGATGACGGTACGCCCGGCAAGGTTGCGGCGCACGGGAGGGTTAAGCAGGACCGATCGGATTGCCGCATCATCTGCGAGCACGAGAACGAGAGTCCGTGCCGAAGAAACGGCCTCTTCTGGAGTCGCCGCGACGCTCGCGCCTAGGTCCGCCAGCGCCGCGGTCTTTTCTCGGGTTCGATTGTAGACGATCACATGATGCTGGGTTGCAAGAAACCGTTCGGCTATCGCCTTCCCCAACACGCCGGTTCCAAGGACGGTGAGATCCATCACAGACTCATCCTTTCGTTCGATGGACGCTATCCTACTCGGTGGGCCTGAGCAAGAAAAGGCGTCAATGATGGGCGGAGCGTTCTCGAGGTGTGGAGGCGACGTCTCGAAGCAGGGTGGAGAGGGCTGGACGCAGGGTGCGGCCGATAGCCAGCGCGCCCGTTTGCCGGGGGTCGGGTTGATTGAACACCAGGGTGTGGCCGGCAGGGGCGGTTGCGAGGCCCCCGCTCTCTTCCACCAGCAGCATCCCTGCCGCAAGGTCCCATTCGTTTCCGCCCTCCAGCATGAGTGCCCCGTCGGCCAGCCCCGCCGCGACCAAGGCCAAGGCATAGGCGATCGACCCGATCGGTTGGCATCGCATGTGGCACTCGAGAGCGCGAAGCCGACCCGTCCGGAGTTCCCATGGATTGACCAGGAGCAGAGGGCGATCGCCGGGATCAAAGGGAGCCTCGCGAGCGGAACCCAACCGTTCGACGTGGAGGCCACGACGGCGGATCGCCGAGAACCATTCGCCGCGGGCGGGATTGTAGACGGCCGACAACGCCGGCGTGCCATGTTCGACCAGCGCGGCCGAAATGCAAAACTCAGGAAGGCCTCGCACGTAAGCCCGTGTGCCATCGATGGGATCGACGATCCACACCCGTTGTTTTGATAGGCGATCGGGACCGTCCTCGGTCTCTTCCGACAACCACCCGTCCTTCGGGAAGGCTGCAGTGAGACGCTCTCTCAGGAGCCGGTCGATCGTGAGATCCGCGGTCGTCACGGGTGATTGATCGCTCTTCGTGTGAGTCTCGAAACCCTCCGCTGCAAATCGGAGGGCTTCGGCGCCGGCCTCGATCATCGCTTCTCTAAGGGTTGTCCATTCCCAGTCCATGGGCCTCATCGTTCTGAGGTTGGAACCTTCGCCATCCTTCTCGATGTACCGTATCAGGTCTCTGCGGGACAACCAAGAACAGAACGGTTTTCCCGTCTCAGAAGCCCCTTGACCGCGTCCCTCGATCCGCGTACAAGCGAGCCCATTATGAAGCTCGTGCAAAAACGGTCCCGCAAGTCCGGCCTGCCGCCGGGCACGCTGGTCCATATCGGGGAGAAGCGGGCCGATACGGTCAAGATCAGCGTCTTCGATTACGATGAAGGTCAGTTCCAGGAGCGAACCGGGGTGAAACCGGAGGACATCATCCCGCCCTCTGAAGGCATGGTGCGGTGGGTGGACATCGGCGGGGTGCACAAAACCGAGGTGCTCGAAGCCTTTGGAAAGACATTTGGCCTGCATCCCCTGCTTCTGGAGGACATCGCGAATACAGACCAACGTCCGAAGTTGGACGATTATGGGGCGTATGCCTTCGTCGTCCTGAAAATGCTCTACGAAGGTGACCGTCGGGGTGACATCAATGTGGAACAGGTAAGTCTCGTATTCGGAGAGAACTTTCTCCTGTCGTTTCAGGAGAATGGTGGCGACGTGTTTCAAGTCGTCAAGGACCGCTTGAGAGCAGGGAAGGGACGGCTGCGTCATGCCGGTTCGGATTATCTACTCTATGCGCTCATGGACTCGATCGTCGATCGGTACTTCGCCGTGTTGGAAACGCTGGGGGAAAAGATCGAAGCGCTTCAGGATTCCGTCGTCACCAATCCGCAGCCGGAGACGCTGCGGGATATTCATGCCCTGAAACGCCAGTTGCTCTTCCTGCGTCGATCGGTGTGGCCCCTCCGGGATGTCATCAACAATTTGTCCCGGTCCGAGCACCAGTTCCTCCAGGGCTCGACCAAGGTCTTTTTCCGGGACGTGTACGACCACGTGGTGCAGATCGTGGACACGATCGAGAGTTGTCGCGAAATGGTCTCGTCGATGATGGAGGTGTATCTGTCCAGCGTCAGCTATCGGCTCAATGCGGTCATGAAAGTGCTCACGATCATCACGACGATTTTCATGCCGCTGAGCTTCATCGCGAGCATCTACGGGATGAATTTTGAACATATGCCGGAACTGAAGTCCCCGTGGGGCTATCCGATCGTGCTGGCGGTGATGGCGATCAGCGGGGGGGCGATGCTGTACTTCTTCAAACAGAAAAAATGGCTGTAAAGGGAGGCGCGGAAATCAGTCCAAGAGGTCGACCCGATCCACGAAATACGTCGTTTCCCCAAAGCACGTCGTCGGGATGTAACGATACTCTTTGTAATGCAGGACAACGCGTTTTCCCATCTGCCCGTCCAATTTCTTGGCCACGGCGTCATCCCAGACGCTGAATTCCCAGAGGACAGGGGCCAAACCGGGCACCGTGGTCATGGCGAGTTCTCCTTCGTAGGTCTTACACACCCACCCTTTTCGTGAGAACTTCTGCAGGTACCCGGCCCGGTCTCCATCCGAATAACTCCAATTGAAGACAACCAGCAGGTAAGCGGCTCCTCCGAAGAACAGGAGGGTAAGGAAGAGCTTCGGACGCCACAGCCAGACGAAGGGAAACAGGATGGTTTGCCACCACGTCATGGACCCTCCTCCTCGCTACCGCAGATCCTGAAAGAGCCAGGGAGTCTGGGTGCGCCGGCGCCGCTCGTAGTCTGTAATTTGGTCTGCATGCTGCAGTGTGAGACTGATGGCATCCAATCCACGATAGAGGCAGTCTTTCCGAAACGGATCGATCTCGAACCGGTACGACGTGCCGTCAGGCGTCGTGACCCGCTGCGTCGCCAGGTCGACCGTCAGCTGATAGCCTTCCCTCGCGGCGACCCCCTGAAACAACGCCTGCACCTCCGCCGCGGAGAGCACCACCGGCAGAATGCCGTTCTGGAAGCAGTTGTTGTAGAAAATGTCCGCGAAGCTCGGCGCAATCACGCAGCGGAAGCCCTGATCCAGCAGTGCCCAGGGGGCATGTTCCCGGGAGGATCCGCAACCGAAATTGTCCCGCGTGAGCAGGATCGTGGCGCCCTGATACCGTGGTTGATTCAGGAAAAAGTCGGGATCGGGCGTTCCGTCCTTCCGCCTGCGCCAGTCGAAAAACAACCCTTCTCGCAGGCCGGTGCGCTTGATGGTCTTCAGGAACTGCTTTGGAATGATTTGATCGGTATCAACGTTCAGTCGGTCGAGCGGCGCGACGAGTCCGCTCAGCGTCGTAAAGGGTTGCATGGGTCGGTCACCATTTCCTATTGCCAATGACGGATGTCGACGAAATGTCCTTCGATGGCGGCGGCCACGGCCATTGCGGGGGACACCAAGTGAGTCCGTCCGCCCGCGCCCTGCCGCCCTTCGAAATTCCGGTTGCTGGTCGAGGCGCAACGCTCGCCCGGCTTGAGGACGTCGGCGTTCATGGCCAGGCACATGCTGCAACCGGGCTCGCGCCATTCGAAGCCGGACTCGCGGAAGATGCGATCCAGGCCTTCCTGTTCTGCCTGCTGCTTCACAAGCCCTGATCCCGGTACGATCATGGCGTGGACACCGGCCGCGACCTTCTTGCCCTTCGCGAACGAAGCGGCCACTCGGAGGTCTTCGATCCGGGAATTCGTGCAGGACCCGATGAAGACTCGATCGATCTTGATCTCGCGGATCGGCATACCCGGCGAGAGCCCCATATAGTCCAACGCACGCTCGGTGGCTTGGCGCAGCTTCGCATCGCTCATCGTGCGAGGGTCCGGCACCGCGCCATCGACGCCCGCGACCATGCCAGGACTCGTTCCCCACGTCACCTGCGGCGCGATGTCCTCCGCCCGCAGCTCCACGACCGCATCGTAGCGCGATCCGGGATCGCTCGTGAGCTGACGCCAGGCGGTGGAGGCCTGCTCCCAGAGCGCACCGGTCGGCGCCATCGGACGGTCCTTGATATACGCCAGCGTCTTCTCATCGGGAGCGACCATTCCCGCGCGTGCTCCTCCCTCGATGGACATGTTGCACAGGGTCATCCGTCCTTCCATGCTGAGCCCCCGGATGGTGGATCCGGTGTACTCGATGACGTATCCGGTGCCTCCCGCGGTGCCGATTTTCCCGATGATCGCCAGGATCACGTCTTTTGCCGAGCACCGTGGCGACAGCTGGCCCTCGACGCGGATTTCCATGGTCTTGGGGCGCTTCTGAATCAAACACTGCGTGGCCAACACGTGCTCGACCTCGCTCGTGCCGATGCCGNNTCGCCGCACACGATGGTCATGCCGGGCAATGTAAAACCCTGCTCGGGACCGATCACATGGACGATGCCCTGCCGAATGTCGCTCATATTGAACAGCGTAATGCCGAAGTCCAGACAATTCTCTTCCAAGGTCTGAATCTGCTTGGCGCTGATGGGGTCGGCGATCCCGAGTCGCCGATCGCTCGTCGGCACATTGTGATCGGGAACGGCGAGCGTGGCAGCGGGTCGGCGCGGAGCCCGACCGGCAACCTTGAGGCCTTCAAACGCCTGAGGCGACGTGACTTCGTGCACGAGGTGACGATCGATATACAGTAGTGTGGTGCCGTCCGGCTCGGCACGAACCACATGGGCATCCCAAATCTTTTCGAACAACGTCTGTCCGGCCATTGCGTACTCCTTGCAGACCTGATCCTACGGGTTCACCGTAGGGACTCAAAAAGAAAGAGCTCATTATACATGGGACCAGGCCTCCGGCTTCAAGGTCCAAGGGAACGACGCAGCCACCGGCTCTTTAGTTTCGCCGCAGCCTGCCGATAGAGATGGCATGGAACAGGATCCCGTCGATCTCGAGCAGATGACGATTCCGCGCTGGACCATCAAGCGTGATGCGCGGGCCCTCGCGTGCCCTGTCTGCGGATCGGTGATCGTGAAAATTACGGCCGAGTGGCGGCAAGTCTCGTTCTGCACGTGTCGGCTCATCGAGTACCGCGTATTGCCCCGAGCGCCGAAGTCCCTGCCCTGTCCTCCGGCCGCGCCAGACGTACGGAAAGATCCCTAATAGCAGTGGTTTCCTCACAACTTACGCGCCTCTGCTAGGCTTGTCCGGGGGGACGTTATCCGTCATTTTCCCGGGCCCGGGGAGGATGCTTATGGGGCGACGGTATCTCGCGTTGCTGGTGCTGGGGGCCTTTCTCTCGCTATCCGCGTCGGTAGAGGCGAAGGATCGGTCGGTCGTGCGGTCCTTGAGTGAGGCGATCCCGGTTCTGCCGACCGGCTCGGTCAGGACCTGTACGCAAGAAGACCTGCTGGGAAACTGGCAGTTGATCCGATTCGACTCGCCGTACCAGTTCCGCGATCCTTATGCACCCTATCTGCTTCCGCATCAAGTCTTTCAATACTCCAAAGACGGGGCGGTGAAATCGGCTCACTCGGCCAGGCCGATTGCCGGTTCTCCGGATCAGGTCTTCGACGCAATTCCCCTCGCCATGAGCTATCGGATGCGGTTGGGGGGTATCGTCACGTTGGTCAAGAACGGCGACGATCGTGTCGTGGAGACTTGGCGCTGTGCGGCTGTGACCGGTGCTCAGCAGGATCCGGACCAGCAGGTCGCCATGAAGCGCGGTGACCTCGTCATGACGCTGATCGGGAAGCAAGGGCAAGTGGTATTTGTCCGCCACCTGCGAAAGGTCGCGGCCTAGACGCACGTTGCATTGTGCAAAGGAGCGTGGTACGACCGGCGGGCGCGTGGAGCAACATCAACCACGCGCCCGCGGTGTATCGTCGCGAGGAAGGCATGGGGGATCCCGGTTCGACATGGAATCAGCCCTCGGTCGTCGACTGGTGCCAGCTCCTGCTGAGCAGCTATCGGCATTGGGTTGGACGCGAACTGATCGAGCGAGTGGGAGAGCCGGAGTTCGAGGCACATGCGCTGTTTCTGGCGCCGATCGTCGTCGTCTCGCATGGTATGGAAGAGGATCCGATCCTGAACTATGGAAACCAGTTGGCTCTCGATTTATGGGAAACTTCGTGGGATGAGCTGGTGAAGACTCCGTCCCGCCTGACCGCCGAACCCGTGAATCGGGCGGAACGGGAGTGGATGCTCGAACAGGCGCGGACCCGTGGGTTTATCCAGAATTACCGGGGCGTGCGAATTTCAGGAAGCGGTCGCCGGTTTCTGGTCGAACGGGCGACCGTGTGGAACGTGATCGATACCACCGGACGTCGCTTCGGCCAGGCGGCGACGTTTTCACACTGGACCTTCCTCTGACGCGAGCCGTCGAAATCGTGGCACCATTCGGTCTCCAACCCGCACCGATTCCAGAAACATCGCCTTGGGTCTGATCCATAACCCACCATCCCCATACAGGGCGCGGTAGACCACGTACTCCTCCTCCGTCTCGGAATGCCGAGCTATCCCCAGCACCTCGTAGTCCTTCCCTTTATAGTGACGATAGCGACCAGGTTGAAGCATAGTGTATTCTTATTCGCGCTAGTCTATCGGACGCTGCATGCCACCACAACCTCCCTTCAGCACCACGCGTCGACACGATGTGATTGTGATCGGCGGCGGCTCGGCCGGCTATGCGGCTGCGCGGACCGCACGAGATGCCGGGGCCGACGTCGCGATCGTCGATCACGGGCCGCTCGGGGGCCTGTGCATTCTACGGGGCTGCATGCCGACCAAAACCATTTTACGCTCGGCCGAGATCATGGCCGCGATGCGGCGTGCGCCGGAGTTCGGGATCGGCGCCGTGGCGCCGAAGGCGGACCTATCGGCGATCGTCGACCGGAAGAACCGGCTGGTGCGGGAGTTTGCGGCCGATCGCATTGCCGCGCTGCGTGATCCGAAATTCATCCTCTACGAGGCACGCGCCGAGTTCCTCTCTCCCTTCGAGGTTCGGGCCGGCGAGCATCGCCTGACAGGCGGGGCATTCATCATTGCCACCGGCTCGAAAGTGATGCACGTTCCGATTCCGGGTCTCGATGACATCGGGTATTTGACGAGCGACACGATCCTCGACTTGCGTCGGCAGCCGGCGTCCCTCCTGGTGCTGGGCGGTGGGCCCGTCGCGGTCGAGTTTGGACAGTTCTTCGCGCGAATCGGAACGAAGGTCATCATCGTGCAACGCAGCACGGCCCTTCTATCTGAGATGGATGAAGATGTAGGACGCGAGCTGGAACGGGCGCTGAGGGATGAAGGGATCGAGATCATCACCGGAGCCGGCATTGAAGAAGTGACAAGGAACTCCTCGGGAAAGACCGTTCGCGTCCGGTTGGCTGGCGGGACGCGGCGTTCCGTCATGGCGGAGGAGATTCTCCACGCCCTCGGCCGGTGCCCCGATCTGGACGGTTTGCGTCTTGAGCAGGCGGGAGTGACCGTGTCCGAGGGACGCCCGATCGTCGGTCCTGACATGCGCACTTCGCAACCTCATATCTTTGCCGTGGGCGATGCGAACGATCTCACACCGGTCGTCCATCTTGCGATCGTCCAGGGTGAGGTGGCGGGATACAACGCCACGCACCCGAAGGACGCGGCCAGGACAGTCGATCATCGGTTGGATGCGGAGGCGGTCTTCACCGAACCGCAGGTCGCCGTTGCCGGCCTCAGTGAACGTCGGTGTCGTGAGCAGCGGCTTCCCTATCTCGCAGCGGTCTACCCGTTTGCCGATCATGGCAAGGCGATGTGTCTGGGCGCAACCCACGGCTTCGTCAAGCTGCTCTGCGAGCCGACTCGTGGCGAATTGGTGGGGGCCCAGATCGTCGGACCCGACGCGGCGGAATTGATTCACGAGTTGATCGCCGTCATGTATTTTCACGGCACTGCGCACGATCTGCTGCGCATGCCGCACTACCACCCGACGTTGGCGGAGATTGTGACCTTTCCTGCCGAATCGATCATCGAACGATTGGAGCGCACATGAGGTCCCGGGCGCTGGTGATCTCGGCCGTGCTCCTCGCGATGGTGACGTCCTCGTGCGGGCAACAGACCTGGGAAGCGGCGATGCAGGCCGGTGAAACGGCCCTGCAGCAAGGCCAGTATCAGGAAGCAGAACGCATCTTCTCCGCCGCGCTCCAGAAGGCGGAGGCGTTCGGGACTCATGACCGGCGTTGGGCTGTCACGCTGTCCCGGCTGGCGCAAGCCTACTCGGCCCAGGGTAAGTTCGTCGAGGCGGAGCCGGCGTACTTGGAAGCACTCAAGATCTATCAGGAGGTACACGGAGAAAACCATCTCGACGTGGCCGCGACATTGAACAACCTGGGGGTGCTGCATCGGAAGCACGGTCAATATGCGGACGCTCAGCGGTTGCTCACGCGGGCCCTGGCGATCAAGGAAACGCTCCTGGGACCGGAGCACCTAGAAATAGCGCTGGCCCTGAGCAATCTGGCCGCCATGCATCTGGCCAAGGGTGAGTGGGACTCAGCGGCAACGCTGCTCCAACGCGCTCTGGCCATTCGGGAGAAACAGTTGGGTCGCGAACATCCCGATGTTGCAAAAACTCTTGAGGATTACGCCGGAGTACTCCGCAAGCTGGGACGGGTGGCGGAGGCCGAACCGTTGGAAGCCAGGGCCGCCACCCTGCGCGGAAAAGGCAGACCCTGAACGGACCCGCAGTTGAACCGCTATGGCGGTCCGGTGTAGCGTAGCCCGATTGTGTCCGAAGTGAAGGAAAGCGTGATGTCCGATTTGCGCGTGAAAGGATTGATTGCCCGAGGTACGGGGATTTCGTTCATCGCGCTGGGGTTCGTCCTCGGCATCTATGGCCTCGAACATGCCGAAACAATGTGGTTGAGAACGGCATTGGCGCTGCTTGTGACCGGCATGGTAGCACAAGGCTATGCGATGTATTGCTCCATCCGCTGGGTGCGAGAGCAGCGTGATCTGGAGTCCCGCTAGCAGGTTGGCGCACGGTATGGATGCCACGGTGGTTCAGCGTTGTGGACGAACCGCGCTGTTGCTGGTGGTGTGTGTCGTCCTCTTCTCGGCGTGCGGAGGACCATGGCGCGATCGGTACCTGGATAAGGGCGTCAGGAAGCTGACCCAGGAACAGATCGAGGATAAATTCGGTCCGCCCCATACAACAAAGACCCCGGCCCTCGGCGGGGACACGATTTGGACGTATCGGTTCCCCATGGGCGATAAAGAACTCCATCCCTGGGACCCGTCGAATCTGGCGGCCGGTCCTAAAACCAAAGCGCCTCCGTCCCCGTCCCCGTTCGGCAAAAGCCTCGCCGGTGCTGAAGAACCCTACCGCGAACCGCTGTATTGCTACCGGTACACGCTGGCGTTCGACGAGACCAAAGTCCTCAAGAGTTGGAAACGGGAGGAGTGTGTGCCCCGTTCCGGTGAAGAAGGCGTGGCATCCCAGTAGGGCAGAAGAAAGGCTCCGCATGCAGCAATTCGTGCCGTCCCTGGATTCGAGCGTCGTCTTCGACCTTCTGAAATCTCTCCTGCTCCTCGCGATTCTCCTGATTTTCCGTGCCCTCATGGTCCGCTCGATCGCGCGGAATCAGACCCTGACACTCGAGGCGAAACGGCGATGGGTCGTCAGCACTCGCAACAGCGTCGCCCTGTCGTTCTTAGTTGGGCTTGTCGTCATCTGGGCCCATGAACTCGAGGCCTTCGCCGTCTCACTGGTGGCCTTGGCTGCGGCCCTGGTCTTGGCCACCAAGGAACTGATCCTCTGCTGGAGCGGCGCGGCCTTGCGGGTCGGCGGCAGCGTCTATTCGGTGGGAGATCGCATTCAAATCGGAGCGTATCGGGGTGTCGTGCTGGACCACGATGTGTTCGCCACGAAACTCCTGGAAATCGGGCCGGGCCATCTGTCGCATCTCTACACCGGTCGCATCGTCGTGTTCCCAAACAGCCTGCTCTTCACCAGCGGCTTGGTGAAGGAGAACCCCCCGCAGGAATATGGACTCTATGTGGTGACCGTTCCCCTCAAAAGCGAGGACGATTGGCAGGCGTCCGAACGCGCGTTGTTGGAGGCCGCCAAAGCGGAGTGCGCCCCGTTCATGGACGAAATGGCTCGCCAAATGAAATTGCTGGAGCAGCGCAATTTGTTAGAGGCGCCCTCCCCTGAACCACGGATTACCATTCAGTTGCCTGAGGCGGGAAAGGTCCATTTGGTTCTGCGGTTCCCCGCACCCGATCGCGGGCGGTCGAGGGTCGAGCAGGCGATCCTGCGTCGATATCTGACGGCCGTGAAGGCAACGAAGATGTAAGTTCCGCTGTTGAGGATCGACGTGGTCTGTTAGAATCGGCCGTCCAATATGAAAATAGCCACCTTTAACGTCAATTCACTCCGCAAGCGCCTCCCGATCGTGCTTGCATGGCTCGAACGGTACCGACCCGATGTGCTCTGTTTGCAGGAGACGAAAGTGCAGGACAGCGAGTTTCCGTTGCTGACGCTCGCCCAGTCCGGTTACGAAATCACCTATCGAGGGATGAAATCCTACAATGGGGTTGCGGTGTTGAGCCGGTCCAAGCCGGAGTCGGTATCCTACGGATTCGACGACGGGGGAGAGCTGGATGAAGCGAGGTTGGTGCGGGTGGTGATCGATGGAATTCCGATCGTGAACACCTATGTGCCGCAGGGATTCGAGATCGACTCACCGAAATATCAGTACAAGCTGGCGTGGTACGATCGGCTGCGGAAGTATTTCGAGAAGCATCTTTCTTCGAAGGAGCCGGCGATCTGGTGTGGGGACATGAATGTAGCCCCAAGACCCATTGATGTCCACAGTCCGGAGAAGCATCTGAAACATGTCTGCTATCACGAAGACGCACGCACGGCGTACGAACGAACCGTTGCGTGGGGCTTCGAAGATGTCTTCTGCAAACTGTACCCAGATCGCCAGCAATTCACGTTTTGGGATTACCGTGCTCCCAGCTCGCTCGATTCCAACAAAGGATGGCGCATCGATCACATTCTGGCCACCCCACCCCTGGCCGCCAAATGCCGCGCGGTGGACGTGGATCTCGAACCACGCCGGGCCGCCGAACCTTCCGACCACACGTTTCTATGGGCCGACTTCACGAACTAAGCGGAACCTGACGCGGGGGGACGGGAACGCAAACACCGGCTCCCCGCGCGTGTGACCGTTCGGTTATTGCAACGCTTCAACCGGTTCCATCAGCATTTGCTCGGCAGCGCGGGCCCGTCGATTCTGTTCGATCAGCGGGTCGACGATGGAACCGCAATTGATGCAGCGCCAAATGAACGTTTCCGGCGAGAAATCCGGTCGCCACTCATCGACCATCAATCCCTGGCATCGTCTGCATGTCATGGCTCCCACCTCCTTTGGAATGTGCCCCCATCCATCTAGGGCCTTGTCCATGCGAAAGAGAGGGTAACAACGGGAGATTAAAGAGCTGTTAATGGGACGTTAAAAGCATCTAATGCTGATTGCGCCGTATTTTCAGTGGCTTCCAGTCGACGGGTTGGACAAAACAGCAGGGCTTCAGGGACAATCCGTCCACTCACATGAGATTCGCGGGTGAAAGAAGGGGTTCGGCTTGACAGGATTCAGGCGATCCTTTATCCGTTGGCGTGGCCGACGGGCATCAGTCTCACGTCATGATTTGTCAACGCTGCGGAGCAATCGGCGAGACATTTGTGACCGAAGGAGAAGGCGAGTTGTGCGAAGCTTGCCAGCGTCAGGTGGAGGTGGAGAGACCTCCCGGCCCGCGTCATCGGTTTCGTGCCGGGGAAGGCGCTGAGGAGGCGCGGTAACAGGGACGTATGGCCAAGCCGCTGACCTGCCCGCAGTGCGGGAAGGACAAAGTGTTCCGTTCCCGATGCCACACGCTCGCCGAACGGCTCCGGGCCCTCGCGTTCGTGTCGCCATTCCATTGCCAGTCGTGCAGCTATCGATTTCCCGCCTCCCGCTTGGGCCGGAGTTACCCCAAACAAATGGTGGATCGCCGGGAACACCTGCGAATTCCAGTCCGATTGTTTCTGTCCTTTTCCGGCGGAAAGATTCGCGGCGAGGGCACGGTCCTCGACATTTCCATGGGCGGCTGCATTATAGAGAGCGAAGCCCCGGTCCATGTCGACGATATCTTCTATCTGCAGATCGCCTTGGACGATGCCCAAGCGCCGCTGGAGGTGGCGGCCATGGTGCGGTCCATCAGTTCCCGCGGAATCGCCTTCAAGTTTCTTCGCGCCGCGCAAGAGAACAAGCGGCTCCTTGCGTTCGTCCAAGCCAAAACCGGGCCGCACGGATCCCGTGCGGCGTCCTGATCGATTCGAGAGACTGCGCCTCGGTCGATCCACCGTCAGATCGGCGTCTCCCAGGCGGATGCCTGAGGATACTCTGTGGTGAGCCGTTCGTGTTCGGCGTGGTCAAAGGCTTCGATCGTGAGCGCGTCCCGCTCCAGCGGCTCTGGGCAGGCCGGCGAAGACAGAAAATCCACGTAGGCCTGTGCTTTGTCGCGGGTTGCGAATCGGCAGAGCCCATGTTCCGGCATGTGGGATGAGGGATACCAGAAGGCAAGGCCGATCGATGTTCCTTGAAAGATACCGAGCCGGCGGTGGCGGATCTGGTAGCCTTCCTGGCTGTCAGCGGCACGTACGTTCGCCATGAGCAAGCCTGCGAAAAACGACTGGCAATCGGAGGGAGATTATAGCAACCTTACGTAGCGATCGGTAGCGTCGCCGGTATCGTCGGCCCCGCCGGCCGTTGACTTCACCAGCACAAGTCTTAGCTGAGCAGTGCGCGCCGGCGATGCCAGCGGTGCGCGAAGGAGGCATACATGGGGACGTCAGTCATGCGCGTGATCGGTGCGGCCTTCGTTGCGTCAGCGTTTCTATCGGTGTCGGGGTGCGGGTACAACGATTTGCAGGGCCTCGATGAAGACACGAAGGCGGCGTGGAGTGAAGTCATCAACCAGTATCAGCGTCGGGCCGATCTCATTCCCAACCTGGTCAACACCGTGAAGGGATACGCCGCGCACGAAAGAGAAACGTTGGAGAGCGTGGTGCAGGCGCGTGCTAAGGCGACCAGCGTGCAACTCACGCCCGAACTGCTCAAGGATCCGGCCGCCTTCAAGCAGTTTCAGGAAGCCCAGCAGGGGCTCTCCAGCGCCCTGGGTCGGTTGCTGGCGCTGGCCGAGAACTACCCCAACCTGAAAGCCGACCAGAGTTTTCGCGATCTGCAGAGCCAACTCGAGGGCACGGAAAATCGCATCACGGTGGCGCGCAAGCGCTACATCGACAAGGTGGCGGAATTCAACAAAATGGTCCGCTACTTCCCCACGAATCTCACCGCCAAGTTCCTCCTTCACCTGGAAGAGAAGCCGAATTTTACGGTGGCGGACGAGAAAGCGGTCGCCAAACCACCTGAGGTCAAGTTCTAACCTCATTGCCCGTCGGCGGGGGCCCAGCCATGCGGCGAACGAAGCGACTGGGGTGGGTTGTCTTCATCGCAATGGTGTCCCCGGCGCTGCTGCACCTGCTTTCGGCGCGGGCGCTCGAGGTGCCTCCGTTTACCGGCTGGGTGGTTGATCGGGCTCAGCTGATCTCGTCGTCAGCCGCTGAACAACTCTCCGCCGAACTCCGAGCTCACGAGCAAAAAACCAGCAACCAGGTGGCGGTCTTGACCCTGCCCTCGCTGGAGGGCGAACCGGTGGAAGACGTCGCCCAACGCGTTTTCGTCGCTTGGGGTCTTGGCCGAAAGGGGACGGACAACGGTGTGCTTCTCCTGGTCGTACCGAAGGAACGGAAGATCCGAATTCATGTCGGGTATGGGCTGGAAGGCGCGCTGACCGACGTCAAAGCCTCGCGCATCATCCGAAACGACATCGTCCCTCGGTTCCGGGCCGGGGACTTCTCGGGAGGGATTACGGCCGGCGTCGCCGCGATCCTCACGATGATCGAGGGGGAGTATCATGCACCGGAGGAGGCGGCGCGACCGGGCGACCTGGCTGGGCTGCTGCCGGCCGTCGCGTTTGCGGTCATCGCGGGAACCATCATCGGGGTCCTCTTCTCGCAAGTGCATCGCGCGGTTGGAACCGCCGTCGGAAGCGGTGTCTCTCTGCTTGCTGCGCCATGGGTGACGCAGGCGCTGCTCGCGGCCTCCGCGACGCTCGTGTTGGTGGCACTGCTCAATGCGTCCTTCCCCGCTGCGGGGGGAGAATTGCGACGCCGTCGCCGCGGGCGGGACGACAGTCTCTGGTACACCACGCAAGGAGGAGGCTGGAGTTCCGGTGATTGGGGCGGGCTTTCTTCAGACAGCGGGTTTTCCGGAGGCGGCGGGGGTGATTCGGGAGGAGGAGGCGCCAGTGGGGATTGGTGAGGTGACGCTGCTGACCGATCAGGAACGGGCCCGTATCGAAACGGCCGTTCGGGAAGCGGAAGCCCGGACCAGGGGCGAGATCGTCCCGATGGTCGTGGGTCGTTCCGGGCTCTACCGGGAAGCATCGCATCGTGCAGGGTTGGCGCTTGCGGTGTGCGCCCTCGTCCTGCTCCTCGGCACCGAATCCTTCTGGTTGCCATGGGGGTGGCATGCGGCGAACGCAGGCCTGCTGCTCCTCGTCGCGGCGGTCGCCTATGGGGCCGGAGTGTGGGTAGGCCGCACGACGGCGGCGATTCGATGGCTCACGACGCGCGAGCGGAGGCGACACAAAGTCAGGCTTAGCGCGGAGCGGGCGTTTTCCCAGCACGGGGTCGGACGGACCCGCGAGCGCACCGGCGTATTAATCATGGTATCGATGTTGGAACGGCAGGTGTCCGTCCTTGCCGATCGGTTCCTGAGCGAGCGGGTCCCATCACAGGCATGGGNNTGGCGGCGAATGTGCCGCATCTAGCCGCCGGCCGGCTGGCCGAAGGGTTCTGCGCCGGCATCGAACGCTGCGGAGAAATTCTCGCACAATCTGCGCCACCCCGTCCCGGGGACAATCCTGACGAATTGTCGAACCGGGTGATTCAGGAATAAAGTCGTGGATGGATAGAGTGATAGAGGTGCGGGCCCGAACAGATTCGATCGGGAGGAGTCGGGAGGAAGGATGATTCGAGGGTATCCGGCGAAACCAAGCGTGTTGCCCGGAGGCCGGTTAACGTTGCATGTCTCGACGACCAGCCCGCAATTCCGCGTGGATTTCTACCGTCAGGACCGGACGCTTGTATTTGTGACACAGTCTCCCTGGTTTCGAGGGCAGGATGTTCCGGAACCTCCCACGCCGCTCGAACGCACGAGAGATTGGCAGTGGCCGGCGTATGACTTTCCGGTCCCCGCGGGCTGGCCGTCAGGGGTGTATCTTGCCTGCCTGATCGAAGGGCGCGACGGTGTTCCCGAGATCCCTTCGGAACCAACGACGACCGTTGATGCCAGGGCCGGCCGGGCGCTCTTCGTCGTGAAGAGTGCGGCGCCCGGAACACAGGCCGGCATTCTCTATAATCTCCCTCTGTTCACCTATCAAGCCTACAACTACACCGGACGTGTGAACTTCTACATGAAGGGCGACCCGCCGGACGCGGATCGGGTACATCGCGTATCGCTGCGTCGCCCCGGTGCCGGAACCGGCGGCGACATCGGCGGAGAATACGAGGATCAATGCGGGAGCGCCTGCGACTGGTACGACGACACCTCGCCGCGAAATACCTATGCCCATTGGGATGCCCCCTTTATTGCCTGGCTCATCGGCAATGGCTATCGACTCGACTACTGCACGGATCTCGACCTCCATGAACGATCCGCCGGGCTCGAGGCCTATCGGCTCCTGCTATGTGCCGGGCACCATGAATACTGGTCGACGGAGATGCGGGATCACGTCGAAGCGTTCATCCATGCCGGGGGGAACGTGGCATGGTTCAGCGGCAACACCTGCTGGTGGCGGGTCCGCGTTCGGCTCGATGGTGCGCAGTTGGAATGTCGGAAGGTCGATAACGGCGATCTCTGGTGGTCCGGGGTTCAACGGCCGGGAAACAGCCTCACGGGGGTGAGCTTCCGCNNCGGCGAGGCAAGGGAAGCCCTTGGATACACCGTTCAGCACGCGTCCTCATGGGTATTCGAAGGAACCGGATTGCGCGACGGCGATACGTTTGGACGGGAGGCGGCCCTGGTGGGGTTCGAGTGTGACGGAGTGTCGGTGACCGGTGCGCCCATGCCGGGTCGACCGATCGAGCCGGACGGACGGGATGGCACCCCCGTGTCGTTCAAGATTCTCGGTTGGGCACAACTCACTCAATTCGGCAATGGCGTGACCGGGTGGTGGAATGAAGCGCCGTCCCCGACCGAGAACGATCGCCGTGTCGTCACGATGGGCCTGTTCACCGATCAAGGAACGGTCTTCAACGCCGCGACAACCGACTGGGTTCGGGTGGTCGTCGCGGTACGGGAACCCAACACCGTTCGAATCACCCACAACGTGCTCCGGCGACTGTCGCGGTCGATGACGCGCGACCAAACGGGAAT
>JRYJ01002156.1_pt1 | contig 19577 bp, 20 predicted proteins | sample 235371 | NCBI WGS metagenome assembly JRYJ01 (sample SAMN03074219, study PRJNA261477) | activated sludge metagenome | biome: Wastewater Treatment Plant; feature: Wastewater; material: Activated sludge; isolation source: activated biomass of a wastewater treatment plant treating hydrocarbon... ... | reverse complement strand
AACCGCGGCGGCGAGAAGATCTCGGCCGAGGAAGTGGAGAACGCGCTGCTGCGCCATCCGGCGGTGCAGAACGTCGCGGTCGTCGCCATGCCCCACCCGGTGCTCGGCGAGGCGGTGTGCGCGTGCGTGATCCGGCGCCCCGGCGCGCCGCTCACGCTCGAGGCGCTGCGCGCGTTCCTCGAGCGCGCGGGCATCGCGCGCTTCAAGGCGCCGGAGCGGCTGGAGATCGTCGACCGCTTCCCGCTCACCAGCGTGGGCAAGATCAGCAAGAAGGACCTGCGCGCGGACATCGCCGCCCGGCTGCGCGCCGAGGGCGAGGCGGCGTAGCAGCGCACCAGGCGAGGAACCCTCCCATGATCAAGATCATCTACTTCTTCAAGCGCCGGCCGGGAATGTCGGTCGAGGACTTCCAGGCGCACTGGCGCACGACGCACGCCGACATCATCGTCGCGCTGCCCGGGATCCGCAGGTACGTCCAGAACCACGTGCTGCCCTCCGCCTACCGCAAGGGCGAGCCCGCCTTCGACGGGGTGGCCGAGAGCTGGTTCGACGACAGCGGGGCGCTGAAGGCGCTCGCGGCCACGCCCCAGTACGCCGCGGTGCGCGCCGACGAGCCGCAGTTCATCGACGGCGCGACCATGGGCTCGATCATCACCGAGGAGCACGTGCTCAAGGACGGACCGGCCCCCGCGGGCGGCATCAAGACGGTCGACTTCGTCACGCACAAGCCCGGCATGCCCCTCGACGCCTTCTTCGAGTACTGGCGCAAGGACCACGGGGCGCTGGGCGCCGCCGCGCCCGCGGCCCGGCGCTACGTGCAGAGCCACACGCGGCGCTCGATCTACGCCGCCGGCCGCACGCCCGCCTTCGACGGCGCCGCCATGATGTGGTTCGACGACATGAACGCGCTGCGCGCGGCCGCCGCCACCCCGGAGTTCGAGCGGCTGCGCGCCGCCGTCGCGACCTTCGTCGCCCGCGACAAGTCTCCGAGCCTGCTCACCACCGAGCAGGTGGTGCTCGCGTAGGCCCGGAAGCGAAGGAGTTATCGGCCGGGTTGCTCGCCCGGCACCGGCACGAAGACGCTGACCGTGTTCGACGCCGGACCGGCGCGGCCGCCCGCCGTGCGGGCGCGGACGTGGTAGCGGTAGCGTTGGCCGGCGATCACCGTGCCGTCGGTCCAGTGGGTGACCTTCAGCGCGTCGAGCAGCCCCACGTTGCCGAGATCGTCCGCGCGAAAGACGTCGTAGTACCCGGCGCCCGGCGCCTTCGGCCACTTCAGCGCGACCCGTCCGCTCTCCACCGTCGCCTCGAGCGCGCCCGCCGCCCATGCGAGCGGCGGCGCAGCGGAGTCGTCGGCGCTCGCCTGCAGCGCGCCCTGCGGCCAGAGCGTGCAGATCACGGGGCGGTGCGTGCCGTCGAGCGCCTTGCACACGTTGCAGTAGTCGCACTCGACGATGCGCGCGCGCTCGCCGCGCTTGACCTTGTTCGGCCAGTCGGGATCGGCGAGCAGACCGCGCGCGATCGCCACGACGTCGGCCTTGCCCTCGGCCACGACGCGCTCGGCGTCGTCCGGGTCGGAGAGCTTGCCGGCGATCGCGACCGGCGTCGCGTGCCCGTTCGCCGCCAGGAACGCCTTGATCTCGGCGGCGAGGTGCACGTGCAGCCCGCGCGGCAGCCAGTCGCCCGGCATCGCGCGGTCGCCGGAGTAGCCCGAATACGGAAAGAGCACCTGCCCGGGCTCGTGCACCGCGTCCTCGAACTTGCCGCCGGCCGAGAGCGACAGGTAGGCCGCGCCCATCTCGGCGAGCCGCAGCGCGATCAGCCGCGATTCCTGCACCGTGTACCCGTTCTTGATGAACTCCTCGCCGTTGAAGCGCACGCCGATCGGGAAATCCGCCCCCGCCCGGCGGCGCGCGCTCGCCAGCACGCGGCGAATCAGGTGCAGCCGGCCTTCGAGCGTCTGGCCGCCGTACGCGTCGGTGCGCGGGTTGGTGCGCGATAGGAAGGACGACAGGGTGTACGCGTGCGCCGAGTGCAGCTCGGCGCCGTCGAAGCCGGCCTCGCGTGCGCGCGCGGCCGCGGCGCCGAACTCGTCCACGATCCGGTCGATGTCCTCCAACGCGAGCAGGTCGACGGTCTGGCGCCAGCCCGACCGCGCCACCTTGAGGAAGTGGATGATCTGCGGGACGACCTTCGCTTCGCCCGCGTCGTGCACGCGCCGGGTGAGCTCGCGCAGGCCGGGCACGAACGCATCGGCGCTGATGCGCAGCAGCGGCCCGGACTTCACCTGGTGCACGGCCATCGCCTCGACCACGATCAGCCCGGCGCCGCCGCTGGCATAGCGCACGTAGCGCGCGATCGTCTCGTCGGTGACGACGCCGTCCTCGCCGCACAGGTGCGTGACCATCGCCGGGACCATGATGCGGTTCGGGATCCGCATCCCGGAGATGTCGAGCGGTTCGAAGAGCTTCATCGTCCATGCCTCCGTCTGGGTCCGGCTGCGGCCCGGGCGGCCCGGCGGCGCGCCCGCGCCTCCGCAGTCGCCGGAGAGCGAACTCTCGCCAATTGCGGGTCAGAAGCATTTAGCAGGCATCAAGAATTGGGCGCCGCGCCCGCGCGCGGCCCCGGGCGCGGCCGGCGCGCCGCGCACGGCGCTAGATTACCTTCGAGTACCGCGCGCGGCTCTGGGCCTCGCGCAGGTAGCGGTCGAAGACCATCGCGATGGCGCGCACCAGGAGGCGGCCGCGCGCGGTGACCGTGATCCATTCCCGGTCGCCCTCGACCAGGCCCATCGCCTGCAGCTCGCGCAGCTCGGCGAGCTCCGCCGCGAAGTAGCGCTTGAAGTCGATCAGGTACGCGATGCCGATCGAATCCATCGAAACCGCGAACTGGCACATCAGCGCCATGATCACCGCGCGCCGCACCAGGTCGTCGGCCGAGTGCTCGATCCCGCGCAGCACCGGGAATTCGCGCTGGTCGAGGCGGTCGTAGTACTCGTCCAGCGTCTTCACGTTCTGGACGTAGGACGGCCCCACCGCGCCGATCGCCGAGATCCCGATCGCCACCAGGTCGCACTCCGCGCGGGTCGAATAGCCCTGGAAGTTGCGGTGCAGGTGCCCGATGCGCTGGGCCTGCGCGAGATCGTCGTCGGGACGCGCGAAGTGGTCCATCCCGATGTACTGGTAGCCCGCGCGGGTGAGCGTACGGATCGCGAGCGTCAGGAGGTCGAGGCGCGTGGCGGCCGACGGCAGGTCCGCCTCCCTGATCCGGCGCTGCGGCTTGAACACGGTCGGCAGGTGCGCGTAGTTGTAGAGCGCGATCCGGCCGGGATTGAGGCGCAGCACCTTGAACAGCGTCTGGCCGAAGCGCTCGACGCTCTGGTGCGGCAGGCCGTAGATGAGATCCACGGAAATGGACTTGAAGCCGTTGGCGCGGGCGTTGTCGATGACGCTGGCGGTTTCTTCCTCGGTCTGGATACGGTTGACGGCCTTCTGGACCGTCTCGTCGAAATCCTGGACACCGACGCTCATGCGGTTGAAGCCCAGTTCACCCAGGAGGGCGACGGTGGCGGCATCGACCTTGCGCGGATCCACCTCGATGGAGTACTCGCCGCCGTCGAGGAGCTTGAAGTGCTCCCGGGTGGCGCCCATGAGCTGGCGCATCTCGTCGTGGGAAAGGAAGGTCGGCGTGCCGCCGCCCCAGTGCAACTGGATGACCTCGTGCTCACCGTCCAGGTACTCGCTCTGGAGGGCGATTTCCCGGGCCAGGTACTTCAGGTACTTGGCGCTGCGCCCGTGATCCTTGGTGATGATCTTGTTGCAGGCGCAGTAATAACAGATGGTGTTGCAGAAGGGGATGTGGAAGTATAATGACAGCGGTCGGCTGATGCCGCCGATGTTTCGCTTGCCCAGCCAGAGTTTGGCGGCCTCGGCGTCGAAGGCTTCGACGAAGCGGTCGGCGGTGGGGTAGGACGTGTAGCGCGGGCCGTTGACGTCGAAACGGCGGATGATCTGAGGATCAAAAACGAAGTTTTCTGTTGCGATGTTCATTAATATCTGGTCGCCAGTTTAGCGGTGATTATGGTCGGATGAACCCATTGTACGGTTGACATGGATCAAGCCAAAACAGGTTGCTAATGCCACCCCAGACAGCCGCCAAGGAAATCTCGCTGACGGTCATCAAGACCGCCTGTTCCAATTGCAACCTGCGGGAGCTTTGCCTGCCCCTGGGGCTGACGCCGGAAGAAATGCAGCGCCTCGACGACCTTGTCTCGACGCGCAAGCGGGTCAAGCGGGGTGACCACCTCTACCGCGCCGGCCAGGATTTCGACGCCATCTACGCCATCCGCAGCGGCTTCTTCAAGACCGATGTGCTTCTGGAGGATGGCCGCGATCAGGTCACCGGCTTCCAGATGGCCGGCGAACTCCTCGGCCTTGACGGCATCAGCACCGAGCACCACACCTGCAACGCCATCGCCCTGGAAGACAGCGAGGTATGCGCCATCCCCTTCCCCCGCCTGGAAGGCCTGTCCCGGGAAATCCACAATCTCCAGCACCACTTCCACAAGGTCATGAGCCGCGAGATCGTGCGCGACCACGGCGTGATGATGCTGCTTGGCACCATGCGTGCCGAGGAGCGCCTGGCGGCCTTCCTCCTCAACCTTTCCCAGCGCTTCACCGCCCGCGGCTTCTCCCACGCCGAGTTCTACCTGCGCATGACGCGGGAGGAAATCGGCAGCTACCTCGGCCTCAAGCTGGAAACCGTCTCCCGCGCCTTCTCCCGCTTCCAGGAAGAAGGCTTCATCGCCGTCCAGCAGAAGCACATCCGCATCCTCGACATCCCCGGCCTCAAGGCCCTGATGACTCACCATCCGTAAGGCAGGGGGTTGCGCGTCAGCGCCACGCTCACGATGTAGGCGAAGGAAGCCAGGGCCAGCACCAGGAACAATGCCCGCTGACGGGGGGTTTTCCCCCGCTTCAGGGCCATGGTCCCGCACAGGATGTAGGCCAGCAGCCCGAAGAACTTGGCCGTCAGCCAGCCCTGGACGAAGGGATACTGGCTGCTCATCACCGCCATGGCAATGGCGCTGCCGAGCAGGAGCGTATCGACGACGTGGGGCGCCACCCCCACCCAGCGGCGGGAGAGCAGGGGCGACCCTGCCAGCATCCAGGCGCCGCGCAGGCAGAAGCCGAGGCCGCTCAGCACCACGCTGGTGACGTGAACGTGCTTGAGGACCAGGTAGGTGTTCATCCCCGCTGCCCGTCGGGCCGCGGCTTCACCACCATTGGCAGGTGCACCGCCGCCCAGCCGCCGAAGACCGCCAGCCAGCCGAGGGCCGCCACAAGGCTGAGAGGGCTGATGAATTCCCCGGCCAGACGCAGGACGACGACCCCCTGGTGCAGGAGGAAGAGGCGCCAGGCCCAGCGGTCGCCGGCGATGGGCCGACCGGAGTGGCCGAGGGTGACCCGGGTGGCCATGCCGAGGAGGATGGAGGCGAAGAACCCGGCCCCGATGGCATGGAGGGGCACGAGGCCGCCCCAGGACACGCCGGCCAGGGCCAGCCCCCCCTGCACGGCGTAGAGGCCGAGGCCGACGGTCAGCCACAGGGCGCCCAGATGGAGCATGGCCAGCATGGGGAACCCCAGGGCGGCACGCAGCCCCCAGCGGGAAGACAGATGCGCCATGACGCCGGCCGCCACGCCGTCGGGCAGCCAGCGCCAGGCCGGCAGTTCGGCGGCGGCCAGGATGCCGTGGGCCAGGAGCGCCGCCAGGATCAGCCACAGGGCCCCCATCGGCTGATAACTCTCGTAATCCCGCACCACGGCGCTGGTGAAGAAGGGCAGCATGCGGTGCAGGACGATGACGAACACCGGCGCCAGGCAGCCCCACAGGCCGGTTTCCACGGCAATGCGGAACCACACCGCGTCCACCCGCGCCACGGCGGCGCCGTAGGCGGCCAGGCCGGCCACGCCCAGGCCCAGGGCCGCCAGCACGGCGACGGCATGGCCGCGTTCGTTGAGGGAGCCGCGCACGACGCCGGCCAGAGCGGCGATGCCCCACAGCCATCCCGCCCCCACCAAGGCCAGCCCGGCCAGGGCCGGGGAAGGCAGGGCCAGTCCCGGCAGGAAAAGCAGCCAGCCGCCCGCCATGAGGAAGAACGCCGGCCGGAAGTGCCGCGGCTGCAGGGGGGCCGCCGCCATCCAGCGCGGCAGGGCGGTCATGAGAAAGCCGAAGATGAACCAGGGGAAAATACCGAAAACCATCAACCCGCCGTGCACCCAGGCCGGCGGCCAGGGCCAGGTGGGCACCGGCAGCAGGCTGAAATGGCGGGCCTGCAACTCCCAGGCCCAGAGCACCATGGCCAGGACGGCCTGGACGGCGCCGCCGGCGAACATGAGCCGGTGCGGCGCCGAGAAGAAGACGTGGCGCAACATCAGGCCACCAGCCGTTCCGCCACCTCGGCACCGTGCCGGCGATAGGCCCGCAGCGCCGATGCCAGGTTGAGGAAGAGCCACAGGCTGGCGCCGCAGAGCGCCAGGCCGGCCGGCACTGCCAGCCACCCCGGGAAACCGGCGGCCAGGGCCAGCAATGCCACGGCGGCGGCATGGCTGCGCATCTGGCGCTGGCAGGGCGGCTCCGCCAGAATGCGGTTCATGTTGGGCGCCGCCACCCGCCCCTGGCCGCGGTTCTGCAGGTGCAGCCAGGCCAGGAAGGGGACGATCTTGTACAGCATGCCGATGATGAAGGACATGAATCCGCCCACCACCAGCAGGACCGCCAGCAGGGCATGCCAGCCGGCCCATTCGGTCAGCGCCGGCGACAGGGCGGCGGCCGCCAGCATGGCCATGGACAGGGCGACCGAGACCAGGCCGAGCTGCCAGTAGCGGTAGGTGGCATCCGCCTTGGCCCGCCGGCGCTGGTGCTGCAGATGTGCGGTGAGGCCCGCAAAGGCGAGGCCGCCCAGCGCCACCGCCCCCTGGGCGAAGCGACCGATAAGCGGGATATCCAGGGCCACTGCCGCGCTCCACAGGAGGAACAGGCCGGCCAGCCCCACCGGCAGCCACCAGCTGAGGCGGGCGGGATAGCCGGGGGTGAGCTGGAACATGGGCACCACTACGTAGGACATGACCGCCAGGAGGATGCCGGCCCAGGCGCCCAGGCCCCAGGCGGCATGGATGTCGGTGACGGCGACCAGGGGCAGGGAAAGCTTGCCGGCGAGGCCGAAGGCCAGCGCCGCCCCGAGGCCGACGACGACGGGGAGCGCCGCCAGGGCGAGCTTGAGGCCGCGGATGGTGGGGCTGGTGGACGGGACGCTCCACAGGGCCACCCCGGCGGTGGCGAGAAATATCGCGGCAGTCAGGGCGAGGATTGCCGCCGCCCCCTGGAAGGCCGCCGGCGAGCCGGCCAGGAAGCCCGCGGCAAGAAGCAGCGCCCCCACCGTCAGTCCGCCATGCACGGCGGTGGCCACCGCCAGGGGCCGGGGCACGTTGGCGCCGGCGACGACGGGCAGGATCTGGATCAGCGCCCCCAGCATCACCTGCAGCATGAAGCCGACGGTGAGGAGGTGGGTGGCGGCCAGGGCGGCCGGCAGCCAGCGCGACGACAGCGCCCCCTCCCCCGCCACGGCCAGCAGCAGCCCGGCGGCGGCGGCGAACAGGGGCGCGGTGAGGAAGAACCGCAGGGGCGCCGCGAAGGGCGGGGCCTTGTCGAAGGAAAGGAGGGCCTGCACTGCGTTCAGGAACGCCAGATCAGGATCTCGAACGTCCCGTCGGGCACCAGTTCCGTCTCGTAGGCGTAGCCGTTCTGCCGCAGCACCTTGTAGAGGGGATGGGGCTCCCGGTAGAGCAGCAGGAGCAGCTTTTCCCCGGCGGGCAGGGCATCGAGGGCGTCCATGGTGCGCACGAAGGGCTCCGGCGGCTCCAGGAAGCGGGCATCGACGACATGGGGGGTCTTGGGATGGCTCATGCTTCGGCCAGCTCCTGTTCCAGGTGCTGCAACAGCTCCGGCAGATCGCCGGCGAGGTGCTGGTCGCACATGGGGTAGAGGACGTTCTCTTCCTTCATGTTGTGCTGCTGCATCATGATGAGCAGGGTTTCCGCCGCCCCCAGGTAGCCTTCGCCGTCGCCGGCGGCCAGGGCGTCGGCGGCTTCGTCCAGGAGGGCGCGCATCTGCAGGTGCTCCATGCGCATCATCTGGGTGGGGCCCATGGCGATGCCGGTGCGGGCTTCGAAGGCGGGAAAGAGGGTTTTCTCCTCGCAATCGAAATGGGCCAGGGTGGCGGCGCGGAAGTGCTCGAAGGCCGCCCGGGCGGCGGGAAGGTTTTTCTGGGCCACGGCCTGCTCGGCCTCGGCGAAGAGATCGTCGCAATGGCGATGATCTTCCGTCATGAAGCTGCGTATGTTGCTCATCTTATGCTCCTGCTGGGGGGATGGCGACATTGTGGGAAGGCCGCCGCCCTTCGGCATTGACCCTGGTCAAAAACGCCCGCCGTTATGCCGTGTGAAACCCCCCGCCCGCTACTTTTCCAGCACGTAGCTCCCCGGCGCATCGCCCAGGGCAGGATGGCTGCGACTGGCCGCCGGATAGGCCCCCACTTCCTTGCCGCAGCGCTCGCCCAGCCAGCGGGTCCAATCCTCCCACCAGGTGCCCGGGTGCTTCTCCGCCCGCTCGAACCACTGTTCCCAGTGCTCGTTGCGCTCCGGGTCGCCGATCCAGTAGGCCCGCTTGGGCGGCTGCACCGGCGGATTGACGATGCCCAGGATGTGGCCGGAGGTGGACAGCACGAAGCGCATGGGCGCCTTGACGTTGATGTACTTGCGGATGCGGTAGCACTGGCGCCAGGGGGCGATGTGGTCGTCTTCCGCCGTCACCGCATAGACCGGCTGGGTGACGCGATTGAGGTCGATGGCCTCGCCGGCCACCGTCAGCCTGTCGCGCTTGATGAGGTTGTTGGCCAGGTAGAGCTCGCGCAGGTACCAGGCGTGCATGGCCTGGGGCATGCGCGTGGTGTCCATGTTCCAGAACAGCACGTCGAAGGGCGGCAGCGGTTCGCCCAGGAGGTAGCTATGGACCCAGTATTGCCAGATGAGGGGGTTGGAGCGCAGCAGGCGGAAGGAGGAGGCCATCTCGTTGCCGTCCAGATAGCCCTTCTTGGCCATGGAGTCTTCCAGGGCCCCGACGCAGGCGTCGTCGATGAAGACGTCGATGTCGCCGGGATGGGAGAAATCGGTGAGGGTGGTGAACAGGGTCCAGTGGGCCACCGGCACCTTGCCCTCGCCGTAATGGCGGTTGGCCCAAGCCATGTAGGTGGCCACCAGGGTGCCGCCGATGCAGTAGCCCGCCAGGTGGACCTGGGGCACCTTGCAGAAGTCGGCAGCCACCTTCACCGCCTGGTCGACGCCTTCCAGCAGGTAGTCGTCGAAGCGCACGCCGGCCATGTCCGCCGTGGGGTTCTTCCAACTGGTGATGAAGACCGAGAAGCCCTGGTCCACCAGGTACTTGACCAGGCTCTTTTTGCTGGTCAGGTCGAGGATGTAGAACTTGTTGATCCACGGCGTAGTGATGACGATGGGCGTCGCCCGCACCTTGTCGGTGGTGGGCGCGTAGTGGATCAGCTCCAGCAGGCGGTTGCGGAAAACCACCTTGCCCGGGGTGGTGGCGAGGTCCTTGCCCACGGCGAAGGCGTCCGGTTCCACCATCTGGATGTTGCGGGCCTGCACGTCGCGCAGGAAGTTGCGCATCCCCTGGGCCAGGCTCTCGCCTTTGGTCTCGACGGCGCGGCGCATGGCCACCGGATTGAGCCAGAACAGGTTGGTGGGGGCCACGGCGTTGAGCCAGTTGCGGAACCAGAAGGCGGCCCGCCGGCGCTCCTTGTCGGAAAGGCCGGGGGTCTCGAAGTACATGTCCTCCAGGCGGTGGGTGAAGGCCAGATACCACTCCTTGACGATGTTCCAGGTGGCCTCGTCCTTCCACACCGGGTCGGCGAAACGGGCATCGTCGGCGTGGGGCTCGATGACGTCCTCGGAGGGCAGGCCCATGGCCCGGCGCCACACGTGGGACTGGAGGGCGATGAGGTCGCCGGAGAGGGCGTGGATGGCCCGCCCCAGCTCCTGGGGATGCATCATCCAGGCCATCTGGGCGTTGAGGAGCGAAGTGGTGACGCCGAAGGGATCGACGGCCTTGGCGAGGGCGTCGCCCACCGCTTCCAGGGGGCTGTCGCCGTTGAGATGGATGCTCTTGTGGCTGGTGGAGGTGGAGGCGGTGCCGGACATGGTGAGGCTCCTCGGAACGGGTGATTTTGTTATATCACAAGGTCACGAACTCGTTTGGGGCCGCCGCTCTAACCTGCGGCCAGCCGAGGCGGTCCTGGACGGCCGCCACCAGGGCGGCGGCGGACCCCGCCTCGCCGTGCACCACGTAGGTCCGGGGCGGGCGGCGGAAGTGCCCCAGCCAGGCGAGCAGGGCCTGCTGGTCGGCGTGGGCGGAAAGGCCGCCGACGGTGTGGATGGCCGCCCGCACCGGCACCGGGTCGCCGAAGATATGGACCAGCCGGGCGCCGTCCACCAGCCGGCGCCCTAGGGTGCCGGCGGCCTGGAAGCCGGTGATGAGGATGGTGCATTCGGAGCGCGGCAGGTTCTCGCGCAGGTGGTACTTGATGCGCCCCGCCTCGCACATGCCGCTGGCGGAAATGATCACCGCCCCGTGGCGGACGTCGTTGAGGGCCTTGGACGCCTCCACGTCGGCGACGAACTCGATGTGCATCTTTTGGGGATGGGCAGCCAGCCAGTCGATGAGATCCCGCGTCTCGGCGTCGAGCAGGTTGCGGTGGTTCAAGGTGATGCGGGTGGCGGCGTCGGCCATGGGGGAATCCACATAGACCTTGAGGGGGGCGAGGCGACCCCGCCGCACCAGGTCGGCCAGGACGTAGATGATTTCCTGGGTGCGGCCGACGGCGAAGGCAGGAATGACCAGGTTGCCGCCGGCGGCCCGGGTACGGGAGAAGGCGGCGACGATTTCCTCCTCCGTTTCCGGCAGGGGCCGGTGCAGGCGGTCGCCGTAGGTGGATTCGACGAGCAGCACGTCGGCTTCGCCGATGGGCTCGGGGTCGCGCAGGACGGGCCGGTCGGGCATGCCGAGATCGCCGGAGAAAACCAGCTTGCGGCCACCGCCCCCGGCTTCCAGCCAGACTTCCAGGCAGGCCGAGCCGAGGATGTGGCCGGCGTCGTTGAAGCGGCAACGCACCCCGGCCGCCGGCTCGAAGGTCTCGCCATAAGCGGCGGGCTTGAGGAGACGCAGGCACGACTGGGCCTGGGCCACGGTGTAGAGGGGCGGGCGCACCCCCGCCGCCTCCTTGCCGCGCCGATGCTTGTGGCGCAACTGCCACTCCGCCTCTTTCTCCTGGATATGGGCGCTGTCGGGCAGCAGCACTTCCAGCAGGTCGATGGTGGCCGCCGTGGCATAGATGGGGCCGCGAAAGCCAAGCATGGCCAGGCGCGGCAGGAGGCCCGAGTGGTCGATGTGGGCGTGGGTGAGGAGGATGAAATCGATCTCCCGCACGTCGAATTGGAAATTGAGGGCCCGGAGGTTCTTGCGGTAGGCCTCCGGCCCGCCCTGGAACATGCCGCAGTCCACGAGGAAGCGGCAGCGCCCCGTCTCCACCAGGTAGCAGGAACCTGTTACTTCGCCCGCCGCGCCGAGAAAGCCCAGACGCATGTTTGATTTCCTCCTTGCTTGGCGTAGCATCCCTCTTTGAGAAGCCCGATGCAAGCGGGGCTGGACATCGTCAGTCCGGCAAGCCGATACCCCGCTCCGTTCGCGCCGAGCCTGTCGCAGCCAGTGGTGCACCGCCCTTCGACAGGCTCGGGGTGAACGGGGTCAAGCGCGGTGTTGGATTGCCGGGCAAATACAACGGCATCAGCGGAGGCAAGTTCATGTTCAAGCACATTCTCCTTCCCACCGACGGCTCCGATCTATCCCGCCAGACCGCACAGAAGGCGGTCGCCTTCGCCAAGGAGGCGGGGGCCAAGATCACCGCCTTCTTTGCCAAGCCCGAATATCCCGTCGCCTACTTCGGCGAGGGCGCCCTGATCGACCCCACCACCCCGGAAAAATTCGCCGAAATGGCCGAACAGCAGGCCACCGAATACCTGGGGGAAATCCGGCAGCTGTGCGCCGACACCGGCGTCGAGTGCGACACCGTCTCCGCCACCAGCGACGTGCCCTACGAAGCCATCATCGAAGCCGCCGAGAAGGCGGGCTGCGACCTCATCTTCATGGCCTCCCATGGGCGGCGGGGAATCAGCGGCTTCCTGCTGGGCAGCGAGACCAACAAGGTCCTCACCCACTCCCGGGTGCCGGTGCTGGTCTATCGCTGAGGGTCGCCGGCGGGGCGGACGACGGCCAGTACCGCCCCGCTGTCCCGGTCGATGAAGCGGATCTCGTCGAGAACCGCCACCAGGTAGCGCTTCTTCAGGGTGAAATCCACCGGCCGGCCGTAGGTGGCCTTCCAGAAGGTGGTGCTCTCGCTCAGGCAGGGTTCCACCAGGTGCGCCACCGCCCGCAGGCCGACATGGGCCGGTCGGGCGGCGGTGCGGGCAGCAAAGCCGGCGTCGTCATCGTTGCTGCGCGGATAGAAGTCGTAGAGGTTGTCGAAGGCCAGGAAGTAGTCGTAGCGCCAGCTTACCGCCATGTGCTGGGGGGTGCCGATCTTGTCCTCGCCTTCGTAGCCTCCCTTCTCCACCATCACGCTCTGCAGGGGCAGGAACTTGAAGCGGTAGTAGTCCTCCGCCGCCGGGTCCGCCCTCGGGCGCCAGCTCCAGCCCTCGGCCACGTTGTTGAAGGCCATGGGGTAACGCAGGGCCAGGCCCTCGCCGTCGGCCTCCGCCTGCAGCGCCGGCAGGGATTCGGGATCGACATCCACCTCGATGCGCTCGCCCGCCGGCAGCCGGCCGGCGGCCACCACCGCGGCCAGGCGCTCGTACTGGGCGGCAGCGGGTTCCGCCGCCCGGGCAGGAAAGAAAAAGGCGGCAGTCAGGGCCGCCGCCAAAGTATGTCTGAGGAAAGACATGATCAAGTCACACTCGCTATGCCCAACGGGAGCCGGGCATGGGACGAATGATCGCGGACGCCGCCCCCGGTGCCCATGATGCATATCAACAATTTTCAAGGGCGGCGCAATAGTTGACTTCTTTCATTGGAATAAATAGATTGAAGCCTGTCCCAAGGGGGAGTAGCTCTTAAGCCGCAGCGTCGTCACCACGGGCAGGCCCGCCTGCCCCGGCGCTCCGGGTGGCCGTCGCCAGACGCCCACGAGCAAGACCTTTGCCGCGATGGCAAAGGTTCCGTTTTCAGTCGCATCCATGCCATTGCCGGACAAGGTCCGTGCCCGGCGCTCCCGCGCCGCCACATCGTGCAATGCAACTGAAATGGAGTTCAACCTATGGCAACCATCGGTACCCCCGGGATGTGGGCAACCTTCTTCGCCATCGTCCTCGTCATGCTGGCCATCGACCTCTTCGTGGTCGGCGGCGGCAAGGAGCATCGCGTCACCGTCAGGGAGGCGGCCACCTGGTCCGTCGTCTGGGTGGCGGTGTCGCTCGCCTTCGCCGGCCTCCTCTGGTGGCACCTGGACGGTAGCCTCGGGCGTGAAATGGCCAATCAGAAGGCCCTGGAATACCTCACCGGCTACCTCATCGAGAAGTCGCTGGCCGTAGACAACGTCTTCGTCTGGCTCATGCTCTTCGGCTTCTTCGCCATCCCCGCCGAGTTGCAGAAGCGGGTGCTGGTGCTGGGCGTGCTGGGCGCCATCGTCCTGCGTACGGTGATGATCTTCGCCGGCGTCTGGCTCATCGCCCAGTTCCACTGGCTGCTCTACGTCTTCGGCGCCTTCCTGCTGATCACCGGCGTCAAGATGTGGTGGTTCGCCGAGGAGACGCCCGATCTGGCCAAGAACCCGCTGGTCATCTGGCTGCGGGGCCACATGAAGATCACCGACGCCCTGGAGGGCGAGCGCTTCTTCGTCCGCCGCCGGGAAGGTGGCCGCTGGGTGCGCTACGTCACGCCGCTGTTCCTCACCCTGGTGCTGGTGGAGCTTTCCGACGTGATCTTCGCGGTGGATTCCATCCCGGCCATCTTCGCCATCACCACCGACCCCTTCATCGTGCTCACCTCCAACATCTTCGCCATCCTCGGCCTGCGTGCCATGTACTTCCTCCTGGCCGACATGGCGGACCGCTTCTCGCTGCTCAAGTACGGGCTGGCGCTGGTGCTGGTATTCATCGGCGGCAAGATGCTGCTCATGGATCTCTACCCGATACCGGTGCCGGTCTCCCTGGGCGTGGTGGCCGCCATCATCGGCACCTCGGTGGCTCTCTCCCTGCGGCGCGACGGCCGCCGCGCCCACGCCGCGGACAGCCGCTAAGCCAACGGCCCGGCCGTCACCGGCGGCAGGCCGCCTGGCAGGCGTCGTAAGCCTCCTGGCACCCGGCCCCGGCGCCGCGGCCGGGGCAGCGGTACAGGCGGTCGCCGCAGTGGCGCACGCAGGCATCCCACTCCCGCTGCCGGTCGGTGGCCGGCTTTGGTTCCGGCAGAATCAGCCCGGCGCCCCGGGGGCAAGCCCCGAAATCGAAGCTGCGGCGTGGCCCCGGCAACTGCGCCCAGGTCTCGTCGGCAAAGACCAGCTCGGCCTGCAGCCGCGCCAGCGCATCGCCGCCCTCCCCCAGCAAGCCGCCCGCGCGGAGCATCTCCGCCGCGGCGCAATCCGCCGCCCGCACCGCCCCGGGGCGGTTGCCCACGGAAAGCCGGGCGCAGGCCTGGGCGTAGAAGAACTGGCGCACCGTGGCGGAAAGATCCGGCAGCAGATCCGGGTTGTAGCGCATCACCGTCTGCCCGTCCTTCTTGCCGACCTTCACCAGCACCTTGAGAGCCGGGTCCGCCTCGCCGGCAATGGCCCGCCCGGCGGCGTCCGTGCAGGTATCCAGATCCACCGCCTCGGCCCGGGCCAGACCCGCCGCCAGACCCAACACCAGGGCCAACACCCCCAGCCATCCCCCGTTCATCAACGTTCCCCCGTGATCGTTTTGTCGCCTTGGTGGCGATGACGGAATGGTAAGGCAAAATTGGTCTGGGAGATGTATCTGGCGGTGCATGTGACTGATTGTTGGCCTTATGTGGAATTCAACACAAGGCCGAGCTGCCGCCTCAACCCCCCTCAAGCGCCGATCAGTTGGACAACCTCACTCCACATCGAAGGGTCGGGCCGCGCGATCAGCTTTTGAAGCAGCCCCCAAGCCTCATCCGCATACCTGGCAGCCGCCTCTCCCACCCCCTCCCCCAGCTCGAACCGCTCCCCCCGCACGCAGAGGACGAAGCATTCGGGCGCCGCCCCCGGGCAGGTTTGGTGGAAGACCCGCAGCACGGCGCCGGGTTCGAGGGCGTGGGTGCTGGGGCCGAGGTCGGGGGCGGGTTGCAGGCGGGTGAAGGTGTAGGGGGCGGGGGTGCCGGTGCCGGCGTCGATGAAAAGGGCGAGACGGCGGCCTTCCAGGTCGAGGGCGTGCTCGATGTTGAGCTGGAAGTCTTCGATCAATTCGACCTCGTCTGCCCTGCCCTGCTCCGCTAGCCACGCCTCCAGTCGGGCCAGGAGGTGGGGGCCAAGGGCGTCGTCGCCGCGGCTGGGGTTACCGATGGCGAAGACGACTGGGGGCTTCATATTCCTATGGCCCGTTCGCCCTGAGCCTGTCGAAGGGCGGTGCATCCCGGGCTTCGACAGGCTCAGCCCGAACGGAGGTAGGCGGTGTTGATGGCTGGTCCGATGCCCGGCTCAGGCTGTGGACCAGGGAGCCATCGGGATCGACCAGTTCCACCTCCAGAGGCATCTTGCCCAGGGCGTGGGTGGCGCAGGAGAGGCAGGGGTCGAAGGCGCGGATGGCGACTTCGATGTGGTTGAGGAGCCCCTCGGTGACCTCGCGGCCGTGCAGGTAGCGGCGGGCGACATGCCGTACCGCTTCGTTCATGGCCTGGTTGTTGTTGGTGGTGGAGACGATGAGGTTGGCCATGGTGACGACGTCGTTCTCGTCCACCCGGTAGTGGTGGAAAAGCGTGCCGCGGGGGGCCTCGATGACGCCGACGCCTTCGGTCTGGCGTTCGCCCCGGGTCATGAGATCGCTGCCCAGGATGTCGTCGTCGTGGAGCAGTTCCTTGATCTCTTCGGCAGCGTGGAGCATTTCGATCATGCGCGTCCAGTGGTAGGCGAGCGGCGCGTGCATGGGGGTGCCGCCGGCGTAGTCGACGAATTCGCGGCGTTCGTGTTCGGCGAAGGGAGTGGGGATCTGGTCGCAGTTCTGCACCCGGGCCAGCGGCCCCACCTTGTACCAACCGTTTTCCTTGCCGATCGCCCGCAGGAAGGGGAACTTCATGTAGCTCCAGGGCTTCACTTCCTCTTCGATGTATTTGTCGTACTGCTGGTAGTCGACGTCGTCGAAGATGATCCTGCCGTTGTCGTCCCGGGCCCGCAGGGCGCCGTGGTAGAAGTCCAGGTCGCCGCCGGTGCCGACCAGGGACATGAAGTTGGAGCGGAAGATGCCGAAGCTGTTGTAGAGCCCCGGGTCCTGCATGTGCACCTTCTGGATGAGGTGCACCGCTTCCCGCGACCAGGCGATGATCTGGTAGACCTCCTTGAGGAGCCCGTCCCGCTCGGCCACGGTCAGCGACTTGTTCACCCCGCCGGGGACGGAGCCGGTGCCGTGGATGCGCTTGCCGGCGGTGACGCGGATGATCTCCTGGCCGAACTTCCGCAGAAGCACGCCGCGCTTGGCGATTTCCGGGTGTTCCTGGGCGACGCCGACGATGTTGCGGCGGGTGACGTCGGAATCGAAGCCGAAGAGCAGGTCCGGCGAGCACAGGTGGAAGAAGTGCAGGGCGTGGGACTGCAGCATCTGGCCGTAGTGCATGAGGCGGCGCACCTTCTCGGCGGTGGGGGTGAGCTTCCTGGCGCCGACGATGACGTCCATGGCCTTGGAGGCGGCGATGTGGTGGGACACCGGGCAGATGCCGCAGAGCCGCTGGACCATCACCGGCACTTCCCAGTAGGGGCGGCCCTGGATGAATTTCTCGAAACCGCGGAATTCGACGATGTGCAGGCGCACCTGGTGCACCTTGTTCTGGTCGTCGAGGAGCAGGGTCACCTTGCCGTGGCCTTCCACCCGGGAAACGGGGTCGATGGCGACGCGGCGGAGTTTTTCGGGGTGTTGGGCGGTTTCCAGTTGGTAGGTCATGGGGCCACCTTTTTCAGTCGAAGTGCATGAGGCCGTGCCCCAGTTGCGGCTCGCGGCCGGCCAGGAGGTCGGTGAGCACCTTCCAGATGGCGTCGCCGGAAGGCGGACAGCCGGGGATGAAGTAGTCGATCTTCACCACCTCGTGGATGGGGTGCACCTTGTTGAGCGGCAGGGGCAGTTCCGGGTCGTTGGGGATGAGGCCGTTGGAAAGGCCGGGGCTGGTGTGATAGACCTCTTCCAGGATGGTGGGCAGGGGCAAGTGGTTGCGCTGGGCGGGCAGGCCGCCGTTGATGGCGCAGGCGCCCATGGCGATGAGGATGCGGCAGTTTTTGCGGAATTCCCGCAGGACGTGGACGTTCTCGGCGTTGCACAGGCCGCCTTCGATGATGCCGATGTCGGTGCCCTCCCCCACTTCCTTGATGTCGGTCAGCGGCGAGCGGTCGAACTCGATGTGGTCGAGGAGGGTGAACAGCCGCTCGTCGATGTCGAGGAAGGACATGTGGCAGCCGAAGCAGCCGGCCAGGGAAGTGGTGGCGACGCGAAGCTTCTTTTTTACGGGGGCGTCCATGTCAGTTCTCCTCCTTGACCAGGACTTCACCGATGGGCGCCTTGTCGAAGGTACGCTCGCCGATGGGCACGGCAAAGCCGCGGCGCTTCCTGAGGATCACCCCCACCGGGCAGACGCTCACCGCCTTGTCGGTCATGGCGATGTCGGTATCCGCCAGGCGGCCGGACTTGGCGTTGACGATGAGGTGGGTCTTGATGCCACGCCCGGAGAGGGCGAAGACGTTCTTGCCGTCCACGTCCCGGCTGGCCCGCACGCACAGGGAGCAGAGGATGCAGCGGTTGAAATCGAGCAGCAGTTCGGGGTGGGAGGCATCCACCGGCCGGTTGGGGAAGAAGTGGTCGAAATGGGGCGACATCATGCCCAGGTGATAGGCGGTGGCCTGCAGCTTGCAGTCGCCGCTCTTTTCGCAGGAGGGGCAGAAGTGGTTGCCTTCGACGAAGAGCATCTGGGTGAGCGCCCGGCGCTCGGCATTGAGTTCGTCGGTGTTGCTCTCCACCCGCATGCCGGCGGCGGCGCGCATGGTGCAGGAGGCGGTCTGGCGGCCGTTGACCTTGACGGTGCACAGCTTGCAGGAGCCGTGGGGCTTGAAATCCGGGTGGTAGCAGAGGTGGGGGATGAAGACCCCGGCCTGGCTGGCGGCCTGGAGGATGGTCTGGCCGTCCTCGAAGGGAATGGTCTTGTCGTCCAGGGTGAAGGTCTGGCTCATGATGTCTTTTCCTCGCCGAATTCTTCGGGAACGATGTGGGCGCCTGGGTCGTCGCGGCCAGTCATCTGGCGGGCGGCGGCCAGGGCCCGGTCGAGGTCGAAGGCCGGGGTGAAGTCGCGGTGCTCCAGGCGCCGGTCGTAGGCCGGACGGAAGCGGGCGATGGTGTCCAGCACCGGGTTGCAGGCGGTGTGGCCGAGGCCGCAGTGGCTCATGGACTGGAGCAACTGGTTGAGGCGCTCGATCTCGGCGAAGTCGTAGGGGGAGCCGTGGCCGTTGTGGAGCTTGTCCATGAGGTTCTTCAAGAGCGAGGTGCCGACCCGGCAGGGGGTGCAGAAGCCGCAGCTCTCGTGCTGGAAGAAATGCACGAAGTTGCGGGCCACCTCGAACATGTCCCGGCTCCGGTCGAAGACCATGAAGGCGCCGGCGGTGGGGATGTCCTCGAAGCCGATCTTGCGGTCGAACTCGTCGGGCCCCAGGCAGACGCCGGAGGGGCCGCTCACCTGCACCGCCTGCACGTCCGTGGCGCCGCAGTCTTCCAGCACCTGGCGGACGCTGACGCCGAAGGGGTATTCGTAAAGCCCGGGCCGGGGACAATCGCCGGAGACGGAAAGGACCTTGGTGCCCGCCGACTGTCTGGTACCGATGCCGGCGTACCAGTCGCCGCCGTTGAGGGCAATCAGCGCTGCGGCGGCGAAGGTCTCGACGTTATTGACGATGGTGGGCTGGTCCAGGTAGCCGTTGGTGACGGGGAAAGGCGGCCGGTTGCGGGGAGTGCCCCGCTTGCCTTCCAGGGATTCGATGAGGGCCGATTCCTCGCCGCAGACGTAGGCGCCGGCGCCGAGGTGGATGTCGATNNAGTTTCTGCTCCCGGCGGCGCTGCAGCACGGCGTTGAGGTGGTCGAGGAGGTAGCGGTACTCGCCCCGCAGGTAGAGGAAGCCCCGGCGGGCGCCGACGGTGTAGGCGGCCACGGTCATGCCCTCGAAGACGAGGTCGGCGTGGGCGGTGAGGAGAACGCGGTCCTTGAAGGTGCCG
>JRYJ01001490.1_pt1 | contig 19628 bp, 17 predicted proteins | sample 235371 | NCBI WGS metagenome assembly JRYJ01 (sample SAMN03074219, study PRJNA261477) | activated sludge metagenome | biome: Wastewater Treatment Plant; feature: Wastewater; material: Activated sludge; isolation source: activated biomass of a wastewater treatment plant treating hydrocarbon... ... | reverse complement strand
GCCGAACCTCACCTATGTCGACAACGACGACTACGCCGAGACCGGCGAGCTGGATTCGCTGTTGAAAGCGCTCCGGGCCCGGAAGGGGCCGGCCCAGAGTACGATCATTTCGTACGGCGACGTGCTCTTCAACAAATACATTCCTCAGAGCCTCTGCCAGGAGGGCGACGACTGCATCGTCTTCGTCGACAGCAACTGGCAGGAGGAGAGCCGCTACGCCCGCTTGGGCGGGTACGTGGAATGTTCGTTGCCCAACACGCGGCGAGCCTTCAACGCGAAGATTTATCTCAAGCGACTGGGCGACGCCATACCGCGCGAATCCATCCACGGGGTCTGGATGGGGTTTCTCAAAGTATCACCCCATGCCGTCGGCCTCATTACCCAGATCATCACCGAGCTGCTCGCCCAGCCGGGCAACCGCAAGGCAGGCATTCCCCAGCTCCTGCAGGAACTGTTGAAACGGAACCATCCCATCCGCGTGCTCTACACCGCGGGCCACTGGCTCGATATCAACAGCCTCGAAGACGTCCTCCAGGCGGGAGGGTTTTAAGATTGCAGCGGCTGTGATGCTCGCGAGGAGCGACGGCTGGATCGTTGGTTACGGGGAAAAGGGACATACGCGATCGATCGCTCCGCGGAAAGGCATTCCTGATGTTGGATCCACAGAAATTTGTCGATTGCCTCCGAGAGAACGCAATCGAGTTTTTTACTGGCGTGCCGGATTCTCTACTCAAAGATCTGTGCGCCTGCATCAGCCATACGAGCCGGGCAGATCAACATATCATCGCCGCGAATGAAGGCGGATGTGTTGGACTGGCTGTGGGATACCATTTGGCGACTCGCCGAATTCCGCTCATCTATATGCAGAATTCCGGCTTGGGAAATATCATCAATCCCTTGTTGTCTCTGGCTGATGAAGAGGTATACTCGATTCCGTTGCTGCTTGTCATTGGATGGCGTGGGGAGCCGGGCACCCATGACGAGCCTCAACACAAGAAGCAAGGCCGGGTGATGCTGGCTATGCTTGAAGCCATGGGAATTCCCTATTCCGTTTTGGGATCCGAGCAAGATGATGCCGAGGACACGATCAAACATGCCGTGGCCTGTGCGTCGAAGGCCAGCAGTCCGTTCGCGCTGGTCATCAAAAAGGGAACCTTCAAGCCGTTCGCCGCACCACGATCGGAAGATCCGAGGTTTTCCCTGTCGCGGGAAGAGGCGATTCAGCACGTGCTGGGCGTGCTCGATCACAACGATATTGTCATCTCTACCACCGGTATGCCCTCACGAGAGGTGTACGAATTCAGAACAAAACAAGCTGCGGGACACCAGAGGGATTTCTTGACCGTCGGTGGCATGGGACACGCGTCTCAAATTGCGCTGGGCATCGCGCTCCAGAAACCGGAGCGCAACGTCTATTGTCTCGACGGGGATGGCGCTGTACTTATGCACATGGGTTCTCTTGCCATCAACGGAACGTTGAAGGCGCCAAACTTTAAGCATGTTGTGCTGAACAACGGAGCGCATGACTCGGTGGGTGGGCAACCAACGGTGGGACTGAAGATTGATCTCCTCAATCTGGCGAAGGCCGTAGGTTATGAGAAGGTGGTTCGGGCTCAGACCGCAGAGGAACTAGAAGAGGCGATTCTGATCCTAAAGGGCCACCGTGGACCGAGTCTCCTGGAGATTCGTATTCGTTGTGGCGCAAGGGCGGATTTAGGTAGGCCGCTCACGACGCCGGTGGAGAATAAAATCGCGTTCATGCAGTTCCTCGGATAGGTGTGTGGAGTTCAGGATTCGTGCTTGAAAGAAGTTACATCGCCAGGCTCCTTCTGCTGTAAACATCCGAGGAATGGTCAATACGCAAGAGAACGCTACCCTGTTCTTCCCTGCAAGAGCGTACCAACACCCGGCGGCGAAAAGGCGGATAGGCTATCAGGATTGGGCGGTTGTGTCTTCGAAGAGCAGGCAGTAGCTCAGCGAAAAGGGACGATCAAAGGAGATTCACCATGCTCGTAATTGCTCTTGTGAGCCTGTTTCTGTTCACTGCTTTGTCTCAGCCCGCACTTGCCTATCTGGACCCGGGCTCCGGGAGCATGCTGATTGCGGGCTTAGTCGGCCTGCTCGCGAGCCTCCTGTTCTTTCTGAAAGGGTTGTACTACAAGAGCCGGCGGGTTGTTCTAGGATTATTCGGGAAGACCGGAAAAGAGGATCGCACGCGGCACCCACTGGTGTTCTATTCGGAAGGGCGGCAATATTGGAACACGTTCAGGCCGGTGATCGACGAGCTTGCTGGCCGTGGCGAGAAATGCGTGTATTTGACCTCCGATGAGCAAGACCCGGGGCTGCTGTATTCGTCCGAGCTTGTAGATACGAAATACATCGGAAGCGGAACGAAAGCATATGCGTACCTGACGGTGCTCGAAGCTGATGTGTGTGCGATGACCACTCCGGGGCTCGATGTGCTGCAGATTAAGCGCTCCAAAGGCGTCAGCCACTATGCTCACTTAGTTCACGCCCCTACCGATATAGGTACCTATAAACAATACTCGTTTGATTATTACGACTCTGTGTTCATCAACGGGGATCATCAGGAAAAATCACTCAGGAAACTGGAAGAATTGCGGCGAACGCCTCGCAAGCGCCTGTTCAAAACGGGCTGTCTTTACTATGACTCGATGCAGAGACAATTGAAAGAGTTGGGCGCGGTATCCGGTTCGAAAACTGAAATGACCGTCTTAGTGGCACCGACGTGGGGAGCGAACGGACTGCTGAAGAAATTCGGCACGCGAAGCCTGACCCCTCTCCTGGAAAAGCAGTGGAACGTGATCGTTCGACCTCACCCGCAATCCTATATCTCCGAACGGGAGATGCTCGACAGCATTCGGCAAACGCTGAAGCAGTACCCCAATCTGCAATGGGACTGCGACAGGGACGGGACACGGTCAATGGCGCGTGCGGATGTGATGGTGTCAGACCTGTCCGGCATGGTGTTCGATTTCGCATTCTTGTTCGAGAAGCCAGTCATCACGATCAAGTTCGACGTAAACAAGGTCGGATTGGAGGCTGCGGATCTCCCGTGGGATCTTTGGGAGCTGACGGTGCTGGATACAGTCGGAAGACGGATTGGAGAAAGCGAATTGGACGCCCTCCCCGGTCTCATCGAACAGGAATGCGGCCGGCACGATCGACGGCAGATGATCCGGCAACTCCGGGATCACAGTGTTGTGAATTTCGGATGTGCGGCGAAGCCCGTAGCCGATGAATTGTTGCGCATTCGCGACGAGGTCTCGGGCAAGGGAGCGAGGTAGATGTTGTGACCGGCGGGAACTCGTCGGCGGCGGGGCCGTCTGCTTTGGGAAAGGATCTGCCATGAATTGGCCGAAGCCTCAAGTGTTTATGCAAAGCAAGTCTCAGGACCGCGTGCCCATTCCCGCGGATTATGTGGGCAAGCATAAGGCGATGAGTTCCAAAACCGTCGTGGTCGACTTATTTTGGCAGCATCAGCGGCAGTTTGCGTTCACCGTCAATGAGCATGTGTTCAATCCGATGGACAGTATTGTCGGTCACAAGCTGATCGATCTTGTCTTGTCGGAGCAGATCAAGGTCGCAGACAAACGTGTGGTCGATTTGGGCTGCGGAAGCGGAGTGGTGGGCCTTTGCGCCATCGTAAAGAAGGCGAGGAAAGTATTGTTCACTGATATTAACGCGCACGTTGACGGAATACAGAATCATCCGCTGTTCCGAAAATGCGATCAATGGCAAGTCCAGGATGTATTGGTCAATGTGCCTGACTCCACTTATGACACGGTGTTGGTGCTTCCTCCATGGATGATCGTTCAACCGGGGAAACACGTCGCTTCGGACACCTTCGAATCGGGTATCTTCAGACCGGCCGATTTGTACGAGCGTATTTTGAGAGAATCCGGCCGGGTATTGGCGCCTGGAGGGCAGTTGGTGATCTGGTTGCGGGTTCCGCTCGCGGGCTTCGCCTACTTTCTTCATCTCATGGCGATCGCTGCGGAACAATTTGATCTCGCTTCGGCGAATCTGCTGGCCGACGGTATTGAGTCGCTGATTTGTATGGACCACGAGAAGTCCTTGATGGGTCGGTGGATGTACAAGCTTCAAAAAGGGGGCGTCTCGAATGATAGCCTCTGGCTCATGCTCTCATTGGAAAAACGGATCGCCTAGTTCGACGACGGAACCCGTAAAGAAGGAGTTCTGGATGGACAACCGGAGTTGCAGATGATGAGTGTGCTGTACCAGGTGCTGATCGCTCCCATTGAATGGGTCATGCACATGGCCTTATCGGCCATATTTGCCGTCACCGGCAGCTATGGCGTCTCGATTTTCCTGCTCAGTCTCCTCATCAACGCCGCCCTGCTTCCTCTTTTCCAATTGGCCGAACGGTGGCAGGAAGCCGAACGTCGGATTCAAAAGCAACTGGCACCGAAATTGGAGCAGTTCAAGCAGGCGTTTTCTGGCGAAGAACGCCATGTGATGATCCACACGCTGTATCGTCAGGCCGGGTACCATCCGATCTACGCCGTGCGCAGCAGCATCGGGTTGTTCCTTCAATTGCCGTTCTGGATCGCTGCGTATCAATTGCTGTCGCACTACCAGCCGCTCAACGGCGCGTCATTCCTGGCATTCGACGATCTCGGCCAGCCCGATCGGTTACTCGGCGGGGTCAACCTGCTTCCCTTTGTCATGACGGCGGTCAATCTGACCGCGGCTGTCATATACACGAATAAGTTGAGCCGCGCGGAACAGGTCCAGCCGGTCGTTCTGGCTGTACTCTTTCTCGTCTTACTCTATGACGCTCCGTCCGGCCTTCTGCTGTACTGGACGTTCAATAGCCTGTTTTCTTTGCTTCGGATAGCTTTCTTGAATCCAACGCAGGTCGGAGATCCCACACGAGCCGATCTCAAGCTTTCATCGCCGGAAGGAACGCCTCAACTGGGGATGGGCATGAACCCCTCTGACGCTCAAGAGCAACTAGGGCGAGCCATGACAGCCGGTGCGGTGCCGACTGAAGTCGGACACCATGGCACAACGCCCCCTTCGCGGGGCGCTTCTGCCATCATCAATCTCGCATTGATCCTCTTGGTGATGGTCGTCCAGGCTTCCGTGCATCTGGATCGGTTCGCACTCGAAGGAGGGCTTCTTCATAAGAGCAACTGGCTGACATGGGGACTTCTTGCGACAAGCATCGTGGTCCTCGTCTATCTATGTTGGGCCTACCCATTCAAGCACGCAGAAGCGACGAAACGCGGCTGGAGGCCTCGGTTGAGTGCGGCATTGGTCTGGTTGCTGTGCGGAGCGCTTGGCCTCAGCAATGTGGTTTGGCTGTCTGCACTGTTTCCGGATTTTCATCCGGCAAAAGTGAACCTGGGCATTCTCCTGCCCTTGGTTGTCTTGCTGATTTCCCCATTCTGCGATCGCATACCGATCACGAAGAACATGCCCGATGACCACTGGCTATTTGCTGGCAGCATGTTGCTGAGCACCTTTGTTCTGTTCCTCGGCAACCCCATCGGCATTTATGTATCGTCGAGCGACTTCGTGGGCGGCGTGTCCCATGTGGCCGCCGTTCTTGGTGTGTTGTTCGTGATCGTCTCGTCTGGTGTGGCCGCATTATACGTGCTCGTGGATAGCGCCGCCAAAAAAATCCTCAGCCTGCTGTTTGTATTCCTCGCCATCATCATCATGGCCTATTCCGCCGTCGGCGTGAGGAATGCCGGAGTCATGTCCCAATTTATCCTGCCCCTTGCCAGGTCCCTGATTAGAACGAATCAGGAAATAGTCATGGAGGCGCTCATGCTGCTTGTCGTACTGGCCGTCACCAGCTATGCGACCGTCAGATACCGGCAAAACGTGCGCATGATTATGGGCGCGATGCTCGTCGCTTCGATCGGGGTGACCTTTGCCGATCTCCTTTCTTCCAAGGGGAACGAGGTGTCGGCCAAGAATGAATTGCCTGTCGCTCATGCCGACATTGTGAATTTTTCGCGTGAGGGGAACGTCCTGATTTTGATGCTCGACGGGTTTCCTGGCGCATATCTGCCAAGGATTATGGACGAAGTACCGGAAGTTCTTCGAGAGTTTGATGGGTTCACATGGTTCCCGAACATCGTCACAACCAGTGCCGATACCCTTGGAGCGATTGCGACGCTTGCTGGAGGCCCTCTGTATAAGCCGGAGGAAATCAATAAGCGCCATTATGAATCGGTGGGACATGCGATCAATGAATCGTACGGCGTCTACATCGATGCCTTCGTTCCAGGAGGCTTCCAAGTCTCCTATGTGAACCCGGCCTTTGCAGGAGGATGTGATCGTTTGGACAAGAGGATCTATTGCACCGATACCGTTCCGTATGGGATTCACTACCGCAGGAATGAAGAACCGGCTCTGCCTGTGGTCGAGGGCGACTCACATGTGCCGCTCATCCTGGCAATGGTCAGTGTGGTGAAGGCCGCGCCGTTTTTTCTCAAATCCTGGGTGTATCAGGAAGGCAATTACCTAGGCATGAACGCGCCCAGTGTGAGGCATGCAGTCGCCAATAGTTATAAAGTAAAGGACTGGGGTTTTCTGCGTGTGTTATCACACGAGAGCCGATCCGACAGTAAGTCTAAGACATTCAAGTTTATCCAGTTGGTCATTCCACACCCTCCGAATGCTTTGGATGCCAACTGCGAGCTGCGGCCGGAAGGGGCTACCATTTATACGGAATCGGTCTGTGCATTGAAGGAAGTCGGGAGGTTGTTGTCCTGGATGAAAAAGGCGGGCGTCTACGATTCCACCAAAATACTCGTGGTTTCAGACCACGGATGGTTCATCGAGAATCCTATGTTCCCATCATCTTTTGATACAGTGCATCCCAAGCTGGATGGATGGATGTCAATGCCTGGGATCGTGCAGCCGCTCTTGCTGATGAAGGATTTCAAGGCAAGGGGGATCGTCCGTCGTTCAGATATCTTGCTGTCGAACTCCGATGTGCCGTCGATTGTCTGTTCCTCGATCGGGGGATGCAAGGGGGTGGGCCCTGATCCTACCAGAACGCAACACGAGGACAGAACGCTCACGTTTAGCATGTTGCGCTACCCTCCCGAAGAGGAGCTAGCCAAGAAGTTCAATATCCTGACCCTGTATGAAGTGAAGCGCAACATTTTCGACCCTCAAAACTGGAGGAGGATCCAATAGACGAACCGAGAGGTCCCCGCACTCGCCAACTCTTCTAGAACCCCCGGCCGCCGCCGCCACCGAACCCGCCTCCGGATGAACCGCCCCCGCCGAATCCCGATCCGCCGGAGCTGCGCGGCGCCGAGGTCATGGTCGTGCCGGTGCGCGACGCCATGTCGCCCATGCGGCTGGTGAACCCCCGCGTGTTGAACTGCACCAGGTCCGCCCCCTGGTACCAGGCAGGCGCCGTCGTGACGATCGATTCAAAGGCTCTCGCCCAGTTCGTTTCCACGCCGAGTGCCATGGCATAGGGAAGAAATTTCTCGAACATCTCCGGCGTCTTCACGACGCGCTCGAACCGGTCGGCTTCGACGCGCGTGAGAAACTCCTCGAAGCCCAACACGCCTTCCAGCGCGCGGGTGCCTGGCACCGTGCGGGCCGGCATGATGCGGCCGAACAATACGACGATCGCACCCGAGAGGAGCCCCGCCCCGAAGAAGGCCAGCGGCGCCATGCCCCATCGGTCGGCGAGCGCGGCCAGCGCGAAGGTCAGGACCATCCCCAACACGATCCCGCCGACGAGATAGTTCTGTTTCACACGATCCGGCCGTTGGGTGTAATACTTCCTGGCCTGGAGCGAGTCGAAGATCGCATCCCTGATGCCGGACAGGGATTTATAGAATTTATTTTCAAGCGAACTGAGGGGAACCCGGTCGGCCGAGCCCTCGCTGAACACGGCTTCCAGCAGCAGGCGTTCGTGCTTCGGCAGCGAGGACCAGTCGTTCGGCGGCTTGCGGCGGTGAAAGATATAGTCGGTGCTCGTCCACAGGCCGAAGAGCTGTTCGGGTTTCTGTTCCTCGATCCGCAGATACCCCCGCACGGCCAAGTCGACGAGGGTCGCGGTGATATCGCGGACGTCCGGGCTCTCATCCGCGAGCGTGCCGACCTCGGCGGGCGTGAGCTTCTCAGGCGGTTCATAGGCCACGGCAATGGGGCGCAGGCGCGGATCCCGTCCCCTGGTGGACCAGCGGCGATACATCATGCCGAACACGAGCAGGGGGATGCCGAGCGGCCAGTTGCTTGCCAGGAACGTTTCCATGTGATCCCACGCGGTCGGGGCCGCCACAAGACCCTTGTCCCAGCCGACCACGGCGGTCAGCCCTTCGCGAAAGCCGAGGGCCCGCGTCATGGTCATCGTGATGCGTGAGCCCTCGATGCCGACCGTGGCCGCGGCTTCCCGTGCGCCGTAGGCGCCGGTGAAGGCCTGGGCCCGCACGCCGGTTGCGTTTGCCGGGAGAAGGATGCGCGCGGACGCCTGCTCGATCGGCACGTCCCACTCGTCGCCGGTGACGTTCCAATAGAGCTCGTCGTGGTCTTCAAAGAACTTCAGCCCGTTGCGCACGCGGTACTTCAACACGAACGTGCGGGTGGCATCGGTCGCGCCAGGAATCCATATCTTGAAGGTTCGATAGTGCCGTTCCCGGCCGCTCTCCAGCTTGAGCGGCGTACCCTGTTCGTCGGTCACGCTGACCTGGTCCAGCCGCAGTGTGTAGTTGAAGCCTTGCGGGGTGCGGTACTCGACCGGGATCAAGCGTTCGATGCCGTTCCAGGAGCCTTCGAAGCGGGGGCTGACGGTTTCGGTGACGAACAGGTCGCCGCTGGGAAGGACTTGCAGCTCGACGTCAAAGCGGCTGAGGACGAACGAGCGGGCCTCTGCCGGGAATCCGCTGCAGAGCGTAGCGAAGCACAGTACGACGAAGAGGATCAGCCGAGCGGCGCGTCTCGATAAGAGTCTCTTGATCACGGTCAGACCCGCGGGGAGGTGATCGCTAGAACTGTACCCGTGGCGGCTCTCGCTGGATGGTTTCCGTCAGCTCAAAGAACTGCCGGCCGACGAAATTGAACCACTGGGCGATGAAGTTGGTCGGGATCTCCAGCCGCTTGGCGTTGTAGTCGCGGACCACCGCGTTGTAGTAGCGCCGGGCGTTCTGAATGGCGTCCTCGATCTGGTTCAAGCTGCCTTGCAGTTGGTTGAAGGCCTCCACCGCCCGCAACTGCGGGTAGGCTTCGGCAAGCGCGAAGAGGGATTTCAGCGTCTGAGAGAGTTGGTTCTCGGCCGCGGCCTTCGCCTCCGGCCCCTGCGCCGCCATGGCTTTCGCCCGCGCGTTGATCACGGCCTCCAACGCACCCTTTTCGTGGGCGGCGTAGGCTTTGACGGTTTCGACCAGGTTGGGAATCAGATCGTACCGGCGCTTGAGCTGCACGTCGATATCGGCCCAGGCGCTTTCGCAGGCCGCCCGGAGCCGCACCAGCCCGTTGTACATACCCACGGCGGTCAGCACGAGCACGACCAGTGCGACGAGGACGATCCAACCCATCGGCGTCTCCTTGCAAAATGAGGTGGGGTACGTATCGAATCGGCGGGAGATGATAGCGTGCCCCTGAACGTCTGTAAAGCGGCCGCCGAGGCGGCGCGGTCAACTGTCGTCAGCGTCGGGCAGTCCTCGTTGAGCGACCGACACACTCCCCTCCTTTTATTGGAAGGGTATAAGAAGGGGCTGGGGGAGGTAGAGAAGAACCTCTCGACCCCATTTCGTCTCCCCTTCCAAAGGAGGGGAACTGTTTTGCCACAAGCGACCAGTGTTTCAGCGTACCACCTACCACCCGACGGTCCCTAGTCGATCGGAGCTTGCCGATCTGGTGACCCGGTGATTCATCGTTCGAGCTTCTGTCCTCATCGCTCAGCCACAGTCCATCCAACGGTTGACGAGCCTGTTCGGTCTGCGGCAGATAGAATCCGTGAAGCAGCCACCATTGTTGGGACTCTGTCGCTGCGGCCGGCGAGTCCAACGACTGCACTTTTTGCACGGAGGTTGGCCATGAAGCGTCCCGTCGAACGTCGTACCGTCGACCTGTCCGGCTACCCGGATCTCGTGGTGATCTACCTGGGTATGCGGGTCAACCGGTGGACCGGCCTCAAGACGCTCCTCGGCTTCGGCCCGCAGATCGCGCGTTCGGTCGAGGCCCGACCCGAGGGGTTGTTGCTGCATGAGAATCTCATCTGGTCTTTGGCGCCTCCCCATCTGGGCATGCGACAATATTGGCGCGACTTCGACTCGCTCGAACGATGGGCGCGCTCGGAGCCGCACCGTCGATGGTGGCAGGAGTTTCTGCGTGGCTCCGGCGGGACCGGGTTCTGGCACGAGACCTATTTCATGCGCGGCGGCATGGAGGCCGTTTATGACGACCTGCCGAAGGACCTCGGCTTGCTGCGTTTTGCGCCCGCGCACCCGGCCCGCGGAGGGATGTTCAGCGCGCGCAGCCGCAGCCGCCATCCCGGCGAGCCGACCCTCCCTCCGCCGGTGTCCGAAGATGAGCACTATCGGTAATTGTCCGCGGTACCGCCATTCCGGTCGGAGGCGCTGTCCCGCGTGATTTTCCCCGGCGTCCCAGGTATCCTCCCGGGCCATTACTCACAGGGAGGCTTGCATGAAACCACGCAACGGACGTGTCGGGGTCGGTCTGGTACTCGTGTTGGTCTGTATGCTCGCGGGCGGTCTCGCCGCAGTGCCGACCGTGTTGGCCGACGAGCCGACGGTCGATGTGAACAGTCCCGATGTCGTGCGGCAGGCGCTCGAACAGCTTACGGGCAAGCGCGTCAAGGTCAAGCTGGTTTCCGGCCAGGATCTTGAGGGCAAGGTGGCGAAGGTCGGGACGCACGCCGTGGTGTTGAGTGAGCTCTCGGGCATGGAATTCTTCGACGCGACCGTGCGGCTGGATCAGGTGGCTGCGGTGATCGTCCGAGTCCGCACGAAATAGTGGTGGACGGTCGGGCTCGGTATTCATCCTACCTGTCTGATCGGAGGGCTGGTCTTTGCCGCGGGGGGATCGGTAGAATGGCGGCCGGGAGGTGCACATGATTCACACGGCGATGAATTTCGGAGACCACCGGCATTGCACAGCCCTCTCGGGGTGTTTTCGCGGTAAGCTCTGCGATCAGCTCACGAATCGTCCGGGGTATCGCGTGGCGAAGGGCGAGCTTGTATATCGGCTCGGCGATGCCGCCCAGAGTGTGTTCTTTCTGCGGCGGGGGTTGGTGAAGCTCACTTCTCTGACCGAAGACGGTCGCGAGCTCATCTTGCGTCTCCATCAGACCGGTGATGTCTTCGGCGAACTCTGCCATTGCACCGGCGAGCGACGCGAGCAGGCTGTGGCGATGGAAGACAGCGACGTCGTGGAACTCGGCTTCGAGGAATTCATCGCCCACCTGCAGACGAACCAACCCGCGTTGCTGCTCTTCCTCTCGAACGTCGCGCAACAATTGTCGGCGGCCTACGATCAGATCCAAACGCTGTCGTTCGGCACGACGATGGAACGACTGGTTCAAACCTTGAGCCGGCTGGCCGACGAGTTCGGCGAAGCCGACGGCGGATGGATCAGGCTGACGCACTATTTCCGGCAGGATGAGTTGGCGCAAATGGTGGGGGCACGTCGGGAGGTCGTGTCGACGTTGCTCAACCAACTCCGCGAGCAAGGCGTGGTGTCGTACGGCAGAAAACACACACTGCTCGTCCGTCGTACCGGGTTGGAACGGCTTTCGGCCGTCTCCGACAAGATCCCTGCCGGCCTCAAGGGCTCCCGTGTCTAGAATTTTTCCAGCCTTGTTATCCCGCTAACAGACATCCACGCCTCCCTTCTTTATCCTTACCCCCGGCGTAACGGTCGGCTCATGTCGACTCGATGGTCGCGTGCTCGCTGAGATCGCCGCCGTGTCGTACGGCCGATGGAGCAGACGCGATGATCGACGGTCGTGTCTCTGTCCCTCAACAAAGGAGTGTGTGCGATGCATGGTCTCATTCGTGGGTTAGCTCTTCCTCTCGTATGTGTGGCGACGGCGGCTTGTGCGACTGTCGGAGACGGGCCTGCGCCCTCTGCTTCCCAGGCCAAATCTGCCAAGGTGACCGAAACCAGGGCGGCTCTGCGTGACCTCTGGCTCGGTCATATCTTGTCCATCCGCAATGTCGCGGTGGCGACGATGGACAAAAATCCGCCCGCGCGCGACGCGGCGGAGCAGTCGGTGGTGGCGAATGCGCAACAGATTGCCGGCTCCATCGAGCCCTTCTATGGAAAACCGGCGTCCGACAAACTGTTCACGCTGTTGGCCGGGCATTATGGTGCGGTCCGGGAGCACTTGGATGCGACGGCCGCCGGGGATGCCGCACGACAAGACGCTTCCGTGAAGCACCTGAGCGCGAATGCCGGAGAGATCGCGACGTTTCTGAGCGGCGCCAATCCGTATTGGCCGAAGGACTCCGTGATGAGCCTGCTCATGGCGCATGCGGCCCACCATGTGACCCAGTTTCAACAATTGAAGGAAGGCGACTATACCCGTGAAGCCGAGACGTGGCGTGGGATGAAGTCGCACATTTATGTGGTGGCGGACACGTTGACCGAGGGATTGGCGGCACAGTTTCCGAACAAGTTCTAGCCGCGAGAGCGAGGCGTATCGGGATGTGATGCGCTTCTGGTACAGATCCGCCGCTGGTGCGTCTCTCGGAGGCCGGTGTCGGGTAATCGGGCGCGGGTCGTCCGCGCCTGGTTGCCCAACGGGAGCCAAGGTCGCGAGCAACTACCGACGGATCCACAGGGACCTAGGCCGGTTTTTCGGAGGGGCTGATGGCGGCGTCGGTTTCAAGGGCGAAGCGGCCGCGGCCGCGCTGGACGAGCCGCACCTCCGGGCATTTCTGTTCCAGCCGCTTCCGGAGCAGGATCAATCGGCTTTCGAAGTTGTCCTTCCATTCGGGTAGCCCGAGCCAACTGTCCATCCGCAGCTCTCGGTTCGTGAATTCCACCCGCTTCTCGTCGTGGTACTGCCGGAGGATCCGCCAGAAGATGCGGCCCGGCACGTTCCGGATCAGATATTCGCCGTCCACGAACACGCAATCGTCGGCGTGATAGAAACAGAACGATCGGGTCGGGGCTGCGGTGCGTGCCGGTTGCACGGGTTTCGGCCGCGCCGCCTCGAGTGCGGCCGGCTCCTCGACATCGCGCCCCAGGTGGTCGATGCCGGCGGCCAAGTGGCTTCCGACGATGGCGAGCAGCGTTTCTTCGCGGGGCAAGAGTCTCAGGGATTCAAGGCTCTCGGCGACCAGGACGCCGAGGCAGCGCCCCCGGATCATCAGCGGTACGGCGATTTGTGTCGACGCGCCCGACAGGCCCGGCAGGGGAATCTCGCGACACACGGCACCGGGGCCACCGACCGCTTCGGCTCGTTCCCGCACCGCGCGTGCATAGCGCAGCGTGTGGTCGAGGCCCGACAATCGTAAGGGATGTTTGGCCAGCGCCACCGTTCCGATCAGTCCTTCCCCGTATCCCACCTCCGACCCCACGCCGTTTTCCGGATAGCCCCGGCTGGCGATCGTCAGCAGTTTTCCCTGCCTGTCGTCCGCGAGCAGGATCATCGTGTGGTGCAGGCCGAAAAACTCTTCAAGGAGCTGCAACGTGGTCTCCAGCAGATCCCCCAGAAGCTCGGCTCGGTTCATGCGCTCCGTAATCACGAGCAGCGACTCCAGGTCGTGATGGACGAACAGGGACGCGGGACGATCGTCGGCCGGCGGAGTCGGCAAGGAGGTGATGCTGTCGACCCGCTCGATACGCCGGACTTCATAGATGTCGGCCGCGCGCAGGCGGAACACGTCCGACATACCGGCATGGGAAGCGATCGCCTGCAATTGCAGCGACATGGCCTCGAACAGCGGGCCGGACGATTCCGAGCGTTCGTACTTCAGGTAGAGGCGGTATGCCTGAAGGACGCGCGGGTCGAGCACCATCACGCAGGCGAAGGGATGTTCGGCGATGTTCTTGTGCGTCTTGTTGAAAAACTGGAAGGAGATCGCGACGTGCGAGGAGTCGACGTAGTGGACCTGGCTCACGTAGCTGATGTTCGGCGTGCCGTCGCGCGCGCAGGTCGCGATGGTCGCGGGAATGATGCCTTGGAAGCAGGGCCAGAGGTCGTCGAGCGTCGGCGCCGCGGCGTCCATCGGTCAGACCTTCTCGCCCGCCCCGGGACCGGGGGTTTGCGCAAATACGTCCGTCACGGTGACGTCGACCGCCACCGCGGGCTCCATGATCAGGGCCTCGGCCAATTCCGCCGGCACGCCGACCGCCATGATTTCGCCCAGGAACGCGCGGCGCCAGCGGCGCTGCATCTCGCGGTCGGGGGTGCCGGCCGGCCGGATCCGCCGCACGGTGCCCTTCAGCTGACAGGTGACGTGATCGGTCGGGCGGGAGCAGGTGACGGCGATCAACCGGTTCTCACGCAGGTTGGCCAGCGTCTGTTTCGACGTCGATTCCGTGAGCAGGAGCGTCACGCTGGTCCGGTCCTCGCCCACGCGGATACCCCAGCCGCGCGTGCACTCGGGCATGTGCGCGGCGTCGCGGGTGCCGACGTTGACGGAGACCCCGGCCTGCAGCAGTTCGACGATGGCGGGAGGGATCATCTTGAGATTACAGCCGTTTCCTTAGGAACAATTTAGCGACACCATAGCATATTCTTAGGATCGAGAGGGGGGCCTCCCGTGGTAGGTTTCGTTGCGACGAAACAGGCCGCCGGCGGGGAACAGCCGCACGGCGCCGGATCAGCGAGCCACTCAACTACGTCCCGACAACCATACAGCCAGGAGGTGTCCCATGATGCATCGTTTCTTTGCCGCCCTCGTCCTCGTGTGCGGCGCCACCATGACGTGTCAAGTTGGAGTATCGTCGGCGGCCGGGGCCCAAGCCGCCACGGGCCGTGTGACCTTCACGGCCCATGACCACGGCTTCACCGGTCCCGATCGGATCCCGGCGGGTCTGACGACCGTGGAAGTTGTGAACCAGGGGAAGGACTACCATCATGCACAGCTTGTCCGCTTGGCGCCGGGCAAAACGGCGGCCGATTTTGCAGCCGCGATGAAGGCCAACCCCTCCCGTCCCCCCGAGTGGATCAGCTTCGTGGGCGGTCCGAACGCCGTGCTCCCGGGCGACCGGTCGGTCGCGACCATGCAGCTGACCGCCGGCCAGTATCTGGTGCTCTGTTTGATCCCCGACCATGCCGGGGTGCCGCACGTGGCGTTGGGCATGGAAAAACCGCTGACGGTGACGCCGGCCGTGGCCACCTCCTCCGTCGAGCCCAAGGCGGATCTGACGATTACCGTGCGGGATTTTCATTTCGACCTGTCGAAGCCCGTCACGGGCGGCACCCACACGATTCAGGTGACGAACGGCGGCGGCCAGGCGCATGAAGTCGTCGTGGTGAAGCTGGCACCGGGCGCGACCGTGAAGGAATTCCTCGCGGCGATGGAGCCCGGCGCAGCCGGGCCTCCCCCCGGTCGGCCTGTCGGAGGGATCGTGGGTCTCGACCGCGGAGTCCACGGGTACTTCACGACGACGTTCGATCCCGGCCACTACGCGCTCATTTGCTTCTTTCCCGATGTGAAAACTGGCACCCCGCATTTTGCCAACGGTATGACGCGAGAGTTTGACGTTCAATAAATGAATCGGGCGCGCGCGGGTCCCAGTGATCCGTGCGCGCCTGAGGTCTGGTTCAAGCGGAAGGTTGTGGCAGGTAGCGCTCGATCAGGCGATACACGGGAGCCAGATCCTGTTGTCGGAAATAGCCTCGGCTCACCGATCGTTCGAGCAGGGACAGGGCCTGCTTGGTCTGATAGGCCGCTTCCGTTGGATCGGCCCGCCGCGCAGCTTTCCAGGCGGATTCCAGAATGACACTGATGTCGTGGACCGTCCGCTGAATTCTGGTTTGATTCGCATGCCAGGCGGTGCTTTGGACGGCGGCTCGGTTGAGCGTGGCTTCCACATGGTGGAGCCAGTCGTTCTCGTGGTCGGTCGCACCGGCCTGCGGGACGATGCACCAGGCCCAGAGCAGGGTGGCGATGCAGAGAAAGGGAGCAAACGCGCGCCGTCGGTGGTGTGTCATAACTCCCGTTCGTGGTGTGAGAAGGTGATGGGTGTCGGTGCGGCTTGCGGCCGCGGCTTCCTTTCAACCGTAGCAGCGAACAGAGCAGTCGGATGGTCGACGGGGTGGCCCAGGGAGAATATGCGAATGAACAGATGCTTTCCCGTGCCGAACCTAGGAAGTGTCCTAGTGTCGCTGGTGGTCCTTGACTGGATACAAGCTTGAGTAAGAGCCGCGGAAGACCCTCCTGCTCACGCCTCGATTCGAGATTCCGCTCGAGACCGGTGGATTGTCCGCGGGGTGGCCTTCGAACTGTGCACCGCCCATGTGAACCGACTTGGGTGGACGGCATTGCTGGAAGCCATCCTCTTGAGCGACGGAGGACTCCGGCATCAGGAGATCGTGCGGATGCTCGTGGCGGCCGGTGCCGATGTGAACCCGGCGGACGGTGAAGGTGTCACCTCGCTCCAACATGCGCGACAGAAGGGGTATCGGGAGATCGTGAGCATCCTGGAAGCGGCCGGCGCGCGGTAGCACCGTGCCCCGCCCTATCGAGGACAACTTCGCACCAACCGGGAGGAAGGCATGGTGATCGTCGATCGGTGGAGAGCGCGCGACCGTCATTGGGTGAGGAGCGGACTCGTTTGTCTGCTCTGCACCGTCGGATCCGTCTCGGTGGCGGTGGCGGCGGAGGAGTTGCCGAAGGAATCGATTCTTCCCGTCACGCTGGCGGGTACGGCGGCCAAGGCGGCGGTGGATCAGTGCGCCAAGGACGGGTACCGTGTGAGTGCGGCGGTTGTGGATCGCGCCGGCGTGTTGCGCGCCTTCCTCCGCGCCGACGGGGCCGGGCCCCATACGGTTGAAAGCAGCCAAAAGAAGGCCTATACCTCGGCCAGCCTGCGCGGGCCGACCGCCACCTTTGCGGAACTCATCGGGAAAACGCCGTCGCTGCAGGGATTGCAGAATATGAACGACCGGATTCTCATGCTCGGCGGGGGGCTGCCCATCGAGATCGCCGGGGAGGTCGTCGGCGGCATCGGGGTCGGGGGCGCACCCGGAGGCCATCTCGACGCGGCCTGTGCCCAGGCGGGCCTCGACAGTATCGGCGCGGCGCCGAAAGTCTCGGCGCCGAAGTAAGACGATCGATCGGCGGGACCGGTCAGCTCCCGCGATAGGTCGTATAGCCGAAGGGGCCGAGCAAGAGCGGAATATGATGGTGTTGGGTCGGATCGCGGACGGTGAACGTGATGGCGATCTCGGGGTGGAAGCCGGCGGTCTGTTGGGATCGAAAGTAGGCTTCGACGTCGAAGGTCAGGCGATATGTGCCGGCCTGCAGGCGGGTTCCCGCGGGAAGGAACTGATCGAGGCGGCCGTCCTGGTCGGTGCGCCCTTCTCCGATGTGCCGCCACATCCGGAGGGCCGTCTGGCCTTCCAGCGTCACGGCGACTCCACGGGCGGGGAGGCCCGTGACCAGATTGAGCACATGCGTGCTGATGCCGCTCATGCGTGCCGGTACCCGAAGACCGGATTCTAGTGAAGGCGGACACGCAGTGCAATCGAGGCGCGAGGGGCGTGGGCGGATTTCGTTGACCGGATTGGATTAGTCGACGGTTGCGTAAGGACCCTGAGGGGCCTTTATACTATGACGATGCAGGAAATGATCCCAACCGGCGTCGAAGCCGCCGCGGTCGACCAACGCGCCGCGTTGCTGCAGGTCGCCGAAGCGATTTCGACACATCGCGATCTTCCGTCTCTCTTCCGGGATCTCGCCCAGCGGTTGCCCGCCGTCGCGCCGTTCGACTTCATCGGGCTCGTCCTCCATGATCCTGCGAAGCACATGATGAAGGTCCATGTGCTCGAGACGGCGGAGTCTCATCGCCTGACGAAACGACTCGATGGCCTGCAGATTCCGATCGAACAGTCCGCCAGCGGGTGGGTCTGGGCGCACCAGCAGCCGATGATCATCCCGTCCCTCGCGGAAGACACCCGCTACGAGATCGGTTTCGGGGCGCTTCGGGACATCGGGGTCCAGTCCGTCTGCCTCTTCCCTCTGACGACGGCCATGCGGCGGTTGGGCGCGATCGGATTCGGCAGTCTGAAACCGTTCGCGTTCGACGAGGCCGGCGTGGAGTTCCTGAATCAAGTCGCCAAACTGGCGGCGGTCGCCGTGGACAATGTCCTGCATCATCAGGATTTGGCGCATGAACGCGACCGGTTGCAGCTTCTGTTGGACGTCACCGAATCGATTGCGTTGCACCGCGACCTGACCATGCTCTTGGAAGACTTGGCCAAACGCCTGCCGCGCATCGTTCCCTTCGATTATATCAACGTGGTGTTGCACGATCCGGCACGAAACGCCATGCGGCTGTGGCTGCTTGTCACGTCTGAACCCAGCACCATCAAGCCGGGGCTAGAAATACCGCTTGAAGAGTCTCCCGGGGGCCTTGTTTGGAAAACGCAGCAACCGTTGACGGTGCCCGATATTTCGCAAGAGGCCCGCTTTCCCACATTGATAGCCATGTTGCGAGAGAACGGTGTGCGCTCGTTTTGCGTGGTGCCGCTGACCACCGCCCAGCGCCGCCTTGGTGCCATGGGGTTCGGGAGCCTTCAGGAGCGGGCGTATCAGGAATCCGAAATCGCCTTCATGCAGCAGGTGGCCAAGCAGGTCGCGGTCGCATTGGACAATGCGCTGAACACGAACGCGGCCCTGTCGTATCAAGAACAGCTCACACGAGAACGTGATCGCCAACGGCTGTTGCTCGAGGTCAACAATGCCGTGGTGTCCCATCTGGATCTGGACGATTTGTTTGCCGCGGTGAGCGAGTGTCTTCGACGAGTCATCCAGCACGACGGGTCGAGTCTGCTGCTCTGTGACGCCGAGACCGGTGAGTGGCGGATTCGGGTCTTGGACTTTACGAATAACGAGAGCTTCGTCGAGCAAGGACGGGTCGAGTCGGTGACCTGGTCGCCCTCCTGCGTCGCGATCGAAACCCGGGAGCCGGCGGTGTTCCTGGAACGCGACCTTCAGGCAAAGACGGAAATTTCGGAGATTGCGCGTCACCTGTTGGCCAACGGCGTGAAATCCTTCTGCAGCGTGCCGCTCTTGTCACACAATCGCGCGATGGGCGCGCTCAATATCGGCCGGCGACGGGACAGCGGCTTCACGACGGACGAAGTCGACCTGTTGCGCCAGGTCGCCCACCAGATCGCGATTGCGGTGGAAAACGCGCTGAACTACGAGCAGGCCCAGAAGGCCCAACGTGAACTTGCGAGGGAACGGGACCGCTCGAACCTGCTCCTGGAAATCAACAACGCAGTGGTGTCGCATCTGGAATTGCGGGAACTGTTCGCCTCGATCACGGTCAGTATACGGCGCGTCATGAAGGCGGACGTGGTCAGCCTGACCCTTCTGGATCAGGACACCAACCAGCTCAAACTGTACGCGCTGGACTTCCCGGGCCGTAAGGGCTTCATCGAAGAGGGCACGACCTGC
>JRYJ01003214.1_pt1 | contig 19690 bp, 21 predicted proteins | sample 235371 | NCBI WGS metagenome assembly JRYJ01 (sample SAMN03074219, study PRJNA261477) | activated sludge metagenome | biome: Wastewater Treatment Plant; feature: Wastewater; material: Activated sludge; isolation source: activated biomass of a wastewater treatment plant treating hydrocarbon... ... | reverse complement strand
CGACATAGGTGCCCTCCGGGCAGCCCTTCACTCCGCCGTGCCGGGTCAGCCAGTCACGCACGGCCTGGACATTCATCCCCTTGGGATTGAACAGCCCCCCGTCGCGTTCGATGATTCCGATGATCCGCGCCCCGTCCTCATGGCCCTCAACCGCGACGACGATCCGACTGACCGGCCCGACCCGGTCTTTGACGACCAGGGTCGAACAGTGCGCATGTTGTGCCACGCGGTGGGACACGCTCCCGAGGAGCGCTTCACCCACGCGGCTGCGCCCGCGCGCGCCGATGGCGATAAGATCGGCCTGTTCTTTTACCGCCGTGTCGACGATCAGGGCGGCCGGTTTCGCGAACTCGCACACCCGCTTGATCGCCACGCCTTGCTGCGGCAGCAAGGTCATCGTATGCTCGAGGAGTTGTTTCCCGGCCTGCTGCATCGCCTGACGGAACTCGTCGTACCCCTGCATGCTCGAGACTTCGGCGACCAGCGGATATTGGAACAAACCAAGATCGACGCCGTGCACCAGAATCGCTTCATGTACAGGATACAGCTCGACGGTTTGACGGACTGCGGCGAAGGCATGCTCGGCCCAGTCCATAGCCATGACGACGCGCATATCAGCCTCCTATCATGCTGAAGGCCACAACGACCTCCAGCGCTATCCACCTTCCCCGGGCTGACGTCAACCGCCTATCGTCAACCGAAATCGCAAGGAGAATTCAGTTTCCTCCCCTTACAAAGGGGAGGAAAACAAGCACGACGCTACACGAACGACAAATCAACGCTGCTTCCACGACCTGTTAAAACAGCGGATGCGGCGAGGTGCCGAACGGCATCAGCCGCGGCTGCTCGCCGACGTTCCCGCGGATGCGCCAGACGCCATCCTCTAACGAGAGGTAATGGACTTCCTCAAACCAGCTGTCGATCGGGACCCGCAGCCCGCTGGTTTTGGAGACACCCCAAAGGCTGTCCGAACAGGTAACCTCGACCACCGTCTTCGAACCGGCCCCGACCTTCGTGAACTTCGAGAACCGATGGATGTCCGAGACCTCCTGGTACTCGTCGAACACGTCGGTCCAGACCTTGGCAATGTCGCTCTTTTTGAGACCGTGATAATTGTAGTGCTCCGAATACAGCCGCATCAGGCCCGCGACGTTACGTGACTGCAGAGCCTGGTCGGCTTGTCGAAACACGGTCATGATCTCATTGACCGTTTGGGGATCCAGGTCGCCGGCCGCTCCGGGCACGAGTTCGACGCTTGCTGCGGCGGGGCCGGCGAGCAGCCAAGCCAGAAGGAAGCCGCTGATGGACGGTGCGCTCCGCGGAAGGCCTCTCCGATCAGCGTGGTCCATCCGATCCTCCTCAGGCAGCCGGAATCTCGAGGACGAACAGTTCGCCCTTCATCTGCGGATGCAGGTCGCAGCGGAAGGTGATGCGGGCGCTGCGGTCGGCGACGAGATGAATGGCCAGCGTCTTGCCGGGATCGATATGGAATCCTTCGATGCCGGTGCCATGAACCTCCAGGCCTTCCCCATGTGCCTGGATCTTCAACTGCGCCAACGCGGAGGACTCGAACCCGTGGGGCACGATATCCTGGTTGCGCAGAATGATCACGGTGGGCACCCCGTACCGAAGCGGCGCGGGCTGTGTCAGGACGTAATCATAATTCCGCATGAGCAACTCGATCCGTTGCTCGTGCGGGCCGGGTGAGGGGGGCGACTCCTCGGCCGCAGGCGTGCCGAAAGGAACCAACAGAAGCAGCAACAGGAGTACGCTCAGCACAAGGTCCTGTGTCGACGCACGGGAGGTAACCTCCTTATCTCGTCCAGACGACACGAACAAAATCCTCACCCTCCTCATAGTGGACATCGAGCTCTCCGTGGTAAGCGTGTTTCAAGGCTTCCCCGATCCGGCGCGGCAGATGTGTATCCGTGGTGGACACCACCAGCCCTTCGGGGCGGCGCTCCACCCCCATGATGCGGGAGAGCGGGTGTTCCTGCTTTTCCTTCGCTTCGGCGTTATGCACCACACCCATGACCTGTTCGTGCTGTTGGTCCATGAAGGAGCCTTTCAAGGTGAGGAATCCCTTCGGGTACTTGTCCCGGATCCGCAAGCAGGCCGGGCAGGTGATCTCGTAGGCACCGTCCGGTTTGGCTCCCCAGGTCCAACGGCCTTTGTGAAACAACGCTCCGCACTCCGTGCAGACGGTGGGTTCTTTCAGTTTGCCGCGCAGTTTGTACGTGTCATGCTGATATTCCTGCACCGTGCGATCACGCCGGGCACCAAGGCCCGCCGGGGTTTTCGTTTTGGCTGCCATGCTTCGTTCCTTTCTATGAGCGTGGCCGACCGACCAACGCTTCTTCGGCCAGGTTCAAATATTGGAGGACTTCGCGGTCTTCGACCTGCGCAAAGTTCTCATAAAAGTTTCCAACGGCATAGAACGGATCCGGCACCATCAGCACGACCAGCTCGTCGAGGAGCGGACGGACCTCCCGCAGGGTGCTGCTCGGTCCGACGGGAATCGCCCCGATGAGCCGGCGTGGTTTCCGCTGGCGGACCGTCTCGACCGAGGCGAAGAAGGTGGCGCCGGTCGCGATCCCGTCGTCGACAAGAATCACGGTCCGGTCCGTCAGATCGGGGAACGGACGGCCCTGCCGATAGAGCGCCACCCGTCGTGCGACTTCGTCTTTCTGTGCGTGAATCGCCTGCTCCAGTTGGAGGTGAGACAGTCGCAACCCCCGCAGCGCGTCGCGGTTCCAGTACACGGCGCCGGTTTCGCTCACGGCTCCCATCGCATATTCCGGATTGTCCGGTGCGCCGATCTTCCGCGTAATCAGGACGTCGAGCGGGACATGGAGCGCAAGACTGACCTGGTACCCGACCGCCACGCCCCCGCGCGGCAGCGCGAGGATGACTGCCGTCGGGTCGTCCCGGTATCGCCCCAATTCAGCGGCCAGGAGCTCCCCGGCTTCTTCGCGGTTTCTGAACATCCCGTACTCCTGTTTCCGATGAGCCGGCTAGGTGATCTTGACCTCCACGCTCTTCGGTTTGGCCTTCTCGGCTTTCGGCAGGTGGACTTTGAGGATACCGTCTTTGTATTCGGCGCTGACCTTGCCGCCGTCGGCATCCTCGGGCAGGGTGAAACTTCGCAGGAAACTGCCGTAGGCGCGTTCGACCCGGTGGTATTTCTTGCCTTTTTCTTCCTTCTCGTACTTCCGTTCCCCCGAGATCGACAGCACATTGTCCTGAACGGTCAGCTTCACGTCTTCCTTTTTCACTTCCGGCAATTCCGCCTTGATGATGTATTCTTTGTCATCCTCGCTGATGTCGACCAAGGGCGACCATTCGGCCACGGAAATGGCTTCCCGTTCACCGCCGGTTTTGGCCGGGGGGCGACCCCAGAGCGTCGATAGGCGCTTCTCCATCTCTTCGAGTTCCTTCCAAGGGTTCCATTGTGTGCGGAACGGTTCCCAGCGCATCAAGCCACTCATAGTCTCTCCTCCTCCGATGTTGGGAATGAAAGGGCTGTACGGGTAGCGGTCTCGCAGGCGGCGGTCTCGACGGTCCACATCGCATAGCGCCCGTGACCCATATCTGTCAGCAAGACTTGTCCTTCACGGCTCAGTCGATCCAACTCGAAGAAAACCTGGTTCCACCCGAGATTCGGGCATCGGCGCAGGAGGTCGTCAATGGAACAGCCGGGAGCCTGCCGAATCGTGTTCAGGATCTCGTCACGCGCGTTGGTCACGGACATGTCAGAACTTCCATACAAGGTGCTGCCCATGCCCGTTGCAGAGTGGGTGCCACAGGAGGTTCCATGTCGCTTATCGATCAGAGTGGCCGAACTTCGCAGGGTTACGGCTCGAACGGTGTCTCCGACGACTGTGTCCGCTTGAGTGTGCTGGGGCGATACGGGACAGCGAAATTTCAGGACGATGTTGCCTATTACCTCATTGATTGAACGAGATCCATGGCTAATTCGTGAACTGGAGGGAGGTGAGACCAGGATAAGTCGAAGCCCCCGTCTCTGTGCCGGATCGTGAGTCGGGGAGGGGGGTTGTATCAGTCGCGGGGTTGGGTCCGAAGGGACGCACTTCCATCTCGGTGCCAGAAGGAGGCACGACTCCCGGGGGAGTCCGAAGAATGGGAGGTGCGGGACAGTCGAGCGGGAGCGAGTCGCTGGGCTGTTCGGATCGATCTTGGCCGGTTACCAACCCCTGAACCTCCACAGAGGCGGGACGTTTGTCGGAAAGTCCGACTTGGGGAGTGGGTGATGTAAGGATTCAGGAGGGGGACCGCAGAAAGGGACGATGTGCTGAGCCGGTGATGTCGTGGAGCGCGGGGTCGGAGGGTTGAGGTCAGACAAGAAACGCCTTGCGGATGCGGTACAGAAATCGAGCGACGAGTTCCGGCTGCGGCTTGTGGGTACAAGCCGAGAGCCGTTTTTGTGCTTGTTCCAAGAGCGATTCTCCCAGGTCGATGACTTCCCCGGTCCGGTACTGTCCCGCCTTGATTCTTGCAATCGTCTCACCGATGGGTGTTTCGCTGACACGGATGGCGAAGGTCCCTCGTTCCAACAATTCACACAGATTGAACAGGACTCGGACGTAGGCCGCGGCATATTTCGCGGGGCGCTCGTCCTTGCGGTCGAGCATCTTCTTGCGTTGGTTGTCGCAATACCCGACAAAGGCCTCGTAGGCTTGCTGGGGCGCCCAGAGAGCCGGAAACAAGGTGCGCAACTCGCCGCCCCAGTCGTCCGCCGCCACAACCGGCGCGACCAAGGTCTCCAGCACGAGGGGATAGCATTCCGTTGCCAGCGTCAGAAAGAGGCCGATTTCCCAGGCAATTTCGTCCGCCGCCTCCTTGACCATCTTCGTTCCTTGATACTTAAACCCGACGCGAAACATGTCCGCGGTCGGCATGACGAACACGCTGCGATAATCCGCGTCGCTCTCCGGGCCGGCCAGGCCATGGGCCTGTGACCCAACGAGAACCTTGAGGATCGTGTACTCGACGGCGGGTCTGCTTGGTGTGGTCATGGTCTGGCGGCGGAGAGTTGTGCGATGCAACCGTTCAGGGTGGCGTATTTGGGATAGTCCGACTCGGGGATTTCGACGCCGAACTCCTTGTGTAGCGCCAGCACGAAGTTCAGGAAGTCCATCGAGTCAATATCGAGCTGATCGCGAAAGCTGATATCCGGTTTCAACATGGTGAGATCGGCTTCCGGGGCGATCCCGCCCAAAATTCTCAAAACGGTTTGCCGGAGGTTCTCGTTTTCCGGCAGGGGACTCATGGTGCCTGCGACTCCTCTATGCGCGGCAGCGGGCGCCTCAGCATGACCGCGCTGCCAGTCGGGATTCCTTCAGAACAACGGGTGCGGGGCGGTGCCGAACATTCTGGGACGAGCCGGGCCGCTGCTGCCGATGATTCGCCACGCTCCCTTTTCCTTTACCAGGTAGTGCACCTCTTGATGCCAGCTATCGATCGGCATTCGTTCCCCGCTCCGCTTTGAATTGGCCCACAGCGCGCCTGTACAGGTAATCTCAACCGTCGGCTGAGATCCGGCCCCGGTCACCTTGATGGCAGAAAACGTATGGATATTTGCGATCAAGTCGTACTGGCTAAAGAGCTCTTGCCAGATCTTGCGGATGTCGGGTTTCCGCAGCTCATGGTATCGGTATTTGTCGGAATAGAGTGCCATCAGGCCGTTCAAGTCTCTCGCACGGATCGCCTCTTCGGCTTGGTCGAACGTGCTGGTCAGCTCCAAGAGGACCTGCGGATCTGCTTCGACTGTTGCGTCGGGCAAGACCTGAGTCAGGCCGTATGCCGAGACTCCGGTCGCGACCATCATCACACAACCGAGGAAACCCGTCAGGAGTGGGCGTGTCATAGTGCCTGAGGCTCCTGGAGGAGACTATCAACACAAGCGAGAAAGACTCCCCCCCGATGGCCGTCGGTGACACGGTGGTCGGCGGAGAGTGACGCGGTGATGACCGGGCGCACGGCCACCAGTCCGTCCGTGACCCAGGGTCGCTCGAGCGGCTTGCCGAACCCCACCAATGCGACTTGGGGAGGATAAATCACCCCGAAGACGGTTTCCACTCCCTGTTCTCCCAAACTGGTGACGGTGATCGTCGGATCGGACAGTTCCGAACTGCGCAGGGTACCGGCGCGGGCGCGCGTGACCAGGTCCTGAAAGTTCTTCATGAGCTCGCCAAGGCCCTGCCGGTCGGCATCGTGCAAGGCCGGAGCGACCAACCCCCCCTGGCGGAGCGAGATGGCGGTCCCGACATGAATGTGCTCCTGCTGGACGGGTTCCGCCCCTTTCCAGACCGCGTTGAGCTCCGGAACCTTACGGAGGGCGAGCGCGACGGCCTTGATCAGCAGCACACCGTACAGCAACCGCTCCGCCATCGGCCGCTTCTCGTTCGTCTCCCGCAACCAGGCGAAAGCCCGACCCATGTCGATCGTGGTGCTCAAGTAGTAGTGCGGAATCTCGCGCTTGGAGCGGGCCATGGCCGCGGCGATCGTCTGCCGCATCCGTGCCTGGCGTTCCCCGGAGGCGCGTCCCTCATCTTTGCCCTCTCCCCTGAGGGGAGAGGGGGCAGTGAGGGGAGCAGTTGTTGCCTCGACCGAACGGAGGATGTCTTCACGCGTGACCGCACCATCTGGTCCCGTGCCCCGCACAGCGGATGGATCGATCCCGCGTTCTGCGGCGAGTTTTCTGGCGGCAGGCGAGATGCGGACCCGGCCTGCCGGCGGAGTCACGAAGGGCGTAACTGGTTGCGCTCGATCGGCCGGAGGCTGCGGTTGCGGCTGTGGGCGCGCCGGCGCCTCTGGTGGTGCTGCGACTGCTGCAGCCGGTCGGCCGTCTTCGCGAATGAGGGCCATCACCGTGCCGATAGGGACCTTGTCTCCGGGTTTGACGAGCAGTTGCTCGATGATCCCAGAGGCCAGCGATTCGACCTCGATCGCCGCCTTCTCCGTATCGACCTCGGCGATGATCTCGCCTTTGGTCACCCGATCGCCGACCCGTTTTTTCCAGACCACCAGCGTGCCTTCCGTCATGTCGGCGCCCAGCGTGGGCATGAGGAATTCAGCCACCTACGAACCTCCAGACCTTCGAGGGTCAACCGTCAATCGTCATGCGAAATTAGCCATCAGCAGTCAGCCTTCAGCCATCGGTCAGGGAATTTCTGAGAATTAGATGCTGATCGCTCACGGCTTAGAGCCATGTGCGGGCCACCACTGACGTATGGCGAATGACGACCGCGATCCATGAACCAATCCCTGCTTCATCGACCGACGAGACTGCGGACAGCGGCCACGATTCTTTCCGGTTGCGGCAGGGCCGCGTCTTCGAGGTGTTTCGGATAGGGAATCGGCACCTCGGCACTGCAGACCCGCGCGACCGGTGCATCCAAGTCATAAAACGCGCCTTCCATGATCTGTGCGACGACCTCTGCTGCAAAACTTCCGGTGCGCCAGGCTTCGTCGATCACCACGGCACGATGAGTTTTCCGAACCGATGTCAGGACCGTGTCGATATCGAGCGGCCGGAGGATGCGAAGATCGACCACCTCTGCCTCGATGCCTTCCTCGACCAAACGAGTCGCCGCCTCCAGCGCTTTCCACAGGCACCCGCCGAATGTAATCAGGCTGACGTCTTCCCCCAAGCGGCGGACGGTCGCCTTCGAAATATCCACGGGCAGGGCCTGCTCATCCAGCTCGCCCTCCATCGGGTAGAGATAGGCATGCTCGAAAATGAAGACAGGGTCCGGCTCTTTCAGAGCCGTCAGCAACATGCCTCGCGCATCCGTCACCGTGGCCGGGGTGAGCACTGTGATACCTGGGATGTGGGCGTACCAACCTTCGAGACTGTGTGAATGTTGAGCCGCGACCTGCCGGCCGGCCCCGGTCGCCATCCGGACGACGAGCGGCACATTGAACTGTCCACCGGACATATGCCGCAGCGTTGCGGCATTGTTCACGATCTGATCCAAGGCCAGGAGGCTGAAATTGACCGTCATCACCTCGACGATCGGCCTCATGCCTCCCAGTGCGGCGCCGATGCCGGCCCCGACGAACGTGCTTTCCGAGAGCGGCGTGTCCCGGATGCGGTCCGGACCGAATTCGTCGATGAATCCCTTGCTGCAGGCGTAGGCGCCGCCGTACTTCCCGACGTCTTCTCCCATGAGGAAGGCGCGCGGGTCCCTCTGTAATGCTTCCCGCAGTCCCGCGCGGACCGCTTCTCGGTAAGTGATCTTCATGGTGAACAACTACGAGCCATCGGCATTCAGCAATCGGCTTTCAGTTCTTGACTGATGGCTGACTGCTGATCACTGACGGCTGGGCTATACACATCCTTCGTCAGGTCTTCGATCGGCTCCCAGGGACTGACCTCGGCAAAAGCGACGGCTTCATCGACCTCGGCGGCGATGGCGGATTCCATCTTCGCCAAGTCGGCGTCGTCGAGGTAGCCCCAGGTTCGGAGGCTCTGGTCGAAGAGTGTGACCGGATCCCGCTGTTTCCACGCGGCCACTTCGTCTTTCGTCCGATATAATTCCGCGTCGTACATCGAATGGGCGCGAAACCGGTAGGTGCGGTATTCCAACAGGTACGGTCCGTTGCCGCTCCGTACGGTCGCCACGGCACGCTTGGTTGCGGCGGCCACCGCCAGCACGTCCATTCCGTCCACGGCCTCCCCGGTCATTGCATAGGCCTGAGCCTTGGCAGCCAGGTCCGTCTGCGACTGATGGCGAACCACTGCCGTACCCATGGCGTAGAGGTTGTTCTCACAGAGGAACAGGACGGGGAGTTTCCACAGGGCTGCCAAATTCATCGATTCGTGAAACTCGCCTTCGGCCACGGCGCCGTCTCCGAAATAACAGGCCGTGACGCGATTGCGGCCCATGAGCTTGTCGGCCAAGGCGAGGCCCACCGCCACAGGCAATCCGCCTGCGACGATCGCGAGGCCTCCGTAAAACCTTCGCGAGGCATCGAAGAAGTGCATCGAACCGCCTCGGCCTCTGGCACAGCCGGAAGCCTTACCGTACAACTCGGCCATCAGCGGCCCCATCGGCGTGCCGCGCACCAGCGCATGTCCATGCTCCCGGTAGGTGGCCACGATGGCATCATCCGGTTCGAAATAGGGCAGGGAGCCGGCCGCCACGGCTTCCTCTCCTATATAGAGGTGGAGGAACCCGCGTATTTTCCCCCGCTGGTAGAGTTCCGCAGCTTTTTCCTCAAAGCGGCGGATACGGAGCATCTGCCGAAACAACTCAAGCCCTTGGGCGCGGTCTACAACGGCACTCATTTCTTTTCCCTTCCCGGTGCCCGCTGTCAGCCATCAGCTTTCAGCTCAGGGCAAACTCTACTTCTCCTTCCGAAGCTGATTGCTGTAAGCCGACTGTTGATAGCTCATCCCTCCAGCGTCGAGGTGTCGCCTTCCGGCAGACCGAGTTCCCTGGCCTTCAAGAGGCGCCGCATGATTTTCCCGCTTCTCGTTTTCGGGAGCGTCGGCAGGAAGGTGATTTCCTTGGGAGCCACCGCGGCGCCGAGGCGCGTCCGCGCGAAGCCCAACAGTTCCCGCCGCAGCGCCTCGTTCGGCTCGAACCCGTCTTTGAGCGACACGAAGGCCTTCACGATTTCCATTGCTACGGGATCAGGTTTGCCGATGACTCCGGCTTCGGCCACGGCCTTGTGCTCGATCAGCACGCTCTCCACTTCGAAGGGGCCGATGAGGTGCCCGGATGTCTTGATGACGTCGTCGGCCCGCCCGACGAACCAGTAGTAGCCGTCTTCATCTTTCTTGGCGAGATCGCCCGTCAGATACCATCCGTCTGCAAAGCATTTCTTGTACCGTTCCGGCTCGTTCCAATAGCCGCGGAACATCGAGGGCCACCCGGGGCGCAGCGCCAATTCTCCTTGAACGCCCGGTTCGTTGATGACCTCGATGTCGTCCTGGTCCCGTTTGCGAACGATCCCCGCTTCGATCCCCGGTAAGGGCCGACCCATGGAACCGGGGCGAATATCCATGGCGGCATAGTTGGCGATCATGATCCCGCCGGTTTCGGTCTGCCACCAGTTGTCGTGGAAGGGGTGGCCGAACGCTTCCTGGCCCCAGACGACTGCTTCGGGATTCAGCGGTTCACCGACGCTGGCCAGAAAGCGCAATCGCCGTAAGTCGTACTTCCGGACGAGCTCCGTGCCGGCCTTCATCATCATCCGAATCGCCGTCGGCGCCGTGTACCAGACTGTGACGTGCTGGTCTTGAAGAATTCCGTACCAGCGTGCTGCGTCGAACTCCACCTCATCGATGATGGCGGTGATGCCATGGGTCAGAGGGGCGATGATGCCGTAGGAAGTTCCCGTCACCCAACCGGGATCAGCCGTGCACCAGAAAATGTCCTCGGGATGGAAATCGAGGGCGAGCTTACCCGTCATGTGGTGCGCGACGACGGCTCCGTGGACGTGTACGGCGCCTTTCGGCGTGCCGGTGGTCCCGCTCGTGAAATGCAGCAACGCCATGTCCTCCGGGTCGGTCGGTTCAATCCGATGGTTCGGAGAAGCCGCCTCGAGCAGGCCATGAAAATCCTTCGTCTGCGGAACGTTCGTCGTCCCTCCTGCCTCACCGATCAGCAGGACGTGTTCCAGATGCGGAAGCGCATCGCGAAGCGCCGCCACCTTACGTTGATAGAGCGCCTCGGTCGTGATCAAAACCTTGGCCTGGCCGATGGTGAGCCGCGCTCGGATCGGTTCCGGGCCGAAAGCGGAGAAGAGGGGGCAGAATACCGCCCGTTGTTTCAACGAGCCTAAGGCGGAAATATAGAGCTCGGGAATGCGACCAGCCATTACGAAGACGCGATCTCCCTTTACGACGCCGAGCCCCGCGAGGGTGTTTGCGAAGCGGTTGGTCAGTTCGTGGAGGCGTGCGTACGAGTAATCCTCGACCGTTCCGGTTTTCCCGAGCCAGCGGATGGCTGTGTGGTGCGAACGCGCACCGATTGCATGGCGCACCACCGCTTCGTGGGCGATATTCAGCCCGGCGTTGTCCGGTAGTCCGTCCAGTTCCGCTCGAGCCTTCTCCCACGAAAAGGCCGTACGAACCGCCTCGTAATCATGGAGGTTCGGGACGACGTCCCATTCCCGCCGTGACTTGATGATGGGTTTCCAAGGCATGACAGGGTTCATGTTCTGAGCACGAGTTCTGCAAGCCACAGACCATGCCCCCCTTGTCCGCTTGACCGGCAATGCGTTGAGAATCCGGCTGCCTCACCGGACTGAGGGGATGCTTGACTGCCAGTCCTGTAGCAGAATTCACCATCGGCATTGGGCAGGCCGGGGAGTTTTGGGGCAGCGTCACTGTTCCGTTTCTCCGGACTGCTCATAGTCGCTCAGGCGGTATCCGGCTCGTTCCAATGCGGCGCGCAGGGTCTTCATCACCGCTGGGTTGTCCGATGGCGGCGTCACGGTAACTTGAGGGGCGGCGCGCAGGCGGGCGAGGATCTCGGCGGCCTCGGAGCCGAGCACTTGATCGCTGGTGGCGTACAAACCGTCGAGTCCTTCTTCCAGCCGGTTGTGCGCGGACAAGACGGCACGGATCGCAGCCAGAATCGCCGGCGTGGGAGTCGGCATCAACAGGGCGGCGAGCGCGCCGTGGTCGCGCCTGAGCTTGGCGGCACCAGGGAACGGTGGTCCGCCTCGCAGACGTTGCAGCGCCGGTAAGAGAATCTTTTCTTCCATCCCGATGTGCCTCAACAAGCCCGCGCGGAATTGCCCATACGCTACCAAGTCTACAACTTGGTGACCGTTCACGGCCGATTGCAGCAATGCGTCCAGTCGTCTGTGGTCTTCCGTAAGAAAGCGTGTGACGGGCCCCGCCTTCCCTGCCTGTTCCGTCATCCCATACCCCGCACTGTCTTCCTGTAGCTCCTGGGTCGCAAGCCCTGTGCCCTGCCATCTCCCCCGATTCGCGAAAAGAGAAGGCATTACAGTTGCTTCATCCACGATGGAAGGGTCCTGGTCGGTCGGGAAGACAGGCCCGATGTTCCCTTTCCAGGACCGGTTGTTGATCGAGGGGAAGCTTGTGAATGTCACCAATCTGTTGATCATGGGGGCGGCCGGCAGAGACTTCCACACATTCAATGTTCTGTTTCGCGGCAATCCGGAGTACCGGGTGATGGGATTCACCGCCGCGCAGATTCCAAACATTGAAAACCGGATCTATCCATGCTCGCTGGCCGGAGCGCTCTATCCCAACGGGATCCCTATTTATCCGGAGCACGAGTTGGAACGGTTGATCCACGCTCATCACATCGACCGGGTCGTCTTCGCTTACAGCGACGTGGCGCACGAGACGGTGATGCGGCTCGCCTCCCGCGCGATCGCGGCCGGAGCGGATTTCTGGTTACCTGGTGTGCGCTCGACGATGTTGCCGGCCAAGAAACCGGTGGTGTCGATCTGTGCCACCCGCACCGGTGCGGGCAAGAGTCCCGTCGCACGGCGCATCTGCGCCATTCTGAAAGCCGCAGGGCTTCGTGTCGCATTGGTCCGGCACCCTATGCCGTACGGCGATTTGGAACGACAGGCGGTCCAGCGATTCACCAGTGTCGAGGATGTGGATGCCGCAGCCTGCACGATCGAGGAACGCGAAGAGTATGAACCGCATCTGCAACAGGGCACGACGGTCTATGCCGGGGTGGACTATGAGCGGATCCTCGCCCTCGCCAAAGCGGAAGCCGACGTGATCGTCTGGGACGGGGGAAACAATGACTGGCCGTTCTACGTGCCGGATCTGGAGATCGTCGTGGTGGACCCCTATCGAGTGGCCGATGAGAAGGGGTTCTACCCCGGAGACGTGAATCTGTTGCGTGCAGACGTGGTGGTCCTGTCAAAGCTGGATACCGCGACGCCGGAGCAGCGCGAAACGGCGCGGCGCTACATCGGCCGGAACAACCCCCGGGCGACCCTCGTGGAAACGGCGCTGCCGCCGGTCCTGGAAGCCCCGGACACAGTTCGTGGAAAACGGGTGTTGGTCATTGAAGATGGACCGACATTGACGCATGGCGGCATGGGGTTCGGCGCCGGCTTTCTGGCTGCCAAACGAGCCCACGCGGCGGAGGTGATTGACCCGAAATCCTTCGCGGTCGGAAGCCTCGGTCGGATCCTGGCGCAGTATCCGAACTTGGGGCCGGTTCTTCCCGCGATGGGTTATGGGGCGGAGCAGATTCGCGAGCTGGAGGAGACGATTGCGAAAGTTCCGTGCGACCTCGTGGTGATTGCCACCCCGGTGCAGTTGGGCCGCCTTATTCAGATCGCGCAGCCCACGGTTCGGGTCAGCTATGGGGTAGAGGAATTCGGGCGCCCAACGTTGGCAGACATCCTCCGAGAAATCGTCGAGCGGGCGCGAAGCGGATGAATCCTTTTGGGAGTTTGTGACTCTCAGTGATTGACAAGACGCAGAAACCTCTTAACAGAAAGGTGAGAACACAGATGGTGACCGATAGACGACGCAGTGTTCAGGAGTCCTGCCATCGTTGCGGTGGGTTCATGGTGCCGATCGAGATCCGGGAGGCCAACACCAAGGGGTGGCGGTGTGTGATGTGCGGCGAGCACATTGATCCGCTCATCCTGGAACATCGCCGAAAGATGCGATCCCTCGAAGAGGCCAAGCAGCTCTTTGCCGGGGCTGGCGCGGAAAAAGCACACCTGAATTAGCGTGCCTGCTCGATCAGCGATGGGGCCGGCGTCTGCGCCGATAGGCCTGAGACACAGCGATCAGCAATTGCTTGATGCGATAGGCCGGCTCGACCATCCCAAGTCCGAGAAAGCTTCGAGCAAGGAGGGGCTCCGGAGCTTTCCTTCCTCGGAAGTGGAGTTCCACCTGTTTTCCTCCCGCCAGCAAGGGCAGGCTTTGAATGCTTGCCTGCGACACAATCCCAAGTAATGTGACCGGTCCTCCTACGGTCAGGTGGCCCCGGCGATCCATGGCAGTGGGGAGTCGGAACACCGGCCCTCCGCTGTTACCGGGAAACACATGGCTGTCGATCACGAACACTTGGGACCCCGGGCTCGTCGGAGAGACCCAAGACAGGATTCCTTGCCGGACAATCGCACAGGGCCAATCGGGGAGGTTAAGGACGGCAGGATACCCCAATACGACGACCGGGGCCCCTTCATACAGGTCTGCCGTCGTGGCGATATCCATCCAGGCAATAGAAGACGGATGGTTTCGCCTGCCTGGTCGCACGCTCAGCGGAAGTGGAAGACAGGCGAGATCCACCGATTTGTCCGGGTGCGCGAACCACCGACGCCGTCCGGTCCGTCCGTCGCGAAGCGCGATTTCCAGTGCCTGCACCATCCGACCGCGAGGACTCCGTGGGAAAAGTATCCCCAGGCTGGAGGGGCTCCACTGCTGCTCCGGATCGAACAGCACATGTTTCGCTGTGACCAGCCATGTCATCGTTCCACGGCTCCTGTACAGCGAAAACAACACGCCGGTTCCCACCACAGTAAAGAATCTTCTGGCGGAAGCGCGGCCGCTCGCGGATTGCGCCCGTCCTTCTTCGATGCGACCGATCGCTACGGTCGCTGCTCGCCATCGATCGATCCAACCCGCCATGGTCCTTGCCCTCCTCGATGAGTTCACGGCATAGGGTCCTCAGCTCTCCAGCAAGCGAGGTGCCATCCCTGGCAGGATGGTGAAAAAGTCCGTTCGCTTTGTTCTCCCCCGAGGGCCAGCGGCGGAGCGAGGCGTTCTGCGACAGCCGATATTGCTGAGCTGGGGAAGAAGGCAACGGTCGTTCAGGAATGAACGTCTTGCCGCCGATCCAACTTGTGACTCCGCCATGGTCAATTGGATCTGCCACCATCCCATCTGCCTGGGTCCGGTCATTGCTACAGTCCCTAACGGGGTGGTGTGTAGGGAGGGAATGTGAAGCACAAGGCGGCGTTCAAGAATTTACCGAAGATGCAGATTCGACGATTTCGCAAGCTCAAGGCTGAACAGATATCGGTCAGGCAGGCGCCATCGGGGCGAAGGAAAGCCAGGGTTTCCCGAGGGTCGTGCTGAGCGGCAGCGATCGGGCGTGACAAAGATAGGAGTTCGTATCAGTGCACAACGCCGACGTGGCAGCGATCTTCGACGAGATCGCCGATTTGCTTGAAATCGAGGGAGCCAATCCGTTCCGCGTGCGGGCCTATCGTGTGGGAGCTCGAACTTTGCGAGATCTTTCTCGCGAAGTGGCCGGGATGGTTGAGCGGGGCGAGGATCTGACCAGTCTCCCCGGCATCGGCAAGGACTTGGCCGGGAAAATTGAAGAAATCATCAGGACGGGAACCACCGCGGCCTTGGAGGAGCAGCGCAGGAAAGTGCCAGCCTCCCTGCCGGAACTCCTGCACATTCCCGGTTTGGGCCCGAAACGTGTGAAGACGCTTGCGCGCGAGCTTCAAGTCAGTAACGTAGCGGAGCTGCAGCGGGCTGCACAGGAAGGGCGAGTGAGAGCCCTGCCCGGTTTCGGAGAAAAGACGGAACGACACATTCTCGATACCCTGGCGGCAAAAACTGGGGCCGAACGACGGTTCAAGCTGGCCGTAGCGACTCAGTATGCCGAACCCCTCGTGGCCTATCTGAAGCAGTCTCCCGGCGCGAAGAGGGTTGCCGTGGCCGGCAGTTATCGACGAGGCAAGGAAACGATCGGCGATCTCGATATTCTGGTCACGGCGACCGAGGGCAAAGCCGTCGCGGACCGGTTTGTGTCGTATGGCGAGGTTGCGGAGGTGCTTGCCCATGGCGAGACCAAAGCGAGCGTTCGCTTGGAATGCCATCTTCAGGTCGACCTGCGGGTCGTTCCGGAGGAGAGCTATGGCGCGGCCCTGCAGTACTTCACCGGGAGCAAGGACCATAACGTCGTTTTGCGACACTTGGCGCAGCAGCGAGGCCTTAAGGTGAACGAATACGGTGTGTTTCGGGGCGAGACCCGCGTCGCCGGCGACACCGAGGAATCGGTCTACGCCGCCGTCGGCCTCCCCTGGATCGCTCCGGAATTGCGCGAAAACCGTGGAGAGTTCGATGCAGCTCGAGCCGGACGCCTGCCGCACCTCGTCGACCTGAAAGACCTGCTGGGTGACCTCCACGCCCATACCAAGGCCACGGATGGCCGGAATAGCGTGAAGGAGATGGCGGAAGCCGGCCGTCGCCGCGGCTTGGAGTATGTGGCGATTACGGATCATTCCCGACGCCTGGCGATGGCCAAGGGACTCGATCCCAAACGGCTGCTGATGCAAATCGATGAAATCGATCGATTGAATGCCGCTCTTTCGGGGATCACGCTGCTGAAGGGCATCGAAGTCGACATCTTGGAGGACGGAAGTCTGGATTTGCCGGATGAGGTGCTCGGACAATTGGACCTTGTGGTCGGCGCGGTCCATAGCCACTTCAGCCTTTCCAAGGAAAAGCAGACCGAGCGCATCCTGAAGGCGATGGACCATCCGTATTTTTCCATCCTCGCCCACCCGAGCGGGCGCCTCATCGACCAGCGTGCTCCCTATGAGGTGGACCTGCCCCGCATCATTCGAAAAGCCCGTGAGCGTCGGTGTTTCCTCGAGGTCAACGCTCACCCGGAGCGGCTCGATCTGACCGACACCTACTGCCAGATGGCCAAAGAGGAGGGAGTGCTATTGGCCGTCAATACCGACGCCCACAGCACCCTGGATCTTGAAAACGTACGATTCGGGATCGGACAGGCCAGGCGCGGTTGGCTCGAGAAGGCAGACGTCGTCAACACGAGATCCCTGACGGACCTGCGAAAGCTGCTGAAACCGACGATGGGCCCCGGACGACACTGAGCGGGCGCGGCTGTTCAAGCGGGATCGGCAAGACCCTCTGCCGTATGTATGGAGAAGGCGGGCCACAGATGCACGTGGGATCAATGGAACCGGACGGGCGCGGGAGCAAGTCGCTGCGGACCATCGTGGAAGAGTCCCGGGATATTCTCGTGCGGACGCCCCATCCCCGGTTCCTGTCCGGCCTCTACCTCCTGCGCCATGTCGTGCGGGACATCGCGATTCACGCGTCGCCCCTTGGCAAGCTGGCGGCCCTGTTGTTCCTATTGGCGCCGGTCGTCATCATCGTGACGCTGGGGGTGGTCTTGGTACGGCAACATCAAGCGGCCGAGGCCACCAAACACCGGATGGTCCAATTGATCAGCCAGTTACAGACCGGCGCGTTGAGCAAGGCGGAATTGGAGCGGCGGATCGAGGAAGAACGACGCACATCGGCGGAATTGGCTCGCCGGCAGGAGGCAGAAATTGCGTCGCTCACGGCTCAACTGAAACAGCTTGAGGTGCAGCGCGGCGCGCAGTCGGAGCTGGCATCGATCCGGCAGCAGATCAGTGCGTTGGAGCGGATGCGCACGAGTGCCGTCGGAATTGTGCAGCGGTTCGAGCGCAACGTCGGCTTGCTTCAAGGAGGGTATGGGTTTCGAGAAACACGCACGGGCAAATCGCTGCGCTATCAAGGGCTGGACCAGTCCGGGAACCCGCTGGTTGACGACAAGGGGAACGCCCTCGTCACCGTGGAAGGCCACGCACCGCCGGTGGTCATTCACTATGCGGGAACGGGGTTCGTCATTGACGGGGCCGGGACCGTCGTGACCAATCGGCATCTGGTCCGGATGTGGGAAACGTTTGAGCCGGCCCGCCAAGCCATCGAGGCCGGTTTCGATCCGGAACTGGCGATGCTTCGGCTTTTCCTGCCCGGGCAGGAGCAGGCATATTCTCTCGATGTGGTGGCGCTCTCCGAGCGGTACGATCTGGCGATCTTGAAGGCAGAACGGCCTGTGACTGCCGCTGGAGTCAAGCCGCTCACTCTGCATGACGGAGCGGTTCAGATCGGTGAGCCCATCGTCATGTTGAGTTATCCAGGTTCAGTCGACGTCCTGCTGGCCCGCAGTCCGGAGCCGGTGACGAAGGAGATTGTGACAGCCGCCGAGCGCAGTCCGGTCAAGCTCATCGAGGAACTGTCACGGCACGGATTGATTCGGCCGCTCGTCACGCAGGGACACGTGTCCGATCTTTCGCACGACTTGCTGACCTATGAGGCCTTGTCGAGCCTCGGGAGCAGCGGCGCGCCGATCTTCAACCAGTCCGGTGCGGTGATCGGTGTCAATTATGGCGCACTGACCCGGGTCAGCGGGATTCATCTGGCTCTGCCCATCCGTCTCGTGAAGGAACTGCTGCCGCAGCCGGCGCAGTCCGGGCCTGGGAGGGAAAAGGCCTCATGAGGATTTTGCTGGCCGTCGACGCGTCACCCGATTCGAAAAACGCCGTCCGCATGGTCCGGCAGTTTGCGGAGCCTACGAATGTGGATGTCTTGAATGTGGTCGACGAGGATGCGCTCAAACATGCCTATATCTCGCCGGAAATGCCGGCCAGCTACCTGGAATCCTACCGCAAGGAAGTTTCCGAGACCGCGGAGCGGACTCTGCATGAGATGAAGCAGGAACTGGCCGGAGTCTGTCAGCATGTCCGGCTCATCGCCGACACCGGCGATGCGGCGGAGAGTATTGTGGAGACGGCGGAGGAAACGCAGGCCGACCTCATCATCGTGGGGCAGCGTGGCATGACGGCGACGCCTTCGTTTCTCTTGGGAGGTGTATCTCAGAAAGTGGCGACCTATGCGCCCTGTTCTGTGCTCGTGGTGAAGGAAGCGGTCGAGAAGATCGAACGGGTGGTCGTGGGTGTCGACGGGTCCGTCAATTCCCAAAAAGCGATCAAATTCCTTGCACGGGGACCTTTCAAGCCGCCGGTGCAGGTCACGGTCGTCACGGTCTGGCCGCAGCAACGGGTCGAGGAACAGGAGTTCATCCAGCGGAAAGGGCAGGAACTTCTGGCGCGCATGGCCAAGGAACTGCAGCAAGGGGGTTACAGGGTGAACACGGAGCTGCTCCAAGGCGATCCGGCGTTCATGATTCTGGATGCGGCGGTACGGCAGGCCGCGCAATTGATTGTGGTCAGTTCTCGAGGGATGAAGGCGATCAAACGATTCTTCTTGGGGAGCGTGTCGGAAAAAGTGCTGGTGCATGCGGCCTGTTCCGTGCTGATCGTGCGGTGACGGCGGGAGGGCAGAGGAGGCAGACCATGTCCACAGGGGAGGACTTCCTGGCCAAGGCCACGAAGCCGGCAGCCGAGGCGCTGCGGNNGCCGGCAGCCGAGGCGCTGCGGCTCCATGCCTATTACAAAGGCAAGATCCAAATCTTCCCGAAATGCGCGATCCGAAATCTCGATGATTTTTCCGTCTGGTACACCCCCGGCGTCGCCGCACCCTGCAAAGCCGTTCAGGCCGAGCCCGAGTCGGTCTACGAATACACCAACAAGGCCAACACCATCGCCGTCGTGTCGGACGGAACGAGGGTGTTGGGCTTGGGCGACATCGGACCGGAAGCCGGGCTCCCGGTGATGGAAGGGAAGGCGCTGCTCTTCAAGTACCTGGGCGGAGTGGATGCCGTACCGATCTGCCTCGATACGAAAGATCCGCAGGACCTGGTGCATACCGTGCGCCTTCTCGCTCCCTCGTTCGGCGCCATCAATCTCGAAGATATTGCCATGCCCAAGTGTTTCCAGGTGCTGCGGGATCTGCGCGAGCGGAGCAAGATCCCGGTGTGGCACGACGATCAGCAGGGAACGGGGACTG
>JRYJ01003288.1_pt1 | contig 19838 bp, 18 predicted proteins | sample 235371 | NCBI WGS metagenome assembly JRYJ01 (sample SAMN03074219, study PRJNA261477) | activated sludge metagenome | biome: Wastewater Treatment Plant; feature: Wastewater; material: Activated sludge; isolation source: activated biomass of a wastewater treatment plant treating hydrocarbon... ... | reverse complement strand
GTCGGCGACGATGCCGCCGCCCACGGGGAAGGTCAGCCAGCCGCCGGCCGCGGTCAACGTCCGGATGAGGATGCTCGTGTCCATCGCGCCGTCGAAGCCGATCCAGCCGAGCGAGCCGCAATAGGCTCCGCGGGCGACGCGCTCGAGTTCCGTGATGATCTCCATGGCGCGAATCTTGGGCGCTCCCGTGACCGAGCCGCCGGGAAACGCCGCCCGCAGCAGATCGATCGGCCCGCACTCGGGCCGCAGCCGGCCGCGGACTTCCGAAACCAGGTGATGCACCGTCGGATGCGTCTCTCGCTCGCACAAGGCTGGAACTTCGACGGTGCCGTAAACGCACACCCGGCTGAGGTCGTTGCGCAGCAGATCNNCACGACTTCGCCGCCAGGTCGCAACCGCAGAAACTCTTCCGGCGAAACGCTCAGAACCTGGCCCAAGCCGAAGTCGAAATATCCGCCAAACGGGGCCGGGTTGCATCGGCGCAAGCGGTCGTACAGAGCGAGCGGCGGCTCGGCGAGCGGGGTGGCGAGACGCTGCGACAGATTGATCTGAAAGCAGTCGCCGGCTTCGATGTATTCGATGGCTCGACTGACCGCCGACTCGTACTCGACTCGGGAGAAGTTGCTGACGACGGCCGCGTGCCCGGCCAAAGGCAAGCGCGGCGCCGCCAGGTCGATCCGTGATTCCGATGGCTGCGAGCGCACCGTGGTCTGCGACAAATTCACCAGCCGCTGACGCACCGCGGCGGTGACGTCCGAATCGGCGTGCGACACGAGCCAGGCCCGCTCGAGACGGTGATCGAAGCTGATGACCCACTCGTACACTCCCACCGCCAGGTCGGGCAGCCGAAACTCGTCGAACTCCGGTTCCGGCAGGCGTTCGATCGACCGGCCGAGGCCATAGCCGAACAGCCCGGCGACGCCGCCCTGAAACGGCGGCAGGTCGGAGCGCGATTCCCGGCGCGGGCCCAGGAGCGCGGCCAGGCCCGACCACGGATCGGTTCCGTCGCCGACGCGGAGGGACAGCCAGGCACGCGGCTCGGCCGCCACGTAGGAGTATCGACCTCGTTTCGGCCCACGTTCGGCGCTATCAAAAAAAATCAATCCTGGCCGATCGAAAAAGCGCCGGGCCGCTTCCCACGGATCGGGCGCGGGGATCAGTTCCTGCACGGTCGCCATGCGGGTGAGTTTAGCAGTGAGCAGTGGGCAGGGCAGTCAGACGCTGCTGACGGCCGACGCTTCGCCGGGAAGTGCACTCAGGTGCGATTTGAATTCTCCGGGCGCGTCAGGAATCCCCAGCGCAGCGGCTGGTCCTGGACGTAGTTCTTGCCGAGCGTCAGTGCGGTGACGGCCTTGGCGAGTTCGTAGCCCAAATAAAAGGCGTGAGAGGGATCGATGGTCGCATCGGATCGTTGAATCGCGTCGAACAGCGCGAACGGGTCCGAGCCGCGCAGATGGACCTCGCCGTTCAGGACGTGCAATTCGCCGCGCTCGGCGAAGATGCGATAGTTGCGATCGGTAATCGCGGCGGCGAGTTCGCTCATCGCGGTCTCGCCCAGATCGCGCACTTTCGAATCGCGGAGCAGAATCAGCAGCGGCTCGAGACGCTTCGGCAGGATGCGGTTGCGCACGGCACGAGCCACGAGCCGCCGGGCGAGGTCCAGTTCGCGCACGCTCGACCGGCACCAGGGCGCCACTTCCGTCGTCAGCACGCTGTGAATGCCGAGCTCCTGGCAGAAGCCAGCCAGGAGCACATTGATCCCGGCCGAATCGACGTCGGTCAGTTCCGTCAGGTTGCCCACGCCGAGGAGCATCGGCGCGTCGGGCCAGCGCCGGCGGACCTCGAAGCACCGGCCCAACGAGGCGGCGAAGCCGAAACCGATCGGCTCCAGGATCGGATCGATGCGGAATCGCACGCCAGCGCGGTCCAGGAGTTCGATGGTCGCATTCAGGCTGGCGAGATTGTCCGGCTCGTCGGGTATGGCGACGACTTCGACGCCCCAATCACCGGCCGCGTGGCGATTCCCGCTGTTGACGCTGAGAACGAGTTCGGCGCCGGCTCGAGCGGCCAGGGCGATTTCCTCCGAGTTCATGCTGTCGATCGAGACGCGCAGGCCGAGATCGCGCAGGGCGCGGACAGCCTCGCCGACGCCCGCCCAGGTCGAACCGGGATCGCAGCCGAGGTCGATCACGTCAGCCCCGTCGGCTCGGTAGCGCTCCGCCAGCGTCGCGAGCTCGGCGCGATCGAATCTCGGAGCGTGATTGATTTCGGCGAGAATCTCGATGTCGTAGCCTCCGTAATCCGTCTCCGGCGTCGCGGGCCGGCCGAAATGCTCGGGCAGATCGCGGAGATCGTTGGGTCCCCGTTCGACCGGAACGCCGCAGCGCTGGGCCAGTTGATCCGGCTCGCCGCGGCAGAAACCGGGCAGGACGACGCGCTGGACGCCCGGCGGCACGCGCAGATGCGACGCCACCCAATCGGTGGTCAACAGGGCAGCGACGCTAATCGGCAGGACCGCGACCTCGGGTTGGAAGCCGGCGCGGGGCGCGAGCTCAGCGACGACCCGCCGCAGCGCCGGCGCCGCCAGCCGGCCGGTGACGAACAGCAGTCGCTCGGGCTCGGACGCCATTCCATCCCCTTTGGCTCGGCATGCCGCCAATGGAGCAACCGCGATCTGTCGGCCGCGAGGCTGCCGAATCCCAGCGTTGGTCGCTTTTTCAGAAATCTCTCACAAATCAATTGCGGCGTAACATCGGCATGGGTAATTTACCAAATGATCTCGCAAACTCGACTGGCGCGGTCGGCGGCGATCCAACCTCGCTAGCGGTGTGACACCGTTCTTCCGCTGGTTGTGGTAGGGCGCTTGGAGAGCTTGGTGACGGCATGCTGCCGATCGAGGCGCGGCCGTTGCTCGGCGCCGTCGCGGTGGCGTGGCTTTATCGGCGTTTATTTCAACTTGTGCTGTCGGGAGACTCGGGTCATGGCTCGGCAACATTGTCGGTCGGCGTTCACGCTCATCGAACTGCTCGTCGTGATCGCCATCATTGCCATTCTGATCGGACTCTTACTGCCGGCGGTCCAGAAGGTCCGCGAGGCGGCGGCGTGAACAAAGTGCACGAACAACCTGAAGCAGATCGGACTCGCTCTGCACGCGCACCATGACGGCTATGCGCGATTTCCGTCGCCGCGGCCCAACGGGTCCGGCACGTACACCGCCTACGGCTCCGGCGGCATTTGGGGTTCGTGGATGGTTCGCCTGTTGCCCTACATCGAATTGGACACCGTATTCAAGCTCTGCCAGGATCAGACGTCGTTCCTACAGCAGGGCTCGACGCGCGTTATCTCGCTCTATCAGTGTCCATCGGACCCGCGCGGCTCGACGACCTACAGCGGCGGCGGAACCTACAGCACGACGGCGACGACTTCCTATCTCGGCGTGACGGGCAACGAGGTTTCCGGCGGTTGGGGAGAGGGCAAGAATGGCGTCTTCTGGGTTGGCACGCGGAGCGGCAATGCGGCGCTCGGCAATAAGGGGACGACCATCAACGACATTCCCGACGGGCTGTCGCTGACCATTGCCGTCGGCGAGCGGCCGCCAGCCGCCGATTTGTACTGGGGCTGGTGGGCGTTCAGCGACTACGACAGTCTGCTCGGACTGCCGAATTGGGATTGGAATTACTCCGGTTGCACCAGCGTGCTGCCGGGATACTTCCGCCCGGGCAACGTCAACGACAACTGCTCCACGACGCATTGGTGGAGCTTCCATCCCGGCGGCGGCCTGTTCCTGTTGGCGGATGGCTCGGTGCGCTATTTCGTCTACGCGACTGGAACGACGATCCTGCCGCGCATGGCCAGCCGCAACGGCGGCGAGGTCGTGGACCAGACGCAATATTGATTGGAATTGGACCGCAAATTCGACAAGAGGTGACCGGCGATGCACCAAGGCATTGCGCGCGTGCGGCGGACTGCGCTCATGGTGTTCTGCGCCGCGGCGATTTCCGGCTGTGGTCCCGGCATTGGCCACCTTTCGGGGAAGGTGTCGTACAAGGGCAAGGCCGACGTCAGCGGCTCGGTCGTCTTGATCGCGTCGGATGGGATCATCCGCTACAGCCCCATCCAGCCGGACGGGAGTTATCGCTTCGTGGACCTGCCCGTCGGGGAAGCGAAGCTGGGCGTCAATAGTCCGAATCCCGTCCCGGACGCAGAGAGGATTGCGGCGAGCGCGCCGGGGGCGAAGCGCGGCGGCCGGGAGCAGCAAGATCCCATTACCGCCACGCCGACTTCGGACCCGAAACTCTGGTTCCCGTTGCCACCCGAACTGGCGGACCCGAACACCAGTCAGATCACCACGAAAGTCAAACGAGGCGAGAACGCATTCAACATCGAGATGTAGCTGAGGAATCGGCGCCGCTGCATGCGTCGGGGCGGCGTCGCTGCCGGACTCTGGCCGCGACGACGACGCCTCGGCGCCTTTCAGCTGCCAGCAAAAACCCGATCGAAATCCGCTCAGAAATTTCTCAGAATTGTGTTGCAGTCCGATACTCGGCGCGTTAGCCTGAGATCCGATCTCGCAGAAACACCCGGCCCATCGGCCGGCATCCTCGACCGATGAGTCGGAAAGTAATGGCGGCTCCAGCGCGCCCGTGACGGACGCGCGCGCCGGAGTCGCGGGATGAGATCGGGGGTCTGCGCGCTGGGTGATCGAGCCTGGCACGCGGCGCCGATGATTCGCTGTGTTGTTATTCGCTCATTTTGTCACATTCGGTCCGGTGGGAGGACGTACTCATGGGTCGCCGTCGTTGGAGAGAGGCGTTCACGCTCATCGAATTGCTTGTCGTGATCGCCATTATTGCCATCCTGATCGGACTGTTGCTTCCGGCCGTGCAAAAGGTCCGCGAAGCGGCGGCGCGATCGAGTTGCCAGAACAATCTGAAGCAACTCGGCATTGCCGCGCACAACTACCAGAGCAGTCTCGGCCGATTGCCGCCCGGCTTCCTCGGCACGCTGAATCCATTCACGGAGACGGACGCGTTTGCCGGGCAATGCATCGGCTCCACCGTATATTTGCTGCCGTATCTCGAGGCGGAGAACATCTACCGCCGGCTGACGATCAGCCTCGACCAGACCAAGTATCACAATGACAACCCCGGCATTCGGTGGTGGAACTTGACGCCAGATTTCGTGGCCTCGCAGTTCCGGATTAAGACGCTGGAATGCCCGGCCGACGAGATCACCGATACGTCGCAATTGCAGCCCAACACCGCCATTTCAACGACGTCGGGTCCAGTTGTGATCGTTCACGCATCGTATCCGGCTGGTCCGGCGCAGGCTGCCTGCACATGGGGATGGCTCGTCTACGCCGATGGATCTCCGGTCCCGTGCGCCAAAACGAATTACGCCGGCGTGGCCGGCGCTCTCGGCAAAGATGGCGAGGTTCACACCGCGTCGCCGTTCGACGGTCCCGGCGTCGATCTGAACCGCTACGAGGGGATCTTCCTCAACCGGTCGAAGGCGTCGCTGGAAGCAATCACGGCCGCGGACGGCACGGCTTTCACGTTGCTGTTCGGCGAGGGTCTCGGCGGTACGGCTCGCGGCGTGCCGACGCGCGACTGGCTCTGGACATGGATGGGCGTCGGTTCCGTGCCGACCAAGTTCGGCATCGGTCCCGATGGCGGCGGCACGTCGCAGAACGGACATCCACTCTGCTTCAGCAGCCGGCACACCGGGATCACTAATTTCTGCTTCGGCGATGGCTCCGTGCGTCCGATTCGGAATATCGGCACCGGGCAGCGGAATCCGACGACGCCTCCACCGCCGAATCACATCAATTCGCAATGGGGGCTGTACCAACAGATGTCCGGATTTAAGGACGGTCTATCGCAGGACGCATCGTCCGTCACCAACTAGTTGACCAGGCTAACCAGGGAGACGGGACTATGGTTCGACGTCTGATCTCATTCGCGGCGATCGTCGCTATCTGCGCGGCGGGGATCGCTTGTTCGGATAATAGCCCGAAGATCATTCCGCCGAAGACGGAGAATACCAAGCTGCCGTCGGAGGCGAGCGCTGGCGGCGGCGGCGGCGCTCCGAAGGCAAACCAACCTGCGGTCAACCCGAATCCGCCGTCCGGAGGGACCGCGAAGCAGGAGTAGCACCGACTGCTTACATCCGTGCTGTTGCGAAAGAATGTTCGGAGAATCCGCGCGCGGATCTCGCGCCGCGGATTCTCCTCGTTTTGGATTCGAGATTCGCTCGACCGAGATTTCACCGCGATTCAGGATGCGCGGTTCTGTGGTCGCAGCCTGAACACGGCGACGGGCCCTATCCATGACGGCGCTGGCTTCGTCTGGTGTTCCTGATCGCACACATCGTGCGGAGGAGTTGCGTGATGATCCTTTATCCACGTCGGAGTTCGGCGTTCACGCTCATCGAGCTGCTGGTCGTGATCGCCATCATTGCCATCCTGATCGGACTGCTGCTTCCGGCCGTGCAAAAAGTCCGCGAAGCGGCCGCGCGATCCACCTGCTCGAACAATCTGAAGCAGATTGCGTTGGCGGCTCACAACTACGAGAGCGCCAACGGCCGGCTGCCGCCCGGCTGGCTCGGTCCGAAGGTTCCACCCGGATACCCATACACGGTTGCGGCGTTGCAGCAGGGCTCGAACTACGGCATGCTGGCACTGATTCTGCCATACGTCGAGCAGGACGCGATCTTCCGCCAGTTGACGCGGCCGAAGGAAGCGGAATCCGATCCAGCGGCGACAAATCCGTGCTGGTGGCAATTAAATCCGGATTGGAGTCTCGCCTGGAGCCGGATCAAGATTTTCAACTGTCCATCGGATGAGGTGTTGTCGTCCACCGAGACGGTCAACGGCGTGATGGCCATACTGGCGATGCCGAGCGAGGCGCCGCCGAGTGGCGCACTGGTGAACTCCATCGGCGGGCTGTACTTCGTCAACGGCAATACGTACGACGTGGGAAAGACCAACTATCTCGGGGTCGGCGGAGCGCTCGGTTCGCCGGTGATGACCAGCTCACCGGCCGACGGCCCGGGCGTGGATCTTCAGCGCTACGTGGGCGTGTTCTACAACCGATCGATGCACCGGCTGGCCGAGATTGCGGCGGCCGACGGCACATCGAACACGCTGTTCGTCGGCGAAGGGCTGGGCGGTCAGGCCCAGGGAGTGACTCAGCGCGACTTTGTCTGGTCATGGATGGGTTGCGGCGCGCTCGGCGTCAAGTTCGGGCTGGCCCCGGGCAGCGGACCCAATCCCGGTAGCGGAGGTGTCAACGTCAACGGCGGCTGGAACTACTTCAGCAGCCGGCATCTCGGCATCGTACAGTTCGCCTACGGCGATGGGGCCGTGCGGTCGATCAAGGTCGCCAACACCGGCGTTCGCAACCCGGCGCCGACGCCGATCGAGCGATCGGATTGGGGCCTGCTGATGCAGCTGGGCGGATTCCGAGATGGTCAGTCGCAGGACGCCTCGGGGATCGCCAACTGATCGGAGGATTATCAATGATGCAGAAGCGCCGAGGTTGGGTCTGCTTGGCGGGAGCGGCGCTGATTCTGGCCGGCTGTTCGCAAGGGCCGAAGGATTCGCCGGCCAAGAACCTCAACCAGCCGTTGCCGAAGGTGGGCGCCGTGCCAGCGGCGGGCGCGCCGACTGCCAAGCCCGACCAACAGCAACAGTCGGTCAAGCCGGAATCGTGACACAGTCGGCCGCGGACCGGCGAATTTGAAAAATCCGTGGAGAATCCGCGCGCCGATGCTTGCGTCGCGGATTCTCTTGATTTATCATGACTTGCGATTCGTATCGACCGCCGACGGATGTGCTGACGAGCTGGATACTTCGCCGCGCTGCACAAGCGCGGATTTGCGGGTGCGGTCCGAGTCCATCTCGAGGCTGCACTCCCGTTAGATTTTCGGCATGGTCCGGTGTTCTCTTTTCCACTCATCGTGCGGGGGAGTTGCGTGATGATCCATCGTCCACGTCGGAGATCGGCGTTCACGCTCATCGAATTGCTCGTCGTGATCGCCATCATTGCCATCCTGATCGGACTGTTGCTTCCGGCCGTGCAAAAGGTCCGCGAAGCGGCGGCGCGATCGCAATGTCAGAACAATCTGAAGCAAATCGGACTAGCGGCTCACAATTACCACAGCGCCAACAAGGTGCTGCCGCCCGGCTACTACGGCAACCTGCCGCCGGACGTGCAGATCGGTCCCGATTGGAGTAACACGTCGTGGACCAGTTGCTTCCTGGACCTCCTGCCCTACATGGAGCAGGAAGCCCTGTTCCGCCGATTCACGCGGATCAACTTCACGACCCGGTCGTATGGCAGTCCGGTCTACCCGTCGTACGACCAGACGCCCGGCAACTGGATCGCCGCCCAGACGCGGATCAAGACGTTGCTCTGCCCGGCGGACGATGTGGAAGAAGCGGCTCAGCGCTCGGGCGTCACGGTCTACGTGTGCGACCAGGTGCAGCAGTATCCGGGCGGAGTGACCATCTGGGTCTGGACCGGCGATCAGCAGATCGTCGCGGGCTATCCGGCCAAGAACCACGGCATGACCAATTACCTGGGCATGGCTGGGGCCACGGGCCGCGCACCGCCCAACGACCCGTGGTACCAGTGGGAAGGCGTGCTGACGAATCGGTCGGAGGTGAACTTTGAATCGGTCACCGCGGCGGACGGCACCGCCAACACGATCATGTTCGGCGAGCACATCGGCCAGCGGCCGGAGCTCGCCGCCAACAGTACCTTCGTCGTCGTCTATGCGTGGATTGGCGCCGGATCGTTCCCGTCGGGCTGGGGCATCCCCGAACCGGATCGCGTGAACGGCCAGAACTGGTACCACTACAGCAGCAAGCATCCGGGCATCGTGCAGTTCTGCTTCGCCGATGGGTCGGTTCGTGCGCTGCGGAAACACGTACAGCCGACGGCCAATCCGCGGCCGTACCGCATGCTGACCGGTTACCACGACGGCTTCTCGTGGGACGCGTCGGGCATCGGCTTCTGACCGGAGAGTTCTGACCACAGATGGATGCGGAGAGAATTGGAGCTTTGCACAGAGTTCATCCGTGTTCATCTGTGGTTCCGATGTCTCTTACCGCTAGCTGAGGTGACTGATGAGGAAACTGCTGAGTGTGATCGTCGCGGGCGCCGTGTTGACGCTGTCTGTCGGTTGCAGCAGCAATCCGTCGACGCCGGCCAAAGGCGGCGCCGGCGCTGGAGCGGGGACGGGCGGCGACAAGGCCGGCGCCGGCAAAGACGCGCGGCCCAGTCCGCAATCGGCTCCGCCGATCACGCCCTGACGTTCGGGGGCAATTTGGAAACCACAGGTGCGCGCAGCTGGGCGCGGAACGCCCGATCCGCGCCCCTCCGCGCGTACCTGTGATTTCATTGTTCTTGGACCCGCTGTAATTCGCTCGGCGATGCGCGTCGCATCCTCGGGACCGGCCGCGAATGCGGATGATTCCGCCGTCGGCGTCACGCATTTCATCAGAGCGAGGGCGGGCGTCAGGGTCGTCATGGTGCGGATCGGCAATTCTCCCGGGTCCATCGGGACTAGCCGCCAGAGTGATGAGCCCGACGAAATGAACTGGTGATGGTCCCCGAACAACTGACAAGCGCGACCCAGGGAACCGCATTAGCGCCGATGATGAGGATCACCAGCGTCCAAGTGACTGCCTGTCGGGCGGTGCGCACAGTCGCGGCCAGGGACCAGTGAACGAGCAACCAGAGCAGCATCCAGCGTCCGCTCAGGTAGCTGCCCCACCACTTGCCGGCGACGATCTCACTGGGCCGCGGTGCCGTCGTCAGCAGCTTGCCGGCGATGTTCTCGAGATTCGTCAAGTGGGTGGTCAACAGGAATGGAAGCGACTAGCCGGTGCGTTCCTCGGCCACGGCGGCGAGCCGCTGCCGCCGGCCGATGCGGGCCAGATCGTGCCAGAAGTCCGGGCCGAGGATCGACATCGAAACGATCACTCCGCGGGAGCAACGGACGGCGTCCCGGGCCGCGGGCCGACGCGGCGGCACGTCAGGAGCGCAAACTTCGCGTGCGCCGCCTCCCAGATTGCCAGCGCGAGAACGCACCAAAACACGATTCCGCCGATCACCCAGCCGACCATCGAGTTGTCTCGCCCCAGCGACAGTTCGTCGATTCGCCAGCACGCGTCCCAGCCGAAGACGAACGGCGGCGTCACCGCCAGTTCAGCGTAAAGCAGCCACTTCATGCTGTCGAATCCGCTCGCGCCGAGCAGGCCGATCGGCGTGTAGCAACACATGCCCAGGCAGAGCCAATGCCCGCCGCCGGCGAGGATGGCGGCCGCGACGGTCCAGGCGATGGCGCGCAGGGTCGTGCGGCAGACGGCCGAAAACCACAGGCCGATTGACGCGAAACACGCGGCCGGGGCCAGCCACGCCGCCAGGTGCAGCGGCAAGACAAACGGCACGACGCCGCCCAGGAGCATGGCGATGAGCCAGACGCTGAGGAGCCAACAGCCCAAGCCGCGCACGCTCCAAAGCGCGCCGAGCCACTTGGCGCCCAGGATTTCCCGAGTGGTCAGCGGCGTGGCCAGCAGGCTGGTGAGCGTGTCGCGATCGCGCTCGGCGCCGATGCTCCCGGCCGCTCGCACCGCGACGCCCAGCAGCATCAGCAAGGAAATCAGGACGTTCATGATTCGCAGCCAGTAGTTGACAGCCTGGCTGAGCGTCGTCCATTTTTGCGTCAACTGAGTGAAAATGGCGTCCATTTGCTGAGCCAGCGACTGTCCCCGGTGAAGGTTGGCCGGGTCGATTACCTCGACGATGAAAACCAGGATGATCGGCACGAAACCGCCGAGGATGAGCAGCGCCAGCGAGATCCGCCCGAGCCAGTTGAATCGGAGGCGCCCTTCGATCCAGAGTTCCTTCCAAAGCATGGGCTGCAAGCCGATCGGCCGGGCGCGCCGCCGCCGGACCGTCCGCGATCGCGGTTTGACCGCCATGACCGCCGACTGCCGCAGCGCGACCGCCCGGATCCGCACGATCGACCAGGTCACGGTGATCGCCGCCAGCACGACATGGAAAATCGCGTACTTCGTCAGTTCGTCCCGGACCACGACCGGCAACGGGCCGTTGAACGCAATCGTTCTCGCGATCTCGACGATCCCGAAGATCGGATTGCCCGCCTGAAATGCGTCGAAAAGCCAGTTCCAGTCGATGCTGAGCCACGAAAGCGAATAGCCGGCCGAGGTGAGAGTGAGTCGGATCGTCGCCGTCACGCCGGTCAGCGCCAGATAGCCGATCATCGCCAGGTAGGTCGTTGCGATGGCGTCGCGCGCCCGCCGTCGGCTTACCGAGTTGAAAATGGCCAACCCCGATAGGCCGAGAATCGTCGCGCCGGTCGCAGCGAAAATCGACAGGAGCAACGTCGGGTCGATGCCGCCGAAGATCTGCATCAGGCTGAGAATCGGCAGTCCGGTGAGCACGAACAACACGAGATTGCCAATGCGCGAGATCAGCTTGCCCAGCACGATCTCGCGATTCTCGAGATCGGTGGCGAGCAGGAATTCGAGCGTCTTGCGGTCCTTTTCCTCGGCGATGGCGCCGGCGACGTAGGCCGGCGTCAGCAGCATCACGCAGACGAACTGCGTCAGGGAAAAGGTGAGGAAGTACTGCTCCGCCAGCCGGGCCAACGCTCGATTCTGGCTGTCGAACTGACCCGTAATGCGCGCTTCGAACAGCCAGGCCGAATGCACCCAGAACAACAGCGCGAGCAGGAACAGAGCGTAGAGCCAGCGCACGAGGATGAACCGGCTGCGGCGCGCGTTGCGGATCACGTCGTAGATCAACACTGGCCCCACGAGCCGCACCAGCCCGGCGCGGGCGAGGATCGCCAGCGACAGCGCCAAAAGGACGCCCACGACCAGGTGCAACACGCCCACGTCGGAATGGGCGCACCACCAGACGAATCCCGCCGTGGCGGCGAGGAACAGCCCCAGTCCGATGAGTTCGGGCCAGGCGCTCCGGCCGGGAACCTCGGCGGCGGATCCAGCTTGGGCCATCGGCGCGCCCCGCGGGGTTGAGTGAAACTGCCTGCCAGTGTATTCGCTCGATCGGAGCCATGATAGAACTTGGCGCGAGCGCGCTCTCCACGATGCGGCCCGCGGCTCATAAGATGAAACGTCCCGTGCTGTTCCGCGAGAGGGTCGGCCATGCCGAAAATGAAGACGAATAAGAGCGTGACCAAGCGGTTCCGCGTCACCGGCACCGGGAAATTGAAGCGCAATCAGGGGAACAAGCGGCACTTGTTGAGCGGCCGAACGTCGAAGCGCAAGCGGCAGCTGCGGCGATCGGTCGTCCTGCCGAAGTCGATCACCGGCAAATACCTGCGGGCGATGGGCGAAAAGTAAGGCTCTCGGCCAGCAGTTGAGGAGACGATCATGGTTCGGGCCCGCAGCGGTAAGACGGTCATTCGCAAGCGAAAGCGGCTGCACAAGCTGACCAAGGGGTATCGTCTCGGCCGCGGCAACCTCGTCAAGCAGGCGAAGATCACGCTCCAGCGCGCCGGCGCCTTTGCCCTGCGCGATCGCCGGGTCAAGAAGCGCACGTTCCGCCGCCTGTGGATCGTCCGACTGAACGCCGCCTGCCGGGCCCAGGGACTCCGCTACGGCGAACTGATTTCCGGACTCCAGCGCGCCATGGTCGCCCTCGACCGCAAGACGCTCTCCGAAATCGCGATCCACGATCCCGACACGTTCCAGAAGATCGTCGAGCTGGCCAAGGCGAACCTGCCGAAATAGCCCGTCGTCCTTGGTCCGTCGTCCATGGTTCAATTGCCAACCAGCCAGGGACTCGGGACCAATGACTGATCTGATCGGACTCGAGCGACAAGCGACAAGCGAACTCGAAGCCTGCGCCGACGAAGCGGCTCTGCGCGCCTGGCACACGCGCTACTTCGGCAAGCAGGGCGACGTGACGCTGGCGCTCAAGCGCGTCGGGGAAGTGCCGGCGGCCGAGCGCAAATCCTACGGCCAGGAAGCCAACCGCATCAAGGAATCGCTGGCGTCCAAGTACGAATCAGCCTTGGCGGCGGCGAAGGACCGCGCACTTGAAGCCGACCTGGCCGCGGAACCGCTCGACGTGACGCTGCCGGGACGGCAGCCCGCGCCGGGCCGATTGCACCTCTCGACCCAGGTTCTCCGCCGCATCAACGCGATCTTCGCCGACATGGGATTCCAGATCTTCCGATCGCGCGAAGTCGAAACCGACGAGAACAATTTCGAACTGCTCAACATGCCGCCGCACCACCCGGCGCGGGACATGTGGGATACCTTTCACACGACGACGCCGGGCGTCCTCCTGCGCACGCACACGTCGCCGGGGCAGATCCACGTCATGCGCCGTTTCTGCCCCGAACCGATCCGCGCCATCCTGCCCGGCATGTGCTATCGCTTCGAGCAGGTCACGACCCGCAGCGAGATGCAGTTCCTCCAAGTGGAAGGTCTCGCCATCGGACCGGGCATCACCATGGCCGACCTGAAGGGCACGATCACGGCGTTCGCCCGCCGGCTGTTCGGGCAGGAACGCCAGATTCGCATCCGCGGCAGCTACTTCCCGTTCACGGAACCGTCCATCGAAGTGGACGTCGATTGGCCCCAGGACGATCCGAACGCCGATCGCCTGACCAAGGGCACCGGCTGGCTGGAAATCATGGGCGCGGGCATGGTGCATCCGACCGTGCTGCGCAACGGCGGCTATGATCCGGACAAAGTCAGCGGCTTCGCCTTCGGCCTTGGTCCGCAACGCATCGCCATGCTGCTCTACGGCATCGACGACATTCGCCTGTTCGCCGGCAACGACCTGCGCTTCCTGCGCCAGTTCTAATTCGGCCGGGGCCACAGATGAACACGGATCAGCACGGATAAGAACGCCAGCATCATCGGTGTTCCTCAGAGTTCATCTGTGGCTTCACCTCCAATCTCGAGCGGGGTTGACCCGTTTCGTCGTCAGGTGTACAAGTGCGCCCCATGCGCCTGACGAACCTGCAAGCCCTGCGCGGCGTCGCCTGCCTGCTGGTTCTCGTTTTCCACGCGTCGGAATGGGAGCTGAAGCGCTGCGCCGACGTGGCGGTGCGCGTGACCGAGCCGTTCCAGCACTTCGGCTACGCCGGCGTTGATCTGTTCTTCGTGCTGTCGGGCTTTGTCATCACCTGGGTGACGTTTGCCAAGCTCGGCGACCGTTCGCAGTTTCTCGATTTCACCTGGCGGCGATTGTGGCGCATCCTGCCGCTCTACTGGGCGTGCTGGGTCGGCGTGATCCTGGCGTACACGTTCATTCTCCGGCAACCGTTCATCCCGACGGCGCGCTGGTTCATCGGCAACATCCTGATTCTGCCCGCGCAGCCGATGCACTTGTTCATCCCGCAGGCGTGGAGCCTGGCGTACGAACTGCTGTTCTACGGCGTGTTCGCACTGTTATTTCTCGTGCCGCGGCGCGCGGCTCTGCCGGCGCTGGCGGCGTGGTTTGTCGTCATCGTGGCCTGCGCGCTTCAGGGGATTCCGGCGCCGGTGGCCCGCGGCCCCATCGGGCGCTGCGCGGTGCAACTCATCAACCCGCTGGTCCTCGAGTTCCTGATCGGCTGCGCGGCCGCGGCGCTTCTGCGCTCCGATCGCGGCTGGCGCTGGGGCCGATGGGCGCTCATCGCCGGCATCGCCGGGTTTGCCGCGACCGGCGCGGCGCAGTTCGCCGGCTGGATCGACACCAAGATCGATTATCTCGTCCGAGCCGCCACGTTCGGGCTGTCGTCGGGTCTGGTGGTGTTCGGAGCGACGGCCAGCGAACGCGCGTTCGGTCTGTCATCGCCGCGCTGGCTGCAAGTCGTCGGCGACGCATCGTACTCGATCTACCTCGTGCACATCGGCGTCCTGGAAGTGGTGCAGCACTGGTGGGGCAGCCTGCCGCACGCGCTCGGACTGCACCTCATTTACCTGGCAGCGTTGATTGGCGGCTCACTGGCCGTGGGATTTGCCGTCTATTTCACGGTCGAGCGGCCGATCCTGCGCGTGCTGCAACGCCGGCCGAAACCGGACGCCAGGAGCGTCCCGCCGCAGCGCCGCGCGGCGTGAATCGAATCGCGCGAACATGCGCTCCAGCGCGAGCATCCCTGAATCGCCCGGCCGATAGCCGGGTTATGCGAACGACGCTACACTTTCTGTTCGGATGACGCCCCGCGATCGGAGTCGGACGTTCGATGAAGATTCCGCTGTCCTGGCTGCGCGAGTATGTGGCTTTCGATGTGCCGGCGGGCGAACTGGCGCGCCGGCTGACGCTCGCCGGTCTGGAAATTGGCGGGGTGCGCGTCGTCGGGCTGCCGATCCCCGAGGGCGTGCGCGTGGCGCCGGACGATCGCGGGCCCGTTTGGGAGCCGGACCGAGTCGTCACCGCGCGCGTGCTGAGCGTTGACAAGCATCCAAATGCCGACAAGCTGAAACTCGTCACCGCCGATTACGGCGCCGCCGAGCCCAAGGTCTGCGTCACCGGCGCGCCCAATATCCACGTCGGCGACCGGGGAATGGTGGTCGTGCTCGGGCTGGCCGGCACGCAGTACTGGGACGGCCACGCGACGCCGAAGCAGATCAAGCAACTCAAGCCCAGCGTGCTTCGCGGCGTGCCGTCCGACGCCATGGTCATGTCGGAATTCGAACTCGGCATCAGCGAGGAACACGAGGGGATCATCCTCTTGCCGCCGGAGACGCCGGTGGGCCGCCCGGCCGCGGATCTCATGGGCGAGATCATCCTCGAAGCCGACATCCTGCCCAACATGGCGCGGTGCCTCGCGCTCTTGGGCGTGGCGCGGGAAGTGGCGGCGATCACCGGCCGGACCGTGACGACGCCGGCGATGGATCACTCAGCGTCCGGCGATCCCATCGACGGTCAGGCGACCGTGACCATTGCCGATCCGGACCTGTGCGCGCGCTACACGGCGACGCTGATCCGCAACGTGGTCATCGGCCGATCGCCGGCATGGATGCAGCGGCGGCTGACGTACGCCGGCATGCGGCCGATCAGCAACATCGTGGACATCACGAACTATGTCATGCTGGAATGGGGCCAGCCGCTGCACGCGTTCGATTACGACGTGCTCGTGCGGCGCGCCGGCGGCAAACTCCCGGGCATCGTCGTCCGCCCCGCGAAGCCCGGCGAGACGCTCGTCACGCTGGACAAGATCGAACGCAAACTGACGCCGGAAACACTGATCATCGCCGACGCCGCCGGGCCGATCGCGCTGGCCGGCGTCATGGGCGGACTGGAAACCGAAGTTTCGGCGACGACACGCCACGTCCTGCTCGAATCAGCGAACTTCGATCTGGTGAGCGTCCGGCGGACGATGCGGGCGCTCGATCTGCCCAGCGAAGCGAGTCTGCGTTTCAGCAAGGGCATTCACCCGGAACTCGCCGCCCCGGCCGCCAATCGAGCCGCGCAGCTGTTGCACGAACACGCCGGGGGAACCGTGTGCCGCGGCATGATCGACGCCTACCCGCGCCGCCCGAAGCCGCAGGTCATCGAGCTGCGAGCCGCGGACATCCGCCGGACGCTCGGCATCGACGTGCCGCTCGACGAGGCGGGGCGCTTGTTGCGCGCGTTGGAGTTTCGGGTCGAGCCGGCCGGTCGGGACGCATTGTCCGTGACCACGCCGGCGAATCGGCTCGACATTCAATCCGGCGCCGCCGATCTGATCGAAGAGATCGCCCGGCTGCACGGGTACGACCGGCTGCCGGCGACGCTCCTGGCCGATCCGCTGCCTCCGCAGCCCGGGAATCCCGACCTGGAGCGCGAGGAGCACGTCCGCGATCGGCTCGTCGCCCTCGGCTTGCAGGAGGTCATCACCTATTCGCTGACCACGCCCGAGCGCGAAGCGCCGCTGACCGGCGGCGAATACGTCCGGCTGGTCAATCCGATTTCCAGCGAACGGAACGCGATGCGGCGGTCGCTTCTGGCCGGCGTGCTCGAAGTCGTGGCCGCGAATCTCCGCCATGAGGAATCGGTGGCCGTGTTCGAGATCGGCTGCGTCTATCTGCCGAAAGCCGGCGAGCGGCTGCCGGAGGAGCCGCGGCGGCTGGCGATCGCCCTGACCGGCCCGCGCGCACGCCCGTTCTGGCAGGATGCGCCCGGCGGCGAGCGCCCGGCATTTGGATTCTTCGACCTCAAGGGACTGACTGAAGCGTTGGCCGCGGAACTGCACCTGGCGAATTGCGGCACAACGCGCGGCCAGTGTGGTTACCTGCATCCCGGCCGATCGGCCGAATGGCTCGTGGCCGGGCGATCCGTCGGTTCGTTCGGCGAATTGCACCCGAGAACGGCGGCGCGATTCGACCTCGAAGGCCGGATCGTGCTGGCGGCCGAGTTCGATCTGGACGCGATACTGTTGGCGATGCCGGAGCGGCGAGCGTTTGTTCCCGTTCCGCGGTTCCCGGCGGCGCTGCGCGACATCGCGGTCGTCGTGACCAACGACGTCCCGGCCGAGCGCGTCGTCGCCGAGATTCGTGCGGCCGGCGGCGACCTGGTGCGCGACGTGCGACTCTTCGACCTGTACCGTGGGCCGAGCATCCCCGGCGGCACGAAAAGCCTCGCCTTTGCCCTGAGCTACCAGGCCGACGATCGCACCCTGGCCGACAAGGAAATCGACAAGCTGCACAAGAAAGTGCAAGACCGGCTCGTACACGTGCTCAAGGCGTCAATCCGCGGCGTGGACAGTTGATGCGGGGCGGCCCGTGCTGACGATTCAAGTGAAAGTGAAGCCGGGATCGAAAGTCAGCGAGATCGTCCTCCTGGAGGATGGAACGTACTCAGCGCGTGTGAAGGGCCGGCCGGTTGACGGCAAAGCGAACGAAGAACTGATCGGGCTCGTCGCCAGACATTTCGGCTGCGTCAAGTCGGCCGTGAGCATCAAGTCGGGAGCATCGTCGCGGATCAAGCTGGTGCAGGTGGCGGATGGGTAGTTTACTCCAAGGCGACTCGACTTAGCCAGATGGTGGAACGCGTTCCTCGCTCGACCGTGCCGCCGCGGGAATTCACGATTAAGTCGCTGATCTCTCTCCGCGTCGGGGTCTGGACTACTTCGGCCGCGCCGCCGGAGTTCCCTCCAGCATTCCGCGGGCGCTGATATCCTCGTCGAGTTCCGGCCAATGGCACGCTGACGATCCGCCCATCGACAAGGCGTGCGACCAGTGAGTCGCCGGTACCTTCAAAGTCGACGATTCTAGGTTCACCCCTGGCCACAGTGCTAGTCCCATGCCTTTCGAATGCGACGTCGATTCCGACGGATGATCGATCGAATTCGATCAAGTTCCTGCGCGGCAAAGCCATTATTGCACGCTAGCGCAAGAGGTTCCAGCCAAGACTTGCAGACGAACCGTTCCCGGCGAACGTGAACGTGGCACATTTCTAGGCAGTCGAAACTTTCGAAGAAGAATCGATATGGGCCTTCGATACCTGGGACTCTCGGCATCGCGTGACTCCTCTGGCCACAAGATCGGCTGAGGGGTCTGTCACCGCCGCTTCTTTCCTCCCGTCAGCATGCTGTTGACCACGCCACGGACGATCGACGAGATGGCGTTGGTGATGCCGCGAATGATGCCGGTCATAAGCATCCCGAGCACGGCGGCGAAGGCGCCGGTCTTCGCGGCTTTCGCCGCTTTCGATTCTTTCTCCGGCGGCGCTTCCGCGGCCGCTTTCTCCACTCGGGCTTTCAGGACCTCGTACGCCGATTCGCGATCGACGACTTTCTCGTACTGCCCGGCGACGATCGACTTGTTCATGAGCGCCCGGCGTTCGTCCGCCGAGATCGGCCCGACGCGGCTGGCCGGCGGCACGATCAGCGCCCGCTTCACCATCGCCGGGGTGCCCGACGCTTCGAGGAACGACACGAGCGCCTCGCCGACGCCGAGCTCGGTGATCGCCTTCTCGGTGTCGAGCCTGGGGTTCTGGCGCAGCGTCGAGGCGGCCGTCTTCACCGCCTTCTGGTCCTTGGGCGTGAACGCGCGCAGCGCGTGCTGCACGCGGTTGCCCAGCTGGCCGAGCACGCTCTCGGGGATGTCGAGCGGGTTCTGGGTCACGAAGTAGACGCCGACGCCCTTCGAGCGGATCAGCCGCACCACCTGCTCGATCTTCTCCACCAGCGCCTTCGGCGCGTCGTCGAAGAGCAGGTGCGCCTCGTCGAAGAAGAACACCAGCTGCGGCTTCTCCGGGTCGCCCACCTCGGGCAGGTGCTCGAAGAGCTCCGAGAGCAGCCACAGGAGGAAGGTCGAATAGAGCTTGGGCGAATTCATCAGCTTGTCGGCGGCGAGCACGTTGACCATGCCGCGGCCCTGCGCGTCGGTCTGCATCAGGTCCGCGATGTCGAGCATCGGCTCGCCGAAGAATCGCTCTGCTCCCTGGTGCTCGAGCTCGAGCAGCCCGCGCTGGATCGCGCCGATCGAGGCGGTCGAGACGTTCCCGTAGCCGGTCTTGAACCGGGCGGCGTTGTCGCCCACGAACTGCAGCATCGCGCGCAGGTCCTTGAGGTCGAGGAGCGCGAGGCCGTTGTCGTCGGCGATCTTGAACACGAGCGTCAGCACGCCCTGCTGCATGTCGTTGAGGTTGAGGAGCCTTCCGAGCAGCAGCGGCCCCATGTCCGAGACCGTCGCGCGCACCGGGTGACCCTGCTCGCCGAACACGTCCCAGAAGGTGACCGGGCAGCCTTCCCACTTCGGCTCGTCGAGCTTGAGCAGCGCGAGCCGCTCCTTCATCTTCGGCGAGGCGGCGCCCGGCGCCGAGATGCCGGAGAAGTCGCCCTTCACGTCGGCCATGAAC
>JRYJ01001070.1_pt1 | contig 20040 bp, 18 predicted proteins | sample 235371 | NCBI WGS metagenome assembly JRYJ01 (sample SAMN03074219, study PRJNA261477) | activated sludge metagenome | biome: Wastewater Treatment Plant; feature: Wastewater; material: Activated sludge; isolation source: activated biomass of a wastewater treatment plant treating hydrocarbon... ... | reverse complement strand
CGGCCCTTGGTGATGCCGATGGTAAACATGATGAAAAATGAGTAGAGGCCGGTCTTTTCGACGATGATGCCGTGTTCGGCCAGATACTTTGTCACGATCGCCGCCGGAATCCCTTGGTGTGCAAACTCGCCGCTGACATCCAGTCCCGGGGTGATCACCGTGGCTTTGATCGGGTCGAGCATGTTGAAGCCTTGGGCAAGATCGCCGAAGCCATGCCAGCGCTCGCCGGCGCGCAGCATCCAGTCCTCACGTTCGCCGATGCCCTCGGCTGCGAGATGCTCCGGTCCCCAGACCTTGAACCACCAAGATTCGCCGAACTCCTCGTCTACCTTGCGCATGGCGCGCCGGAAATCCAGCGCCTCGAGGATGGACTCCTCCACCAGCGCCGTGCCGCCGGGCGGCTCCATCATCGCCGCCGCCACGTCGCAGGAGGCGATGATGGCGTACTGCGGACTGGTGGAGGTGTGCATCAGGTAGGCCTCGTTGAAAACGTCCTTGTCCAGCGCGCGCGCTTCCGAATCCTGCACCAGGATCTGCGAGGCCTGCGACAGGCCGGCCAGCAGCTTGTGGGTGGACTGGGTGGAGAAGATCAGCGAGTCCTTGCAACGCGGCCGCTCGGCGCCGATGGCGTGGTAGTCGCCGTAAAAGTCGTGGAAGGCAGCGTGGGGCAGCCAGGCCTCGTCGAAATGCAGCGTGTCGATCCTGCCGTCGAGCATGCTCTTGATGGTCTCGACGTTGTAGAGCACGCCGTCATAGGTGCTCTGGGTGATGGTGAGCACACGCGGCTTGGATTTGACGCCGCGCGCGAAGGGGTTGGCGGCGATCTTCTTGTGGATGTTCTCCGGCCGGAACTCGTCCAGGGGTATTGGCCCGATGATGCCGTAGTGATTGCGGGTCGGCGTCAGGAACACCGGCACCGCGCCGGTCATGGTGATCGCGTGCAGGATCGACTTGTGGCAGTTGCGGTCCACGACCACGACGTCGCCCGGCGCCACCGTCGAATGCCAGACCATCTTGTTCGAGGTCGAGGTGCCATTGGTGACGAAGAACAAATGGTCGCAGTTGAAAATGCGTGCGGCATTGCGCTCCGAGGCCGCCACCGGGCCGGAGTGGTCGAGGAGCTGGCCCAGTTCGTCCACAGCGTTGCACACGTCGGCGCGCAGCAGGTTCTCGCCGAAGAACTGGTGGAACATCTGGCCCACCGGGCTTTTCAGGAAAGCCACGCCGCCGGAGTGACCAGGGCAGTGCCAGGAGTACGAGCCGTCCTGGGCGTAATGCGTGAGTGCCCGGAAAAACGGCGGCGACAGGCTGTCCAGGTAGGCCCGCGCCTCGCGCACGACGTAACGGGCGATGAACTCGGGCGTGTCCTCGAACATGTGGATGAAGCCATGCAACTCGCGCAGCACGTCGTTCGGGATGTGCCGCGAGGTGCGCGTTTCGCCGTGGAGGAAGATGGGGATGTCGGCGTTGCGCCAGCGGATTTCCTCGACAAAGGCACGCAGCTGCTTGAGCGCGTCGGCCGCCTCCTCAGCGGAGCCGGCACCGAACTCCTCGTCGTCGATGGACAGGATGAAGGCCGAGGCGCGGCTCTGCTGCTGGGCGAAGCTGGACAGGTCACCGTAGCTGGTCACGCCCAGGACTTCGAGGCCCTCGTCCTCGATCGCCTTGGCGAGCGCGCGAATGCCCAGGCCGCTGGCGTTCTCCGAGCGGAAATCCTCGTCGATGATGACGACCGGAAAACGAAAGCGCATCGTCGGCTCCTTTGGGGCGCAGCGCGGAATGCTCAGGAAAGGGGCGGAGTATAGACCGCTGACGCCCGCAGGAACAGGGGGGAACGAAACCGCGGAATCAGATTTTGGGCAGGGTGACGCCGCGCTGTCCCTGATACTTGCCGCCGCGGTCCTTGTAACTCGTTTCGCACACCTCGTCCGACTCGAAGAAGATCACCTGCGCCACGCCCTCGTTGGCGTAGATCTTCGCCGGCAGCGGGGTCGTGTTGGAGAACTCCAGCGTCACGTAGCCCTCCCACTCCGGCTCGAAAGGCGTGACATTGACGATGATGCCGCAGCGGGCGTAGGTGCTCTTGCCCAGACAGATGGTGAGCACGTTGCGCGGAATGCGGAAGTATTCGACCGTGCGCGCCAGCGCGAAACTGTTCGGCGGGATGATGCACGAATCGCCGCGAATCTCGACGAAGGAGTTTGGATCGAAGTTCTTCGGATCGACGATGGTGCAGTTGATGTCGGTGAACAGCTTGAATTCGTTCGAGCAGCGGATGTCGTAGCCGTAGCTGGAGGTGCCGTAGGAGACGATCTTGCGGCCGTCCACCTCGCGTACCTGGTTCGGCTCGAAGGGTTCGATCATGCCGTACTCGCGCGCCATGCGGCGAATCCACTGGTCGGATTTGATGCTCACGGGGTGTGTTCTTCCGTAGGGGATTGCAAAGCGCGCATTGTAGCGCGACGTGTGCGCACGCAGGTCTGCCGAATAGCCTCTGCGACAGCGGCGCGCAGCGCCCTAGCCCTCGTAGGCGCTGAGCACCACATCCGCCGCCGCGTCGCGGATCGGAATGAGGCTCCGATAGGCGGGTGAGTCGTGCCAGTGCCGCAGCGCATCCAGGTCCGGAAATCGCGCGGCAACAATGAGTTGCCCCGGCGCACGACGGGACAACTCCTGGCGTAGCTCGCCGCGGAACAGTACGTCGCCCCCGGCCGCCGCGATGGTGGCCCCGACGCGGCCTAGATATTCCTGCCACTTGCCGGGGTCACGCACCGTGATGTGGCCAACGAGGTAGGCTGCCACCGCCCGCGGCCTCAGGTGTTCTGAATGACGATACTCGGAAACTTGGACGTCATATCCTTGGCCTTTTCCGCCACCTTCACGGCAACGCGGCGAGCGATCTGCCGGTAGATGTCGGCGATGCGGCTGTCCGGTTCGGCAACGACGGTGGGCTTGCCGGAGTCGGTTTCGGCGCGAATGCGAATGTCCAGCGGCAGCGCGCCGAGCAGTTCCACCTCGTAGTCATGGGACATGCGTTCGCCACCGCCAGTACCGAAGATATGCTCCTCGTGGCCGCACTTGGAGCAGATGTGGATGCTCATGTTCTCGACGATGCCNNATCGAGCAGGGCGATGTCCTGGGGCGTGGTGACGATCACCGCGCCGGTCACGGGCACCTTCTGCGCCAGGGTAAGTTGGATGTCACCGGTGCCCGGGGGCAGATCGACGATCAGGTAATCCACATCGCGCCAGCGCGTCTCGGTGAGCAGTTGCTCCAGAGCCTGGGTCACCATCGGGCCGCGCCATACCATGGGGGTTTCGACGTCGATCAGAAAGCCGATGGACATGGCCTGCAGGCCGTAGGCCTCCATCGGTTCAAGGGACTTGCCGTCGAGAGACTCCGGCCGTGCCGTGATGCCCAGCATCTGCGGCTGCGAGGGGCCGTAGATATCGGCATCGAGTACGCCGACCGTGGCACCTTCGGCGGCCAATGCCAGCGCCAGATTGACCGCCGTCGTGCTTTTGCCCACACCACCCTTGCCCGAGGCGACGGCGATGATGTTCTTCACGCCGGGGATCAGCTTGACACCGCGCTGGACGGCGTGGGAGACGATCTTTGTAAAGACGTTGGCGCTGACGTTGCCGATGCCGGGAATCGCCTTGAGCTTCTGGATCACCTGGCGGCGGATCGGCTCCACCTGACTCTTCGCCGGATAGCCGAGTTCGACATCCACCGATACGTCGGCGCCGTCGATCTTGATGTTCTTCGCCGAACGGCTGGACACGAAGTCCTTGCCGGTATTCGGGTCAGTGATTTCCTTCAGGGCGGTCTGGATCTGCAACTCCGAAATTGACATGGGATGCCTCAACGATTGTTGGTCCTGAAACGTAGCCAACGCTGATGAACTAGTGTAGCGCAACTCGCTTGCAGCCCTTCACCAGCCGCGGCTCACCGACATCACGCGCTCGATGTACTTGACTATTTTACTCGGGATTATATATTAGATGCCACTAATTCGCCAAGCGCAAAGGAGAATCCCCCATGTCCGAACTGATCCCCGACTTCCCCGCTGACGGCGTCATCACCGTCAACCGCATCATCCTCAAGCCGCAATACACGGTGGACGACCTGCAGGAGCGCGTTGCCTGCCTATGCGAGAACGTCAAGACCTATCACTCCGAAACCGGCTTCATCGGCGGCTTCGTGGCCATGAATTCCGGCCAGATCTCGAACGAGGGCTCGACCGTCGGCCAGGCAGTGGAAAGCCCGCTCAAGGGCCGCGAGGCCCTGATCGTCACCTTCTGGCGCAGCTTTGCGGAGCATGAAGCGTCGCATCGCAGCGAGACCTTCCAGCCACTGTTCCGGCAAGTGCTCGATCTGTGCGAGAACGGCAACGAGGAAATCGCCTACGAAATGCTCTGGGCCGGCAAAGCCTATTCGGCCGAGCAAGCCAGAGCCGCCCAGGACGCCAAGGCACGCTACGCCGCGGCCGCCTGACCACTGTCCGCCACGGGGCGATCTGCCGGCCGGCGCGGGGCCATTTGCTAGAATGCACGCTTGTCTGCGCATTCTCGCCGCTGCCCCATGCCCCGCCGCATTCTCGTCACCTCCGCGCTGCCCTACGCCAACGGGGCAATTCACCTCGGTCACCTGGTCGAGTACATCCAGACCGACATCTGGGTGCGCTTCCAGAAGATGCGCGGCCACGAGTGCTGGTACGTCTGCGCCGACGACACCCACGGCACGCCCATCATGCTGCGCGCGGAAAAGGAGGGCATCAGCCCGGAGGAACTGATCCGGCGGGTGCATGGCGAGCACACGCGCGACTTCGCAGGCTTCCATATCGGCTTCGACAACTATTACAGCACACACTCGGAGGAAACCCGCTACTACGCCGAGGACATCTACCGCAAGCTCAAGGACCGTGGTCTGATCGAGGTGCGCGCCATCGAGCAGTTCTACGATCCGGTCAAGGAGTTGTTCCTGCCCGACCGCTACATCAAGGGCGAGTGCCCGAAGTGCGGCGCCAAGGATCAGTACGGCGATTCCTGCGAGGTCTGCGGTGCCGCTTACACCCCCACGGAGCTAAAGAACCCCTACTCCGCCGTGTCGGGCGCAACGCCGGTGCGCAAGCAGTCGGACCATTATTTCTTCAAGCTGTCCGATTCGCGCTGCCAGGCTTTCCTGCGCCGCTGGACGCGGGAGGAAGGCCGGCTGCAGCCGGAAGCCTCGAACAAGATGCAGGAATGGCTGGGTGCCGAAGGCGAGAACAAGCTGAGCGACTGGGACATCTCCCGCGATGCGCCCTACTTCGGCTTCGAGATTCCCGACGCGCCGGGGAAGTTCTTCTACGTCTGGCTCGACGCGCCGATCGGCTACTTCGGCAGCTTCAAGAACCTGGCGGCGCGCAACGCCGCGATCGATGTCGCGGCCTACGTCGAGCGCGACGCGGCCCAGCGCGCGGGCACCGAGCTGTACCATTTCATCGGCAAGGACATCCTGTACTTCCATGCCCTGTTCTGGCCGGCGGAGCTGGAGCACGCCGGCTACCGCACGCCGACGAAAATCTTCGCCCACGGCTTTCTCACCGTGGATGGACAGAAGATGTCCAAATCCCGCGGCACCTTCATCACCGCCGAGAGCTACCTGAAGCAGGGGCTGAATCCCGAGTGGCTGCGCTACTACTACGCGGCGAAGCTCAACGCCACCATGGAGGACATCGACCTCAATCTGGAGGATTTCGTCGCGCGGGTGAATTCGGACCTGGTAGGGAAGTACATCAACATTGCCAGCCGATGTGCAGGGTTCCTGACCAAGAGATTCGAAGGCGAATTGGCCGCCGTGAGCCGCAGCGACCCGTACATCCAACGGGTTTTCGAGTATTCCTGGGAAAACGGGACGAGCCTCGGCGGCAACTCGGAATGGATCGCAGAAGAATACGAGCGTCGCGAATACGGGAAAGCGCTCCGCTGGATCATGGCCATTGCCAACATCGCAAACCAATACATAGACGAGAAGCAGCCGTGGGTGCTAGCCAGCGACGAATCGCGTGCCCACGAGCTACGTTATGTCTGCAGCGTTGCGATTAACGTTTTTCGCTATCTCACCCTGTTGTTGAAGCCTGTGCTTCCGAGACTCGCGAGCGAAGTGGAATCATTCCTGAACATCCCTCCCCTCGCTTGGTCTGACGCCGAATCGCTGTTGCCGGAGGGCCATCGCATTAACCCGTATCGGCATCTCCTGACCCGCATCGACGCCAAGCAGATCGACGCCCTCATCGACGCCAACAAGGAGTCCCTGGTGACCACGCCGCAACCCCATTCCCAGCAGCGCCACGCCGAGAAGCAGCAGCACGAGGCCCAGGCCGCCGAGGGCGCCTCGCCGACCATCAGCATCGACGAGTTCGCCAAAGTCGACCTGCGTATCGCACGCATCGTCGGCGCCGAACACGTGGAAGGTGCGGACAAGCTGGTCAAGCTTTCCCTGGACATCGGCGAAGAAAAGCCGCGCCAGGTGTTCGCCGGCATCAAGTCCGCCTACGATCCCGCGACGCTGGTCGGAAGGCTCACGGTCATGGTGGCAAACCTTGCACCGCGCAAAATGAAGTTCGGGCTGTCCGAGGGCATGGTACTGGCGGCCAGCGGCGAGGCGCCCGGGCTCTACCTGCTCGAGCCGGACGATGGCGCGCAGCCGGGCATGCGGGTCAAGTGATCGGCCCATGACCGCCCCCGTCCCGCCCGTCCGCGACGCAGCCCAGGCAGGGGGCTTGTTCGGGCGCGGACGCCGGCAGCGGCCACGACTGACGGCGCGAATCCTGGCGTTCGGGCTGATCGACGTCATCGGCATGACGGCATTCGCCGTCGGCGCCATGTACGCGTTCGCCGGGCGTGTGGCATTCTTTTCCGAATTCCCGGCGTCCCTCGTGCAGGCTTGGGCGTGCATGCTGGTCGGCGTTGCGCTCATGCTCTATGCCGCGGCCCAGATCCTGCGCGAGCTGCTCAAACAGACGCCGCCATCCGACGCTTGACGGGCACGAAACGCACAACCGTGGCCATGCCGCCATCGACAAATACCCGCCGCGTGCGCATCCACGGCTACGTTCAGGGCGTGGGCTACCGCTACAGCATGGTGGTCGAGGCGCAACGCCTGGGAGTCACCGGCTGGGTACGCAATCGGCGCGACGGCACGGTCGAGGCGCTGATCCAGGGCGAGGAGCGCGCCATCGCCCGGCTGATCGACTGGGCGCGCCAGGGGCCCGGCGGCGCCCAAGTGAGCAAGGTCGAGGTCGAGCTCGGCGAGCCCGAGGCCGCGCACGGGTTTGACCTGCGGCCGACCATCTGAAGCACCGCTAAGTCCAAAGACGTACTGCTTCCGCCCACGTCGCAGCCGCCCGGGCGATTCGCTATGATCCTGCTCTTGCACGCAACCTTTGGCAGGCAATCATCATGAGCCCCTACATCCCCAAGCAAAAAATCTCGTCTTTCCATCCACCCATGCGCACGCTGATGGGGCCGGGGCCATCGGAGATTCACCCCCGCGTTATCGCCGCCATGGGCCAGCCGGTAGTGGGCTACCTCGACCCGATCTTCGTGCAGATGATGGACGAGCTGAAGGAACTGCTGCGCTATGCCTACCAGACGAAGAATGCGCTCACCTTTCCCGCCTCCGGTCCCGGCTCGGTAGGCATGGAGATGTGCTTCGTCAACCTGGTGGAGCCCGGCGACAAGGTGATCGTCTGTCGCAACGGCGTGTTCGGCGGGCGCATGGTGGAGAACGTCGAGCGCTGCGGCGCTGTGCCGGTCATCCTCGATGAAACCTGGGGCGAGCCGGTGGACCCGCAGAAGCTCGAAGACGCGCTGAAGCGCAACCCCGACACCAGAACCGTCGCTTTTGTGCACGCCGAGACGTCCACCGGCTGCGCCTCGGACGCGAAGACCCTGATCGCGCTGGCGCACAAACACGGCGCGCTGACCATCGTTGACGCCGTCACCTCGCTGGGCGGCTCGCCCGTTCTGGTGGATGAATGGGGCGCGGACGCCATCTACTCGGCCAGCCAGAAATGTCTGTCCTGCACGCCGGGGCTGTCCCCCGTATCCTTCAACGAACGCGCCATCGAACGCGTGCGCCAGCGCCAAAAGAAAGTGCAAAGCTGGTTCATGGACCTAAACCTGGTGCTGGAATACTGGGGCGCGAGCAAGCGCACCTACCATCATACGGCTCCCGGCAACAGCCTCTACGCCCTGCACGAGGCGCTGCTGCTGCTGCGCGAGGAGGGGCTGGAGAATGCCTGGGCACGTCACCAGCGTCATCACCTCGCGCTCAAAGCCGGCCTCGAAGCCATGGCACTGACCTTCGTCGTGCGTGAAGAAGCACGCTTGCCACAGATGAATGCCGTGTATGTGCCCGAGGGCGTTAATGACCTGGAAGTGCGCCGTCGCCTGCTCACCGAGTTCAACCTCGAGATCGGCGCCGGTCTGGGTCCCCTGGCGGGAAAGGTGTGGCGCTTTGGCATCATGGGCTATTCGTGCAAGCCGGAGAACGTCATGCTTTGCCTGTCGGCACTGGGCTCGGTGCTCTCCGACATGGGCTACCCGGTGGAAGTCGGCCACGCCGAAGCAGCGGCGCACCACGCCTACGCCTCGCAGCACGCGGCAGCCGCCAAGGCGGCACGGCAAGTGGTACGGGCCTGAGCCGCCGACAAGCGACCCCAGTCACACTCAGGCGAAACGCGCCCGCAGCATGTTCAGATAATCCGCCGTGCCGGGCTCGCCCTCGGCCGGCGCCCAGGATGCCCGTTCCGCGGGACTGACCGGGACATACGGCCCGGCCTTCGCCTCGAAGAACACCGTCGCCGGCGCCAACGCCAGCACGGTATGGTAGACGCCGTGCGGAATGTTTATTCCCACTTGGGCGCCGCCCGGTTCGAGCACGGCGGCCTCCGTCACGATTCCCTCTTCGTCGAAGAACAGCGCGCCGAGTCGCCCGCGCAGAATGTATATGCTTTCGTCCTTGGCCGGATCGAGGTGGCGGTGCGGCGGGATGTAGGAGCCGGGTTCGATGCCGTTGAGCAGGCGATGGGCGGCGGCACCGTCTCCCGTGTGAAAGTTGAAGTTCTTGCGCTTGCGCGGGCTCGCGCGCGCCTGCTCCGACACGTGATCCAGCAGGGCGGCGTCGATGATTCGCGGCAGCATCACGGATAAAGAATCTCCACGTTGTTCGGTGTTAGCCAGTCGCGCAACTCGGTCAGCAGTTCTTCTTCCAGCCGTACGCGCCATGCTTCGCCCAGCGGCAGTTCGCACTCCGCTTCGCTGTTGCGATAACGCAGGCGCACCGGGCAGGGACCCGTGCGATAGCGCGCCAGCAGCAGGCGCAGCTTCTCCGCATTCGCCTCGCCGTTCATAGACAGCTTGAGCGCCCGGGCAAAACGCCCGCGCGCCTCGGCTAGCGTCATTAGCTTGTCGGCCACGACGCGCAGCCCGCCGGTGAACTCGTCCTTCTGCACCTTCCCCTCGACGACCAGCACGTCATCCACGACGATCTTGCCGCGCTCGGCCTCGTACAGCTCGTTGAACACCGAAACCTCAAGCGGCGCAGTGCCGTCGTCGATGGTGACGACCGCCATCTTGCCGCGGCGAGTCATCTGCGTGCGTGTGCCGACGACGATGCCTGCCATCAGCGCCGGATCCTTCTGGGCTTCGAGCTGGGCGAGGCTGCGGCGTACGAACTTCGACAACTCCTGACGATACTCGTTGAACGGATGGCCGGAGAGGAAGAACCCTATTGCCTGCTTCTCCTGTAACAGCCGCTCGCGCTCAGTCCATTCCGCGACCTCGACGAAGTGCCGGCGAGCGGCATCGGCACCACCGAGGTCGAACAGCCCGCCCTGCAGGGCATTGCGCTCCGCCTGCTCAGCCGCTTCCATGGCCACGCCGACCGAGGCCATGAGCTTGGCGCGGTGCTTGTCCAACGCGTCGAAGGCACCAGCCCGGATGAGCGCCTCGATTACCCGGCGATTCACCAGCCGCTTGTCCACCCGCCGGCAAAAATCGAACAGGTCGGCGAACGCGCCGCCACTCTCGCGCGCCTTGATGATCAGATTCACCGCCTGCTCGCCAGTGCCCTTGATGGCCCCCAGGCCGTAGCGGATGCACTCCCGGTCCACGGGCACGAAGCGATACTCGGAGGCGTTGATGTCGGGCGGCAGCACCGTCAGGCCGTTGGCGAGCGCGTCCTGATGGAATATCTGCACCGTGTCGGTGTCGTCCATGTCCGAGGACAGCGTCGCCGCCATGAAGGCGGCGCAGTGATGCGCCTTCAGCCATGCCGTCTGGTAGGTGACGACGGCATAGGCGGCGGTGTGCGACTTGTTGAAGCCGTATTCCGCGAATTTCGCCATCAGGTCGAACAACTGCTCCGCCAGTTCCCTCGAGTAGCCATTGCGCAACGCCCCCTCGACGAAGACATCGCGGTGCTTGGCCATCTCCTCCGGCTTCTTCTTGCCCATCGCCCGACGCAGCATGTCGGCCGCGCCGAGCGTGTAGCCGCCGATGATCTGCGAAATCTGCATTACCTGTTCCTGGTAGACGATCACGCCATAGGTTGGCTCCAGGCAGGCTTGCAGGCTGGGATGGAAGTAGTCAATCTTCTGCTGGCCCTTCTTGCGCAGGATGAAGTCGTCCACCATCCCCGAGCCGAGCGGGCCGGGGCGGTACAGCGCCAGCACGGCAATGACATCCTCGAAGCGATCGGGCTGCAGCTTCTTGAGGAGCTTCTTCATGCCCTCGGATTCCAGCTGAAAGATCGCGGTCGTATTCGCGTCCTTCAGGACCTTGTAGGCAGCCGCGTCGTCGAAACTCAACTCCTCCAGCCTGACATCGGCAGACTGGTCCAGGCGCCTGACATACTGGAGCGCAAGCGCGATGATGGTCAGGTTGCGCAGCCCGAGAAAATCGAATTTCACCAGTCCGGCCGCTTCCACATCGTCCTTGTCGAACTGGGAAACGGGTGCCGCTTCAGAGCCGTCCGCCAGGTACAGGGGACAGAAGTCGGTCAGCCGGCCGGGCGCGATCAATACGCCGCCGGCATGCATACCGACGTTGCGTGCCAGTCCCTCGAGCGGCTCGGCTAGCGCGAGCAGTTCGCGCACCTCTTCCTCGCGCTCCTCCCGTTCCTTAAGCAGCGGCTCCTGCTCGCGCGCCTCCTTTAGCGACAGTGGCTTGTTCTGGACCACCGGAATGAGCTTCGACAGTTGATCGCAGAAGTTATAGGGCATGTCCAGCACGCGACCCACGTCCCGGATCACCGCCTTGGACGCCATGGTGCCGAAGGTGGCAATTTGGGACACCGCCTCCTCGCCGTACTTGCGGCGCACGTACTCGATGACCTGCCACCGGTTGTCCTGGCAGAAGTCCACGTCGAAGTCCGGCATGGACACGCGTTCGGGATTCAGGAATCGTTCAAACAGCAAAGCGTAGCGCAGCGGATCCAGGTCCGTGATGCCGAGGGAATAGGCGACGAGCGAGCCGGCGCCCGACCCGCGCCCCGGGCCGACCGGCACGCCGTTGTTCTTGGCCCAATTGATGAAGTCGGCGACGATCAGGAAGTAGCCCGAGAAGCCCATCTGGATAATGGTCTGGCACTCGAACTCGAGCCGTGCCTCGTAGTCGGAGCGTTGCGCTTCGCGCTTTGCAGCGTCGGGAAACAGTCGCGCCAGGCGCATCTCGAGCCCGGCACGCGCCTGCTGGGCAAGGTATTCGTCCAGCGATGTGCCGGCCGCCGTCGGGAATGCAGGCAGGAAGTTCTTGCCCAGTTCCACCGTCAGGTTGCAGCGCTTGGCGATCTCCACGCTATTGGCGAGCGCCTCTGGCAGGTCGGCGAACAGCCCTTGCATCTCCTCCTGGGACTTGAAGTACTGCTGCTCTGTGAACTCGCGCGGTCGGCGCCTGTCAGCCAGTACATAGCCCTGGGCGATGCAGATGCGTGCCTCGTGGGCCTTGAAATCCTGCGGCGCGAGGAACTGAATCGGATGGGTGGCAACAACGGGCAGACCCAGCCGGCCGGCGAGCTGCACCGCGGCCCGGATATAGGCCTCACTCTGCGCATGCCCGGCCCGCTGCAGCTCGACGTAGAACGCACCGGGAAAGCGCTGCGCCCAGTCACTGGCCAGCGTCTCGGCCTGATCGACATTGGCATTGAGCAGCGCCTGGCCGACGTCGCCCTGCATCGCCCCCGAGAGCAGCAGCAGCCCGCCGGTCTTGCCGTCATGGAACCACTGCCGCTTCAGCTCGGCACGGCCGCGGAACTTGTTGTCGAGGTAAGCGCGCGTGAGCAGTTTGCACAAGGCGCCGTAACCGGCCCGATTGCGGCACAGAAGAAGCGCGCGGAACGGCTTCTCCCGGTCCAGTTCGTTCTCGATCCACACGTCGCAGCCGACGATGGGTTTGATGCCGCTGCCACGCGCCGCCTTGTAGAACTTGACCATGCCGAACAGATTGGCAACATCGGTCAGCGCAAGCGCCGGCATGCCGTCCGAAGCCGCGCGGGCGACGGCGTCGTCGAGGCGAACGATGCCATCGACGATGGAATATTCGCTGTGCAACCGGAGGTGAATGAAGGGGGGAGAAACCACAGCACCCATGGTCCGCAATTCTACCTGCGGCGCCGATGGATTGACATCCGCGCGCACGCCGCGACATGCCGTCATCTCGCGCCTGGGGGTCGCGAACTCCGCGTGCGGTGGGCGTCTCCGGGCAGGTGTCGGCGCATACTCCGCGTCAATACACCCGCGTCACCTGCCAGCCGTACTCCCGCTGCAACAACCGCAGGACACTGTGTCGGCCATAGAGGTGATAGGCGCCAATGGCGACGAACGCCCGTCCGCGCTGCAGGTACGTCTGCATGCGATGGGCCATGACGACGCTTCGGTCTCGTACGATCTTCTTCTCGAGTACGGCGCTGTGCCGACGATAGGAGCTCTGCTTGCCATGCAGGGGCTGGCTGGCACGCGCCACGGCCGAGAGATCACGCCGCAGGTAAGCCTGAACCGTCCGTTCGGCGAGTTGTGGCAGCTCGTCGCGATGGTCGATGTAGAACTGAAGCAGGGACAGTTGCGTCGCACGGGGAATGGAGTCGAACACGGCGATCTGCTCCTCCACGGAGTCCAGCTCCTCAATACGCATGCGTGCCATGCGTGCCTTCAGGTACAGCGCATTGTCCAGCGTAAGCTCGCTATCCGTGGCCGTGCGTGCTGTCAAGACGAGCAGGGCGGCCCAGGGTTTGAGCATCGCCACGGCATCGCGGCCAAATCCTCTGGGCTCCAGCAGGTGCGCCAGCGTGGCGAAATCCTGGCCGGCAAGAAGATGATCGAGACGCTCGCCGTTGTCGAGTTGGCTCGCCTCCCGGAAACGCGCGGCGACGAACTCGTCCGGGTACATCTCCATGACAAAGCAGTGCGCGCGCGCCAGTGCCTGCTCCACTACATCGGGCAACAGAAGCAGACGCGAGTCCGGTAGATGGAGCGTACCGAAGACGTAGCTGGGCGGCACGCCGGGACGGGAAACCTGCCACAGCAGGCCCTGCTCGACGCGCTGCATGGCGGCCATGGCACCCGGCCAGACGACAAATGCCCACCCCAGTCCCACCGCCAGCAGCACGCGGCGCAGGACTTGACGTTTGTGTCGACGCCAGCGCATGCCATTCTCGGAGTGTGGTTGACGAGGCGATCAGATCGGAAACAGCGACGACCGGCAGCGCCGCTACGACGCGGCCAGTCTCGTCGTCACCTCCACCAGCCGACGCGCCAGGGCATCGAGACTGGCCCGCTGCGCCGCGTCCTTCAGTGTGCCATCGTCACTGTACGCCTCGTGGGCACGGGGAATGGCAAGTTGCTCGGCAAGGACGAGGACACCTAGTCCGTTCAGGATTTGGCGCAAATGCACTAGACCCCGCAGGCCGCCCAACGCGCCTGGGGACGCGGCGACGAGCGCCGTCACCTTAGCGCGAAAGGGCACTGTACCTGGCTCGCCGCCTGTCGGACGCGACACCCAGTCCAGCGCGTTCTTCAGCAGCGGCGAGACCGAGCTGTTGTTCTCGGGTGATGCGATCAGCAACCCCTGATGTTGCTTGAACAAGTCGCGCAGACGCGACGCTTGGACGGGAACGCCGCTGGCGGCTTCGAGGTCGCCGTCGTAGAGCGGCATAGGGAAATCGCGCAGATCGATGAACGCCGCCTCACCGCCGGCGTCGGCAACGGCGCGCGCAGCGACCCGCGCCAGCTTTTTGTTCAGCGACGCTTCGCGGGCGCTGCCGGCGAACACGAGTATGCGAGTGGACATGGAAAAGCTCCGCCGAGACTGGGCGTGCGCGGACAATCGCGTCGCCCGACCCAAGTATAGACCGACCCGAGCGCATCGCCAGGCCGTGGGGCTCAGATCCTGCGGGTTGCGGTACGACGCAGGCCGGCGGGGACCAACGCAGCCACGCCAACGGCAAGCGCCAACGCGTCGCCCCACCGTCCATAGGGCGTCTGCCCTTCATGGCCGCGCACGATCGTCACCAAGGCGCCGGTCGTGAACGGCTCCAATTGCGCCACGACATTGCCTTTCGGGTCGATCGCCGCCGTCATGCCGGTGTTCGTCGCGCGCAGCATATAGCGCCCGGTCTCGAGCGCGCGCATGCGCGCAATCTGCAGATGCTGGGGTTGTGCCAGCGAGTTGCCGAACCATGCGGTGTTGGACAGATTAACCAGCAGGCTCGCCGCAGGCAGATTGCGCGCGATCTCCGCGCCGAAGATGTCTTCATAACAGATGTTGACGGCCACGCGCTCGCCGGCGAGGGCGAGCGGCGGCTGTGCTCTTTCGCCACGGCTGAAGTTCGACATGGGAATATGTAGCAATTCGAGTGTCCACGCAAACAGTGGCGGCGTAAACTCACCGAAGGGCACGAGATGAGACTTGCTGTAGCGCTGGCGTGCCTGATCGTCTACGCCGATGGCACTGTTGTAGTAGCGTCCCGCCTGATCACGGGTCACGATGCCCAGCAGGACATCGCCCCCTTCGGGTGCCGCGGCACCGCGCAGCGCCGATAAATATCCCGGGGGCACATGGTCGAGCGTCGTGGGCACGGCAGTCTCCGGAAGCACGACGAGCCGCGCCGGATGGGCGCGCGCCAGCCGCAGGTAGGTGTCGAGAGATTGGTCGAGCAGATCCGGTCGCCATTTGAGACTCTGCCCTATGTTTCCCTGCAGCAGGCTGACGGAAAGCTCCTGGCTTCGAGGCTGTGTCCAAGGAACTTGCATCGTTCCCCATCCCAGAAGCAGAAGCGCGGCAAGCACACCCAGACTCCGCATGGCATCCGCAACACCACCCTCGCCATGCCGCACCCACGCCTTGGCGGCGCGATTAAGCAACGCCGCCGCGACCACGGACAGAAAGGACAGGCCATAGACGCCAGTAATCGCGGCGTAACCTGCCAGCGGGCTCGGCGGTGTCTGGGCGTAGCCAAGCGCCAGCCAAGGAAACCCGCTCAACAGCCAGCCGCGCAGCCATTCCGTGATGGTCCAGGCGGCGGCGGCCAACAACGCATCGCGCCAGCACACGCCGCTCATGTAGCTGCGGTAAAGAAATGCGGCGCAGGCGGGAAAGAGTGCCAGATAGGCGCAGAAGAGCACCGTCGCGACGACCGCAAGGCCGGCGTGCATGCCGCCAAAATCGTGCATGCTGACGTATACCCAGGAAACGCCGGCAAGAAAGAAGCCGCATCCGAATGCAAACCCGAGGAGCGCCGCCTTTCGGGCCGTTGCCGCTGCCTGCCATAGGGCAAGCATGCCAGCCAGAGCAAGCACCGGCACGGGGTACAACAGGAAGGGAGCGAAGCCCAACACACTGACTGCGCCGAGGGTCGCGGCGAGCCAGACGCGCAGCGCGGGCCTCATGCCGCGCTCGTAGACCTGTCGATGAGCAGCGTGTGCACGCGCCGGCTGTCAGCGCGCAGGACCTGGATTCGCAATCCGTCGATCTCGATGGCTTCGCCGCGCTTCGGCAGCCGTCCGAGGTGATGGATCACCAGGCCACCGACGGTGTCGAACTCCTCATCGCTAAAACTGGTGCCAAACGCCGCATTGAAATCGGCGATCTCGGTCGTCGCCTTGACGCGATATCGGCCGCTCTGATCGAGCAGTATGTTGTCACCGACCTCGTCAAAATCGTACTCGTCTTCGATGTCGCCGACGATCTGCTCCAGCACGTCCTCGATAGTCACCAGGCCGGCAACGCCGCCATACTCGTCCACCACGATCGCCATGTGGTTGCGACTGACGCGGAACTCGCGCAGCAGCACGTTGAGCCGCTTCGACTCTGGAATGAATACCGCCGGGCGCAGCATTTCACGGATATTGAATTCCCTGCCGGCGAAATAGCGCAGCAGATCCTTGGCCAGCAGGATGCCGATCACGTCGTCCTTGCTCTCGCCCACGACGGGAAACCGGGAATGCGCCGTGCCGATGATCTTATCGATGAACTGCTCAGGCGTTTCGCTGAGATGTATGACTTCCATCTGCGCCCGCGGCACCATGATATCGCGCACCTGGATGTCCGATACCTGCAGCGCACCCTCGATTATCGAAAGCGCATCGGCATCAAGCAGGTTGCGCTCGAAGGAAGAATGGAGCAGCGCCAACAGTTGCCCACGGTCTTCGGGCTCGCGCATGAGAAATGCGGAAAGCCTCTCCAGCAGCGACGGGCGACTAGGGCCGGGTTCCATGGATGATCGGTGTGGTGAATGACGTCGGATCCATCACGCATCAGAGCGCACTTCTTTGCCGTGCTCGCCGCGCCTCAGCGTTCACTCGCATATGGATCGGAAAAACCGAGCCCGGCAAGGATCATACATTCCCTCGCTTCCATGATGAAAGCATCGGACTCATTGTCATGATTGTATCCCTGAAGGTGCAGCATACCATGCACAATTAGGTGCGCGAAGTGTGCCTCGACGGCCTTGCCCTGCCCGATCGCCTCGCGCTGCACGACCGGTACGCACAGCACCAGATCACCCGCGATCCGGGGCACCTGCGCGTACGAAAACGATAGAACGTTGGTCGGATGATTCTTCCCGCGGAATTGCGCGTTCAGCGTCCGGCCTTCCGCTTCGTCCACGAAGCGTACCGTCACCTCGGCGTCATGCAGCAAAGCGGCGCGCGCCCACCGCCGGACCTGCGACCGCGAAGGAAGCCACGCATCGCGGCTCGCGTACTGCACGTGCACCTCAGCCCTTGGCCTCGCGCTCGCTTTGGCGGTCATGTTTCTCGTAGGCGGAGACGATGCGCGCCACGAGCGGATGGCGCACGACATCCTCAGCGAGAAAGTCCGTGAAGGCGATGCCGCGCACGTCTCGGAGGATATCGCGCGCCTCGATCAAACCGCTCTTCTGACCACGCTGCAGGTCGATCTGGGTGACGTCGCCCGTGATCACCGCCTTGGCACCGATGCCGATTCGGGTGAGAAACATCTTCATCTGCTCGGGCGTCGTGTTCTGCGCCTCGTCGAGNNAGAGTGCGCCCTCGCATGTAAGCAAGCGGCGCGACCTCGATGGCATTGCGCTCGAAGAGCTTGGCTACCTTGTCGAATCCCATCAGGTCGTAGAGCGAATCGTAGAGCGGCCGCAAATAGGGGTCTACTTTCTGCGCCAGGTCACCGGGGAGAAACCCGAGCCGTTCCCCGGCCTCGACTGCCGGACGGGTCAACACGATGCGGCTGACCTGGTCGCGCTCATAGGCGTCCACGGCGGACGCCACCGCGAGGTAGGTCTTCCCGGTGCCGGCGGGACCGACGGCGAAGGTGATATCGTGGTCCTGAATCTGCCTCAGGTATTGGACCTGTCTCGGCGTGCGGCCGTGGAGGTCAGCTTTGCGCGTCAGCAGCGCCGGCGCCGGATCCGTCGCCTCCCGCCGGCTGACCAGCTCCACCAGGCCAAGCTGGATGTCATCTATGCTCAGGCCGTCTTTGGCTTGATCGTAAAAGTACTGCAGAGCCCGTGCAGCGTGCTGCGCCTGTGCCGGCTGCCCGTGCAAGGTGAAATGCTCGCCACGGCGGGCGATGGCGACGTCGAAGGCGGTCTCGATCTGGCGCAGATTCTCGTCAAGCGCACCACAAAGATTGGCCAGCTGCTGGTTGTTCACCGCCGCGAGGGCAAACTCCAGCGGACGCTGCCTCATAGGTCTTGCCACGAGTTCGCTGCAATCCTAACGGTATGCGCTGGTCTAATCAGCCGGTAACGGACAGTTTCGCGCGCAAGGTATCCAAGCTTCATTCGCCCTGTTCCGCAAGTTCCCCACGCAGACAGTGAGGCAGGGCGGCCGTAATCTTGACTTGCGCAAATTGGTTGATCAATTGCGCCGGTCCGACGAAGTTTACGACACGATTGTTCTCCGTCCGTCCCGCAAGCTCGGCCGTATTCTTCTTCGATCGAGCCTGGACGAGAACGCGTTGAACGCTGCCGACCATGCGGCTGCTGATCGCGATGCTGAGCTCTTCGATACGGGCCTGCAGATGCATGAGGCGCTGTAGCTTCACCTCGGGCGGTGTATCGTCCGCCATCTCAGCGGCCGGGGTTCCGGGCCGCTGGCTGTAAATGAAACTGAACGACGCATCGAAGCCGACATCATCGATGAGCTTCATCGTCGCGGCAAAGTCGGTGTCGCGCTCGCCGGGAAAACCGACGATGAAGTCGGACGAGATGGAAATATCCGGTCTTGCGGAGCGCAGCCGGCGCACGATCGCCTTGTACTCCAGCGTCGTGTAGCCGCGTTTCATCGCCGCCAGGACATGATCCGATCCGCTCTGGACGGGCAGGTGTAAATGCCCCACGAGTTTGGGGAGCTTGGTATAGGCATCGATCAGCCGCTGCGTAAACTCGCGCGGATGGGACGTCGTGTACCGGATGCGTTCGATGCCGGGTACCTCGTGCACCAGCTCAAGCAGGAGAGCAAGATCCGCGGGCTCGCCATCGCCCATGACGCCGCGATAAGCATTGACGTTCTGTCCGAGCAGCGTCACTTCCCGCACTCCCTGGCGAGCGAGCGCGCCCACTTCCGCCAGCACATCGTCGAGCGGCCGCGAGACCTCGTCCCCACGCGTGTAGGGCACGACACAGAAGGTGCAGTATTTGCTGCAGCCCTCCATGATCGACACGAATGCCGATGCGCCGTCGACCTTCGGCGGAGGCAGATTGTCGAATTTCTCGATCTCCGGAAACGAGACATCGACCTGCGACCGACCGCTTTCGCGCCGCTTCGCGATGAGTTCGGGCAGCCGATGCAGGGTCTGGGGACCGAAAACGATGTCGACATAGGGCGCCCGCGCAACGATTGCCTCGCCCTCCTGGCTGGCCACACAGCCTCCGACGCCAATTACCAGGTCCGGCCTTTCTCGCTTGAGGTGGCGCACCCTGCCCAGGTCGTGAAACACCTTTTCCTGGGCTTTCTCCCGCACCGAGCAGGTGTTGAATAGTATGACGTCGGCGTCGTCTGGGCTGTCTGTTCGCACCATTCCGCCGGCTTGATCGAGGACCTCGACCATGCGGTTGGAATCGTACTCGTTCATCTGACAGCCGAAAGTCCGGATGTAGAGCTTCTTTGCCACCAGCGCGCGCCTACTTGGGGTCAGGGCGCGACGCTTCTTCCGCCGACAGTATCCAAATGTGGCTGATGTCACCGTTTGGATCGACGAGGTAGCGGACCAGCGCCGGCTGCCGCACCTGTGCGGGCATGACGATGAAATTCTGCGAGGATCGTATCTGCGCGCCCGGTGACAGGCGCAAGCTCTTGCTGCCGAGCTGTACCAGGTTCTCCACCGGCGGTTGCATCTGGGCCCGTTTGGCCTGGGCAGGAATGCTCCTCAGCGCGGAGGTCGTCGGTACCATGACCGGCGCATCCGGTGACGGCTCGGCCGCGTTGATGGCACCGCCGATAAGGATTGGAATCAGAGGATTCATGGTCTCCCGTGGCGTCGTGCCGGTTCCGTCAGTTAAACATAGCGTCTTAAATAA
>JRYJ01004334.1_pt1 | contig 20169 bp, 21 predicted proteins | sample 235371 | NCBI WGS metagenome assembly JRYJ01 (sample SAMN03074219, study PRJNA261477) | activated sludge metagenome | biome: Wastewater Treatment Plant; feature: Wastewater; material: Activated sludge; isolation source: activated biomass of a wastewater treatment plant treating hydrocarbon... ... | reverse complement strand
GGCGATCTGGATGGCGCCGGTGCTGGCTCCCGTCTCCGTCAGCAGGAGCGACTCGGCAAAATAAGACCCCATGAAGAAGTTCGCAGCCGGTTTCCGCCGGAGCATGATCCCATCCACCGCAGCGGTGTAACTGAACTGGTCGCTGGTGATGAAGAAATTGGCGTCTTCCTTGAACAGGTCCGGCTTGCCGGCTTCCAGGTAGGCCTGTTTCGTGATCTCCTGACAGACCGCCATCGTGATCGGTTCGCGATGCGGGACCAACAGTTCCGTTTCGTAGGAGGCGGCTCGTTTGGCGACGCGCCCGAGGATGACGGCGGCGGCGATCGTCGAAGGATCGTTCATGTCATGCGCGCCCGTCATATACAGGACCGGCTTGCCCAATTCGGTGGCGCGGCCGATGGCTTCGTCCACGGCGTCAAGTCCCGGGATGCGGCGCAGGAAGATCTCCTTTCGCTTGGCCAGGCTGATCGCGTAGAACACGATGGCGCCGAACAGGAGGGCCAGCAGCAGATTATTCAGCTGGTTCCAATTCATCCAATTCGGCTCGGGCACGGCCGTCATGGGGGGAGCGATGGCACGCTCCTGGTCGTGAACGAGAGCGACGCTCACGGCATAGGTCGTCCCGGACTTCAGCTCCACACCCTTGCCGTTCTTGATAACGGCGAGATGGTCATCCAGAGAGCCCGGCCTTGTCCACCAGGCACTTTTTGCATTGCGGACGTAATGGGTGTTCGCGGGAAACTCCGCCACGACCTTCCATCCGGCGGAGTCGGTTGGTGCAGCACCCTCGGCGATGAGAATCTGGTAGCGATCCGCTGCCGTATCCGCTGGTGACGGAGCCCAGAGCACCGTCAGACTGTCGCCTCCATCGCTCGGCGTATCGATGACGCGAAGATTCTGGGGCGCGATCACGCCTGCGTGCGCGTGGCTGAGTCTTCCCATCATGCACAGGGTGACAATCGCCATTACCATGGTCAACGAAAGGAAACGGGTGGACTTTTGGCATACCCAGACCGTGTCGCTTGCGAGTGGCCTGCGTTGGTGATCGGTGACGCCATTTCCCCTCTCCCCTGCCCTCTCCCCCTCCAGGGGGAGAGGGAACGGTGAGGAGACAAGCCGCTTCCGGGGCGACGTAAACGCGTTGAATCCCACCTACTCCCCTTCGATCACTTCGATGTTTGCCCGCGGAATCACCGCGGTCCGCCCATCCGGGAAGCGCACTTCCAGCACGCGTACTTCGCTCTCGGTGGGAATCTTGCGTAGCTCGGACGGCAAGCCTGCAACTTCTCCGATCTGACCGAACAACGGGTCCCGGATGATCCGGACGGGATCACCGAGTCGGATGCCCTCGCGCTGCGGGCGCCGAGTCTTCATCGCCCCTTCCTTCGCCGGCTGCGGAACGATGATTTCCGGTCGGATCACGCCGGCGCGAATTTGCGTCGCGCCGGAGATCGACGCCCGCTGACCCTGGCGGGCCGACAGGAGCGCGAAGGTCTTGGCAGCCATCGGAATCGTGCCGAAGCCCTCTGTGAGAATCAAGGTGAATCCCACCTGCTCGGTCCCGGTGATGGCGACACCCAGGTCATACCCCAACAACGCGCGCAGATCCTTGTCGTGAATGCCGCCGACGACCAGACCGACGACACCGAAGTCCTTGGCCCGCATCATGGTGGCGGCCGGCATGAACGAGCCCCCCACCACGATCTTGCCCTTCATGTCCGGTGTGAGCTGTTCCGGTGCGAGGGGTTGATCCGATTTTGTCACGCCCATCACCAGGACACCGTTCGTTTCTCCCCCGATGCCGAAGATGCCTTGGACGAGGCTGCAGGTCGTTTCGACCGTGACGCCCTGTTTCGGATGCACCTCGGTGACGGTTCCGTCGACATAGCCGCGCAATTCGAGCACGCGCGGCGGTTCTCTGAGCAGCACCTGGCCGGTGATCGTCGAAACCGATTCCACCGTGCCGGTGATGGGCGACCGAATTTCCGTCTTGAACCATTTGATGAGGGGCTTGTTCTCCGCCAGGACGTCGTCCTTCTGGACCGCTTCCCCTTCCTTCCTGATGAGGTACTCCAGGATTTCGTCGGGCGCGATGCCTAGCTGATTGGCGAGGTTCAACGGCAATACCTTACCGGGAAGCTCCGCGCGGGCAACCGGGGTGTCCGCTTGGACGCGGTCTCCGACCTTTACCAGCACGGTGCCGGGCAGCGGTAGGATGCGCCGCCGCTCAATGGTCGTACGGTCGGTGACGGTGAGGCCTGGAGTATACGAATGCGCCATAACGTGAGAGCCACAAGCTGTCAGCCTTCAGCTCGCAGCAAGAACCCCTTCGATAGAATTAGGTCATACTGTAAGCTGATTACTGATGGCCAATAGCTTTCATGCCGGATACAATCCGACCGCGTTGAACCACTTGGTCAGTGTGGCCACGCGGGCTGCTTGGTCGGTCGGCAGCTGCAGCGGACGTCCTCGGGCGTCCAAGAGCAGACCCACGACCCCACCCTGAACCTTGCTCGTCACCGGCTGGCCCGGGCCGTTTCCTACGTCGACCTGCTTGGCCGGGTGGAGGGTCACCGTCGCCTCCTGATCGCGCGTCAGCGGAATCAGCTTCAGCTCTCCGAAGATGAGTGTGCCCTTGTCGGTCGGCCCGTCGGCGATCGCCAGTTGATAATCAAGGCACCGCTCGCCCTCTTTGCCCTGCCCCAGCGGAGCGATACAGGTCCCGAGGTAGATCATGCAGTCACGCACGAACACGTCGGTGGCGGCTTTTTCGTTGATGGTGGAGAGCACGCCGAGATGAGGCATCATGAAAATGCTGTCGACCGAGAGGGTCGTAATCCCGAGCGGCTCGTAGGCGTCGACCATCATCAGCATGGATTGGACCCGGCGCGGAGCATGGGACAGGATGCCGCCGCTCCCCACGATCAGATTCAGCCTGAGCAGATCGATCAAGGTCTTGCCGCTGGTCTGCTGCTCGAAGACGTCGGAAATCGTCCGTTCCTGCTGGACGCGCCCTTCAGCCCGGTGGCCAGGGATTTGTGGTGGATCAGCGCCAGGCGCAAGGCTTCCCGGGCGATGGCATGCTCGATCTGGAGCTCGTCGAGCGTCTGCGGAATCGTGGTCGGCCGCACCATCTTGTTCTTGATGCGGTTCCGCAGGGTCTGCTCGTCGATGGTGAAGGGCACCCAGCGCATGATGTTGGCCAGCCCCGCCTCCGCCAGCACGTTCGAGATGCTATAGGACATCCCGAGGTTGGCGCTGACCGTGCGGTTGAAAATGCCGTTGAACACGGAGAACACGTCGGTGGTGGCGCCGCCGATGTCCACGCCGATCAGGTTGATTCCCTCGCGTTTGGCGATCGTCTCCATGATGACCCCCACAGCGGCCGGGGTCGGCATGATGGGGGCGCCGGCCATCTCGATCAGTTTCTTGTAGCCCGGCGCCTGCTGCATCACATGTTCGAGGAACAGGTCGTGGATCTTGTTCCGCGCCGGGCCGAGGTTTTCGCGCTCAAGGACCGGACGGATGTTGTCGGTCGTTTCGAGGGCGGTCTTCTCTTCGAGGATTTTTTTGACCTGCGGCTGCGCGTCTTTGTTACCGGCATAGATCAACGGCAATTTGTAGGTGCTGCCGAAGCGCGGCCGTGGCTCGGCCGCGGCGACGTACTCGGCCATTTCGACGACGTGGGTCACGGCTCCCCCGTCCGTTCCGCCCGACATGAGAATCATGTCGGGCCGCATGGCGCGGATACGCTCGATCTTTTCATAGGGCAGCCGCCCGTCGTTCGACGCGAGGACGTCGATGACGATGGCGCCGGCGCCCAAGGCCGCCCGCTGCGCGCTCTCCCCGGTCATGTTCTGAACGACGCCGGTGACCATCATTTGGAGCCCGCCGCCCGCGCTGCTGGTGGAGATATAGATGTCGACTCCGATGTTCGGGTCTCCTTGGGCCGTCCGGTTCGGAGTGATGATCTGGTCGCCGGCCAGGATCGTGCGACCCGAAAGCTCTTCAATCTCTGCAATGGCATTGAGCACGCCGCGGGTCACATCTTCAAAGGGAGCTTCGACGGTCGTGGGCGCCTCGCCACGATAGGTCTGGCGATATTCGTCGCCGACCTTCTCGATCAAAATCGCTTTGGTGGTGGTGCTCCCGCAGTCGGTGGCCACGATGACGTTGAGGGAGCGGTCCATCGCTGGCCTCGCTCCCGCCTGGCCCGATCCCGTCATTGGGCCGGTGCTCCCTTGCGGGCTGAGGCTGCTTCGATGGCGGCGGAGAGGCGCACGCCTGCATCGCGGCGTTCCAACAACGTGGCGATCCGGTCGAGGTCGCCGGTGTCGAAGGCACAGTTCAGGATCGGAGTGAGAAAATGCAGCGCCTGGCTTCCCAGGAAATTCATCGGTCCCATGGATTCTACGAAGAGCAACGCGGGCGCCGCCATTCCGCGGGCGACGATCGTGTCCGCCATCCGCGTCAGCAGGGCAAGGTCGTCCGCCGACAACTCCGATGCATCCGTACGAACCGCAAAGGCATGTGTGAAGGCGCTGCGGAGATCCAGGAAGGCACGGGAGAAGGAATCGGTCCAGAAGACAGCCATAAGTGCTTGTCGAACAAGCTCACTCGATCGTCCTCGGCATTATATGGAGGGCTCCGGGGAGAGTCAATGAAGCGGGGGGCACGTGCTGCGAGCGTGCCGGTCAGGGCTTCTTGGCGGCGCCGGAAATGTCACCCGACGCAGGCGGACAATTCATACCGGCAAACGGGTTCAACGGATTGACCCGAGGAGTGCAACGCCCGGCTTCAGGTGCTTCCGACGAACGCGGTTGAGCGCTCGTCGCGGAATTGGCTTGTTCCTGTGAGGGCGCTTGCGGGATGGACGGGAACCCATTGGGCGGCATCGGCAACGGTCGGTCCAACGGCTGGACAGGTTCGGGTTGTTCGATGGGAGCGATGAATCCTCCGGGTGGCGACGGTGCGGCGGTATCGACCGGGACACAACCTTCCAACCCCTTCGGGCGATCGGTCAAGAGCGTCGCCCCGTTTCTGCCTTGGCACTGGTAGACCTTGGCATGAACGGGAAGACCGTACAAAAACAGGAGCACGAGGCAGAAGACGATTCGTCGCCACATGATCAGCCTACGGAGGGTGAGCACCGGCACTCTGAAAGAAAGGCCGGTTCTTCAACGGTGCCAACCGGTCTCATTTTGGACTATAGGCCGGAGGGAGCAACGTGTCAACGACATCAAGGAATGGAGCGCGGGATCAGATCGGCCGCAGGAACCACTGCTTGAGGCGGGCGAACCGTCCAGAGTGCGACGGCTTCGGCGGGTCGGGGTATTCGATCCAGGGTTCCTGCGAGCCGAGGTAGGCGCCGTCGCGATAACTCTGCTGGGTGCGGAGTTGCGTGTATCCTTCGTGCTGCAGCAGAGCGATCAGCGCCCGCAGCGCCTGGGCGGTGTCCGGTGCTTCCGGTGAGGCTGCCCGCTTCCGCTCGTACCGCAGCACCGCCTGCATGCCGCGCTCGGAGCGGACGAACTCGACGGGCCGGTTGAACCCCCGTTCCTGATCATCGAAGCCGGCGAGCTGATGCCTCTCTCCGACCTGGTCCGCCATAGGAGCTAGAGGGCGCGATAGACCGCCAACAGGTCACTCAACGCGATGGTTTTATTCTTCAGAACCACGCGTTCGGCTCCGAGCACGTCGAGGGCGGCGACTTTCTCCGTGCCACCCATGAGGCACTTCGCCCCCAAGGTCAGGACGCGTTCACATTCCTTTTCGACCTTCCCTTTGACGACCGGATTCACCTTGAGGATATCCAACAGTTTCGTCCGGGTGGCGCTGAGGTGTTTCTGGAGTTCCTCCTCCGGGTATTCCTTCCGGCTGGCTTCGTCCTCACAGCGGTCGATGTACTGGGTCAGAAAGACATACAGCCGTACGAACGTTTCGGCGATCTCGATGTGCTGCGGGGTCAAGCCACTGACGGCCATGGGAGCCTCCTCTTAGAGTCGAACCTTGATGTCGTTGCCCTCGATCTTCGTTTCGTATGCGGTCACCCTGGCGGAAGGATTGGTCGTACAGGCGCCGGTCTTGATGTTGAATTGCCATCCGTGCCAGGGACAGGAGACCACCTCTCCTTCCACGTCACCTTCTCCCAACGGTCCTCCGCGGTGGGTGCAGGTGTTGTCGATGGCGTAAAAGGTGCCGTCCAGATTGAAGACGGCGATCGCCTTTCCGTTCACTTCGGCGACGACGCCGCTGCCCGGTTTCACATCCGCAGTCCCCGCGACCCTGACAAACTCCCCCATACGTCCTCCCTGTATTGATCCATCATATTCGTCTCCCCCTCCCGCCCCTCCTCTCAGCGTGGGAGAGGGGCGATAAGGGGAGCGGCCGTCGTGCTAATTCCCGCTCGCCGGGCGTTTGATTTTTTGCAGCAAGCTTGCGATCCGACTTTTCGCCGCGGCCCCCTCCCCGCCCTGCAGGCGCGCGGCGATTTTTTCCGCGATGTCGCGGAAGGCCTTGGCCTGCGGAGAGTCCGGATTGGCCACGACGATGGGATTGCCGGTGTCGCCGCCGTCGCGAATCGCCGGGTCGATGGGGATCCGGCCGAGAAACGGAATGCCCAGCTTTTCGGCCGCCCGCTCGCCGCCGCCATGGGAAAAGATTTCCGTTCGTTCGCCGCAGTGGCCGCACACGAAGTAACTCATGTTCTCGACGATGCCCAACAACGGGACGTTCACCTTCTGGAACATCATCATGCCCTTCCGCACGTCGTGGAGGGCGACTTCCTGCGGCGTCGTGACGGTGATTGCTCCCGCCAGCGGCACCAGTTGCGACAAGGTCAACTGCGCGTCCCCGGTGCCGGGCGGGAGATCGATGATCAGATAATCCAATTCGCCCCAGAGGACGTCACGGAACAGCTGCTGAATGGCCGTATGGACCATGGGACCGCGCCAGACGACCGCGGTCTCTTCGGGGACGAAAAAGCCCATCGAGATGAGCTTGACCCCATGGCTTTCCGCCGGGGTAATCTTGCCGTCCTTCTGCTCCGGTGTTTTTTCCACCCCCATCATCATGGGAATATTGGGGCCGTAAATGTCCGCATCCAAGAGGCCGACCTTCGCACCGGTCAGGCTCAAGGCGACGGCCAGGTTCACCGACACGGTCGATTTCCCGACTCCGCCCTTGCCGCTGCTGACCGCGATCACGTGCTTGACGCCGGGAATGATATTGGGTCGGGCGGCCGCCTCGTCCTGATGCGGTGCACCCGTGTGTGGCTCTGTCATGATGCCCCTCCTTCAAGCTTCCGGACCCGCCGACGGGATCGGGAAGTGTGTGGTCATCTTAAGCCATCGTTGCAAGGAAAAGAAATGGGCCTCTGGACGCAGAGGCCCATAGGGGCGAGAGGGGAAGTCGCACCGCCGCAGGCTCAGGTATTTTCGCGCTGCAGATTGTAGGTCAGACCGAAGAGCGACAAGCCGTAGATCAGCCATTTCGACGGGTCGAAGTTGTACCACTTCGGTCCGTTCCGGTAGTCGCGCGAATAGGTATGGTGATAGTTATGATACCCCTCGCCGAAGCTGATGAACGAGATCAGCCAGCTGTCACGGCTGCTGTCCTGCGTTCCGTGCGGCTGCGTCCCGACCATGTGGCAGAGGGAATTGATGGTGAAGGTCGAGTTGAGGACCAACGCGGTGCGAAGCACGCCGGCCAGAAGAAAACAGCCGAGGCCGCCGATCAGGCCGCCGTTGAGGTAGCCGGCCCCGAAGGGAATGAGCAGGCCCGAGGCCACGATCAGCCAATAATACCGGTGTTGCCATAGAATTATCGGATCGGTCTTGAGTTTGGCCTCGAAGCGGTCTTCGCGATAGGGCGTCTCAATGAACAGCCATCCGATATGACTGTGCCAGAATCCTTTTGTGGCGTTGTAGGGATCGGCCTCCTCATCCGTATGGGCGTGGTGGCGGATGTGATCGGCGCACCACATGAGTGCCGAATTCTGGAGCGCCCACCCTCCCATCACCAGCAGACAGGCCTTGACCCAAGGGCGGCACTCGAAGCTGCGATGGGAAATCATTCGGTGGTAGCCCACGGTGATGCCCAGCCCGGTGACGATGTACAGGACGGCGAGCAGGGTCCAATCCAGGACCGTATAGTCATGGTAGTAGGCGAAAAGCGGCACTCCAAGGAGGGTCAAGAGGGAGGTCAGGACAAACGCAATGGTCGTACTCCAGCAGACGGTCGGTGCAGTCGAATCGGTCATCACTCTCCTTCATTCTGCGTGAACAGCGCGTCGTCATCGGCGTTCTCGCGTTGGACACAAACGGGGCGCATGCTAACGGAAGTGCGCTCAAATTTTCAAGAGGTCAGGGAGGGTGTATACTGAATACAGACGACCCGCCTTACTCGGGGAATACCACGGGAATGGACTCCTCGCTACTGGAATCGCGAATCCGCATCATCGGGGAAGAACTGGCCCGCCGATCGGCCGGGGTGTCACCCGGTCTTTTCGACAGCCGTTGGTGGTCGCAAGCCGCCATCAATCTGGCCATGAAGGATAACGCGTTCAAGGCGCAGCTCTTCAGGTTCATCGATGTCCTCCCGTCGCTGCACGATGATGCCCGCGTGGTTCGGCTTGCAAAGGAGTACTTCGGCGATGTCGGCGAGCAGATTTTCGGATTGCAATGGGGCTTGAAGGCGCTGGCTGCCACCGGACTCGGTGCGACGTTGACCGGCAAGACCATCCGCCATCAGGTCGAGCAGATGGCCCGGATGTTCATCGCCGGTGATTCCGTCGAATCGGCCCTACCGACGTTGCGGAAACTCTGGGATGGCCGGCGCGCGTTTTCCGTCGATTTACTGGGAGAAGCCACGGTCAGCGAGCAAGAGGCCGATCGATATCGCGATCGGTGTTTCCAAGCGTTGCAGTCCCTCGGGAACGCCTGCCGGCAATGGACCACGGTTCCGCTGCTCGAACGCGATCACCTCGGCCCCCTTCCGCGCGTTCAGTTGTCCATCAAGATTTCCGCGCTCTACTCGCAACTGGATCCGATCGATCCGGACGGAAGTTACCGCGCGGTCGCCGCTCGTTTGCGGCCGCTGTTGAATCTTGCCGCGACCCTCCCCGCTTCTGTGATCTTCGACATGGAGCAGGCGGAGACGAAGGATCTGATCCTATCGATCTTTACGCGCCTGTTCGACGAGGAAGCCTACCGCCCGTATCCCTATGCCGGCATCGCGCTGCAGGCGTACCGCAAGGATACGGAATCCGACGTGAGGCGGCTGATCGAGTGGTGTCGCCGCCGGCAGGCGCCGATCACGATTCGACTGGTGAAGGGCGCCTACTGGGACTCCGACATCGTTCGATACCGGCAGCGCGGGTGGACGCCGCCCCTGTTCGAGCGGAAAGCCGACACGGATCTGAACTACGAAGCCCTTGCTCGGGTGTTGTTGGAACACAGTGAGCTGGTTCGCCCGGCATTCGGGACGCACAATCTACGCAGCCTGGCCGTCGTCGAAAGCCTGGCCGAGTCGCTGAAGCTGCCGCCGGAAGCATGGGAATTCCAGATGATCTATGGGATGGCCGAGCCGTTCCAACAGGCGGTGGCGAGTTGGGGACGCCGTCTGCGCCTCTATGCTCCGGTCGGCGAACTGCTGCCCGGGATGGCCTATCTCGTGCGGCGGTTGCTGGAAAACACCTCGAATGAATCCTTCCTGCGCAAGGAGTTCGTGGAATCGCAGCCTCTGGCCGCGTTGCTGGCGAAGCCCAACGGGATTCCCGCTCCGGCGGATGACGTGCGGGCCGGTCCTGCAGAAGGTCGGGACGTCCGTGATGAATTCGCAAACGAACCCCATGCGGATTTCTCCCGTGCGGGCGTGCGCACGGAGATGCTGGCGGCCCTCGAACGCGTCCGCGGGCAGCTCGGCAAGCGGTGTGACATCACGGGCGGTCCGGTGAAACCGACCGGGCCGGATCTGGTGTCCGTAGACCCGAGCCGCCCCGATCGAACAGTCGCCGTTGTTCCCGGCTATGCCCCGGCTGATGTGCCCGAATTGATGCGGCGGGCGGCAGCCTGTTCCGGTGAGTGGGAGCGACGGCCTGTGTCCGACCGTGTGGCGGTCCTCCGATGTGCCGCCGACCTCATGCGGGCTCGCCGCAGGGATCTGGCGGCCTGGGAGGTGTTTGAGGAAGGCAAACCTTGGCGCGAAGCCGATGCCGACATAGCCGAAGCGATCGATTTCCTGGAGTACTACGCAAGGGAGATGCTGCGGCTCTCGAGACCGGAGCGGCTCGGGTGTTTCCCGGGCGAGCACAACGAGCTGGTCTGGAACCCGCGCGGGGTGACCGTCGCCATCGCTCCCTGGAACTTTCCGCTCGCGATTCCGACAGGGATGGTGGTGGCGGCGCTCGTCACCGGGAACCCCGTGCTGTTCAAACCATCCGAGCGCTCGCCCGTCGTCGGCTCCCATCTGGTCGACATCCTCAGGGAAGCCGGAGTACCGGCCGGTGCGGTTCAGTTCGTGCCGGGCGGAGCGGACCTCGGGCGCGCTTTGATCACGTCGCCGGCAGTGGCGACGATTGCGTTCACAGGATCGAAGGACGTCGGACTGTGGATCATGCAGACCGCGGCGACGGGGCACCCCGGACAAACCCTCGTGAAGCGTGTGATCGCCGAGATGGGCGGAAAGAACGCCATCCTTGTCGACGACACCGCCGACCTGGATGAGGCGGTGTCCGGAGTCGTGACTTCGTTCACCGGCTACGCCGGGCAGAAGTGCTCGGCCTGTTCGCGGGTGATCGTGTTGGAGGCGGTCTACGAGACGTTCACGCAGCGGCTGGTGGAAGCGGTTCAAAGCCTCAAGCTTGGAGCGGCCGAAGACCCTGGTACGCAGGTCGGCCCGCTGATCGATGCGCGGGCGCAGACCCGGGTGCTGGAGTATGTGGAAATCGGACGTCGGGAAGGACGGGTGCTGATCGATCGATCTCGGGAAGGAGCCGGTTATAGCGTGGGACCGGTCGTATTCGGCGAAATCACGCCGGCACACCGACTCGCGCAGGAGGAGATCTTCGGACCGGTGTTGTCGGTGATGCGGGCCACGTCGATCGAAGAGGCACTCACCATCGCGAACAGCACCGCCTATGCGCTGACCGGCGGCCTCTACTCACGCAGCCCGCGTGCGTTCGAGCTCGTGCGGCGCGCTTTCGACGTCGGGAACCTGTACCTGAACCGGCCGATCACCGGAGCGCTCGTTGGCCGCCAACCCTTCGGCGGTCATCGGTTATCGGGCGTGGGCGCGAAGGCCGGCGGGGAAGACTACCTGAAGCAATTCATGGTCGCGCGCGTGATCAGCGAGAATACCCTGCGACGGGGATTCGCTCCGACCCTGTGAGGCGGGCGCGGCCTTCACGTCGACCTCTTCGAGCTCCTCCATAATCTCCGTCACGTTTCCCCGATCTTCTTTCATCGACGCGAGTTCCTGGCGTTCCACGTACTTGACGAGCCCGACTCCCCTGGCGAACCATGCCGTCATCACATCCGTACCAACGGCCGTCCTCCGGCTGGCGGACAGGCGGATGCGGAGCGTCATGCGGGCCTCCACCTTGACGGCGTCCTGATAGGTGCCGGCCGGTACCGTGATTGCCTCCTGACCGAGCACGGTCGAATGCCCCTGGACGTCCACGTGCTCGTTGGTGCCATCGCCGTCCATATCGCTTCCGAAATCGATGTCGGTTCGATTGAACTGTTGAAAGGATTGGGACACCTTCATCGGAAACCGGATGATCTGATAGGGCACGAGTTGTTTTTCGAGCGGGGTGCCAGGCTCAGAGCCGTAATACACGATGCCGGCCGCGTCGCGGCGGTAGAAGCTGTCCGAAGGCCCGTGGTTGCCGGGGTTCGTATCATGGAAAACGGTGACGGTCGGTCCCCCCTTCAGGGTTCGGCTGCCCGTGACCGACGATACGTTGGTAAAGAACTTGTTTTCGATAGTCTGCAGTGGCCCTTCTGAAATTTGACCGCGATATTGCCACCGGGTCCCGATCGTATCCGGAAAGTAGTCCGCGGATTGAGCGATGGTCTCATTGCCTTCTCCCGCCTGAATTACAGACGGACCGGCGAGTACAGTCCCCGCCAGTACCAGCCCGCAGAGAAATGATCGAACCAGGTATTCTACATTCACGTGCAGCCTCCTGTTGGGAACTCACCGTAGCATACTGGCCGGGAGGCGGCAAGCGCGCGGATTCCGGCTTGCCTTCTCTCAGCCCACTACCCATAATCCTGTCCCGCTCCTATGGCACAGGAAGGGTTACGAGATCAGCCACACGGCGCGCAACCGACCGTGCTCGTCACCGGAGGATCCGGTGGGATCGGGCGCGCCATCTGTCGGGCATTCGGACGGGCCGGCTGGTGGGTGGCGGTGCACTATCGGCAACGGGAGCGAGAGGCCGCGCGCACGCTGGATCTTGTCCGTGAGGCCGGTTCGGACGGCACACTGTATCAGGCCGACGTTTGCTCCCTTGAAGCAGTTCAAGTGATGGTTCAAGACCTCGTTAAGCGGCGGGACACTCTCGAAACCCTCGTGTGCAATGCAGGGGTGGCGATGAGTCATCTTGTCCTCCGTCATCCCGAGTCGGACTGGATGCGGGTGATCGAGACAAACCTCACGGGAACCTTTCACTCTTTGAAGGCCGGGGCGACAGCCATGGTCGAACGCGGAGGCGGGTCCATCGTGGTGATTGGATCCTACGCCGGGCTCCACGGATCGCCCGGTCAGGCCGCCTATGCCGCATCCAAGGCCGGTCTGGTCGGGTTGGTCAAGAGCGCCGCGCGAGAATGGGGAACTCATTTTATCCGGGTCAATCTCGTATGTCCGGGTTGGCAGGAAACCAGATTGGCCGAAGGAGCGATCCCGCACGGCGGGGACCCGGCCGATCACGTGCTGGGCCGGCATTCGAACTTGGAAGCGGTCGCCCAAACCATCTACCACTTGGCCCGACTTCAGGATGTGTCGGGACAGGTTTGGAATCTCGACAGTCGGATCGTATGAAACGGAGAAGAGGAATGGGCATGCAGCAGGGAGTGTTCGTTACGGGAACCGATACCGGGGTCGGCAAGACGNNCCTTTCATCTGAAAAAATCCGGCGTCAGCGTCGGGGTCATGAAGCCGATCGAAACCGGCGTCTCACGATCGAGTGTCGGGGGGTCGGATGCGGCGCGGCTTAGGGCCGTCGTCGAGACCGATGATACCTTGGAGGCGATCTGTCCCTACTCGTTCGGCCTGCCGCTCGCTCCGCTCGCAGCGGCACAGGCGGAACAACGGGACATCGATCCCGCCAAGATCCGGCAGGTGTATCGCGTGCTCTCTCAAGGATATGAGTGTATGGTCGTGGAAGGCGCCGGCGGGGTCTATGTGCCGCTGGCGCGGAACAACGATGTGATCGACCTGATTGCACGCCTGAGGCTTCCCGTGGTCGTCGTGGGGCGCTCAGTCCTCGGCGGGATCAACCATGCGTTGCTCACCCTTGACGCGTTGCGTCGAAGGAGGATTCGAATTCTGGCGTTGGTCCTGAATCGCACCGAGCCGGCCCGCTCGGCACTCGCGCGCACCCAAGAGCGGACGACCGTCGACCTGCTCCGTCGTCGGGCCGGCGTGCCGGTACTCGGGCCCCTCCCCTATGAGCCCGGATTGGCAGGCCGGTTTCGCTCGTCCGTGCTCAAGTCGGCCCGCAGCGCCGCCATCACCAAATTGGCCGGGCTGGTCAGGGCAGCTGCGCGATGAAGTCGCGCACCGCCCGCTTCACGTCGGCCGCGCTCAGGATTGCCGAGACGACTGCAATGCCGTTTGCGCCGGATTGCATGACGGATCGCACCCGATCGAGTTGAATGCCGCCGATGGCGAAGATGGGCCGCGAGGTGAGCGGACGGATGCCGGCGAGGCCTTCGATCCCCACCACCGGGTCGTGATCCTTCTTTGAGCCCGGCGTGAAGATGGGGCCGAACCCGATATAGTCGGGTTTAAGCCGCTCGGCTTCCTTGACCTGCTCGGCGTTGTGCGTCGAAATCCCGATCAGCTTGTCCGGTCCAAGTAGCCTCCTCGCCTGCTCGTACGGCAGATCATCCTGCCCAAGATGCACGCCGTCCGCATCGACGGCCATGGCCAGGTCGCAGCGATCATTGACGATCAAGAGCGCGTCGAGATCCGCAGCCGCTTTCCGCAGCGCCATGGCGCGCGCGTAGGCGTCCTTCATCGTGGCCTGCTTGTCGCGGTACTGAAACAGGCGCACGCCTCCCTCCGCCGCTTCCTTGAGGACGTCGGTCAGCGAACGGTCGGTACGAACGGACGGGTCCAGGAGGAGATACAGTCCTTGGAGGTGCCGATGTCGAGCTGACGGGTTCGTAAGAAGCCTCTACGAGGACTGGTTGGCGAGAAAGCGCTCCAAAAAGGTGGTCGAGACGTAGCCTTTCTGGAAGTCCGGGTCGCTGAAGATGCGCTTGTGCAGCGGAATGGTTGTTTTGATTCCCTCGATGACGAACTCGTTGAGGGCACGGCGCATGCGCGCCATCGCCTCTTGCCGGTCCCGACCGTGCGTAATCAGCTTGGCGATCATCGAGTCATAGTGGGGCACCACCACCGCGTTCGGTTCCATCGCAGAATCGACGCGGACGCCGAATCCGCCGGGCGCCGAATATTTGGTGATCTGACCCGGGCAGGGCGTGAATTTCTCCGGGTCCTCGGCGTTGATCCGGCATTCGAAGCTGTGGCCGCTCAGTTTGATGTCGGGCTGTTTGAAGCTCAGGGCCATGCCGGCGGCAACCCGGATCTGTTCCTTGATCAAGTCGATCCCCGTCACCATCTCCGTGATCGGGTGCTCGACCTGAATGCGCGTATTCACTTCCATGAAGAAAAAGTTGCGGTCCTTGTCCAGCAGAAATTCGACGGTCCCGACGTTCCGGTAGTGGATGGCCTTGACCGCTTCCACCGCCACACGTCCGATTTCCCGGCGGAGCCGTTCATCGACCGCCGGCGACGGGGTCTCTTCGACCAGCTTTTGATGGCGCCGTTGGATGGAGCAGTCTCGTTCACCCAGGTGCACCACGTGGCCTCGGTTGTCGGCGATGATCTGGACTTCGATGTGGCGCGGTTCCAGAAAATAGCGTTCGAGGTAGACGCCGTCGTGCCCGAAGGTCGACTTGGCTTCCGCCTGAGCCGCCTGGAAGGCGCGCGCCAATTCCTCCGTCTTGTTGACCACCCGCATCCCGCGCCCGCCTCCGCCGGCCGAAGCCTTGATGATGACGGGAAACCCGATCGATTTCGCGGCTTCCAGCGCATCCTGCTCGCTTCGGAGTTCGCCGGGACTGCCCGGCGTGACGGGAAGCCCCCGCTTGGCCACCACCTCCCGCGCTTTGGATTTGTCCCCCATCAGCGCGATATTTTCGGAGGTCGGCCCGATGAATTTCACGCCGATCGATTCGCAGACCTCCGCGAAGTGTGCGTTCTCGGACAGAAAGCCGTACCCGGGATGGATGGCGTCCGCGCCGGTCACCTCGGCGGCGCTCAAGACGTTCGGGATGTTGCGGTAGCTCAGGGCGGCTTCCGGCGGGCCGACGCAGATGTGCTCGTCGGCGGCGCGCACGTGCATACCCGCGGCATCGGCTTCGGAATGGATCGCGACCGTCTTGATGCCGAGTTCTTTGCAAGCCCGGATGACCCGCAGGGCGATCTCACCACGGTTGGCGACCAGGACTTTCTTGAACACGAGCGGCTCCGGCGTGGGTGAAACTGCTAGGCTGTGGCGTTGGGGTCGATGAGGAACAGTGGCTGGCCGTATTCGACGGGCTTCGTGCTTTCCGCCAGGATTCTCGTAATTCTCCCATCGACCTCCGATTCGATCTCATTCATCAGCTTCATGGCCTCGACGATGCAGAGCACCTGGCCTTTCTTGACGTAATCCCCTTCCTCGACGTACGGGTCGGCGTCGGGTGAGGGGGATCGATAGAACGTGCCGACGATCGGCGAGGTGATCGTCACCAGGCCTGACGTATCGGCCGGGGCATGGGCCTGAGCCGCCGCGGCCGTGGGAGCTGCGGGGGGAACCGGATGCGCGGTTTCCGCCGCATGCGCTGGCGCCGGTCGTATCGCCGGCTCGTGACGGACGCGGACCCGGATACCGCCACGCTCGATTTCCAACTCCGTCAGATGGTTCCGCTTGAGCAGGTCGACCAACTGTTGGATTTGGGTTGCGTGGTCCGGCTGGAGCAAGGGAAGATCCGCTTCCGATCTCCGAGGGGCGTACTCGCGCGGCAGGACGATCGGTTTGCCCGGCGCTCGTCCCTTCCCCGTCTTCTTCGGTGGCTTGCTCAACGCACGCGCTCCACGAATGCTCTCGTCCTGGTGTCGATCCGAATGGTTTCGCCGACTTCGAGGTACAGGGGGACCTTGATAATAGCGCCGGTTTCGACGGTGGCCGGCTTGCTGCCGCCGGACGCCGTGTCTCCGCGCACGCCAGGTTCCGCGTCGATGACTTTCAACTCGATGAAAGTCGGCAGTTCGACGGCGATCGGACGATGCTCATAGACCAGGATCTTGGCCACCATGTTTTCCTTGAGCAGGTCCGCGTTGTCGCCGAGTTGGCCCTTTTCATACGTGAACTGTTCGAAGGTCTCCGTATCCATGAAGGTGTACGAGTCTCCGGAGGCATACAGGAATTGCATTTCACGCTCTTCCAAATCCGGCTCATCGAACCGTTCACCCGATCGGAACGTGCGGTCCAACACGCTGCCGGTCAGGTAACTCTTCAGCTTGGTGCGGACGAATGCCCCGCCTTTGCCCGGTTTCACGTGCTGGAATTCCACGATGTAAAAGGGTTGGCCTTCGACGAGAAGCCGGCTACCGTTTCGGAAATCTGCGGTCGAAATCACAACGATACTCCTTGGTACAACGATGACTTTGTGTTACGCATGACGCTTTTTCTTGCGGCCTGAGGCCGTTGCACGGGAAACTTTTCGCGCCCCCGCGAGATGGGCCGCTAACCCCTCCAGTGCGAGGAGGTACCCGGTCGGTCCGAACCCGGAAATCTGCGCCAAGGCGACTCCTGCGATGAACGACTTATGCCGGAACTCCTCTCGCTGATGGATGTTGGTGAGGTGCACTTCCACCGTCGGGATCGCGACGGCGGCGATGGCATCGCGAATGGCGACGCTGGTATGGGTGTACCCGGCCGGATTGATCACGATGCCGTCGAACCGGTCCCTGGCCTCCTGAATCCACGTGACGAGTTCCCCTTCGACGTTGGATTGCCGCGCCTCCACCTCAAGCCCGTGCTCACGGGCATACTTCGCGATCGATTCGTTAACCGCCGAAAGCGACGTGGTGCCGTAAATCGATCGTTCCCGCGTCCCCAACAGGTTGAGGTTGGGACCATGAAGCACCAGGAGCCGCAGCATGTCTCTGTTGGGTCTCAGTTATCGCTCGGCTGCAGCTGGCAAGGATGCTGGCAGCGGCGGCATTGTAACAGGGTGTCCAGGGAGGGTCAAACGCCGGAGCACGGAAGGGTGAGGGGCTCGGTATTTACAGAGAGGAGGGGTTGGCCTGCCGTCTGGCTTGAATGGTTCGGAGCCATGACTCCAGACGTTCGATGGTTGCCGCATGTTTGCGGACCGGCTGCTCGACAGGCCCGCTTGGCGCGACGACGACCGGTTCCGACGCAGGCTCCGCGTCCCGCGTCGCAGCCGGCGGCTCGGCACGCGGTGATTCCGGTTTAGGCTTAGATTCGGATTTGTGCTCGTGCTTGAGCCGTTTCTTGTCCCGTTTTGAGCGCGGTGCGTCTTCGTCTTCGGGAGTGCCGGTGATACCCCTCTTGATCGAGAGGGCTTCCTCGTCGTATGGGCTGACGGCCAAAATGGCCGCGCAGGACCGTAAGGCCTGATCCGCCTTGCCTTCGGACGAGAATATTTTGGCCAGGATTCGGTGAGCCCGGAGGTTGTCGGGGCTCTGCTTGACGACTTCCTCGAGGATCGCCTTGGCCTTGACCGGTTGATTCAGCTGTTCGTACACGCGGCCGAGCGCCGCCATGGCCGTGACAAATCCAGGATACACTTTCAATCCGTCTTCGAGCACGACCGACGCCTCCGCCCACATGCCAGCCTTGATATAGGCCTCTGCCAGCGGCATGAAGGCTTTCGACTTCGGATCTTTGGCGAGGGCCATGGCCAGCCGGTCGATTTCTGCAGCCGTGTCGGGATCGTTGCGTTGGGACGACGCCACGCTGTTACTCCTCTCGACAACCTCGTGCGTGAACCGATGTGTTGGTCCCGCCGGTCGAGTCTCCCAGTTCCAGAATACGGGTCAGAATTCTGTCGGCCACGTCGCGTTTGGACATCAACGGCACTTCGGTGCAGCTCCCATCCCGATCCAGCAGGACCACGCGATTGGTGTCCGAACCGAAGCCGGAGCCGGCTGCCGTCACGTCATTGGCCACCAGCAGATCGACATGTTTAGCATGCAGCTTTTCCCTGGCGTGGGCAAGAAGATCCTCGGTTTCTGCAGCGAATCCGACCAGCCGCTGAGTGGTCCGCAGTTCCGACAATTCCCGGAGTATATCATCCGTCGGCTCCAAGGCCAGCTCCGTGAGCGGCCCCCGGCTTTTCTTGAGCTTTTGGGTTGCCGGCCGCTTGGGGCGAAAATCCGCCACTGCGGCGGCCATGATCGCCGTGTCGCACCAGGGGAAGCGGGATAAGACGGCCTTTTTCATCTCTTCCGCCGTCGTCACGGGTACGAATTCGACGCCGGCCGGCGGCGGGAGGGCCGTCGGACCCGAGACTAAGGCGACGGTCGCCCCGCGCGACCGGGCGGCTTCCGCCAGGGCATACCCCATTTTTCCGGAGGAGCGATTGGAGATGAAACGAACGGGGTCGATGGCTTCCTGAGTCGGACCGGCTGTAATCAGGACTCGCCGGCCGGTCCAGTCCCGTCGGGGCCGAAGGATCTCTTGAAGGACGCCGAGGATTCTTCCCTCCTCGGCCAACCGTCCCTGCCCGATTTTTCCCGATGCCAATGGGCCGTTTTCAGGGTCGACGATGACCACTCCTCTGCGGCGCAGAGCAGCGACGTGCTCGACCACCGTGGGATGTTGCCACATGTCTCCGTCCATGGCGGGCGCCACGATCAGGGGGCAACCGGTCGTCAACAACATCGTGGACAGCAGATCGTCGGCCAATCCGAGGGCGGCCTTGGCCAGGAAGTGGGCCGTGGCCGGGGCTACGATGATGGCATCGGCCTGCTGCGGCAGGCTCAGATGCAGCATTTCCTGATGGGCTTCGAACAGGTCGGTGGCGACATGATGACCGGAAAGGACTTCGAACGTAAGGGGGGTGACGAACCGCCTGGCGCCTTCCGTCATCACGACAGACACGCTTGCCGACTCTCGGCGGAGCAGGCGCAACAACCCGACGGCCTTGTACGCTGCGATGCTGCCGGTGACACCGAGCACCAGACGGGCACCGGCAAGCGATGGGCCTTGAACGTCCACGGACCGGGACTATTCCTCGCCCTCCGCGGCGGCGGGCTTGGCGGTGTCGTCGACGTACACGCTGAGCTCTTTCTTGATTTCCTTGGCGTCCTCGCCCGTCATCATGGCCATACGCTCCGTTTCGCCTTCCTTGACGCGCTTGGATTCCTTCAGCGCGTCGCGCGCCTCTTTGCCGCGCAGGTACTTCACTTCCTGCCGCAGCACCTCGTCCAGCGCCACCGTCGTTTCCTTGGTGAACCGGGAAGATCCGGCCGCTTTGGCGCCTTGAATCAGATGCTTGGCCCGCTGGGCCGCCACGATCACCAGGCGGTGTCGCGAATCGAACTGATCCGGAGTGTACTCGGGCAACAGCGTCAACATGTCAACCATGATGCGTCGGCTCCTTTGATACGGGGGGTGCGGGAGTCGTGCCCTGCTTCCCCTCCTTGTCCAGAATGAATTTCTCTTCCAACCAGGTCATGTTCAAACGCTTGGTCTTGATCCGCTCTGCGAGGAAAATGCTTTCCAGTTCCTTGAGGGACTGCTTCAGGTCGTCGTTGCGGACGATGTAGTAATACTCGCGGTAACTCCAGACTTCTTCCTTGGCTTTCTGGAGGCGCCGCTGAATCTCTTCCGGAGAATCGCCGGCGCGTGTCTGGAGCCTG
>JRYJ01001069.1_pt1 | contig 20236 bp, 13 predicted proteins | sample 235371 | NCBI WGS metagenome assembly JRYJ01 (sample SAMN03074219, study PRJNA261477) | activated sludge metagenome | biome: Wastewater Treatment Plant; feature: Wastewater; material: Activated sludge; isolation source: activated biomass of a wastewater treatment plant treating hydrocarbon... ... | reverse complement strand
GCCGGCGGCGGGCAGCATTTCGCCGGCGAAGTCGGCCGGCGCAGCCGCAACCGCTGCCGGCGGCGGCAGGGCGAAGGCCGGCGGGGCGGGTTGCGGCGCCCGCCAGGCCGCCGCCGCCAGGGCGAGGGCGAAGAAGGCCGGGGGCAGCCAGCGCGGCAGGGTCATCGCGCCTTCACCTCGAACCAGCGGATGGTGGTTTGCAGCGGGTCGAGGCGCCGGCTGGCCAGGGCTTCGCGCCAATCGCGGGCGGCGGCGCCGGAGCGGGCGAAGCGCAGGCCGGAACCGTGGCTGGCCAGGGTCCGGTAGCTGCCCNNGCTGGGGGCCGTCGTAGAGGGCGACGGGCCGCTGGCGGCCGAGTTCCACCACCTCGGGCGGCACGGCATTCACCCCCAGGGCCGGGAAGACGCCCCACAGGAGGGCGATCCAGAACAGGGTGGGGGCGGCGGCGGTGTGGGCCAGGGGGCGGGGGCGCCACCAGGCCCAGGCGAAATAGGCGGCGGGCAGGATCAGCCAGGGCCAGCCGCCGAGGCCGAACCAGAAGGCGAAGGCGGCCAGGCTGGCGCCGAAGAGGAGGGCCACCGCCATGCCCAGGCGGAAAGGCCAGCGGGCGGCGAGGCCGGGCAGGGCCCAGGCGAGGAAGATGGCCAGTGGAACGAGGGAGCCGACCAGGTAGCGGTCGAAGCTCTTGATGAAGAGGAAGGGCAGGAAGGTGGCCAGGAACCAGGCCAGCAGCAGGCGGGGCGCTTGCGGCTGGCGGCGCTTTTCCCAGGCGGCGGAGGCGAAGACGAAGAACCAGGGCAGGGCGATGTTGGCCAGGCCGAGGACGATGCCCGGCGTCAGGTCGAAGAAGCGACGGGACTCCATTTCGTCCGCCAGGACGTGCTGGGTCGCTTCCGGATAAAGGGCGCGGACGAGGAAGAACCAGGGCAGGGCCAGGGCGAGGCAGAGGGCGGCATTGGCCAGCAGGGCCGGCCAGTGGGGGCGCAGGCTGGCGGGGGAAAGGCGGCCGCCGGCCAGGAGGGCGAGGAAGCCGCCGCCGCAGACCAGGGCGACGACGGGCCCCTTGACCAGAAAGCCGGCGGCCAGCAGCAGGGCGGTGAGGGTGAGCCAGGGCCAGCGCCGCCGGTCCAGCCACACCAGCAGGCTCCAGAAGGCGGCGGCGGAGAGGGCGGCGGTGGGCACGTCGAGCATGAAGCGGCGCCCCTCGGTATGCAGGCCGAGGCAACTGAGGAGGATGAGGCCGCTGACGAAGCCGGCCCGGTCGTCCCGCAGCAGGCGGCGGGCGATGCCGGCCGCCGAGACGACTAGGAGGGCGGCGAAGCAGGCGGCAAGGGCGCGGGCGGCGGCGAGGGAAGGGCCGAACAGCTCGAAATCGAGGCGGCCCAGCCAGTAGAGCAGGGGCGGCTTGCGGATGCGCGGGGCGCCGTCGAGGAAGGGCACCAGCCAGTGGTCGCCTTCCATCATTTCCATGGGCGTGCGCAGGCCCAGGTAGAACTCGTCCTTGCCGGTGAGGCCGGTGGCCTCCCAGATGCCCGGCAGCAGCACCGCCAGGGCGAGGAGGAAGAGGACGAGGGTCTGGCGGCGCGGGGTCATGGGGGGCGATTCTACCGCCCCCCGGGGAGGGCGGGGATCAGCCGAGGGGGATGACCAGGATCAGCAGCAGGGCCCAGGCCATCAGGCCGCCGGCCATGATGCCGTAGGCGATGGCGCCGGCGACGATGTCCTCGGCCACGTGCAGCAGCACCGCCACGCCGTGGTAGATGACGTAGCAGGAGAGGATCGCCCCGGCGACGCCGACGGCAGCGGCGAAGAAGAAGTTGGGGACGAACAGTCCGAGGGAAGACAGCCACATGGGCACGGGGGCGGCGAAGGCCAGCAGGTAGGCGTGGTTCCGGTCGGCGGCGACGTCGTTGAGCCGGGCGATGCCCTGGATCACCGGACCCATGGCGGCGACGGTGAGCATTTCCGCGGCGAAGAAGAGGGCGCCGATGGCGGCCCAGTTGCGCTGGGCGAAGCCGGCCATGAAATCGTCGCCGTGGTAGGTGCCGGCGTAGTAGAGCATCAGCGGCGGCAGCAGCGACAGGGGCAGGACGATCGTCAGGAACACCCGGGCCAGGGACGGGTGCAGGCGGTCGAGGAGAAACCAGGCGGTGCGGGCGGCGGCGTTGGGATTGGCGCTGCGGTGGGCGGACATGGCACACTCCTTTCGGTAGGCGCCGGGAGGGTTCGGCGCCTGGTTGAAAATATATCACGTTGTGATGTATTTGTTTTTAGGCGACCCATCGCATGAAGTCAAGGAATACCGGCCAGCCCGCGGCGGAACTGGGCAAGGAAGACCTGGAGCGCCTCTCCCACTTCCGCTTCCAGCTCCGCCGCTTTCTGCGGGAGAGCGAGGACATTTGCCGGCGGGCCCGCATCACCCCCCTGCAATACCAGTTGCTCCTGCATGTGCGGGGCGTGCCCGGCCGGGACTGGGCCTACGTCGGGGAACTGGCGGAACGCCTGCAGGCCCGGCACCACGGCGTGGTCGCCCTGGTCACCCGCTGCGAGCAGGCCGGGCTGGTGGAGCGGCGGACGGCGGAAACCGATCGGCGGCAGGTGGAGGTGCACCTGACTCCCCGGGGAGAGGCCATCCTGCTGCGGCTGGCGGCGCTGCACCAGCCGGAACTGCGGCGCCTGCGGGAGGAATTTGCCCTCCCGGGCTGGTGAGGCGCGGCGACGCCTGCCGGTGCCGGCCCGGAGTAAAATCCCGCCATGACCGCCCCCCGCTTCGTCCATCTCCGCCTCCACTCCGAGTACTCCATCACCGACGGCATCGTCCGCATCGGCGACGCCGTCAAGCGGGCCGCCGCCGACGGCATGCCGGCCCTGGCCCTGACCGACCTGGCCAATCTCTTCGGCCTGGTCAAGTTCTATACCGGGGCCAGGGGCAAGGGGGTGAAGCCCATCGCCGGGGCCGACGTCTGGATCGCCAGTCCGGACTCCCCCGACGATGCCCATCGCCTGCTGCTCCTGGCCCGCAACAAGGCGGGCTACCTGCAGCTGTGCGACCTGCTGACCCGGGCCTACCTGGTCGAAGGACGCCGCGACCGGGCGGAAATCCGCCGCGAATGGTTCCGGGAGGTCGGCTGCGACGGCCTCATTGCCCTTTCCGGCGCCCACCTGGGCGACGTCGGCGAGGCCCTGGGCAACGGCAACGCCGCCCTGGCCGCCGAGCGGGCCCGGGCCTGGGCGGCGCTCTTCCCGGACGCCTTCTATCTCGAGGTGCAGCGCTACGGCCAGCCCCAGCAGGAGGCCCTGGTCCAGGCCACCGCCGACCTGGCCGGCGAACTGGGCATTCCCCTGGTGGCCACCCACCCCATCCAGTTCTTGAAGCGCGACGACTTCCGCGCCCACGAGGCCCGGGTCTGCATCGCCGAGGGCTATGTCCTGGGCGACACCCGACGGCCGCGGCCCTACACCGAGGAGCAGTATTTCAAGAGCCAGGCGGAGATGGCGGAACTCTTCGCCGACCTGCCGGAGGCGCTGGAGAACTCGGTCGAAATCGCCAAGCGTTGTAACATCGAACTGACCCTGGGCAAGAACTTCCTGCCCCTCTTCCCGACGCCGGACGGCATGAGCCTGGACGACTTCCTGGTGCAGGAGGCGAAGGCCGGCCTGGAGAAGCGCCTGGTCGAACTCTATCCCGACCCGGCCGAACGGGAGAGGCGTCGTCCGGAATACGACGAGCGCCTGGTCTTCGAATGCAACACCATCATCCAGATGGGCTTCCCCGGCTACTTCCTGATCGTGGCGGACTTCATCAACTGGGCCAAGGAGAACGGCGTGCCCGTCGGTCCCGGCCGGGGTTCCGGCGCAGGCTCGTTGGTGGCCTACAGCCTGGGCATCACCGATCTCGACCCGCTGGCCTACGCCCTGCTGTTCGAGCGCTTCCTCAACCCGGAGCGGGTGTCCATGCCCGACTTCGACGTGGATTTCTGCCAGGACAACCGCTGGCGGGTGATCGAGTACGTGCGCCAGCGCTACGGCGCCCAGGCCGTCTCCCAGATCGCCACCTTCGGCACCATGTCCTCCAAGGCCGTGGTGCGCGACGTGGGCCGCGTGCTGGACCTGCCCTATTCCCTGTGCGACCGCATTTCCAAGCTGATTCCGGTGGTGCAGAACAAGCCGGTGTCCCTGGACGAGGCCCTGGAGCAGGAGCCGGCCTTGAAGGAGCTGATGGCCGACGACCGGGACGGGGAATCGGTGCAGGAACTCTTCGACCTCGCCCGCCGTCTGGAAGACCTCACCCGCAACGTCGGCATGCACGCCGGCGGCGTCCTCATCGCCCCCGGCAAGATCACCGACTTCTGCCCCATCTACCAGGCCACCGGCGCCGACGCCTCCCCCGTCTCGCAATTCGACAAGGACGACGTGGAGAAGGCCGGCCTGGTGAAGTTCGACTTCCTCGGCCTCAGAAACCTCACCATCATCGAGCTCGCCCTCGATTACATCGAACGGCTCACCGGCGAGCGCCTCGACCTCATGAGCCTGGGCTTCGGCGACCCGGCCGCCTACCAGATACTCAAGGACGCCAACACCACCGCGATCTTCCAGGTCGAATCGGACGGCATGAAGAAGCTCTTAAAAAAGCTGGCGCCGGACCGCTTCGAAGACATCATCGCCGTGCTCGCCCTCTACCGGCCGGGGCCGCTGGGCTCGGGCATGGTGGACGACTTCATCCTGCGCAAGAAGGGCCAGCAGAAGATCGACTATTTCCACCCCGACCTCACCGCCTGCCTGTCGCCCACCTACGGCGTCATCGTGTATCAGGAACAGGTGATGCAGATCTCCCAGATCATCGGCGGCTACACCCTGGGCGGCGCCGACATGCTGCGCCGGGCCATGGGCAAGAAGAAGCCCGAGGAGATGGCCAAGCACCGGGAGACCATCGCCGCCGGCGCCAAGGAGAAGGGCTACGACCCGGCCCTGGCCGAGCAGCTCTTCGACCTGATGACCAAGTTCGCGGAGTACGGCTTCAACAAGTCCCACACCGCCGCCTACGCCGTCGTCACCTACCACACCGCCTGGCTCAAGGCCCACCACTGCGCGGCCTTCATGGCCGCCACCCTGTCCTCGGACATGGACAACACCGACACGGTGAAGATCTTCTACGAGGACACCGTCGCCAACAGGATCGCCATGCTGGGGCCGGACGTCAATGCCTCGGCCTACCGCTTCGAGCCGGTGGATCGGAAGACCATCCGCTACGGCCTGGGGGCGGTCAAGGGTACCGGCCAGCAGGCGGTGGAGTGCATCCTCGCCGCCCGGGAAAAGGACGGCCCCTTCAAGGATCTCTTCGACTTCTGCCGGCGCGTCGACAAGCGCATGGTGAACCGCCGCACCATCGAGGCCCTCGTCCGCGCCGGGGCGTTCGACTCGCTGGCCCCTTCGACAGGCTCAGGACAGGCCCCTTCGACAGGCTCAGGACAGGCGCCTTCGACCGGCTCAGGGCAAGTTCCCGATCGCCACAAGCTGCTGGCCTCGGTGGGCATCGCCATGGACTTCGCCGAGCAGGCCGAGCGCAACGCCATGCAGGTCAGCCTTTTCGATGTCGGCCCTGCCGCCGAGGAGCACGCGCCCCAATACGTCGAGGTCAAACCCTGGGACGAGAAGGAGCGCCTGATGCAGGAGAAGCAGGCCCTCGGCTTCTTCTTCTCCGGCCACCCCTACAACGCCTGCAAGAAGGAGCTTTCCCGCTTCGTCCGCCGCAGCCTGGCGCAACTGGAGCCGGCCAAGGAGCTGACCGCCATCGCCGGCATCGTCGTCGGCGTGCGCACCCAGATGACCCGCCGCGGCAAGATGCTCTTCGTCCAGCTCGACGACGGCACGGCCATGGTGGAAGTGTCGGTGTTCAACGAACTTTTCGAGGCCGAGCGGAGCAAGATCGTCACCGACGAGGTGCTGGTGGTGGAGGGCAAGGTCAGCTACGACGACTTCTCCGGCGGCAACCGCGTCGTCGCCGACCGCCTGATGACCCTGGGCGAGGCCCGCGCCCGCTTCGCCAAGCACTTGCTCATCCGCATGAACGGCGGCGCCGACGCCCGCCGCCTCAAGGCCCTGCTGGCGCCCTTCGGGCCGGGCCCGGCGAGCGTGCGGGTGCGCTACCGCAACGCCGACGCCGAGTGCGAGCTCCTCCTCGGCGACGCCGCCCGCGTCCGCCTGGACGATGCCCTCATCGCCGGGCTCCACGAGTGGCTGACACCGGACAACGTGGAAATCGTGTACCAATAGTCCGTCAGGTGGACAACCCGATAAACCGTTCGCCCTGAGCTTGTCGAAGGGCGCTTTGCCCTGGGCGGCGAGCACCGTATCCCGGGCTTCGACGGTCCGGCCCTGAGCCAAGTCGAAGGGCTCAGCCCGAACGGAGCGGGGGGCGGTCAGAAACCGCTACCCGGCTGGGCCAGGTATTCCGCCTCCTCCGGCGTGCTTTCCCGGCCGAGGATGGCGTTGCGGTGCGGGAAGCGGCCAAAGCGGGCGATGACTTCCCGGTGGCGCCGGGCGTAGTCGGCGAAGCTGGCCAGCGCAGGCGCATTTTCCGCCAGGGCGGCGAACAGCGCCACGGCACGGTCCTGGGCGGCCAGGGACTCGGCGTGCTCGAAAGGAAAATAGAAGAAGGCTCGCTGCAGGGGCGGCAGGGCTTGGTCGAAGCCTGCGGCGATGGCCTTTTCCGCCACGGCGAGGGCCTTGCCGTCGCTGGCGAAGGCCTTGGGCTGGCCGCGGTGGATCTGGCGGGAAAACTGGTCGAGGACGAGAGTCAGGGCCAGGGCGGATTCGGCCTGTTCGTCCCAGGCGTCCAGCAGGCCGGTGTGGGCCCACATGTGGAGGGCCCGGAAGCGGCTGCGGATTTCCGCGTCGGCGGCCTCGTCCTTGTTGAACCAGGCCGCCCGAGGGTGGCCGTAGCCGGCGTCGCCGGGAACTCCGAACCAGTAGGCGAGAACGTCCCGGTAGCCGACGGCGGCCATGCCAGGGCTACTTCACCATGTCGGTCTTGAAACCGATGCGCACGGCGCCCCAGTGGCGGCCATTGATCATGACGGGCATGGACAGGTCGTTGAGAATCTCGCCGGTGTCCCGCACGTAGGTCTGGAACAGGGAGGGTTTCTGGTTCTTGGCCAGCTTGATGCCGACCGGGTCGTTGAACATGCGCTTGTGGCGGCACTTGGCGGTGTCGACGGCGGGGTCGCCAGTGGGCGGGTTGGAGAAGACGCTGTTGTGGGCCGGGGCGTAGCCGTTGGTGTCGACGCTGAGGGAATAGACGAGGCCGGGGATTTCACGCAGCAGGTCGTCGTAGAGCCGGGTCAATTCGGCATCGCACTGGCCGTCGTAGCTGGTGGTAAAGCGCTTGGGATTGGAGCCGGGGATTTCCTTGTAGGCCTGGTCGAAGACATTCACGCCGCGGTCGGCCAGGCGCTGGAGGACGTCCGCCACGCGGTCGCGGAAGGCGATGGTGCGGTCGTGCAGGGTGTCGAACATGCTGTTGCCGGTGCGGAAATCGGCCAGGGTGCCCTGCAGGTCCTCGGTGGATTCCCGCAGCGTCTTGGCGGACTCCTCGCACTGCTTGACCTTGCCGGAGATGTCGAGGGCGTGGTTGCGGATTTCCTCGACCTCGCCGTGGATGCTCTGGTTGTTTTCCCGCAGGTTGCGGATGGCGCCGGCGATGGTGCCGAGCTGGTCGGTGGTGCGCTTGAAATCCTCGACCATGGTTTCCAGGTCGTTGGCCGAGGTTTCGATGTAGCTGTTGGCCTGAGCCACGTCGCCGACGATGGCGCGGGTTTTTTCCGACGTGTCGGACACCAGGGAAATCATCGACTGGGTGTTCTGGCCGATGACCTGGGTGGCGGACTTGACCTTTTCGGCCAGTTTGCGCACCTCGTCGGCCACCNNGCCAGCAGGTTGGTCTGGTCGGAAATGTCGTTGATCAGCGAGACGATCTCGTTGATCTTCATGGAACTGGTGTGCAGTTCGCCGACGGTGGAGGCGAAGTGCTCGATGTGGGCGTTGGCCGACTTCATGGTGTCGGCGACGGTGTGCATCTGATCCAGGGAGCGCTGGGCGAGATCCAGGTTGTTGTGGGTGGAAGCCTCGATGGCGTCGGCGTTGAGCGCCACTTCCGCCACCGCCAGGTTGACCCGGTTGCTTGACTCGAACACGGCGGAGGAGAGCTGCTCCTGGCGCTTGACGGCGGCGCCGGTGAGTTGCACCAGGTAGTTCATGCGCGCCGCGTCGACGGCGATACTGACGCTCTTCTCGCGGGCATGGCTGATGAGGCCGCGGACCTTGCCGAAGAAGCGGTTGATGTTGGTGGAAACGCGGCCGACCGTGCCGCCGTCGGTGGTGCCGACGGTGAGCGACAGATCGGCGTTGCCGTCGGCGATGGCCGCCAGGTCGCGGTCGATCTTGTCGAGAGCCTTGTTGCTGCCGAAGAACCCCATTATTTGTCTCCTGCCCTGTGTTTTTCTGATGTCTTCCCCCGCAGGGGAATCCCGTCTCGCGTGCAATCATACGATGGCCGTGACGCCATTGCCACCCCGCATCTGTGGGCTATTACGGGTGATTAAGCGGATTTCTTGAACGGCGGCCGGGCGTTTCCGGGCGCGGCGCCCCGCCGGGAACGAAAAAGCCGCCCGCAGGCGGCTTTGCACAGGGAGCCGGAAGCGGCTTACAGCTTCTTGTGGTTCTTGGCCAGGTAGGCGGCGACGCCTTCCGGGGAAGCCTGCATGCCGGGCTTGCCCTTGTTCCAGCCGGCGGGGCAGACCTCGCCGTGCTCCTCGAAAAACTGCAGGGCGTCGACCATGCGCAGCATTTCGTCGATGTTGCGGCCCAGGGGCAGCATGTTGACCACCTGGTGCATGACCACGCCGTTCTTGTCGATGAGGAAGGAGCCGCGCAGGGCGACGCCGGCGGCTTCGAGCTCCACGTCGTAGGCGCGGCAGATCTCGTGCTTGACGTCGGCCACCAGCGGATAGCCGACCTGGCCGATGCCGCCGTCCTTGATGGCGGTGTTCTTCCAGGCCAGGTGGGTGAACTGGGAGTCGATGGAGACGCCGATGACTTCCACGCCGCGCTGCTTGAACTCTTCCAGGCGGTGGTCGAAGGCGATCAGTTCGGAGGGGCAGACGAAGGTGAAGTCCAGGGGGTAGAAGAACAGGACGACCGGCTTGCCCTTGAACTGGGACAGCTTCAGCTCCTTGATTTCGTTGTTGCCATAGACGGCGGTGGCGGTGAAATCGGGGGCCTGCTTGCCGACGAGAACGGCCATGGGAATCTCCTTGTAATATGCAAATGGGGGGTTGGGGAAACGTCGAATTTAACCAAGCCCCGATGGGCTGTCAAACGCCCCCCCGTGCGGAAACTTCACGTCGTGGGCAGTTGGCGGAAGCCCGATTCCACCTCTTCCGCCCAGTCCTCCACCTCGACGGAGAGGACCACTGCCTCCGCCGGTCCCTGGCGGGTCCAGGCGATGAGGCCGTGGACGAGGTCCGCCGGACCGCGGACGACGGCTTCCACGCTACCGTCGCTGCAGTTGCGGACCCAGCCGTCCACCCCCATGTCCATGGCCTGCAGGGTCATCGACCAACGGTAGCCCACTCCCTGCACGATGCCGTGGATGGTGAGATGGCGCGTGATGAAGTCGTTCATGGGGCCTCCTTTTGCGGCGGTGGCACTGGCATAATGATTGATTATAAGAACCATGACAACGCATCGCTCGGGAGAGGGGACCGCAAGCGTGTTGAAGGTGTTGGTATTCCTGCCGGTGGCCGGCGCCGTCCTGGTGGCGCTGCTGCCCGCCCGGCACGGACGTCTGCTCTGGCCGGCGGCCCTGGCGGCCGCCCTGGCGACCCTGGGTTACGCCCTGTGGCTGGCCGCCGCCTTCGACGCCGCCGCGCCCGGCGTGCAACTGGCCGAGAGCCAGCCCTGGAACATCCGCCTGGGAACCTTCTTCGCCCTGGGCATCGACGGCGTCTCCCTGGCCATGGTGCTCCTCACCGCCCTGCTCTCGGTGGTGGCGGTCCTCGCTTCCCGCCGCCTGGAAGGCAAGGGGCGCCTCTACTTCTTCCTGCTGCTGCTGCTCGAATCCGCCGCCCTGGGGGTGTTCACCGCCCGGGACTGGTCGCTCTTCTACGTCTTCTGGGAAGCGACGCTGCTCCCCCTCTTCTTCCTCATCGACCGCCTGGGCGGGGCCAACCGGCAGCGGGCCGCCCTCAACTTCTTCCTCTACACCCTGGGCGGCTCGGTGTTCATGCTGGTTGCCCTGCTCTTCCTCTACGACGCCGCCCCCGGCCACAGCTTCGCCATGGCCGACATGGCGGAAGGCGGGCGCAGCCTGCCGGCGTCCACCCAGCTCCTCATCTTCGCCGGGCTGTTCATCGGCTTCGGCGTCAAGATGCCGGTCTTCCCGCTGCACGGCTGGCTGCCCCTGGCCCATGTGGAAGCGCCCAGCCCGGTGTCCATCCTGCTCTCCGGCGTGCTGCTCAAGATGGGGGCCTACGGCCTCATCCGCGCCGCCGAAACCCTGCCCGCGGCGCTGCTGGCGACCCAGGACTGGCTGGCCGCCCTGGCCCTGGCCAGCCTGCTCTACGGCGCCGTCCTCGCCTGGCGGCAGCAGGATCTCAAGGCCATGGTGGCCTATTCCTCCATTTCCCACATGGGCGTGGTGCTGCTCGGCATCGCCTCCCTCAACCCCGCCGGCCTCACCGGGGCGGTGCTGCAGATGGTGGCCCACGGCCTGACGGCGGGGGCGCTCTTTCTCCTCGTCGGCCTGCTCTACCAGCGTACCCACCGGCGCGATCTGGCGGAATACGGCTCTCTGCGCGGCAAGGCGCCGCGCTTCGCCGTCTTTGCCGCCTTCGCCCTGCTCGCCGCCATCGGCCTGCCCGGCAGCGCCGGTTTCGTCGCCGAACTGCACGCCCTGGTGGGAGGCTTCGCCCGCTGGGGCGCCTGGCTGGCGGCGGTCTCCCTCGGCGCACTGATCGCCGCCGCCTACAGCCTGCGGGCCATCGGCCGCCTGTGCGGGACAGGCCCCACCATGGACCTTGCCGACATGACGCGGACCGAGGCCGCTGCAGCCGCCCTGCTGGCCGGCGGCATCGTCGCCCTGGGCGTCTGGCCCCAGCCGCTGCTCGCCCTGGCGGCGGGCAGCGTCGGCCCCCTGGCGCGGCTCTTCGGGGGATGAAGTGACGGCGCCGGAACCCCTCTCCCTGCGGCAACGCCTGCCCCACTGGCTGGACCACCTGGAACACGTCCTGCCGGCCCAGGGGCCCATCCGCGATTTCGTGCACCACAACACCCTGCACGGCTTCCAGCACCTGCCCTTCGCCGAGGCCGTGGCAGCCGCCCAGGCGCTGACGGGCGCCCGCGCCTACCCCGAGGAAGCGGTCTTCCATGCCCATTTCGCCGCCGGCCGCATCACCGTCGAAGACCTCGACGCCGCCCTGGAGGATGCCGGCGTGGCGGACCTGGAGGCGCCCGTGGTACGCGGCCTGACGCGGCGTGACGTGCTCCGGGCCGCCCTGCTGGAGCCGGCCGACCTGCCGGCGCCGGCCCGGCTGGCCTGGGCGCTGCGGGAGACGGCCCTGGCCGCCGACCCGCTCTGGCAGGCGGCGGCCAGCCTCCTGCCGGCGCCGCCTGCCGCCCGGGCTGGCTGGCGGGCGGAAGCCGCCGCCACCTGGGCTGGCCTCGCCGCCCGGCTGGGGCGGGAGTGGAGCCTGCGGGCCCTGCTCGCCCACCTGACCGGGGAAGACGTGCTGGCAACGGTGCGCACGGTGCTCCAGCGCCACCTCGCCGCCCACCTCGACCTGGGCCAGGCCGCCTGGCACAACCCGGCCCGGGGGCAGGGCTTCTACGCGGCCTGGCGGGCCAGCGCCGCCGCCGATTTCGCCTGGGACCTCGACGAACTGCCCAATGTGCGGGAAGAGCTGGCCTGGCTGCCGGACGACCCCGTGGACCTGCTGGCCCAGGAGCTGCCGGCCCTGGTGCCCGACCCCGGGCGGCACTACGGCTTCCTCCAGCGGCTGGCCCTGGAACTCCCCGGCTGGTCGGGCATGCTGCTGCGGCGGGAGCGCCACGGCCCCCGGGAGGACGGCGTGCCGGTGAGCCTGGCCGACTACCTGGCGGTGCGCGTCCTCCTCGAACGCCTGCTCAGCGAAGATGCCATCCGCCGGCTGGCCGGCGGCCCCCTGTCCCCGGCCGAGCTGGTGACCCATTTCGCGGCGCGCCCCGGCGAAGTGTTCGTCCGCCACGCCCTGGCCGCCGGGGCGCTGTCCGAAGACCTGGCCCAGTGCGCCCATTCCCTGCGCCAGGCGGCCGAACGGGGCCCCGTCGACGAAGGGGCCTGGGCGGCCCTCGCCGACGCCATCGCCGCCGCTGCCGCCGACGCCGGCGGTTTCGCCGGGGCGGCCTGGCGTCTCGCCGGCCTGGCCCGGCGCCTGGGGCTGGCCGCCGGCGACCTCCTGCACCTGGGAGAGGAAGGCGCCGCCGCCCTGGTGCACACCGCCGGCAGCCTCGATGCCCTGGCGCGGGGCGAGGTCTGGCTGCTGGCCTTCGAACGCCGCTACCGGGAGCAGTTGTTCGCCGCCCTCGCCGCCAACCGGGGCCGCGGCCGGTCTGCCGGGCCGGCGGCGGTACAGGCGGTGTTCTGCATGGACGACCGGGAGGAGGGGCTGCGCCGCCACCTGGAGGAAATCGCCCCGGCCGTGGACACCTACGGCGCCGCCGGCTTCTTCGGCATCGCCATGGCCTGGCGGGGCGTGGATGACGCCGCCGACACCGCCCTCTGCCCGGTGGTGGTGCGGCCGGCCCATCGCGTCGTCGAAGCCGCCGTGGCCGGGGGCGAAGTCCACGCCCGCCGACGGCAATGGCGGCTGGCCTGGCGCGAGCGCTTTGTGCAGGGGACGCGCCGGCAGGCCCTGACCGCCCCGCTGCTGACGGCGGCAGCAGCGCCGGTGGCGGCGGCGGCCCTGGCGGGCTTTACCCTGGCCCCGGGCTGGCTGGGGGAGACCCTGGCCCGCTGGCGCCGCCAGTTCGATGGCGTGCCGGCCACCCGACTGGCCGTCACCGCTGCCGCCGGCACCGCGGCGGGAACGCCGGAGGCGCCCCGGGAAGGGTTTTCCGACGATGAACAGGCCGAACGGGTGGCCGCCTTCCTCGCCGGCATCGGGCTTACCGCCGGGTTCGCCCCCCTGGTGGCCATCGTCGGCCACGGCTCGGGCAGCCGCAACAATCCCCATCTGGCGGCCTACGACTGCGGCGCCTGCTCCGGCCGCCACGGCGGCCCCAACGCCCGCGTCTTCGCCACCCTGGCCAACCGGCCGGCGGTGCGCTCCCGGCTTGCCGCCCGGGGCATCGCGGTTCCCGACGGCACCTGGTTCGTGGCCGCCGAGCACAATACCTGCGACGACGGGCTGCTGTGGTACGACGGCGACCAGGTGCCGCCCGACCGGCAGGCGGAATTCGACCGCTTCGTCGGCCAGTTGAACGAGGCCGCCCGCACCCACGCCGCCGAACGCTGCCGGCGCTTCGCCGCGGCGCCGCCGCGCCTGGCGCCCTGGCCGGCCCGGGCCCACGTGGCGGCCCGCCGCCATGACCTGGCCGAGGCCCGGCCGGAACTGGGGCATGCCACCAACGCCGCCGCCATCATCGGCCGCCGCTGCGTCAGCCGGGGACTCTTCCTCGACCGCCGGATCTTCCTCATTTCCTACGACCCGACGGCCGATGACGACGGCCGCATCGCCGAGGGCATCCTCCTTGCCGCCGGGCCCGTGGGGGCGGGGATCGCCCTCGAATACTATTTCTCGACGGCGGACAACGAGCGCTACGGCTGCGGTTCGAAGATCACCCACAACCTCACCGGCCTCTTCGGCGTGCAGGAGGGTGCCGATTCCGACCTGCGCACCGGCCTGCCCCGGCAGATGATCGAGGTGCACGAGCCCATGCGCCTCCTGGTGGTGGTGGAGCAGGCGCCGGCGGTGCTTTCCGCCATCCTCGCCCGGCAGCCGGCCCTGCAGGAACTGGTGGGCAACGGCTGGATCGTCCTCGCCGCCTGCGCCCCGGCAGACGGCGCCCTGCACCGCTATTGCCCCCGCCGCGGCTGGCTGCCCTGGACGGGGAAGGCGGTGCTGCCCCGGGTGGCCCGCTCGGCGGACTGGTTCGCCGGCGAGGATGGGCCGCTGCCGCCCGCCCTGGTCACCGGGGGTGCAGCATGACCGGGGCGATGCTGCTGCCCTTGGCCGACTGGGTCTGGCTGGTGCCGCTGCTGCCGCTGCTCGCCGCCGGCTTTATCGTCGCCCGGGTGCTGTGCGGGCGCGGTGGCGGGGACGGGGCCGAGCCGGCCACGGCCAAGGCCGCCCAGGGGGCGGCGGTGGTCGGCCTGCTCCTGCTGCTCGCCCTCGACCTCGGCGCCTTCCTTGCCGGGGCGCCGGGCTACCGGCGCCTGGGCACCTGGTTCGCCAGCGGGGAACTGGCCATCCACGTATCCTTCCTCCTCGATACCCTGGCCCTGGCGGCGGCCACTGTGGTCGCCTTCGTCGCCTGGGCCACCCTGCGCTTCGCCGTCCGCTACCTGCACCGGGAAGCGGATTTCCACCGCTTCTTCATGGCCATGAGCCTCTTCCTCGCCGGCATGCAACTGATCGTGCTGGCCGGCGGCGGCATGCTCGCCTTCGTCGGCTGGGAGCTGGCGGGCATGGCTTCCTTCCTCCTCATCGGCTACGCCTGGCGGCGGCCGGTGGCCACCGGCAACGCCCTCTTCGCCTTCGTCGCCAACCGCATCGGCGACGCTGGCTTCCTCCTCGGCCTGGGGCTGGCGGCCTGGTGGTTCGGCAGCTTCGAATGGCCTGTCCTGGCGGGGAAGGGGCTGGCGCCGGTGACCGCACGCCTGCTCGCCTTCGGTTTCGTCGTCGCCGCCCTGGCCAAGTCGGCGCAACTGCCCTTCACCCCCTGGATCGCCCGGGCCCTGGAGGGGCCGACGCCTTCCTCGGCCATCTTCTACGGCGCGGTGATGGTCCATGCCGGGGTGTACCTGCTGTTGCGCCTGGAGCCGGTGCTGGTGCAGGCTCCCGACGTCATGGCCGGGCTGGCCGTTGCCGGCGCCGTCACCGCCGCCTACGCCTGGCTGTGCGGCCTGGTGCAGACCGACGTCAAATCGTCGCTGATCTTCGCCACCGTCTTCCAGGTGGGCCTGATGTTCGTGGCCATCGGCCTGGGCTGGTTCTCCCTGGCCGCCGTTCACCTCTGCCTGCACGCCCTGTGGCGAGCCTGGCAATTCCTCCTGGCGCCTTCCTGGCTGCACATGACCGCCGCAGCCCCGGCCCCCGCCCCGGCCTGGCTGCGCCGCCGCCAGTGGCTGTATACCGCCGCCCTGCAGCGCTTCTGGCTGGATGGCCTGGCCGGCAGCCTGCTCTCCCAGCCGACCGGGCTCCTCGCCCGGGACGTGCGGGGCCTGGACGAGCGCTTTCTCGACCACGCCATCGGCGAACCCGGCCGCGGCCGGTCCCTCGACCCCGAGCGCCCGCTGGTGGTGGGCGACGGCGTTGCCGGGCACCTGCTGGCCCGGGCGGCCGAGCGCCTGCAGGCCCTCGAGATCCATCTCTCCCTACGCGGCCGGGGTGGGGCGGCGGAGCGCCTGCTGCAGCGCCTGGGCGGCTACCTGCGCCATGTGGAATCCCTCCTCGAACAGCCCCGCTACCTGATGCTGGCGGTGATGGCGACCTTCGTGGTGATACTCTGATGGTCCGCCTCATCGACATTCCCTGGCAGCACCACGCGGCAATGCCGCTGCTGTTCTGGCTGCAGGCCCTGCCCCTGGCCGGGGCGCTGCTTCTCTTCGCCCTCAGGGAGCGTCCGGCCGCGGTGCTGCTGGGCAAGGCCATCGCCCTGGCGGAATTGCTGCTGGCCGGGATCGTCGCCGCCAGCATCAATCCCCTTTCGCCCGCCCTGCAATTGGCCGAGCGGCTGGACGCCATCGGTTACCACGCCGGGGTGGATGGCATCAGCGTCGTCTTCATCCTGCTCTCGGCCCTGCTCACCTTCCTCATGACCCTCTACGGCATGAGCCGCGGCATGATCTCGCCGGGGAGGCTGTTCGCCGTCCTCCTGGTGGCGGAGGCCGGGCTCATGGCCATGCTGGTCCAGATCAACCTGGCCTGGTTCGCCGCCGCCTCGGCCCTGGAGCTGTGGGCCGTGGTCTTCCTGCTGCGCCGCTGGGCCTCGTCCCGGGCCGAGATCCAGGCCCTGGCGCGCTTCATCCAGTACCAGGGCTTCGGCTGGCTGCTCTTCGCCGCCGGCTGCGCGATCCTCGGCTGGGGCTACGCCGACGCCATGGGCGGCCGCTGGAGCTTCGACCTCTTCGACCTGATGCAGGCGCCGGCCGCCGGCAAGTTCCAGTCGGCGGCCTTCTTCCTGCTCTTCTACGGGCTGGCCGTGCGCACGCCCCTCTTCCCGCTCCACGGCTGGCTGCCCAACATGGCCCAGCACGGCCTCATCGCCGTGGCACCGGCCCTCATGGTGGGGGTCAAGGTCGGCATCTACGGCATGCTGCGCTTCGTCCTGCCTCTGACGCCCCAGGCGGTGGCCTTCTGGCAGCCTTACGTGGTGGGCTTCGCCATGGCCGGGGTGTTCTTCACCGCGGCGCTGGCCTTCCAGCAGACCAACCTGCGCCGCCTGCTGGCCTTCGCCGTGGTCAGCCACACCAGCCTCCTGGTCATAGGCGTCTTCAGCCTGCACGAGGCGGGCATCCAGGGGGCCGTCCTGCTCGCGGCCAACTTCGGCCTGGCGGTGACCGGCATGTGGTTCATCGTCGGCTTCGTCTTCCGCCGCACTGGCACCACCGAGTTGCACGAACTGTCGGGCCTCTTCGAGCGCATCCCCTTCCTCGCGGTAGCCTTCCTCAACTTCGGCCTGGCCATCGTCGGCATGCCCGGTACCCCGGGCTTCGACGCCGCCCACCTCATCCTGGAGGCGGCCATCGACAGTTTCGGCGCCCTGTCCACCGTCGCCACGGCCCTGGGCAACGTGGCTGCTGCCGGCTTCCTGCTGTGGGCCTTCCAGCGGGCCTTCCTCACCCAGAAGCAGGGAGGGGCCCCGGACGTGGACCGCACCCTGCCCATGGAGTACCTGGTCGGCGGCATCGCCCTGGCGGCCATGCTGGCCATCGGCTTCTTCACCGAGCCCTGGCTGCGCCTCACCGAAGTGGCGAGCCATGCGGCGGCGGCGAGGTTCGGCAAGTGACGCCGCCGCTGCTTTCCGGCCTCATCCTCCTGCCCCTGGCCGGCGCCCTGCTCGTCTGGCTGCTGCCGGCCCGCCTGGCGCGCCGGGTGGCGGCGGGGGTGCTGGTCGCGGTGCTGTTTGCGGCGGCAGCTGCGGTGGTGGCCTTCGAGCCGTCCCTACCCGGCTTCCAGTTGGTGGAGCGCCGGCCCTGGATAGCCGGTCTCGGCATTGCCTACCACCTGGGGGTGGATGGCATTTCGGTGCTCTTCCTGCCGGCCACGGCCCTCCTCTTCCTGGGGGCGCTGGTGGCCGACTGGAAGACGGCGGAAGACGCCCCCCGCTTCCATTACAGCCTGCTGCTGGCGCTCCAGGCATGTACCCTGGGCGTCTTCTGCGCCCTCGACACCATCCTCTTCTTCGCCTTCTGGGAGCTGGGCCTGGTGCCGGTCTATTTCCTCCTGGGCCACCGCGGGATCGGCGCGGCGGCGGGCCGGGCGGCGCCGCGCTACTTCCTCTTCATGCTGGCCGGCGGCGTGCCCCTGCTCTTCGCCTTCCTGACGCTGGCGGCAAGCCAGGGCGTGCCGACTTTCGATCTGGTGCAACTGCTGGCGGCGCCGCTGCCGCGGCCGACCCAGTACATGCTGCTCGTTCTCTTCCTCCTCGGCTTCGGGGTCAAGGTGCCCCTGGTGCCCCTGCACACCTGGCTGCCCCAGGTCGCCCTGGCCGCGCCCGGTTCCCTCGTCGCCCTGCTGGCGGGGCTGAAGGTGGGGGCCTACGGCCTGATCCGCTTCGCCGTGCCCCTGGCCCCCGCCGCCGCCGCGGACCTCCACTGGCTCCTGGCCGGGCTGGGCACGGTGGCTGTGCTCTACGGGGCGGTGGGCACCCTGTCCCAGACCAACCTGCGGGTGGTGCTGGCCTATTCGAGCATTTCCCACGTCGGCATGGCGGTGCTCGGGCTGGCCGCCCTAGACGCCCGCGGCGTGCAGGGGGCCGTGGCCCTGGTCCTCGGCTTCGCCGTGGCCAGCGGTGGTGCCTTCCTGCTCTGCGAGTTCCTGCGCCAGCGCACCGGCTCCACCGACGTGGGCAGCCTGGGCGGGGCCGCCGGCACCATGCCCCGGCTGGCGGACGGCTTTCTCATCTGCGGCCTGGCCGGCGTCGGCATGCCGGGAACCAGCGGCTTCCCCGGGGAAATGCTGATCGTCCTGGCGACCCTGCAGAGCCACACCGGCGCCGCCCTGGGCGCCCTCTTCGGGCTGGTGGTGGGGGCCGCCGGCTTCCTTTCCATCTATCGCCAGGCCTTCTGGGGGCCCGTCACCCGCCCGGCAGTGGCCCAGGCCAGCGACCTGCTTCCCCGCGAGTGGGCCGTCCTCATGGTGGTGGTGGCGCTGGCGGTGGGGATCGGACTCTATCCGGGGCCGGTCCTCGACCTCATCGCCCCCGCCGCCCAGGCCTGGGCGGCACGGCTGCCGGGCTAGGTTTCGTCGCCGCCCATCAGGTCGGGCAGCAGGGAGTGGGCGCGCTGGAGGGCGTGGGTGAGATCGGGGCAGACGTTGTCGTCTCCCAGGTCGTCCACGAAACCGGAACGGTAGAGCAGCGATCCCGGCTGGGAATTGAGGCCGCAGAGCAGCAGCCGGCAGCGCCGCTTGGCGAGCTTGTCGCGCAGGCTTTCCAGGCCTTCCAGGCCGGTGGTGTCGAGCTGGATGAGGCGCGTCATGTCGAGGATGACGATCTCCGGGTGGCCGGCGGCGGGGTCGAGCAATTCTTCCAGCTTGTTCACGGCGCCGAAGAAGAGAGAGCCGAAGAGCTGCCAGGCGGCGACGCGCAGGGTGCCGTCGGGGTAGAGGAAGCGGGGCTCGGTGGCGGCTTCGCGGAGAGGCCGGCGTTCGACCCGGGTCAGTTCCGACATGCGGTAGATGAAGAACAGGCAGGCCAGCACCATGCCCAGCTCGACGGCGACGGTGAGGTCGAAGACGACGGTGAGGACGAAGGTGGCCAGCAGGATGACCCGGTAGTTGTAGGAATAGCGGCGCAGCTCCTTGAATTCGTGCCATTCGCCCATGTTGATGGCGACCACCATGACGATGGCGGAGAGGGTGGCCAGGGGCACGTAGGCGGCCAGGGGGGCGGCGACGAGGACGATGGCCAGGAGCACGGCGGCGTGGATCATGCCGGCCACCGGAGTGCGCCCCCCGGTCCTGACGTTGGTTGTGGTGCGGGCGATGGCGCCGGTGGCGGCGAAGCCGCCGAAGAGGGGGGCGGCGATGTTGGCCAGGCCCTGGGCGACGAGTTCCTGGTTGGGGTCGTGGCGGTCGTCGATCTGGCCGTCGGCCACCCGGGCCGAGAGCAGGGATTCGATGGCGCCGAGCAGGGCGATGGTGATGGCCGGCGAGATGAGCTTGCCGAAGTCGTGGATGGAGAGATCCGGCAGGCCGAAGGCAGGCAGCTCCTGGGGAATGCCGTGGAAGCGGCTGCCGATGGTTTCCACCGGCAGGTCGAGGGCGAAGGCGGCCGCGGTGCCGGCGACCAGGACGGCCAGGGGGCCGGGCGCCCGGCGCAGGGGGGCGAAGGCCTGGGCCAGGCGGTTGTAGGAGAGCAGGAAGACGAAGGAGGCCAGCGCCAGGCCCAGGGTGGGCAGGTCCACGGTGTCGGCGTGGGCCGCCAGGGTCTTGATGCGGAGGAAGAATTCCGCCGGCAGGTGGTCGATCCTGAGGCCGAAGAAATCCTTGATCTGGGCGAGGAAGATGACCACGGCGATGCCGTTGGTGAAGCCGATGACCACGGTGACCGGGATGAAGCGGATGAGCTGCCCCAGGCGGGCGAGCCCCATGGCGAGCAGGAAGACGCCGGCGAGCAGGGTGGCCCCCAGCAGGTTGCCGAAGCCATGGGCGGCGACGATGCCGTAGACGATGGGGATGAAGGCCCCGGTGGGGCCGCCGATCTGCACCCGGGAACCGCCCAGGGCCGAAGTGAGGAAGCCGGCGACGATGGCCGT